>Ga0126309_10000265_pt1 | contig 17968 bp, 15 predicted proteins | sample Plot56_FD_92541 | JGI IMG/M metagenome (GOLD analysis project Ga0126309, IMG submission 92541) | Serpentine soil microbial communities from UC McLaughlin Reserve, CA, USA - Plot56 | ecosystem: Environmental > Terrestrial > Soil > Grasslands | place: USA: UC McLaughlin Reserve, Lake County...
TCGGCTGACCCTCTCCATGAGCACGAACCCGGCCGTCCAGGAAGAGTTGTTGCATTACAGGGACACATTCGAACAGGCTGCCTGATTCCACCTGCGCCAGGCAAGTTTTGCAACAACCGGGATTACGACGCCCGCGACGAAAGGTTACGAGGCGATCTTCGGCACCCGGAACGAGGGGAAATGCAGACCCCCGCCGCCCAGAGCGAGGCGGCGGGGTCGTGCCGGACGTCGGTGTTGATGCAATGTTCAGGCTTTACTCGTCCTCGCCGCCCCCAATGATCAATGTGTAGTTGACGCCCGTTTCCGACTGGTCGGGATTGATCATGCGGAAGTTGAGGGTGTGCTCGCCTGGCTTCAGGGGCTTCAGGAACAGAAAGTATCCATCGGCCACCGCGGGGGTGCGGTTTCCCGGGGGGACCTGTCACAAAACCGTCCATCGGGATCGAACGCCGGGTTGGTCGCGATGGGCTCCGCAACCAGCCAGTTGGTCCACTTGCCGGCGAGCTCATTGTATGATTCGCCAAAGAGCTCCTGGCCAGGCGCGACGACTCGGCTTCCGTGAGTGTCGGCCGACGCTGCTGCCGCGATCAGAAGCCCGGTCACCACGACGACACTTTGCCAAAAGTTCTTGCTCGGTTTCATATCATTCTCCTTTTGAGTTTCGTGTGCCGCGCCCGCAAAGGGGCGGCGGCGATTGACCTTCTCTGGAGAAATCGAAATTCGCGGAGAAAAGACGACAGGACCCCCGCCCCCTGCCCCTCCCCCGCGGAGCGGGGGAGGGGGTTAGGGGGTGAGGGGCGAGCGGTAGATCGCCGCCTTCTCGGGTCGCCCCCAAGCCTCGTAGAGGGCAATGAGGCGCTCGCGGTTGGCGCGGCTTTCGCGGGCCTTGGGCCCCTCGGAGCCGGGGGGCACCGGGAGGAGGTCGAAGGCGCGGAGCAGGTAGGGCTCGGCCTCGGCAAAGCGGGAGAGCCTCGTGGAGGCCGCGCCGAGGAGGCTCTGCGTGGTCCCGAGCCGCCAGTCGCCGGCGGCATAGCTCTGCTGCTGGACTTCGAGCACGTGAAGAAGCAGAGACCTCGCGGCGGCCGGGCGCCCCTGGTCGAGGTAGATGTGCGCGAGGCTCACCTCCTGGCGGGCGACGGCCGGGTGGTCCCGTCCGAGGGCCGGCCGGGAGAGCGCCAGAGCTTCTTCATTCCTCGCCTCCGCTTCGGCGAGCTTGCCTTCGCGCCGCAAGGTGCCCGCGAGGTTGACGAGTCGCTGCGCGTTGCCGGGGTGATCTTTTCCCAAGCTGGCCTGTCCGATCGCCAGCGCTTCGCGAAACATCGCCTCGGCGGCCGCCGGATCGCCGCGCTCGTTGACGGTCAGGGCCAGGTTGGCGAGCGCCGTGGCGACGTCCGGATGCTTCGGGCCGCGCGACGTTCGCGTCACCGCCAGGGTCTCGCGCAGCAGCGCCTCGGCGCCGGCCCGGTCGCCCTTGTCCCGCAGGAGGAGGCCGAGATCGCTCAGGCTCGTCGCCGTCTCATGGTCGGCCGGTCCCAAGGCCTTCCGCCGGATCGCCAGGGCTCTACGGAAGTGCGCTTCCGCTTCGCCCAGGCGCCCCTGAAGAACACCCGGCCGAGCTCGCTCTCGGTCACGGCGACGTCCGGGTGTTCCTCGCCGAGGACTTTCCGCCGCATCGCGAGCGCCTCCTCGAGCGTGGTGCGAGCGGCGCTCCACTCTGCCTTCTGCCTTTGGGCGACGCCCAAGTCCGTCAGGCTCTGGGCCAGCTCGCGGCTCGGCCCGAGGGTCTGACGGCCGAGGGCAACGGCCTGGTGGAGCAGCGGCAGGGCCAGCTCGCAGGCTCCGCGACGCACATAGATCCGGCCCAAAAGGGTGAGCATCTCGCTCTGGAGCTCCGGCTGCTTGGCGAGGTCCTTCTGTACGCGGCTCGCGCCGCGGTCGAGCAGGCTCCGCACCGTGGGTTCCCGATCGGCGGCCTCGAAGGGGTCGGCGTTGGTCAACAGGCTGGTCAGGAACTCGCTCACCTGGGCCGTCTTCCGCGCCTCGCGGCGCACCCGGTCCCGCTCGCCGGCGAGCCGGGTGCCGTACCACGCCACGACCGCGCCGAGGGCGAAGAGCGCCAGGGCGGCGGCCGCCAGGCTCCGCGTATGGCGGCGCACAAACTTCCGGGTCCGGTAGGGCAGGGAATCGGGACGGGCGAGGATCGGCTCCTCGGCGAGGTAGCGGCGCAGGTCCTCGGCCAGGGCGGTGACCGACGCGTAGCGCTCCTCGGGGCGTTTCTTCAAGGCCTTGGCGACGATCGTCTCGAGGTCGCCCCGGAGCTCGCGCCGCAGACGCGGGTCGTGGACTCCGTCGGAGAGACGGTCGGGCTCGGTCTCGAGAGTCGCGCGGAGCAGGTCGACCGGCGAGGCTCCGGGTTTTCCGGTCGGATGGCGGCCCGCGAGGAGGAGATAGAGCAGGGCGCTCAAGGCGTACACGTCCGTGGCCGTGGTCACGCTCTCGCCGGTGACCTGTTCGGGCGCGGCGAAAGCCGGTGTGAAGGCGCGCCCCGCGTCCCGCGTCAACTGAGTCGGAGCGTCGTCTCCGATGTCGTCCCCCGCGAGGAGCTTGGCGATCCCGAAGTCGAGCAGCTTGACCCGGCCTTCCTTCGAGACCATGACGTTCGACGGCTTCAGGTCGCGGTGGACGACGAGGTTCGAGTGAGCGTGCGCGACGGCGGCGAGCACGTCGAGAAAGAGCCGGATGCGGGATTCGACGTCGAGGGCCCGGTTGTCGCACCAGCGGTCGATCGTCTCGCCCTCGACGTATTCGAGCACCAGGTACGGCTGGCCGGCCTCGGAGACGCCGGCATCGATCAACTGTGCGATGTGAGGGTGTTTCAACCGCGCGAGGATCGTGCCCTCGCGGCGGAAGCGGGAAGCGCCCGCGGCGCCGAGAAGCGCGGCGGAGAGGATCTTGACCGCGGCCGTCCCTTCGAAATGACCGTCGTTGCGCCGCGCCAGCCAGACGCTGCCCATCCCCCCGGCGCCGAGGGGTTCTACCAGCGCGTAGGCGCCGAAGACCTGCCCCACGAGGTGAGCCTCGGCGAGCAGGTCCTGCGCGTCGTGCTCCAGGTACTTCTCGTCGCGCAGGGCCCGTTCTTCGCCAAGGAGCACTTCGAGGTCCGCGGCGAGCGCGGAATCGTCGTTCGCGAGATCGGCGAGGTACCGCTGCCGCTCCCCTCCGGAGAGCTCGAGCGCCAGGTCGAGGTGGGGGCTGACGAGCCGCCACCGCCCGCTCTTCACCCGAGAACCCCGGCGCACACCGCATGGCGAAGATAGATCCGCGCTTTGTCCCAATGCCGTTGCACCGTGCGCTCGCTGACCCCGCGGAGGTTTGCGATCTCGGTGAAGGTGAAGCCGCAGAAAAACTTGAGATCGACGACCTGCGCGATCTCCGGCTCCACGGCGGCGAGCTCGTCGAGCGCTTGGCCGAGCCGTTCGATCTCATCGGCATCGCCCGGCGGGGCCGCGTTGCCCACGTCCTTGCCGTCGATCGAGGTCATCTCGAAGCCGCCGCCGCGCTTTCTGGCCTGACGGCGACGGAGGCCGTCGATGATCAGGCCGCGCATGACCCGTGCCGCATAGGTGAGGAACCGGGCGCGATCGGGGAACGCCAAATCCTCGCGCTGCGCGATGTCGAGATAGGCCTCGTGGAGCAGGCTGGTCGCGCCGAGCGAAGCGCCTGGACCCGAGCGCGCCAGCTCGCGGCGGGCGAGCCCGCGGAGCTCCCGGTAGAGCGCCGCAAAGAGCGCCTCGGAGGCTTGGCCGACGCCGCGATCGGCGGAGAGCAGCAGAGTCGAAAGAGGGTGTTCCATAGGGCGTCCCGGCGCTATCGAGAAGAGGAACGCTCCCGCTGTTGGTTTCTCCTCACCCCAAGGAGGTATCCGCCAGAGGGAGAGGGTCTGGCGAGTCGACACCGTTGTTTTCCAACCTGTGTCTGCCGGCTTCGTAGAGGGGTCAGGCTCCTGTGTTGGAACCCTTCTCGTCCTGAATGCGCTCGATCTCTGCGGTCAGATCTTCAAGGCTGAGGTCCGGCAAGAGGGCTGACCGCTCTTCCGTGTAGTTTCCCGAGCCTGGATCGTACTCTCGCAAAAAACGGACTGCGTTGACCCAGCCCAACGCATCGGCGAGCGCGCGAAATCCGCGCTCGCGTAGCTCACTGTGATTGGTCATCAGCTGTTCCACCGAACACCTCCTCCACCAATCGCACTGGATCAGAAGACCGAACCCTGAGGGCACTCTCGTTCCTTCGCAGGCGGTTCAAGAGGGGGTGATCCGGTCGGCGCCGAGTAGCGCCAGGATCGCCTCTGTCTCAAGGCGCACCAAAGGATGACCTTGCGAGTCGAAGGGTCGCTTGAGGCAGCAGAGGTCGAGGTAAACCTTCACCAGGAAATGATACCTGATGTGACCCGGGATTCGCGCTGCGCGATGTCGAGATATGCCTCGTTGAGCAGGCTGGTCACGCCGAGCGAAGGCGCCTGGACCCGAGCGCGCCAGCTCGCGGTGAGGAGGTACCCGCCAGGGGAGCCCGTGCTGCGGGGTGGGGCGGGCGCGGCGTGGTGTATGATCGAGTCTATGCAACTCGCTACCGGTATCGTCGTAAAGGGAAAGGTCGTCGTGGAGGGAGAACCCCTGCCCGAGGGCACAGTGGTCACCATTCTTGCCCGTGAAGCGGACGAAACCTTCGAAGTGCCGCCGGAGCTCGAGGCCGAGCTCTTGGCGTCCATCGCAGAAGCCGACCGCGGCGAGACCATTTCCGCAGACGAGCTGATCGAGCGCCTGCGGCGGATCGCTTGAGCAAAGTTCTCGAAGTCGAGATCACACCTCGAGCCGCATCGCAGATCGAGCGGGCTGCGGCATGGTGGGCTGAGAACCGGCCTGCCGCGCCGGACGCTATTCGTCGACTTTCAGGAAGCCAAGTCACTTCTCTCGCGTCAGCCGGGTGTGGGCGCCAAGTCAAGCACAAGCCGATATCCTGACCTGCGCCGCCTCTTCTTGTCTCGCGTCAGGTACCACATCTACTACCGGGCGACGCCCGGGAAGGTCGTGATCCTTGCGTTCTGGCACGCGAGCCGTGGTACCGGTCCGAGTCTTTGAGCATCCCAGGAAAGCCCCCCCGGGAGGGCTCGGAATCACACTGCTGGCGCTGGCGGCGGGAGTCCTGTTCTGACTGGTCAAGAAAGGGAACGTGAAGAAGGCACAAATGAATGAACAGATCATCGTGGACTCTCCGCAAGCTTGGCCACACGGCCGCGGACCGGGGTTGCCGGGAAGCCTGACTCCCAGCGACATCGTGCTGCTGGCCTGCGATCGATTTGCGCCGCTGCCCCCGGGGAGCACCGGCTTGTGGGCGCGCATCGGTGGCGAAGTCGATTTCGCCTGGCCCTTCGCCCTCGGGCTGTTTTTCTGTGTGGGCCTTTTCTTCGGCGAATCGAGAGACAGCGCTGCAGAAGGGCTGCTATTGCGCTGTGTGGCCGCAGCCGGAGCGGTGGCGCTCCTTGCCGGCTACTGGTGGGGCCGCCGCCGGCAGGATACCGCTTCGATGATGCTGCCTGCGGACGCCGTGTTCCCGCTCGCGGGCGACCGGGCGGCGCTCGGCGAGCCGCTTGTGGCCGCCCTGGTTTCCGCCGCACTGCTGGCCAACGAGCGTGCCGGTGCTTTGCGGCTGGAGCTTCGCGACGGAGTGTTGCAGGCCGAACCTACCGGAGACCCGGCACCGTGGCCAGCCGACAGTCTGGAAGACCGCATCCGGCGAGACCGGCCCAACGCCGTGGCAGGGTTGGTATCTGATTGGCTGGCCCACGGCAGCTATAGCCCCCACGGCCGCGCGCGGCGGCTGGCCGAGCATGGCGCGGCGCTGCGCGGGCTGACGGCCCACTCGGTCGGTGCGGCCATCGATCCGGCCGAGACGCTCGGGCTGTTGCAGCGCTGCCAGGACCAGCGCCCGGAGGTTTGGCAGGCCCTGCAGCAGGCGGTGGCCGAAGGCGTGGGCGCGCGTAAAGTTGAGCCACGATATGAACAACGCGGGAGGATGATGGTGCCGGTGTATGACTACCAGGAGCCGCCCGTGTGGCAGCTGGATGCGCCGCAGGCCGAGACCGCTCGAGAAGTGGCCCCGGGCGCCACCTCGGCCGCCGGCGCGGGAGCTGGTGAGACGAAGGAACCGGTATTTTCGCGTGGACAGCGTCTCGTCCCTTGGATCATAACGTCGATCCTGGCCGCTGGTACCGCGATCCGCTTGCTCTACTTCAGTGACGTCCGTAGCGAGGCATGGCAAGACGCGCCTGTCGCGGGGCTCGTGATCGCCCTGTCGATTGCCGTGCTGAATCGGACGGCGAGGCGTCACCGGCGATCCGGGCTGGCCGCGGCAAGCCCGCACTGGACCAATGAGGTGCTCACTTGTGTGTTCTTCGGCGCACTGTTCGCGCTGATCGGTGCCCTCTTCGGCCCGGGCTGGATGACAGCGGTGCTGGCCTTGTTTGGGTGGTTGTGGTGGGGGGTGTGGCGCCGTGAGCGGGCTCTGAAGGCGGAGTCCGTGGTGGAGGCGGTTCAATCCCGTCTGTCAGCGCTGGGCACCGATCGTGCCGACACGAGCAGCGACGGAAACGTCGAGGTGCCGAACGGTCCGGTCAGCAAGATCCCCACGCGGCTCGTGGCCGCCGACGATCTGCCGGCCCCGGCCGGTGCCGAGCGCGAGCTGCTGGACCGCCCCGCCCAACGCCGGCGCGCTCTGCGACGGACCTATTGGTGGGGGCTCGCGACCCTGATCGGCGGCTATTCTCTAATCGCGCTGCCTGCAGAGCTGCGCCTCGGGGACTTTCCCATGGGCCTGACCTTCGCGTGGGGGCTCACTGTGATGGTCTCGATGTACCTCTATCAAGAAGGTGCGTGGGCCCCCGCCGAGGACCCTGACGACGACGCCCCGCGGCCCTTCCTTCCGGCGCTGGGCATCACACTTTGGCGCCTGTTCGCGCTGGCGAATCTCCCGCTTCTTGATCACAAGGCGTTCACTCTGCTGGCGCTCGCCTTCCTCGCCGGACACTGGCTCTGGATGCAGTGGGCGCTGGCCCGGATCGTGAGGCGCTTCCCCGTGCCGCAACCGCTGCGGATGTCCATGCTGCGGGTGTTCGGCAGCCCGGCGTTCGACGACCTGATCGCACTGATCAAGCCCTGGCGCCGGGTGGGGGTGATCGAGCACCTGGAGGGCTTCGACACCATCGGAGAAAGCGAGGAGGCGCGAGCGGCGCTACGGGCCGGCCGCATCGACGACGTTCTGGCCAAGACCGGCGAGGAAGTGGAGAGACGGCTGGCCGCGCAGTCGTCAGCCCCTGATGACACGCTGCTTTTCGGCCGCTACGCCTTCCAATGCACCGAGGCCACCTGGCGGCCGGCGATCCGCAGAATGCTGGACCGGGCCGACGTGGTCTTGATGGATCTCTCGAGCCTCTCGCCCACCAACCAGGGCTGCGCCTGGGAGCTGGGCCTGTTGCTGGATCGCGTGCCCCTGCCGCGGGTGACGCTGCTGGTCAACGATTCCACTGACCTGGAATGTCTGCAGGCCATCCTGGATGCTGCCGCGCGCCGGATCGCGGCCAATTCCCCCAACCGAGACAACGCGACGGCGGTGTGGCAACTGGTGCGCATCGGAGGACTGGCGGCGCGGCTGCCGCACGAGTCCCACTTCGCCTGGAAGCGTCGCATCGACCACAGGCTGGACCCGGCGGTGCTGGCCGGCCGGCTGCTGGCCACCGCGCAGCCGCCACGCGCGGGCGCCACGCCGGCCGCAAGCTATGCATCCAATCTCATGCCCCCATGGGCTCGCCAGCTCTTCAATCCCTGGGCCTGGGCCCTGCTGTTCGCGCTGTCGGCGGCTTGGGCGGCGGTGCGCCTTTTTTGAGCTGCCAGACCGGACGGCAGCGCAGCGCTCAGGCCACCAAGACCGGAATCTGATCGTTTCGCCGCTCCTCTCGCTTCGTCCCTGTTGCCCTTGTTCCCTTGGGTGATACAGACCCTGAATGGAACGCTGTTGACGCCCATCACGAGGTGCGCCTCACCTCCTCACTTCGTGCTGACGATCTGCAGCACGGCCCGCAGACTGGCGATGAGCGCCCCCTGAATCCAGCCTTGGTCGGTCGAACAGTGCTCGCCGGCGAAGTAGAGCCGTCCCTCGGGGCGGATCGCCGCGGGGTAGAAGCGCTCGAGCTCGTTCGGCTTGAGCATGACGAAGGCGCCGGCCGTCCAGCGGTATTGCTCCCAATCGATCGAGGCATGGTCGACGACGTACTCGCGAAGCTCGTGATGGAAGCGGCTCACGTTTTCGATCACCACCTCGGCGCGCTCGTCATTCGACAGCGCGCCGAGGCGCCGCGCGTCCTGGTCCCAGCAATACGCGCCGAGCAGCGCGCCGGGTATCGACTCGGCACTCTCGGCACTCTTCATGAGCGCCTCGGGCGGCGCGGCTTGCGGCGTCGTCGTATGAATGCTGGGGCGGCGGAAGCGCGCCCCCTCGACCGTCGGGCGCACCGACTCGCGCAGCAACGGCTTCGTCACCGGCAGATGATCCATCGGGTAATAGGTCTGCCGTTGGATGTTGTCCGAGGTCGACGAGCCTCCCAGGATGGGATGGGGACCGTTCTGCCAGAAGCGCTCCTTGCAGTCAAGCGCCACCTTCGTGGCATTCGCGTACGTCATGCCGCGGATGGCCGACATCTTCGCATAGCTGAGATTCTTCAGCTCGAGGCGCCGCATGACGGAGAACGGGATCGTGCAGAGCACGTAATCGTATTGTTGGGTCTTCTCGGTCCCCTCCTGATCCGGCGTCTTCGTCGTCACCTGCACCTTGCGATCGAGGAGCTCGATCCGGACCACCTCGCGGTTGAAGGTGACGTGCTCCTTCACCTTGTCGTAGAGGGCGTCCGGCAACTGGCTCATGCCTCCTTCCAGAGTCTGCAGGCAACTGCCGGTGCCGACCATCTCATCGCGCAGGTACATCGACAGCGCTTTGTCCCACCAGACGTCGAGGCTGGTGAAGACGCCGATCACGTCCTGCACTTCCTCACCGGCGCTCTGGATGAGGAACTCGCCGAGGCTCGTGCCGCTCAGGAGCTGCAGCAGGCGCGTTCCGGCCACGCCGTCGAACATCATCTGTTTCTCGTCCTCGGTCAGCCCTTCGATGAAGTTGTCCATCAGAAAGCCGAAGATGGCCCCGCCGCTCGGGAAGTTCTGAACCTTCCGGAATGCTTCCGAGAGGCGGTAGTGCTGGTAGATGCCCGCCGCGCCCGCGGCCGTCTGGCGCGTCACGACGCCGTGAATGTCCCAGAAGCCGTTTTCCACGTTGTTGATGAACGTGATCAGCTTGTCGCGCAAGCCCATCTCCGCGATGTAATAATGCGTGTAATCGTGGGTGATGGGCACGCGCATGGCGCCGAGCTCCGCGTAGGAGCCGTCCTTGAAGTGGTGCGTGTGGACGCGCCCGCCGGCGCCGCCGCTGGCCTCGATGATCTCCACCGTGTTGCCGAGCTTCAGCAGCTCATAGGCGGCCACGAGGCCTGACATGCCGGCTCCGAGGATCACGACATGACGCGGGCCGGTGTTCTGCTCGCGGATCTCCTTGAGGATCGTGCTGATGGGGACGTGCGGGTAGCCGTCTTCGACGGCATGGTCGGGACAGGGAGGGGCCGTGCTCATTTCGCCACCTCGGGCCGCAGTGCGATCGCGTCCATCGCCACGAGCGCTCCCGGCGCCGGCAGCGCCGTCTGAATGATCGAGCGGACGGGATACGGCTGCTGGAAGCGCTTCGCGTACACACCATTCATCGCCGAGAAATCACTGAGGTTCGCGAGGTAGACCGTGACCTTCGCGACGTCCGCGAGCGAGCAATAGCCGGCCTTCAGGATGGCCTCGATGTTGTTGATCGCCTGGTCCGTCTGTTCTTCGATGGTCGGAGGAAGCGTGCCGTCCGGCTTGCTGCCTCCCTCCTCCGCGGTGAAGACGAACGGTCCGGCGATATTGCCCTGACAATAGGGTCCGATGGGCGGTGGTGCGTCGGGGGTGCTGATACAGGTTCGACTGGACATGGCTCTCTCCTCTGCTGCCAAGCAGCAATGCGACCGTTCGGCTGTTCCTGCGCCCTGAAGTGAGTCTCGCTAGCTCGCCCGACCCTATGTCGCATCTTGTACTTCGTCAATCTTAGAGACGCCGGCGCATATGTCTCTTTCTCGCCTGACCTCGTAAGTCTCTCATTCTGAGAGAGGTTCGCACCGCAGTAAACCGGATCGGATGATTCGGGGTCTTTGCCTCGGCGTCAGCTAAGGAGCCCTCATGAAGCAAGCGCTGTGTCTCTGTCTCTTTCTGTTCGCCGCCGTTGCCGTCGGGCAGCAGCCGACAGTGACCACTCCCTCCGACGATGATCTGGTCGACAGAGAACCGGTCGTCATCGTTGATCAGAGCACCGGATCACCAATCGTGATCGCAGCTTGGATGACTCTCACGGATAACGAGTACTACGTTCGCACCGCCTCGTCGAACGGAAGCACAGGGCTTGTCGGTCATGGAAGACTGGAGAAACCGCCCATCGTCGGAGATTCAGCAGGAGCGACGTATGCAATGGCCGGCGATCCGTTTTTCGCGGCCAACCCGAACGCCCCTTACGAAACTTACCTGGCGACGGCCTCATGCGAAACACTGAGCGGTCCCAGGTGCGCGGGAAGGTCCGACATCACGTTATGGGAAAGCACCGACCATGGTGCAACGTGGCCCGTCGCGAAGGCACGGAGTGTTTGTCCGCAAGATACGAAGATGGCTGATAAACCATCTATCACCGTGTCGAAATCCGGCGTTCTCTACCTCGCACACGTCGTCATTGATGGAAGGCCTGTGGAGCTCCACGTGCATCGGCGCGACAATGGGCAGTGGTCACCGCCGAGCTATGTCAATCTGGCCCGTATTGAAAGTGAAAATGGCCAACCCGTGGAGGTGGCTGTGGAGCCGCAGTCGCCCATCGTCGTCGTTGATGATGAGGGTAATCCATTCGTCGTCGCCAAAGACCTCAACGATCCCGGAGGCAGGATCTTTGTCTCCTGGTCCGATGACCACGGGGTTTCATTTCCCAGGAGGAGGTCTTTCGCGAGCAACTTCTCTGCCGATGTGGTGGGATGTGGCAAGGCCAATTTCGACTCCCTGGAAGCGGTCAGCAATCTGATGGCCCGTTACAACGCGAAGGCGAAGTCGATTGCGATTGCGTGGCACGCTCAGGAGCTTCGACCGGGCGATGATCCGGAGGACAGAGCGAAATACGAGCACAAATCAGATATTAATTTTATCTTCTTCAACACGGCGACGAAAACGTTCGGGTCGGGGCCAAACACTATCGGAGACGTTGATGTGTCCCATCGCAGCCCCGGAAACCAGTGGATTCCTGGCATTGACTGCGATCCCGATGGTCGCTGTCTCGTCACGTATTATGGTTCGGGAACGTGTAGCACCGATCCGAATCACCATTCCACAATTTACCGACCACGCGCTTCTCTTGTGGACATTGATGAAGGTCAGACTCTCGCCAGCCTCGACATTACGTCGAACGACTCGAATCCCGATGGATATCGCGCCCTCGGTGGTGTACCACTCGGGATGGGTGAGTATCAGGGCGTCTACTACTCCGGCGACAAATGGTACGCCGCGTTCATCGAGATTTTCAACCCGCCGAAAGCAGCGACGACCGGCGCGCCGCCGCGACGCGGCGACGTGTACGTAGCGGAAGTGCCTGTTCCTCCCGTCTCCGGACAGTGCACGCTCAGCGTTAATCCTTTGTCTCCCGCCATTGTGGAGGCCGAGGGTGGCGAGCTAACGTTTACCGTAAACATGAGCGTGCCGGGATGCACAACATGGGAGGCCACTTCGAATTTAGATTGGGTAGGAATCGATTCGGTTCTTTTCAACTTCAATGAGCCTCAGCCGGGATCGTCCATGCCGTGGTCAAACCGAACGGTCCGAATCAGCGTCAAGGGACGATCACCGTCGCCGGCAGACCCATCATCATCACCCAGCGCGGCAATGCAACAGCATGTGGTCCGTCCGCGCCATTCACGATCCGAGTGGGACAGTGTCTGCTTACAGCCGACAATCCGGTCTACACGGTTCGCGAGGGGCAGCCATTCACGATTCGACCCGTTCTGAGCACAGGCCCTGGCGCCGTTCTCAACCAGAATTGCCTGCGCTTCGTGTGGACGTCGCCGAACGGGCTCTACCACGAGGGTAAGACTCTCGACCTCCTTGGATCCACAAACACCATCAATCTCACGGTAACCTCTCTCGACAACGCCTACAGCGACGCGATCACGATTCAGGTCAAGACCGACCCGGGCGCGACCACGGACTGTGGGAAAAATCGCGCAGTGCGCGTGAACGGAAGCTCCTCGTACTCCGTAGAGATCAGCGTCGGAGAATCCATCACTCTCTCGCCACCTGAGGGAGCGCCCGGCTCGTTCGAATGGTATCGCTCCGATAAGCTCGCTTCAAACGTGAATATTTCGCATGCCGAGGACGTTGTCGTCTCACCTACAATCGATACGACCTACTGGGTGGTTAACCGCTACACCGCCGGAGGCGTGACAAAGGAGGAGAGGTCAGCAAATTTTTACGTCATCATCACGCCCTCCACGACACCGAGCGTCCGCATCGAGCCTCGCTTTCAGGCGATTCCTGCGGACGCCGAGGCTGTGATCGAGGTGATCGACGACGCTGCGACCGACGGCAACTACGACGACTACACGTTCGAGTGGAACGCCGGCAATGACAATACTCGCCCCAGCGTGCTGTTACCGTGGCCGTACCGGCGACTGATCCTCGAGAACCTGCACGACGACGCCAGCTTCTGGTGCAGGGTCACGGATCCCAACGACAATGTGACGATCACCGACGTCGCTACCGTTGCTGTCACCTGCTCCGACGGCATCGGCGGTTCCATGCGTGTCACGCCGGGAAACTACGTCAGCCGAACCGACCGGCCGCTGCTGTCTGTCAGCGCCTGGGGAAAACAGCTCCGCTACGATTGGTACGAGCGGCTGCCCGAGGAAACAACACCACGACTCTACTATAAACACGCCTCGTCGATCTATGCGACGCTGTCGCAACCGCTCACCTATTACAGTGCCACCATTCAGGACGTTTGCGGCCAGACCGCTTCTTTCGCCGAGGTTCCGGTGTACCTCTGCATGCCGACGGTCGACGCCGAGCCCGTCGATCAGGTCGTGCCGCGCGGTGGAAGCGCCAGCTTGACCGTCGCCGCGTCGCCGGCCATCGCCGGGCAGCCGGTGGCGATTGCGTGGCGCTCTGGCGAGACGGGGCAGGTCGTCGGCAGCGGACCGGCATTGAGCTTCACGCCGGCGCCGGGAACGACGCAGACGTTCTACGCGGACGTGAGCGCAGACTGCTCCGGTACCACGCGCAGCGTGCAGACGCGCACCGCAACCGTGACGGGCTGCGAGCTTGCCGCCACCGCGTACAGCGACCGCAACATCGCCCCCGGGCAGACCTCGACGTTCACCGCGGCGTTCTCCGGCACTCTCGTGCCGCCGTCCGAAGTGGAGTACACGTGGTATTACGGACCGGCGCCGGGAACCGAGTACGTGTCCGGCATCGGGCTGTGGTCGATCACCCCGACGCCGCAGACAACGACGACGTATTGGGTGCGCGTCAATGACGGTACCTGCACTGCCCAGAGCAACCTGGTCACGGTTCGCATCTGCGTCCCGGTCATTACCAGCCAGCCGCAAGGAGCGACCCTCCGCGCCGGCAGACGGCGAGCCTCTCCGTCGGCGTCATGCCGCTGAACAACGAGACGCTGCAGTACCAGTGGTATGCGGGCGCCAGTGGCGATGTCACCCAGCCGGTGAGCGGCGCGACGTCCAGCACCTTCACCACACCGGCGCTGACCGCGACCACGTCGTATTGGGTGCGCGTGACGTCGAGCTGCGGCGCGGCCACGAACAGCGCGACCGCGGTGGTGACCGTCTGCAACAATCCGGCAATCAGCAGCGTGACGCCGGCGCGCTACATCCGCTCCGGCGAGACGACGTGGCACCAGGTCTATGCCACCGGGAACAATCTCACCTATCAGTGGTACACCGGCTCGCCCGGCAATACGAGCGCGCCGATCGCCGGAGCGACGCTGTCGAGCATCTCGAAATCTCCCCCCACGACCACGACGTACTGGGCGCGCGTCGCCAGCAACGGTCTCTGCACCACCGACAGCCCGGCGATGATCATCGACGTCTGCACCGATCCGCCGATCACCACGCAACCGGCGTCGGCGACGATCAAAAGCGGCCAGCCGGCGACGCTCACCGTCGCCACATCAGCCACCGGCGCGACCTACCAGTGGTACCTCGGCAGCACCGGCGCGGCGATCCAGGGAGCGACGTCGGCCAGCCTCACGGTGACGCCGACCGCCGACACCCAGTACTACGCGCAGGTGACGCGTGGCGCATGCACAAGCACCAGCGCCACCGCCACGGTGACAGTCTGCGCGCTTTCCGTTTCGCTGTCCGGCGGCACCAATATCGCCAGCGGGCAGAGCGCGACCCTCACCGCTTCCGCGTCGAACACCCGGGGCACGTACGCGAGCTATGAGTGGTATGCGGGAACCGGTACGAACAGCCTTCTGATCGCCTCGGGGTCGGGGCTGGGGCAGAAGACGGTCAGCCCGACGTCCACGACGCAATATTGGGTGCGCGTCAGCGACGGCACCTGCACCGTCGACAGCACGCCCGTCACCGTCAACGTCTGCAAGCCGACCATCACCGTGCAGCCACCGGGGAAGACGGTGAACAGCGGCCAGACAGCGACGCTGTCGGTGACCGCGACCGGGGCGCCGCTGTCGTACCAGTGGTACATCGGCGCGGCGGGGAACACCGCACAGCCGATCGCCGGCGCGACGTCGGCGAGCTATACGACGCCGCCGATGAGCGCGACGACGTCGTACTGGGTGCGCGTGACCGGCTGCACCACTGCCGACAGCGTCGCCGCGACGGTCAACGTCTGTTCGCCGCCGGCGATCACGTCGGGACCGACCGCGGACACCCAGCGCTATCCGAACACCTGGGGCTGGATGCTGATGACCGCCTCCGGCACGAACCCCACCTACCAGTGGTTCACCGGTCAAAGCGGCGACACCTCACAGCCCGTTCCCGGCTGCACCAGCGCCAACTGCAATTTCCTGCTGACTACGAGCAAGTACTACTGGGTGCGGATCATCGGCGCGTGCGGCACGCTCAACAGCCCCGCGGTGATCCATCCCGTCAGCCCGACCATCACGCAACAGCCGCAGAGCGCGTCGGTGCCCCCCAACGCAACGCCGACGCTCGCGCTGACCGCCACCGGGACCGATCTGACCTATCAGTGGTACCGGGGCAGCACCGGAAACACAGCGACCCCAATGAGCGGCGCCACCTCCGCGACGTTCACCGTTCCGCCGGTCACCACAGCGCCGGTTTCGTACTGGTGCAAAGTGACAAGTGTCGGCAACTCGACGGCGATCGATTACAGCGCGGAGGCCACGCTCTCGTTCTGCACCGGCCCGTCGACGTCGGGCGCCTATGCCCAATACTTCTCCAATAACTATTGGAGGGTTACAGTCGATGTCGCGTTCGAGGATCGCGGCATTGTCCGCTACCTCTGGTACACCGGCGTACCGGGCAACGTCTCGCAGTCGGTCTTCCAGTTCGAGGGAAGCTCCTACCTCGACGTCACCGCGACCAGTACTCAAACCTGGTGGTGCCGCGTCTGGTACGCCGACGACTCCTGTTATACCGACTCCGGCGGCGCGACGACTTACAAGGTGAAGTAACCGCTGCCCCTCGCTACGCTCAGGGGCTTCGCCACGCCGTGAGGGCAGGCGCATCACGCGGAGCAGGAGAGCTCGGGATCGAGCGGCGGGGATAGGTGCCACCAAACCAGCAGGCCTACACCATGAGATCGCCGCCATTGATGTCGAGAGAAGCGCCGGTGATGTAGCCGGCCTGGTCGGAGGCGAGGAAGCAGATCAGGTCCGCGACTTCGACCGGTTGGCCGAGGCGCTGGATGGGGAAGGAGCGGGCATAGGCCCGCGAGGTCGGCCGGCGAGGCATTCTCCCGCGTCAGCTCGGTATCGATCAGCCCGGGGCAGACCGCGTTGACGGTGATCCCGTAAGGTCCGAGCTCCTTGGCCGCGGCGCGCGTCAGCCCGAGGAGTGCCGCCTTCGAGGTGGTGTAGTGGGCACCGCCCAGGGTGCTCACGCTCTTTCCCGCGGTGGACGAAATATTGATGATCCGCCCGCCGCCGCCGGCCTTCATCGCGGGGACGACCGCTCGGATGAGGAGGAACGGCGCCGTGACGTTGACGTCCATCGCGCGGCGCCATTCCTCCTCCGAGATGCGCTCGAAGCGGGTGGAGAGAGCGAGCGCCGCATTGTTGACCAGGATGTCCAGCCGGCCGCCGCGGTCGAGCGTGCGTGCGACGATCTCACGCACGATTGCGGCATCTGCGATGTCTCCGGGCACCGCGAACGCTCCCGCTCCCAACTGGCGGGCCACCGCCTCGGCGCGTTCGGCGTCACGGACATTGACCGCGACGGACGCGCCGTGCTCCAGCAGCCGCGCCGCCGTCGCCCGTCCGAGGCCCCGCGCGACGCCGGTGATCAGCGCGACCTTCCCGGTGAAGTCCTGGTTCATTGAGCCCTCCGAGCCCGTACTGCACCATGATATCTGGACCGCATTTCATACGGTCCGTAGAGGCGCTCATGCCGCCTGTCTGACGGGAGGACGCACGGATCGAATGGTGCAGTGTCCTGGAAAGTTGGCGCGATGTCCCGGTGCAATGCGCCAACGTACCGGGGCACTGGCGCAATATCACAGTACACTGGCGCGTTGTACCGGAACAACGTCGTAATGTACTGGGACGTTGGCGCATTGCACCTGTACATTGGCGCATTCTACCTGTCGAGTGGTGCAGTCGAGAGGTCCAATGTCTGCTCTGTCTCTTCTTTTGCCGCATTCACCCTCTAGCTTGTCGCAATGTACCCATTAGACTGCGAGCTGTACTAGAAGGCCGGCGCACTCATCTCCTCGCTCTCCTCAGTGTACCAATACAGTGCGTCAACAGGGCGGAGAAGTGTCGCAGTGATCCTTTAAATCGCGACACCATAGAGGTACACTGCGACAGCCAACGGGTGCCACGTGCCGATGAACCCTTCTTCGCGCCAGATCGAGCTGTCATGCGGCGCGATCGAGTGGAGAAGAGGACGGAGGTACCGGTACATTGTCGCAATGTACCGGTACATCGGCCGCTTCCCCTGTTCAGCGCCACACTGAAGGAGTACAATCGCAGTCCTCACGGGGTCATCGCGCCAGCCAAGAGTTCTACTGCGACAGTGTTCTGGTGCGGTGACGGCTTCAAGCCCTCGACTGCGACAGTTGAGGGGGACAACGACTGGAGAGGAAAATGCAGTGCGACAGGAAATGTCTGTTTCGAAGCTGCTGACCGAGTTCGAGGCGCGGGTGAAGCACCATGAGAGCCAGGAGGCGCATCACGCGGAGCAGGAGATCTTCCACCGCGAGCAGAAAGCGCTGCACGCCGCCGAGCTCCAGACCGCGAGCGAGCGGCTGGTGGCGTACCGGGCGGCAGCCGAGGCGGCAGGAGAGCTCGTGGCACGCACGCAGCTCCCGCCAAAACCCCTGGACGACGATCTTCCGCCGGGAGCGCCGGTCCTCGTCAGCCGGCTCGCCGCGCGCGTCGTGGCGACCAAGACTCCGTCCGAGACCTTCGGCGCCGTCTCGATCACCAGCGAGATCAACCAGCGTTACGGCAAAAGGCTCCGCCGTCCGGCCGACTCCCGCACCGTAGCCACCGCCCTGCGCCGCATGGCCGCCACCGGGCGCATCCTCCAGATCGAGAA
>Ga0126309_10000266_pt1 | contig 17903 bp, 13 predicted proteins | sample Plot56_FD_92541 | JGI IMG/M metagenome (GOLD analysis project Ga0126309, IMG submission 92541) | Serpentine soil microbial communities from UC McLaughlin Reserve, CA, USA - Plot56 | ecosystem: Environmental > Terrestrial > Soil > Grasslands | place: USA: UC McLaughlin Reserve, Lake County...
GAGGCGCTGAACACGTTGCGTGTGCCCAGTGCGCGGGCGAGCCGCGTCACGTAGAGCAACAGGCCCATCTTGTGGACGGTCGGGTTGCCGATGGCGAGCGCCGCCGCGAAAGGGCCGTCGCGCTTCACCAGCGGCGCGCGCAAACGGTCGGGATCCTCATGCAGCTCCTTGAGCGCCACCCCCTTGGGGCAGAGATAGCCGGCGCTGAAGACGTCCTCCCGGTCGCCGCGGATGGCGGCCACGCGGCCCTCGCGCAGCTCGACCGTCAGGCCGCAGCAGGCTTCGCACAGGGGGCAGATGCGGTAGGCGACAGTGGGTTCCGGCATGCTCGTCGGACGCAATGTTAACGCAGCCGGCCGCTCGGCGACCAACGGTCTGCTGACGCCCCTTCGGGGCTGGGATGTTGGTTGGCGCCCTTTCCTGGGGCTCACGCCCCAGGCTCTATGCTGGCGCCCCTTCGGGGCTTCCCGAGGCGCCTCCCCACCGTGAGGAGCGGCCGGATCACCGTGATCCGATCCCGACTTCGCAGGATTGCCGAGAAAAGGGAGCGTGCCGGAGCACGCTCCCCGGAGGGACTACGGAGCCTCGGGAGATTCAGGCTGGGGCTGGACGGGACTGGGCTCCGGCTGCTTCTTCGAGCGCCGCTTCTCGCTCGGCTTCCGGCCGCGGAACGGCTGCAGGTTGTACTCGGCGAGCTTCTCCGACCGGATGCCGTAGTGCTGCTTGACGGCGGCGCGCAGAACGGACGCCAGTCTCTGGCATTCGATCAACAGAGTCTTGAACTTCTTCGACGCCTCCTGCTTGTCCGCTACGAGCGCCGCCTGCTGCTTGGAAACTTCCTGGAGATTGCCCACCATCGACACGAACTGGAGACAGCTCTGCTCCAGATGGGGGAGATCAGGGATGTTCGCGGCGATCGAGGCCGCGAACTTCTGCAGAGATCCCAGCTTCGCCGTGTTGGTCGTTTCGTACGGCACGTTCACTTCCTTTCTCGAGCCTTGCCGGCTCGTCTTGTCTCGCGTCGCGGCTCTCTCCACCACGGAGTGAGACGTTTTCGCGAAGTTACTTTCGATTTCTTCAGAATAAGCCGAGAATTCCCTGGATAACGCCGTTACGCTCAAAGCAACGATGAATTTCCTCGACGCAACCTTGATCTACGGCGGAAGATCGTTATCCTCGAAGGAGTCAAGCTGGAAATCTTCCGCGATGACGATAGATTTCCGCAGATAACCTCGAGAGGCCGCGGCATTGGCTTATCGGGGAAGATTCCAACGCGATCTTCCCGCAAATCAGGATGTTTCGTCCCGAGACAAGGCCAACTTCTCGCAGATGACGGCGTTTCGTCCCGAGACGAGGCCAATCTCCCGCAGATGAGGGCGACTTCCCGGTGAACATCCTTGTCCGGGGACGTGTCAACCTTGTCTTCTCCCAATTCAGGCTTGTTTTCTCCCGACTCAGGCTTGCCTTGCCGCAGATACCGCTCATTCCCTCTCCCATGAGGTTCTCTCGTCGTCCATCGAGGTTACCTGGGACAACTTCTGCTTATCTGGGACAGTTCCAGCATGAAAGGAGCCTACGTGAGCCTCGCTGACCTCGAAGAGCGGATTCGCTGACCCGGGTCAGTCCGTCGCGGCCCTGAGGCCTTGGGCTGGGGCCGAGGACGGCCGTCTTCGCTTGTCTCCGCTCCGGAAAAGCGGGGGGCACACTGGGGGCAGGAAATTCTTGACCCGGGTCAATGGTGATCCGCGAGTGGCCATCTCTCCGGAAGGAAGGCGGTCATGTCTCGAGGGGAATGGCCATGACCGGCAATACGCCCCCGGAGCCGGGCGACGGCCACCACGGCCGAGGCCGAGACACCCACCGAAGAGACCGAGAACCCGTCGCCAGGCAGGCACTACGAAGTCCGAGAGCAGCTCAGCCGCCCGCTCCGGCAGCATCCGGACGAGCTATGGATGCTCCTCAAGCTCGACGCGCCGATTCCGCTGCACGTCGAGCGTCCGGCGAGCGGGAAAACGTCGACGCTGGCAGCGCGAATCCTGTGGTCGGTGCAGCTCGGCGTCGTGATCGCCATCGTCGGCCTCGGGATGCTGCTGCTCAGCGCCGTCTTCGACAAAGACTCGTCGCAGGGGCTGTTCGCCCTCGGAACGATCGCGCTTTGTGTGGGCGTCGGCTTCATCGCCTCCGCCGCCGTTTCGCTCAAGCTGTCGCGCCGCCTCGGGCTTTGGGAGGCGCCACCTGAGGCCATCGACGGGACCGGACCCGTGAGATGATCGAAGTGATGAGCTATCCGCTCGTGATCCTCGACACGATGATGGCCGAGCGCCACGCGGAAGAGGCCCTGGCCGTCATGGGCGACGACGAGTTCCGTGCGTTCTACGAGCGCACGGCGCGTCCGTTGTGGGCGTATCTGTCGCGGATCAGCGGCGACCCGCACAAGGCCGACGATTTCCTGCAGGAGGCGTACTACCGCTTCTATCGCGCGTCGAAGCACTACGAGAGCGAGGCCCACCGCCGCAACTCGCTGTTCCAGATCGCCACGAACCTCGTGCGCGACGCGGCCCGCCGCGGCAAGCATTATGAGGAAGTGCCGCTGGCCGACGATGGGGCGCCGTCGGCCGGCGTGGTGCCGAAGAGCGAGAGCCCGAGCCCGGAGACCGAAGCCGCGATGCGCACCGACGTCGCCAGGGCGATCCAACAGCTCGAGCCGATGCAACGCGAGCTCCTCTGGCTCGCGTACGCGCAAGGGTCGTCGCACGAGGAGATCGCGGAGATCCTCGGACTCAGCGCGATCAGCGTGCGCACACTGCTGCTGCGCGCGCGGCGCAAGCTGGCGGGGGTTCTGGCCGGAGGTGCCCAATGAGCAACACGAATGCCTGTCCGCGCGAGGACGAGCTGCTCGATGCCCTCGGCGCCGGTTTCATCGGAGACGAGCTGGAGTCGCACATCGCAACGTGCGCGGCCTGCGGTGAGCTGCGTCTCGTCGCCGGCGCGCTGCTCGACGAGCGCGTGCAGGCGGTGACCGAGGCGGCCCTGCCGAGCTCCGGGACGATGCTGTTGCGGATGCAGATGCGCCGCCGCCAGGAAGCGCAGGCGGCCGCGCGGCGCTCTCTGCTGATCGGTCAGGCCGTGACGCTCGCCGCCGCCATCGCGCTGGTCTTCACGCTCCTCGGCAGCACCCTCGCCGGCGAGGCGGTGAACGTGATCGCATCGATCAAGCTCAGCAAGCCACTGCTGCTCGCCGTGGCGGCATGGCTGCTTGCCGTGCCCATCGCGGGGTGGGTGTTGATCCGGCAGAAGTAGGTTAGGCGCGAGACCTGATCAGGGATGTCGATCCGGCGCGTGCTTGCCCCCGGTGTCCACGGTGCGGCGCAGGAGTAGGTGCCACCCGCTTCGCGAGGTGCTGAATAAGTACCTGTCACCTCTTCTGGATCAGGGCAGTTCCAAGCGAAATGCCGGAGCTGGCCCCGATTCCTGACGCCACGTGTCGCAATCCCCCACCGTACATTGCAGCACAAGCGGGGCGGAGGGCAGCAAGGGCAGCTCTCAGATTTCACCTGCGAGGTCCAGGAGGGAGCAGCCGAGGAGTGCCCTCACCCGTTCCGGGCTCACTCCTGCCTCCTCCAGGTTGCGCCGGATCTTCTTCAGGCATTTGTCCCTTACTGAGTACAGCTCGCGTTGAGGGCGGCCCAGGACAGGAGAGATGGCGGCCATGCTGAGGCCGTCCCAGTAGTGGAGCTTGAGGAGGAGTCGGTCCTCGGCGGCGAGCGACTGGAGCAGAGGCGCCAGCAGGATCCGGAGCTGTTCCTCCGTGCGGGAGCGCTCGGCGTCCTCGATCCGGACTTCGACCTGGCCGTCGACCGGAACGCGAAGAAGCTCGTCTTCGCCGACCCGCCGCCGCTCCGGCCGCCGGTTGAGCGTGGCCGCGATCCGCTCGAGCTCGGGCCGGGACAGGGAGACTTTGTGCTCGGTCCTCATGCGCTCGATCGCCTCGTCGAGAGGAAGGCCATCCCGGAAGCAGAGCTGCTCCAGGAGGACCGCCTCGCGGCCAAGCCGCCGGGCGGCCGCCGTGGGACGCCACTTGCCCCAGATGTGGGTACGATAGTCTCGTAGAAGGTTGACCAGCACGACGGTCAGGAAGGTCGGAAAGGAGCTCCGGCCTTCCCAACTCGCGAGCACGCGCGAGTCGTCCTCGACCAATTTGAACAATGCCCATGAACGGAATTCTTCGGCCTCGTGCTCGGGCAGGCCGCTACGGCGGCTCAGGTGAAGGAGCTTCTTCTGAATGAGGTGGTACTGGATTTCGAGGAGAGCTCGGCCGCGAGATGTGAGATCGGCGGAAGAGGGGGCCGGCTCGCGAGACGAGCGGCTGTGGAAGGGAACGACGACAGGCTCTGCGACCATTTCAGACCCTCCAAGGGATCTCGCGGCGTTCAGGGGCCGCGACCGTGGCCCTAGCCTGGCTGGCTGGAGGCTTTCATGTCCTGAGGAAAGGATTTGGAAAATCTCAGGAGCGTCTTAGTGAAGTAGAATGAAGAAGATCCGGAGAGGCGCCCCACTTTCGGGAACCCAGTCCAAATGAGCCAGCCAGCGGAAACAGCTCCTCGCGTGCCCGATCTCGGCAGGTTCCGGTTGGGGGAGTGGGAGGTTCATCAGGCCGAGAACGCCCTGTGCTCGGAAGGGCGAGTCTTGCGCCTGGAGCCCCGGATGATGGACGTGCTCGTCTCTCTGGCCGCCGAGCCCGGGAAGGTGGTCTCCAAGGAGGCTCTCCTGGCGGCGGTCTGGGGAGGGGCTTTCGTTGAAGAGGGGGCCCTCACCCAGGTGATCCACGGTCTCCGCAAGGCTCTGGGCGATGACGCCCGTCAGCCGCGCTACATCCAGACGATCCCCAAGCGGGGATACCAGCTCGTCGCCGTCGTCGAGCCGGAGCAGGTGCCCTCCGAAGCGCCGCCAGCAAGCCCGTCGATTGCCAGCCCAGCCCCGGCGCCCGCAAAGTGGGGGAGGGCACGGCTCGTCCAGGCGGCGGCCGTGCTGATGGTCGCCCTCGTGGTTTGGATCGCCTGGGCCCGCCAAAGGGTGAAGGGGAACGACGAGATCCGGATCGTCGTCCTCCCCTTCGAAAACCTTGGCCAGGCCGAGGACCCCTTTTTTGCCGCTGGGTTGACCGAGGAGATCACGGCCAACCTGGCCCTCGTCCCCGGCATGCAGATCATCCCCGGCAGGAACGCCCTCGACACCCAAGGGCACCCCAAATCCATGGCGGACCTGGAGGAAGAGCTCAACGTTGACTACGTCCTTCTGGGAAAGGTGAAGTGGCTCGCAGGCCGGCGGGAGGTCCGCGTCATGCCTCAACTCGTCCGGGTGGCGGATGAGACCCTGGTTCCCACTCTTCCATTCGAAGGCGATGCGGACCAGCCGTTCGCGGCGCAGCAGAAGATCTCGCGGGGCGTGATCACCGCATTGGAGGTGACGCTGACGCCGGACCAGTTCCAGGGGATCGGCCGGCGCTCGACGGACAACTCGGAGGCGTACCGCGCCTACGTCCAGGGAATCGTCTTCAAGGAGCAGCCCTTCTACTCACCGCAGAATCTGGAGAAGGCTGCGCAGATGTTCGCCCAGGCTGTCGAGATCGATCCGGAATTCGCCGAAGCCTGGGCCGAGCTGTCGCAGGTCCATTCCTATCTGGCCTTCAACACCGACCGGTCGATCCGGCGCAAGGAGCAGGCGCGGCGGGCCATGGAGCGGGCGGTCGCCCTCGGCCCGGACCTCGTGGCCACCCGTCTGGCCCAGGCCTACTTCCATTATAGATGTCTGAATGATTACGCCGCCGCCCTCAAGGACCTCGATGCCGCGGCCCGGATCGCTCCGAACCTCGCGGTCATCCACGACACCCGCGGCCTGCTGCTGCGGCGTCTTGGCCGGCTACGAGAGGCGATCGGCGAGCTCAATAGGGCCCTGGATCTGAATCCGCGCTCCGCCGATCAGGCCTGGACCCTGGCGGAGACCTATGCGGCCGTCAGGAACTACGACGAGGCGAACAAGTACTTCGATCGGGCTATCGCGCTGGCGCCGGACGAGTCGTTCTATTACGAGCAGAAGGCGCGCGTCCTCCTGGCCTGGACCGGGCACCTCGGCGAGGCCCGAGCGGTTCTTGAAGCCTCGCCGGTCCGCGACACCCCGGCGATGGAGCTGGCTGTCTTTTTCTTCGATCTCTATGAGCACAAATATCAACAAGCGTTGACACGTCTCACTGCGGAGGAGGAACGGAGCACGCTGTCCCCGATGGACCAGATCCGGCTCTCGGTTTTCAAGGTCCTGGCCCTCGAGCGGCTCGGACGTTCGCGGGAGGCCCTGGTGCTTGCCGAAGAGAATCTTAAAACTTTACAGTTGCGCACAGCTCAATATTCGCGGCACCCTCTGTTCAATTCCTACCTGGCGTTGACCCTTGCCCAACTCGGCCGGCGCAAGGAGGCGATCGCCAAGGCGGAGGAAGCGGTTGAACAGGGTCGGTACGACGCGTTTTCCGGACCGTGGTTTATCGAAATCCAGGCCATAGTCGACGCCCGCTTGGGACGCCAGCAGGAAGCCATTGCCCGTCTCAAGTGGCTGCTCTCTCATTCCTACAGGGAGCCCATGTCCGCTCCCGAGTTGCGAGTCGATCCCGTTTGGGACCCTCTGCAGAGTGATCCTGAATTTGAAGCTCTTCTCCGGTAGACTAAAAGCTGGTAGGATTACAAACAGCCGGTGTAGATCAAATAGCCGGTGTAGATCTAAGGAGGAAACGCCATGGCGACGCCAGTATGTAACAGGCCTTTCCAGGTCGAGAAATTTGTATGTGTAGAAATTCCGCTGATTGGAAAGGGGGCAGTGGGACAAGAAGAAGGGGGTGGTTGTAGCGCCTTCACCAAGCCCATGTTGATCGAGCCAGAGGGTGCAGACGCGAAAGAAAGGGAGAAGAATTTCGAGCTTTTGAAGGCGGAGCTCGAACAAGCTTTGGCGAAGAGGTAGGACTAGAGGCTGCCATGATGGCACAGCCGCAGCACCGATTGCAGAAGCCATACCTGGCTCCGGCTGTGGCAGGTGTGGATGCCGGGCGCTTGGCCAATTGGAACCTGAGCATTGAAAGAGCCGAGGGCCTCTTGGCCGACGTAACCCTGGGGGATCTGGGGATAGCGGGCGAGATTTTTGTTAAGAACGCGGACGCGGCCGACCCGAATGAGGAGCCTATTCCGGTCATCCTGTTCCTGCCGTTCACGGACGAGGAGATGGCGGGCATCGACGCGGCAACGGTCCGGATATTCCGAGTCGATGAAGATTCGGACCGTCCGAAACCGGTCTGGGACTCGGGCGTCAATGCCGAAATGGGATTCGTCTGGGCCAGGATCCGCCGTCCCGGCAAGTACGTACCGATCGGACTGCCGCGAGACCGGCTGCTGCAACATATCTTGCGCGAGATTGCCAGAACCCGGCGGCTGGCAGGCGAGGACGCGCCGCGGGAGGTCTGGGCGGCGACCAAGCGGGCCCTCTCGGTCTTCACGGAACCGCCGGCAAAGGTGGTCGAGGAGTTGCGCGAGTTCCTCACGCACGCCGAGGTCCATACCGGGGGGGGTGTGAGACAACTCAAGCCCTACGAAATCCGCTTCAGCCAGGGCGCTCACCTCACCTCCTTCCCACTACCTCACGAGCAGCCGCTCGAGGAATTCCGCTCCCGGCTGAGGCGGGTAGCGGAAAGGGCGATGTCCCTTCCCGGCGGCATGCCGGAGGAAGAGCTGTTCTATTCGCCCGATCCTCTCCCTGAGGTGCCATGGCACCGCCCGGGAGTTCAGCGGCCGGGCGACGACATCGACTGGCGTGCGGTCGAGCAACTGCGGATCTGGGAGTATGTCGACCTCAGCGCTGTTCTGCCCTACTTGTTCCCTCAGAGTTGGTGGATGTATCAGCACGATCTGCGCCATACCGGCGCCGCTTCAGGGCTGAGCAGCATCCGCCGTACGAGCGTCAACCGGATGGAGTTGAACGCCAAGGTATCGGTTGACGGCCCGATCATCACCAAGCCGGTCGTCGTTGACGGCAAGGTCTACGTCGGCTCCGGTAGAGACTATGCCGGGACCACTGCGACGCTCTACAAGATCGACCTGGTTACCGGCGATACTGAGGGGCGGTTCCCGGTGTCGGGCAAGGCGCACTTCCCAGGTATGCGAGGCATCGGGGGATCCCCCGCCGTCGTCGGCGGCCGGGTGTACTTTACGGGGGTCCACGGCAAAGTGTACTGCGTCGATGCCGACACGATGTCCAACTCACCGCCCTACACCGCTGCGCTCTGGGAGACAGACCTGAAGTCTCCCTGCGAAGCGCAGAATCAACCGATTCGCCAGCCGAAGGGCGATAGTTGGAGCGGACCGCTGGTCGTCAACGGCAAGGTGTACGTCGGGTGCGGCGAAGGCGAAGTCCCCCAAGCCTATGGATTCGTCTTCTGCCTCGACGCCGAGACCGGCCGGGTGTTATGGCTGTTCTGCACCTGCAAGCTCACCGACGCGTCGGACAACTCACCCAACGTGATCCCTGCCTCGGTCGCGGTGTCGAATCCGTTGCCTCGGTGGGCCAGGAAGGCTGGTTTCAGACTGCACGATGATTCAAACGATACCACTCTCGAAACCGGGTGCTCGGTCTGGTCGTCGTGCGCGTATGACCGCGTGCTGAATCGAATTTTCGTTGGCACCGGAAATTCGCAGATCAAGGTGGACGAACCGAGCATAGGGACGGATCTGCCGGACGAGTTGTACGGCAGCGGCCTTCTTTCGCTGGACGCCGATACCGGCCGATTCTGTCACTTCTTCCAGCCCGGACGTGACGACAGCTATCAGCCGACCGATGGCGACGTGGATGTCGCCGGTTCGCCGACGATTTTCTCCCGCGATGGGCAGCGGGTTGTAGCATTCGGCAGCAAGAACGGCTCGTTCTTCCTTTTGGACCCCGCAACGCTCAAGGTTCTGGGCTGCGACCGCCAGAGGCGACAACTGCTCCCCCGAGCCGGCGGCAGCGGTCTGCCTCATGATCGTGGAACGGCGATCCGCAGCGTGGCTCCTACCGTGCCTGATGGTTACGAGAACTTCTGGGGCGTCTTCGCCACCCCCGCCGTGCATGCGGGCACCGGCAAGCTGTTCGTCGGTCTGGGCCGAGACGAACTGGCCGACCCGGACAGGACTCCGTTCGTGCGGGCGCTGGACTGGAACACGCTCGAGGACGCTTGGCCCACCGCGGTAGGACCCGACGACGTCTCGCGTTATACAAACGCCAGCCCGCCTCTCTATAAAACGACCGAGGCGGCACTCAGCTCGCCGGCCGTGGTCAACGACGTTGTGTTCGTTTCAACCAAAAAAGCCGCCCTCTACGCGCTGGACGTGCAGGACGGGCATTGCCTGTGGGCAGCACCGGGATTGCCGACGGGGGAGTACGCCCTAGGCCCGGCGATCTACGGGGACTATGTCGTGATGGGCGCGGGTGAATATGTGTACATCTACGTGCTGGGACCGCGCTGGGCTCTCATCCGTCCGGATCGTTTCGTAGCGGTCGCGCCATGCCGTCAGGCGTGTCCGGACCCTCCGTGGGAGGGACCGGACCTCAGGCGGCTAGAACGAGAAAAGTGGAAAGCGAAATCTGAAGAGCCCACTAGTAAACCGAAAGGCCTGCGCGGCGTGCGTCAACTCCTCCTGAAGGTGCTCTCGCGGTTGATGGCGTGACTTCGGCCAGAGCTCGGAGAATCCCTGCCGCACGTCCGTCCAATGGACAAGGGGGCGGGAGCGGAGTAGGGTTACAGATGTTTCCGTACCGAGAGCTTCCCGGGTGTCAATGCATGCGTCTCGCGTCGGCGCGAGAGGCAATTGGGAAAAGGGGAGATCATGACGAAGCCGATTCCGAGCCCGCTCCCGCACGTCGTGTATCCGCCGATTCCTGAGTCGGTCCATCCCTACTTCCAGGACGCGAGCCGTCATCCGTTCCGCCACGGTGCGACCGCTTTCGAGCCGGTCAATGCCTGGTGGCTCGCGGAGGCGGCCCTTCTCGCCTATGCCGGTCCGAAGCTCGCGCGCGAGGCGTTCGCGAAGGCCGGATTGACACTGGCGGGCGACCAGCCGTTCCACGGTGCGAGCACAGAATGCTATGTGGCTCATTGCGCTGACTTCGTGATCGTCGCCTTTCGGGGAACGCAGGTCTTCAAGCCCAGCGCCCACGGTAACCTGACGGCGCTTCTGGCCGCTCTGCGGGACGTGATCACCGACGCGAAGTTCTGCCTGGAGGAGGTCGAGGGGGGAGGCTGTGTCCATTCCGGGTTCAGGAGCGCTCTGGACGAGGTCTGGAATCCGCTGGCGGCGCGCCTGCAACAGCTCGCGAAGGAACGGCCGAAGAGGACGGTCTGGTTCACCGGGCACAGCCTGGGAGCGGCTCTGGCCACGCTTGCCGCGGTCCGGTATCCCGGTGTCCGGGGGCTCTATACGTTCGGATCGCCTCTGGTCGGAGATGCCGAACTCGTCAGGCGGTTGAAGGTGCCTGCGTATCGGTTTGTGAACAACAACGATGTTGTCGCCAGAGTGCCGCCGGTCGGCCTGAAGGCTCATCAGGGCCAAGGCAGGTATGAGCACGTTGGAGTCGAAAAATATATCGATAGCAAGGGCCGGATCGGGCCGGCCGGGGGCCTGCTGGATGCGGTGAGTGGAATCCTGGGCAACCTCAAGGATGAGGTCCACGAGGTGATCGGAGGGCACGATTGGCTCCTCCGGCAGCCGCTCGACTCGTTCAATGACCACGGCCCTCTCTACTACGCCCTCCACGTCTGGAATCACTACGAGGGCACCCGCTAGAGCTGTAGCTAAGGCGCCGGCTCCACCTCATTCTGGCCGGCGCTGCGGTCGTTCACCTCTGGTGGCTTCCCAAACACGGCGTCAATGGCTGGACCGGTGAGCCGAAGGCAAAGTATTACGAGCTGATTGGCCACAAGCAGTGACAGAGTTGGGTCAACCGGGGGGCGGCAGAGACCACCCCCGGCCCGGTGGAAGGATTTAGATGTTCCCGTAGAAGGTCCGTCCTCAGCGTGCAGGTGGAGGGGCTGTCCGCTGGCCCAGCCACGTGAGGAAGTCGTGGACCACCCGCGCCCGTTCGATTTCGTTGAGAACCTCATGGAAGAAGCCAGGGTAGACCACGATCTGTTTCTCGGCGCTGCCGAGCCGCTCGTACACCTGCCGGGAGCGCGCCGGATCGGCGATCCGGTCGGCTTCGCCGATGAGGAAGAGGGCCGGCAGGCGGATCTCGCCGGCGCGCTGCAAGATGTCCTCCTGGGCCTCACGGATCTGGAAGAACCAATGGGGGCTCAGCGTCTTGAAGACCAGCGGATCCTGGTTGTATGCGGCGACGACGGCGGGATCGTGGCTCAGCCACCGCGATCCGATCGCACTCTTCATCAAATAGGTGGGCGCCAGGCGGGAGACGACGGCCGCCAGTCCGGCCTTGAGCGCGCTCACCTCCATGGCAGGGTGGAGGAACGGGCTGCTGACCGCCAGCGCGGCGAAGGCCTCCGGGCGCCGCAGGACGTAGGAGAGGGAGATCAGGCCGCCGAGGCTGTGGCCCAGGAGAATCCGGGGAACCGGACGGCCTGGAGTCCGGACCTCTTCGACCCGCTGCAGAAAGAGGTCGAGATCGTCCAGGTACTCGCCGAACCGGCCGACGTAGCCATGCACGCCTCCGGACCGGCCATGGCCGCGCAGGTCGAGCAGGTGGCACTCGTACCCGGCTTCGCCGAGCGCCGACACAACCTCGGTGTACCGGCCGGCGTGCTCCGCATAGCCATGGACGATCACGACCGCGGCGCGGCAGTCCGGCCGCAGGTGGTGCTCGCCGGCGAGGGTGAGCCCGTCGGAGGTCTGGAGGACCGACTCCAAGGGTGGCATGAGGGGTACTCTAAAGGAACTGGAATCCAGAGAAAAGGAAGGCCGGAATCCTCGCGGCGGGTCCGTCCTATGGACAAAGGGGCCAGAGAGGGATACCGTTGTGGAAATTTCCGTCTCCGAGAGCTTTCCCGAACGTCAGTGGATGCGTCTCGCGGCACCTGCGCGAGACGCAATTGTGAAAAGAAGGAGACCATCGGTGTCGATGAAGTTTGCCGCCGGCTCCATCGTGTGCTCCTCCTCTCTCACCGGCGCGAGCCAGGCGAGCCCTTCCTCCGTCCCTGGCGTTCTTTGGATTGTTCTTCCATTTGTTCTTTCGGCAACTGCTCGACGGCGAGGTAGGTCACCGTATCCCACGCATTGTGAATCCCGATAAAGACAAGCAGGAGAGCGGCGCCAGCGATCACGAAGAGCGCTGGTCCGGGGCTGCGCCACAGGAGGACCGCTGAAACCAAAAGCGCGGCATACGCGGAAAGTGGAAGGATCGCGTGCCACAGCCAATCTTCGAAAACCGGTTGATAGCCGGTCTGGCGCCGGGCGCGCCGGATGACGATGGCCGCATACACGACTCCCACGATGCCGGCTGCGCCGAGGGCTATGCCGGCGCTCGAGAGACGATGCCAGGGAGCGCTGAGGATCGCGGAGATGAGCAACGCGGCGCAGAAGTGGACGATCTGCGGAGTGCCGAACGCGGCGATCTCCCGCTGACCGCTCCTCCGTATCCCTGACTCGGCGATCAGTGCGATCACCACGAACTGGAGCCCGGTCAGTGCCGCAGCCGAGGAGCCGACGATGACGTAGAAGCTCTCCCAGGCGGCCAGTGGCGAAGCGATGGTTTCGTGCATCACCGAAGCATACAACAGAGGTTCTGCGGACCTGGACACTCCCCGGACCCTGCTAAACTCCCCTCCAGCCATGGATATCGCCGTCTCATCGACCACCCCCGATCCGTCTCCGTCTCCAGGTGCTCCGAAGCGCTACGATGTCGTCATCCTGGGAGGCGCGTTCAGCGGCTCCGCGGCGGCGGTGCTTCTGCGGCGGGACCGGCCGGACCTGTCGGTGCTGGTGATCGAGCGGGCGGAGGCGTTCGATGCGAAGGTCGGGGAGGCGACGACGGAGATGTCGGGGATGTTTCTCACCCGCCGGCTCGCCCTGTGGCGCCACCTGGAGCTGGAGCACCTTCCCAAGGAAGGGCTCCGCTACTGGTTCCGCAACGACAAGGTCCGCACACACTCGGAGGCGAGCGAGGCGGGTCCCTACCTGCGCAGCACGGTCCCCTCGTTCCAGCTCCGGCGCGACGTGCTCGACGAGCACATCCTGGCCACCGCGGTCGCGGAAGGCGCCGAGCTGGCCCGGCCGGCGCGCGTCCGCGACGTGGAGCTCGGCGACTTCGATCACCGGGTCACTTTTGAGCGTGACGGTCAGACCCAGACCGTGGCCTGCCGCTGGGTGCTGGACGCGACCGGCCGCGCCACCTTCCTCGGCAAGCGGCTGGGGCTCATCGAGCGCAACCAGGAGCACCCCACGGCGGCGGTCTGGTGCCGGTGGGAGAACGTCCGCCACATCGACGAGATGGCGGCGCGCGGTCCCCTGTCGCTCTCGCGCGGCAACGTGGGATCGCGCCGCCTCGCGACCAACCACTACATGGGCTTCGGCTCCTGGACCTGGTTCATCCCCCTGGGCCATGGCGAGACGAGCGTCGGCGTGGTCTTCGACACCCGGATCGTGCACCTGGACCGGGGGAAGAACCTGGAGCGCGACTATCTGGAGTTCCTGCGCTCGAACCCGCTGATGGCCGAGCTCCTCGAGGGGGCGCGCATGCGCTCCGAGGACCTGCGGACGTACTCCAACCTGGCCTACGTCTCGCGCCAATACATGGGCAACGGCTGGGCCCTCGTGGGCGATGCGGCGGCGTTCCTCGATCCCTACTACTCGCCGGGGCTCGACCACGCCTCGTTCACGGCCGAGGCCACGGTCGAGATCGTCAAGGCGCAGACGGCGGGGGAGGACGTCACCAAGCGCATCGCCGGGCACAACGAGACGTTCCAGCGCTCCTACCGCCGGTTCTTCCAATCGATCTACAAGGACAAGTATTTCTACATGGGGGAGCACGACCTCCTGGCGGCCTCGTTCCTCATCGAGACCGCGCAGTACTACATGTTCGTGGTGATCCCGGCCTACCGGTTCCTCGGCAAGTTCTTCTGGATGCCCGTGCTCGGCCCCAAGCCGGCCTTCATCTCCTACCACCTGATGCGCATCTACAACCGGCGCTTCAAGGCCCTGGCCCTGGCCCGCCATGCCGCCGGAGAGGCCGGCCGGCGCAACGACGGCCGGCGCATCAAGGCGTTCTACAACCTGGAGCTGGCGCCGCTGCGGATGGCGGCGCGGGGGGTGAAGATCTGGGTGTTGGCGGAGCTGGATGGGTTGCGGTTGGCGTTCAAGCGGCGGTCTCTTCGAACGCCCATGCCCATTGCGGAGCCCGCGCCCGGGGGTGAGGGGCCCCAGGCATCCATCTTGAATGCCGATTAGAGTGGGCCCGCGGCCTGCCTCGGCGGTCCTCCATGCTTCCTGTCCTACCTACCGTGACGGAGGTCCGGCGAGGCATTCAAGGAGGACCGATGCTCGTTCGCACCCCCGTCTCTCGCCGGCTGATCCTCGTCCCCGTCCTCATCCTGCTCGTTCTCGCCTCTCTCCCCTCCGACGCATCCGCCCAATACTTCGGCCGCAACAAGGTCCAGTGGGAGGACTTCGACTGGAAGGTGCTCAAGACGGAGCACTTCGACATCTACCACTACCCGGAGGAGGAGCGGGCGGTCCGTGACGCCGCGCGGATGGCCGAGCGGTGGTATGGCCGCCTGTCCTCGGTCTTCGGGCGCGAGTTCCGCGAGCGCAAGTCGATCGTCCTCTATGCCGATCACAGCGACTTCCAGCAGACCAACGTGGTCGGCGGGCTGATCAGCCAGGGGACCGGCGGCGTCACCGAAGGGATGAAGACGCGCGTCGTCCTCCCTCTGACCGGCAACTACGAGGAGACCGACCACGTGCTCGGCCACGAGCTCGTCCACGTCTTCCAGTACGACATCCTGAAGGAGCCGCGGGGCAGGGAAGGCGAGCGGCCGGTGGGCGCGGCCGCGGCGGACATCTCGCTCTGGTTCATCGAGGGGCTCGCCGAGTATCTGTCGCTGGGCCGCGAGTCGGTCCAGACCTCCATGTGGCTGCGCGATGCCCTGGCTCGCGACGCGCTGCCGACGGTCCAGGACCTGTCGCGCGATCCGCGGCTGTTCCCGTACCGGTGGGGGCACGCCCTGTGGGCCTACATCGGCGGCCGTTGGGGGGACCCCGCGGTGGGCCGGCTCTTCGCCCGTGGCGTGCAGGTGGGCTTCGAGACCGCGGCGGCCGAGACCCTCGGCATCGACCTGAAGACCTTGTCGGAGGATTGGCGCAACGCCATCCGCCAGACCTATGCGCCCGTGCTCGAGCGGCGCCAGACTCCGATGGCCGTGGGGACGCGGGTCCTCCCCCGGGAGAAGGAGTCGACCGACCTCTACATCGCTCCGGTGCTCAGCCCGGACGGCAGCCAGGTCATCTTCCTGTCGACCCGCAACCTGTTCACTTTCGACCTGTACCTGGCCGATGCGCGGACGGGCGAGGTCCGGAGTCGGCTGGTCTCCGAGGATTCCGATCCGCACTTCGACTCGCTGCGCTTCCTCGACTCGGCGGGGACCTGGTCGCCGGACGGCCGCCGCTTCGCCTTCATCGTGCTCGCCCGCGGGGACAACGAGATCGCCGTCCTCGACGTGGGCTCGCGCCGGATCGAGAAGCGCTACAACGCCGAGGGCGTGGGCGGCATGTGGAACCCTGCGTGGTCTCCGGACGGCCGGTCGATCGTCTTCTCCGGCTCGGTCGGCGGCATCACCGATCTCTTCCTCCTCGACGTGGAGAGCGGCCGGGTGCGCCGGCTGACCGACGACATCTTCGCCGACCTGCAGCCCGAGTGGGCGCCGGACGGGAAATCGATCGTGTTCGCGTCGGACCGCGCGTCGGCCAACGAGCGGACCGCCGATGCGACCGCGCTGACGCGGGCCTCCATGGGGATCTGGCGGATCGAGGTGGCGGGCGGCCGGGTGAGCGAGGTCGTGCCGGCGGAGGGGACGATCGAGCGCGGCAACCGGTTCAACCCGAAGTTCGGCCCGGGTGGACGCGACCTCTACTTCCTGTCCGACGGGGCCGGGGTGAGCGACCTCTACCGGATGGCGATGGACAGCGGCGAGATCTTCCGGGTGACCCGCCTGACCACGGGCGTGACCGGGATCGCGCGGCTGTCGCCGGCGTTGACCGTCTCCGAGGCAAACGGCCGGGTGATGTTCTCGATCTTCGAGAACACGGACTACCGGATCCATGCGCTGGAACCTGATCAGGCGCGGGGCGAGCCGGTGGTCGCGGAAGCGGCCCGGGGCGAGGAGGCGCGGGCCGCGCAGCTGCCGCCGCTCGGGGAAGGCCGGCAGGATCTGGTGGCGGCCTATCTCAAAAACCCGGAGCCCCTGCCGCAGGTCCAGCCCGAGGTGACCGGCTACAAGCGGCGCCTCCAGCTCGACTTCATCGGGCCGTCGGCGGGCGTGGGGGTGAGCACCCTGGGCACCACCGTGGGCGGCGACATCACGGGCTATTTCAGCGACACCCTGGGCGAGCACGAGGCCGGCTTCTCGATCTATGGGGGCACGGGCTCCTTCAATGAGTTCGGCGCCCAGGGGTATTACCTGAACCAGGAGCACCGGCTGCAATGGGGCGCGGCGGGCGGACACATCCCTTATATCTCGGCCTTTACTTCGGTGGGCGAGGGGACCGTGGACGTCGATGGCCAGCCGACGCTGGCGACGATCTACCGGCAGATCCGGCAGACGGTGACCCAGGACCAGGCGCTTCTGTTGACCCGCTTTCCGTTCTCCACGACCCGGCGGGTGGAGGCGAGCGCCGGCATCACCCAGCTCAACTACAGCAATGAGGTGGAGGAGCTCACAGTCGTGGGCGGTACGGTCGTCGACCGCGACACCGACGACCTGCCGTCGCCGCCGGGGCTGTCGCTCTACCAGGCCTCGTTCGCCTACGTGGGAGACAACAGCTACTTCGGCTTCACGTCGCCCGTGCGCGGCTGGCGCTACCGCTTCGAGATCGAGCCGACCTTCGGTGACCTGGAGTTCCAGTCGCTGACGCTCGACTACCGGCGCTATTTCTTCCTCCGGCCGGTGACGTTCGCGATCCGCGGGATGCACGTCGGCCGCTACGGCACCGACGCGGAGAGCGAGAGGCTGGTGCCGTTCTACGTCGGCCGCTCGACTTTGGTCCGTGGCTATGAGATCGGGGACATCGGCCTGTCGGAGTGCACGCCGGACCCGAACGACGCCGGTGCCTGCCCGGAGTTCGACCGCCTGGTGGGGAGCCGGATCGGCGTGCTCAACCTGGAGCTGCGGTTCCCGCTGGTCGGCACCCAGGGGTTCGGCATCTTCAAGACCCGGTTCCTGCCCATCGAGATGGCAGCCTTCGTGGACGCCGGGACGGCGTGGACGGAGGACACGAAGCCTGAGCTCCGCTTCGCCACGGACTCGGCCGAACGCGTGCCGGTGGTGAGCGCCGGCCTCTCCGCGCGCATCCTGCTCGGCGGCTTCGCCGTGCTCCACTTCTACGCGGCCAAGCCGTTCCAGCGGCCGCAGGAGAATTGGGTGACGGGGTTCTTTATTTCGCCGGGGTGGTAGGGGACCCTCACTCCCTGGCCCCCTCTCCCACGCGCACTCCCGCCGCCCGGGAGAGGGGGAACCTTGCTCTAATCCGTTTCCTCTGTAAGCCCTGGGTGTCCGCTCTAGGCCGCCCATGGCCACTTCTGTATAGTAATCAGCCCTTCTGGTGGAGGCGTCGCTTCGAGTCATGGACAATGCAATTGCGATTATCGGCATGGCCGGCCGGTTTCCCCAGGCC
>Ga0126309_10000267_pt1 | contig 17893 bp, 15 predicted proteins | sample Plot56_FD_92541 | JGI IMG/M metagenome (GOLD analysis project Ga0126309, IMG submission 92541) | Serpentine soil microbial communities from UC McLaughlin Reserve, CA, USA - Plot56 | ecosystem: Environmental > Terrestrial > Soil > Grasslands | place: USA: UC McLaughlin Reserve, Lake County...
CGTCGCCGGGCTCGAGCTGGGTCAGCGCGCAGCCTGCGACGAGGCCCACGAGGGCCAGCAGTGCAGCGGCCCGGAGAATCAGGCTTCCCCTGGCTCGCTTGCGATCGGCTCTGGGAGCTCCTCGGCGAACGGTTCGAGCGTACCGGCGTCCCCGGCCGTCAAGCAGAGGTGCGAGAAGAACCGCGTCATCAGGACGCCCTCGCGGAACTCACCGAGCCGGGGCTCGGGCTGTTCGCCGTTCGCGAGCTCCAGGGCCACGTCGGGGTAGCCGCCGCCCGCTGCGAGCGGGAGCGGAAAGCCGCCGCCGAAACGGGGATTGACATCCGTGACCTGGTGCGTCCCGTCGGGCTCGCGGAAGCACTGCACGTTCGCGGGGCCCCAGATCGGAAGCGCCTCGGCCACCGCGCGGCCGTACTCGATCAGGTCCCAGTCCTTGATCGTCATGCCCTTGATCGACTCGCCGCCCTTGGACTCGATCATCGTCCGCGGGATCGCGTTCAGGCAGCGCCCCTCGAAGTCGCAGAAGACGTCGATCGAGAACTCCTCGCCGCGGCAGCAGGCCTGGACGAACGAGGGCGTGGTCACGCGCTTGGTGTAGAAGTCGAGCTCCTCGCGGTCGTGGGCGCGGAAGATGTTGCGGCTGCCGAAGCCACGGCGCGCCTTGACGAGCACGGGGTACGCGACGTCGTCGGGTACCTCTTCGGGCAGCCAGCTCGGCGGCGACGGGATCCCGCGCGAGTGGAAGAACGTGTGCGCGAGGTACTTGTCGGCGGTCATGCGGACGACCTCGAGGGCCGGCAGGAGGACGACGGCGCCGAGCTCCTCACGGGCACCCACGAGCTGTTCGTGGTCGAGGTCGGTCAGCGGGACGATCAGCCGGATGTCGTGGGCGAGGACGAGATCGCGGATCGCGTCCACGTAGCCCGGGTCGTCGACGCGGGGCACGATCGCATAGCGGTCGGCGTGGTAGAGCGCCGGCGCGAGCGTGTTGATGTCGGCGGCGATCGTCGTGGCGCCGGCTCGCGCGAACGCGGACACGATGTCGACGCGCTGTCCCGCGCACGTAAAGAGGACGGGGGTCACCGCGCCAGAGGGTAGCCGCGGACGAGACCGCTGTGGAGATCGCGAGCTGGCTACGACGCGACGAGCGCTACCGAATCAGTAACGAGGGCCTCACATTCGTTCCACAGCACCAGTGCGGGCACCAGAATCCGGGCTCCCGGGCCCCGGCAGCCTGCGTGACAAGGGGGGGTCACGCCTTCGTCAGGGAAGCGTCATGCTCGCCAGCCGCCTGTCTCGCCCTTGTACGTGCCGCCGCGAAGCGCCAGCGGCGTTCGCAGGAGGATCTTGAGGTCGAGGAGCGGGCTCCGGTGCTCCACGTACCAGACGTCCAGCTCGATCCGCTCCTCCCAGGGAAGGGCGGCCCGGCCGTGGATCTGCGCCCAGCCGGTGATGCCCGGCTTCACGTCGAGGCGGCGCCGTTGACGGTCCGTGTACTTCTCGACCTGATAGCGCAGCGTCGGCCGCGGCCCGATCAGGCTCATGTCGCCGCGGACGACGTTCCAGAGCTGCGGCAGCTCGTCCAGCGAAAGCCTCCGCAGCACGCGTCCCGCGCGTGTGATGCGCGGGTCGCCCTCGTTCACGGCCCACCCGGCTCCCTGCTTCTCAGCGCCGACCACCATCGTCCGGAGCTTGAGCAGCTCGAAATCCTCGCCGTCCCTCCCGACGCGCCTCTGCCTGTAGAGGACGGGCCCGCGGTCCTCGAGCTTGATCGCGAGCGCCGAGGCGGCGAGGAACGGGCTCGCGAGCACGAGGCCCAGCGAGGCTCCCGCCACGTCCAGCGCCCGGTTCACCGTGTCCCTTCGGCCTTCTCCCAGACGGCCGGAACGCCGTGCCGCAGGTACCCGGCGAGCGAGACGACCGTCGCCCAGGTCACGAGCACGTAGTAGTACGCGAGCGCCGCGCCCGGAGCGCGAATTCCCTGCCTGCCCGCCATCGCGAGCGCCAGCACCGCGGCCTGCTTGGCGAGCGCCACGTCGTAGACGCGCCGGCGTCCGAGCAGCGCGACGTTCGCGGCGAGCACTCCGAGGTGCAGGAGCCCCGTCCCGTAGCGCAGCACGCGGTGCGACAGGAGCTCCACGAGGTAGACGCGGTCGACGTCGCGCAGCATTCCCCCGCGCAGCGTGATCAGCCAGCAGTGCTCGAACATGCGTACCTTGCGCCGGTACTCGTCCTCGAGGTCGCGCGACGGCTTCTCGACGGAGATCGCCTCCGGCTCGTAGACCGCCCGCCTGCCGCGCTGCACCATCAGGTACGGCAACGCAAGGTCGTGGCCGAAGCGCGGATCGACGTCCACGTAGTCCTCGCGCCGCACCGCGTAGATCGGGCCGTTGCCGCCCGTCACCGAGCCGAGCTGCGACTCCTGCTCTCGCAGCCAGAGCTCGAAGGCCCAGTACGCGCCCTCGCGGTTCGTGCCGTCGGCGTCGGCGTACGTCGCCCGTCCCGTCACGTAGGCGACGTCGGGGTCGGCGAAGCTGCGCACGAGCTTGCGCAGCGAATCGGGGGGCCAGGTCGCATTGGCGTCGGAGAAGGCGAGGATCTCGCTGCCGGTCTCGCGGACTGCCAGGTTCTGGGCAGCGACCTTGCCGCCGCGCGGCGCCTTGATGAGACGGACACGGGAGTCGCGCGCCGCGATCGCCTCGACGAGCTCGTCCGTCCGGTCCTCCGACGCATCCGAGGCGACGACCACCTCGAGCTTCCCGGCGGGGTAGTCCAGCTGGAGGAGGTTGTCGACGCGCCGCTCGATCACGTCCTCCTCGTCGTGGGCCGCGACGATCACGCTGACGGACGGCTCGCCGTCGCCGCGACGAACCGGGCGCGGTCGCAGCCGTGCGGCCGCCGCCGCGGCGAGCGGGTAGCCGACGTGCGTCCAGGCGAGCGCGGTCGCGCCGCCCCAGAAGACGATCCGAGCGAACACCGGCGGCGACTCTAGCCTCGAAGGGCGTCGTCGTAGGCGCGCAGGGTCTCCGCCGTCGCGCGCTCCCACGACAGGTGGTCGCGCGCCCGCTCCCGCGCCGCCGCGCCCATCCGCGCTCGCAGCTCCGGGTCGCCGAGCAGCCAGCGGAGCGCCTCGCGCAGCCCGGCCGAGTCGCCGGGCGGCACCAGCAGGCCGGTCTCGCCGTGCCTGACCAGGTCGAGCAGCCCGCCGACCGCCGACGCGACGACCGGCTTGCCGTGGGCCATCGCCTCCGCACAGACGACCCCGTAGCCCTCACGGCGGGAGGGCACCGCGACCACGGCGGCGCGCTCGAAGTACGGCGCGAGCTCGGCGTTCGGCACGAACCCGAGCGCCTGCGGCACCTGCTCGCGCAACGGGCCGTCGCCCACCACGACGAGCGGCATCCCGTCCGCCGCCTCGACGAGATCGAGGATGCCCTTCTCGGGCGAGAGCCGGCCGACGTAGAGCACGTGAGGCGGTGTGTCCTCGCCGCGCTCGGCCTCGGCGGGGACGTCCACGCCGCTCGGGATGATCCGAACCTCGCGCGCGCCGAGCTCGCGTGCCGAGCCGGCAAGCGCCGACGACGCGCAGATCACCAGCCGCGCCCGCTCGACGACGGGGCGGGCGAGCGACGGCATCCGGCGCGCGAGCTGGACGTCCGTGCCCCAGAGCTGGAGCACGAACGGCTTCTCGGCCGCGAGCGCGGCCAGCCCGGACGGAAGCCAGTGGGCGTGGATCAGGTCGGCATCGCGCGCAGCGGATCGAGCCGCCCGTCCGTACGCCGCGAGGAAGAGCGGCAGCGCCGCGGCCCGCCAGGGCTCGGCGCGGAGGTTGTTGACGATCCCGCCGCCGTAGGCGACGCCGAAGTGACGGAAGCGCGCGGGCGAGACGACCTCCGCGTCGACGCCGGCAGCCTTCACCCGCTCGACCGCATCCGCCACGAAGCGACCGGCCACGTCTTCCTCGGAGCGGGGATACGACGTCGTGAGGACGACGAGCTTCATGCCCTCGCGCGAGCGAACACGACCGGCGCCGTGAGCGCGAGCACGGCGAACGCGTAGAAGTAATAGAACTGCATCGTCAGGTAGAACGCGTTCGCAGCCATCGTCCCGGCGAGCGCGGCCGTCAAGCCCCAGGCCAGCGGCCGGACGCGTGCGGCCAGCGGATCGCCCGCGGCGGCGAGCCGGCGGCCGAGCCGCCGCGCCGCCCCGAGCCGGCGGAACATCCACAGGAGGAAGGCCCCGAACAGCGCCGCGCCGATCAGCCCCGTCTCGACGATCAGCGCCACGTAGAAGGAGTGCGGCCCCCAGTTCGTCCGGCCGGTGACGAACTCGTAGTAGACGGAGAAGTTGTTCAGGCCGAGCCCGAAGAGCGGGTGCAGCTGGAGGACGTCCGGCACGAAGCCGTAGACGTCGAAATGGGCCGAGCTCGAGGCGCCGCTCGTCTCGAACCGTGAGCGCAGGACGACGTCGAAGAAGTCCGCGCGCCTCGCCACGACGACGCCCACGAGCAGGACGACGGCTCCGAGCGGAATCAAGAGCGTCCGCGAGAAGAGCAGCCGCCGGTAGGGCACTGCGAGCACGAGCACGCCCACGATCAGCCCGAGCCAGCCGCTGCGCGACAACGTCGCCAGCTCCATGACGAGCAGGAACGGCAGCAGAAGCGCGAGCCGCAGCCGCCACGGGTTCCCGCGCTCGAGCCTCAGGTAGATCGGCGTCAAGGCCAGCAGCGGAATGAGCAGCATGATCGCGAGGTGGTTCGGGTCGCCGGTCAGCGCGTTCGGCCGGTAGACGTCCTGGCCCTCGACCGCGCCGTAGATGTTGATCGAGCTGGCGCCGGCGGTGATCGGCGAGAGGACGGACCGATCGAGATCGCCGCCGCGGTTCGCCACGACGAGCTGCGCCACTCCGTACAGCGCGTTGACGACGAGCCCGGCCGTGAGCCAGCCGAGCGTGCGCCAGTAGAAGTCGACGCCGCGGCGGACGACGTAGGCGATCCCGGCGGCGAGGAACGTGAAGTGGATCCCGAACTTGACCAGGCCCTTCACGAACTGCTCGAGCGCCTGCCTGGTGTCGAGGTTGAAGAACCCGAGCAGGTAGACGAGCGCGAACGCCAGCGCGAACGCGAGCGAGACGAGCGCGGTCCGCGTCAGGCGCCTGTCGTGGTCCAGCCAGCGCGTCGCGATGAACGTGAGCACGAAGAGCAGCGCGAGGACGTCGGCCAGGCTCACGGACCCGGCGACCTCCCAATGCACCTTCTCGAACGTGACCGAGAAGAGCGTCGCGAGGAAGAAGAACGCGGCGGCGCGGTCGAGGATCATCCCGCAACCTCGCGGAGGAACTCCACGTACTCCTCGGTCCGCGCCCGCCGCGAGAGCCGGGCCTTCCACTGCTCGGACAGCGGGGTCCCGTTGAGCCGTCCTTCGCGCCAGTCTGCTTCGAGGCCCGCCAGGGCGCTCGCGATGCCGTCCACGTCCTCGGGCGCGACGACGACGCCGGCCTCCGTCTCGCGGATCAGCTCGGCGGCGGATCCGTCCGGCGGGACGAGCGCGAGGATCGGCCGCTCGGCCGCGAGGTACTCGAACACCTTTCCGGACAGCACGCCCTTCCCCCGACCGGCCGCCTCGGGGATCAGGAGCAGGAGCGCTTCCGAGTCGCGCTGGAGCCTCAGCGCCTCCCGGCGTGGCGCGTAAGAAATGAGGCTGAGGAGCCCGTCGAGGCCGCGCTCGCGGGCCCAGGCGCGGTCGGCCGAGCGGAAGTCGCCGACGAAGCGCGCGTCGACGTCGAGGCCCGACTTCGCCAGCGCGGCCAGGAACGGCCGCGGGTCGCGCTTGCCGAAGAAGCTGCCGGTGTGCGTGATCCGGAAGCGCTCCCCGCGCCGGTACTCGAGCCCGTCGAAGTCGTCGAAGTCGGAGCCGTTCGCGATCGTCTTCACGGGGCCTCGCGGCTCGAGGCCGCGCGCCTCCTCGGCGATCGCCTCGGAGACGCCGACGATGCCGTCCGCCCGGCGGGCGACGAGTCGGGCGACCCGCTCGCCCGTCCATTCCTTCGCGCGCACGAGCCGGCTCTCGGCCCGGCGATGCGGGTGGGCGACGAGCGAGTCCCGGAGGTCGGCGACCCACGTCACGCCGGTCGCGCGCTGCGCGATCGCGCCGACGAGGTGGACGGACGCGGGCGGCGAGGTCGTGATCACGACGTCGATCCCGTGGCGCTTCACCAGCCGGATCGCGGCGCGGTCGGCGGTCAGGTTCCAGGTCACGTTCTCGTCGGGAACGAGCAGGCGCCGGCCGAGGGCGCGCGCATGAACGACGCCGCGGCGAAGGCCGGTGACCCCGTGGAGCTCCTCCGCCAGCTTGCGGCCGCTCGGGCCGACGTACCGCGCCCGGTGGACGATCGCGTCCGGCGGCAAGGGCGCGTCGTCGCGGTGCAGCCAGCGGGAGTCGTCCGGCGTCAGCACGTGCGTCTCGACGCCGAGCTCGGGCAGGTGGGTCGCCAGCTTGAGCGGCCGCTGGACCCCTCCGCCGCCGGCCGGCGGGAAGTACATCGAGACGAGGAGGACCTTCACGCGACTACAGACGGTAGAGGGCGTACGTGGAGTCCGCCCACACGAGCGGCTTGTCGACCTCGAGGCGCGAGCGCCTGCCGTTCACGACCAGCCAGCCGGCGCCGTAGCGGGAGGTGATGTGGTAGTCGCCGGTCCGGAAGAACTGCTCGACGTCGCGCCTGCGCGCGTACGGCCGGTTCGCGTGCGTGTCCGCGACGTGGCCGGGCGGGGCGGCGACGATGTAGACCGGCGCGTAGGCAGCGATCCGGTAGCTCGTCTCCAGGTGCGAGAAGACCGTCGCCCCCTCGGGGACGTACGTGTTGAGCGCCCTGACGAGGCCCGGTGACAGTGCCGGGCCGCGAGCCTCGCGGTCCGACCACTCGAGCGACGCGTGTGCGGCGACGGGAATCACGAAGAGGACGGCCGCGGCCGCGGTGATCAGCCCTCGCCGCTCCAGCGGCTCCACGAAGCGGCGGATGAACGGCGCGGCCACGAGGGCGGCGGCGCCGCCGAGCGCGGCGATCCAGCTCGCGAGCGCAGGGCCGCCGCCGCGGAACGTGTACCCGAAGTCGCCGGGATACGCCGCCTGCAGGAGCAAGCCCGCGGAGAACGCCAGCGGCAAGACGGCGGCGCTGAAGACCTCAGCGAGCACGGCGAGCCCGCCGGCGAAGGCGAAGGCGAGCGGTACGAACCCCGCCACCCGCCGCGCCTGCGAGAGCGAGACGACGTCGGCGAGGCGCGGGAAGACGAAGCGCACGAGCGTCGCCGCGAAGATCGCAATCGAGCCGCCGAGGACGAACGCGGCCCAGCGCCGCCGCGAGGCGAGCGCGGCCAGCGGGATCAGCAGGAGCGCGGCGACGGCCACGGCGCCGCCGCGGCCGAAGACCTCCGGTGCGAGGCGGTAGCTGGTCTCCGAGAAGACGTCGATCTGGCCCGCGTAGTGGTCGAACGCGCGCCGGAGCTCTCCGCCGGTCGGCGTGTGCGACGCGGTCGCTTCGACGAGCGGGACGATCGCCACGGCGACCGCGACGCTCGGCACCGCGAGCGCGACCAGCGCGGCCGCGAGCGGCCTGTGGTCGGCGTGCGAGAGCAGCGCACGGGCGACGAGAAAGCCGCCGATCGGCAGGCAGAGGAAGACCGCGTACGTCGGGTGGACGATCGCGAGCCCCAGGCCTCCCGCCGCGATCGCGCCGAGCCAGGCCAGGCGCGGCGCCACGAGATGCGCGAAGACGAGGGCGAGGACGGCGGGGACGAGCAGCTGGCGACTCGCGGTAGCCGGAAGGGCGAGGAAGGCGTACGCGCCTCCCTTTCCCGGGGAGAGCCCGATCAGCGCGGCCTGGGCGAGCACCAGCGCGAAGGCGATCGAGCGCGAGCGGAACAGCGCGACGCCGGCCTCGTAGACGAGCGCGAACGCGAGCGGCGCGAGGAGGCTCGCCTCGTGCAGCACGACGAGCGACGGATCGACCCCCGCGAGCCGGGCGACGAGCGCAAGGAACCCGTGCCAGAGCGGAAACGCATAGCCGGGATGGAGCCCGCCGTCGCGGAACTCGCTGACAGACGAGAGCGAGAGATCGTCGAAGACCTCGAGCTTGCGCACCCGCGCCAGGTGGAAGAGCCCGTCGCCCTCGATCGGGGCGGCCACGTACCAGAGGGCGACGCCGAACGCGACTCCGAGCCCGAGCACGACGAGGCTGCCCGAGGGCAGCGGCGCCGCTCCGCGCCAGACGGCGAACGGTAGGGCGACGAGCGCCACGCCCGCGAGAATTGCGAGCGCGACCTCGATCGGCGTGTGGACGACGAACACGACGGCGAGCGCGACGGCGAGCGCGGCCAGCGAGAACGCGAGACCGGCCGCGAGCCCCGGCGTCCGCAGGGCGCGGCCGACGAGCATTCCCGGGACGAGCAGGCAGAGGGTTGCCGCCCCGAGGCGGAGCGCGAGCCCGAGGCCCTCGGCCGGGAGCAGACGCGCGAGGCCGAGAGCAGGCAAGGCGAGCAGCACGACCGGGAACCGCGAGAGGTAGCTCATCGCTCGAGCAGCTCTGGCGTCCGGCCGGACGCAAGCCAGCGGGCGGCGCTGCGGTAGGCGGCGCCCCGCTCGCCCCGGAAGAGGCGGCCGCGTGCCGTGAGCGCCACGAGCATCAGCTTCCGCGCGCGCTCGGCCTCACGTTCGCCGTGGTGATCGGCGAGGAACCGCAGGTGGCCGCGGACCTGCTCTCGAAACATCGGCCCCCAGTTCCGGGTCGTCGTCGCGCCGCCCACGTGCACGGCCTCGGCGCCGGGGAAGAACCAGGTCTTCCAGCCGGCCTGGCGGAAGCGGTAGCACCAGTCGGTCTCCTCGCTGAACATGAAGTAGCGCTCGTCGAAGCCGCCGACCGCCTCCATCGCCTCGCGCCGGACGAGGAGGACGGAGCCCATGAGAAAATCGGCCTCGCGCGCCTCGTCGTGATCGAAGCCCCCGGCGTAGAAGGCGTTCAGCGCGCGTGAGCGAGGCGCCAGCTTGCGGAGGAAGAGGTACTCCGTCGCGATCCGCCATACGGTCGGGAACCCGCGCACCGAGCGCTGGAGCGTCCGGTCAGGGTTCAGCAGGCGGGGCCCGACGACGGCCGCGTCCGGGTGCGCTTCGGCGAACTCGAGGAGCGCCTCCAGCGCGCCCGGCTCGAGCCAGGCGTCCGAGTTGAGCAGCAAGAACCAGCCGCCCGACGCGACGCGCATCCCCGCGTTGTTGCCGGCGCCGAAGCCCCTGTTCTCCTGCTCGACGAGGGTGGCCTCCGGAAAGCGCTCGCGCACGAGCTCGAGGGTGCCGTCGGTCGAGCCGTGGTCGACGACGATCAGCTCGGTCCCGCGCGCGCTCTCGAGCGCCTTCTCGACCCACGGCAGGGCGTTGTAGGTGACGACGATCGTCGAGACGTCACGCACGCCGGAGCGCCTCCCAGCCGAGGATCAGCGCACCCGGAACCGCCATCAGGATCGTGACGAGGAAGAACAGGAACCCGGCGGCGAACGCAGATTCCGGCGCGACGCCGAGGTTTCCGAGGAAGCTGACGAAGAACGCCTCGCGAACCGCGAGCCCGTTGATCGTGAACGGCGCGAGGAGGACGACGAAGAGAATCGGGCCCATGACGTAGTACGGCCGCGCCGAGAGGTCGATTGCGACGGACTTGCCGACGAGCCAGATCGGCAGGACACGGACGGCCTGGACGACGACCGTGAACGCGAGGAGCCAGGCCAGCAGCGCGGCGTGCGTCCGGTAGGTGTGGATGCCCTCGTAGACGGCGCGGAGCGGGCGCTCCAGCCGCAGCGCCGCGAAGAGCGGGCGGAGGCGCCCCAGCGGACGACGGGCGCGCTTCGAAAAGACGACCACGCCGGCCACGATGGTGCCGAGGACGAGCGCCCCTTCGAGCCACAGGTAGGCGCCCACGTCGTAGTCGCCGATCGCGATCGCGAAGCCGACAGCGGCGAGGATCAGGGTCGCCGCTCCTCCAAGCGCCCTGTCGAGCAGTACCGAGCCGGTGATCAGCCCGCCCTGCCCCGGATGGCGTCGCGCCGTCTCGAACACCCGGACCGCGTCGCCGCCGATCGACGTGGGAAGCACCTGACCGGCCGCATAGGACACGAAATACGTCCGGGTGAGCCACGACAGCGGCTCGTGGACTCTCTTGGCCGCGAGCAGCTTCTCCCACCGCCACGCGAGCGGAACGGTCGTGACGACCATGATCGCCGCCGCGGCCGCGAAGTACGCGAGGTCGGCGTCGGCGAGCACGTCGATTGCCGTCCCGAGGTCGATCTTCCAGACGAGATACGCGACGGCGAGCCCGGTGACGAGCAGCGTCAGCGCAACCCGAACCAGCCTGCGCCGAGTCACGGCCGCAAAGCGTAGTCGCCGCCACGGCTTAGTAACAGACTGTTACTTGCCCACGAGTCGGGCGTGCACCCGCCTCAGGGCGCCGACGGCGTCCGCTATGTCCTCGTCCGAATGCGCCGGGGAAAGCGGAAGCGACAGGACTTCCGCGCCCGCCTTCTCTGCCACCGGGAGCGACACGCTCTCGTAGCGGTCTCGGTAGGCGCTCAGCCGGTGGACCGGTAGGAAGTGGACGCTCGTGCCGATCTGCTCGTCGGCGAGCAGGCGCTGGTACTCGTCGCGCGTGCCGCCCGCGAGCTCGGCGTCCACGCGGACGACGTAGAGGTGGAGCGCGTGCGTGTCACGCGCGTCCCGCGCCAGCGGCTCGATCCCGGTGAGCTCGGCGACGGCCGCGTCGTACGCCGAGAAGTGGCGCGCGCGGATCGCGCGGTGGGCCGCCAGCTTCTCGAGCTGCACGAGCGCGATCGACGCGAGGACGTCGGAGAGATTCGCCTTGTAGCCGGGCACGGGAATGTCGTAGAGGGAGCCGTGGCCCCGGCGCATGACGCGGAGGTCGTCGATCGCTGCGGCGACGTCGTCGCGGTTCGTCGCCACGAGCCCGCCCTCGCCCGCGGCGACGTTCTTCGTGGCGTAGAGCGAGAAGCAGGTCGCGTCGGAGAGCGCGCCGATCTTGCGTCCGCGGTACGACGACTCGACAGCGTGCGCCGCGTCCTCGACGACCGCGACGCCCAGCTCCCAGAGCGGCTCGAGGTCGCACGGCTGGCCCGCGAGGTGCACGGGGAGGATCGCCTTCGTCCTGGGTGTGACGGCCGCCCTCGCCGCCTGCGGGTCGAGATTCAGATCCCCGTAGCGGACGTCGGCGAACACGGGCCGTGCGCCCGTGTGGACGATCACATTCGCGGTCGCGGGCCACGTGATCGGCGTAGTGACGACCTCGTCGCCCGGGCCGACGCCGAGCGCGACGAGCGAGAGATGCAGCGCGGCGGTCCCGGACGAGAGAGCCAGCACGTGCTTCGCCTCGAGATACTCGGCGAACCGCTCCTCGAGCTCGCGCGCACGCGGCCCGGTCGTCAGCCAGCCCGACCGGATGGTCTCCGCGACCGCCGCGATCTCCTCCTCGCCGACGGCCGGCGGCTGGAAGCCGAGGAAGCTAGACCGCGACGCCGGCATCGACGAGGTCGAACCGTATGCGCGAGGCCGCGCCGGCCGCGCGAGCGAGCGCCTCGTCCCGCGTCGACCCGACGGCGAGCAGCGCGCCGGCGCGATCCGAGCCGATTCGCAGCGGCCCGAAGACGTGTCCAGGCCGGCGGTACACGCGCGCCCAGCGGACGCCGTCCAGCGCCTCGGCCTCCTCGAGCCCGCGCACGGCGTCGAGCGCCCCCTCCCGCGCGACAAGGAAGCGAACGCACGCCCCGCCGACCTGCGGGGCGGGAGTCGGCGGCACCACCTCCTCGCCCAGCGCCGCCGACAGCGCGAGCGCGTTCAGGTCGGCCCCGAGCGCCGCCTTGCAGAGCTCGGCGTCGTGGCCGCCGCCGAGACGGGCGGCAAGCTCGATCACCGTTGGCCCGTTTCGCCCGACTTTCACCTGCGTGTAGGTCGGGCCGTCGGTGATCCCGAGCGCCTCCGCGGCTCGTCGCGCGACGTCCAGGACGTCATGCGGCGACGGCCATACGTGGGCAAGTGCGACGCCGAAGGCGGGCGGATCCGCCGTCAGCCGATCGGTGACGGTCAGCGGGACGAACGCGCCCGCGATCGAGAAGGCGTTGACGGTGACCTCGGGGCCCTCGACGTGCTCCTCGACGAGGACATGGCCGGAGCGCGAGGCGTCGCGAGCGGCCCGGATCGCGGCATCGAGCTCCCGCCGCTCGCGCACGAGGCTCAGGCCGCGCTGCCCCTGCCGGTCGGGCGCCTTGACCACGCACGGCAGGTCGAGCGCCTCACCGCCGTCGTCCAGCACGCGCGACCGGGGCTGCGGCACGCCGGCCTCGGCGAAGCGCTCGCGCTGGCGCTGCTTGTGCGTGGCGAGAACGGCCGCGGCCGGCGAGAGCGGATGCGGGAGCCCGAGCCCGCGCGCCACGCGGGCCGCGATCGCGACGGGAAAGTCGATTCCCGGGGCGATCACCGCATCCACGCGCTCGGCGCGGGCCAGCCGGTCGATCCCGCGCTCGTCCTCGGTGGACACGATCGCGCGGCGATCCGCGTACGCGAACCCGGGCGCGGACGGATCACGGTCGACCGCGATCACGAACAGGCCCCGCTCTCGCGCCGCGGCGAGGAGGCCGATCTGGGCCGGACCGGCCCCTAGGACGAGAAGGCGCGTGCCTCGGCCCCGAGGATCGCCCGCCACCAGGCCTCGTTCTCGCGGTACCAGGCGACGGTGCGCTCCAATCCGTCCTCGAAACGCGTCCGCGACCGCCACCCGAGCAGGCGCTCCGCCTTGTCGGTCGAGCCGATGTGCCGGCGCACCTGGCCGGGACGCTCGTCGACGTTCTCGCGCAGCGTCGAGGGCCGGCCGAGGATCTCCAGAACGCGCTCCGCAATCTCGGCGACTGGGATGTCGACCCCGGTCGCGACGTTGATCGTCTCGCCTGCCACCACCTCGACCGGCGCCTCGATGATCGCCTCGATCGCCTCGGCGTCGTCGTCCACGTAGAGCCAGTCGCGGCTCGCGCAGCCGTCGCCGTGCACGGTCAGCGGCTCGTCGTCGAGCGCCTGCGTGATGAACCGTGGGATCACCTTCTCGGGGTGCTGCCGCGGCCCGTAGTTGTTGAACGGCCGCACGATCACGATCGGCAGCTCGTAGGTGACGTGATACGCGTACGCGAGCCGGTCGGCGCCGGCCTTCGTCGCGGCGTACGGCGAGCGCGGGTCGAGCGGGTGCTCCTCGTCCATGGGCTCGTAGCGCGCCGTTCCGTAGACCTCGCTCGACGAGATCAGGATGAAGCGCTCGACCGGGGCCTCGCGGATCGCGTCGAGCAGGATCTGCGTGCCCTCGACGTTCGTCGTCACGAACTCTCGTGCGCCTTCGGCGATCGACTTCTCCACATGCGACTCGGCGGCCGCGTTGACGATCACGTCCACGCCCTCGACGACCTCGCGCACGAGCTCGTCGTCGCGGATGTCGCCGTGCACGAAGGAGAGCCGGTCGTGCGAGATCACGTCGGCGAGGTTCTCGATGTTGCCCGCGTACGTCAGCGCGTCGAGCGAGACGACCTCGTACGGCGTCGACCGCAGCAGGTGGCGGATGAAGTTCGACGAGATGAAGCCGGCGCCGCCGGTGACGAGGACTCGCTTCTGGGCCACGGCGCCGAAGGCTACTGGCCGAGACCGTTCGGCGGCACGGTCCGTGTCGTGCCGCGGCGTGACACCTGCGCGACGCTTCTGTGCCCCCCGCGTTACGCCGGCTGCCCGCGTTACGGGTTGCGCAATCCGTGACGCGTCACGGCCGTACCGGACCTGGCTCGCCGCCCGCGCAAGCGGCGTTCGGTTGCACTCGTGGACGGTGTGGACGAAGTGCGCGCGTCGCGTTCCCGTTCGGCGAGCTCTCGTCGCGTCGCAACCACGTAACGCTTTCCAAGGGAGCCGTGTCGCGAAACGGCGTTCGGCTCTCCGCTCGTGCTCGCCGACGCCTACAACTCCTGATCGATCGTGTACAGCGGGCGGCCCTCGACGTCGCGCTGGATGCGGGCGAGGTACTCGCCGATCAGCGCGAGGATGAAGCCCTGCGTTCCGAGCACGACGAGGACCGCGACGCCCAGCAGCAGCGGCCCGGGGAAGTCGGCGCGGTCGATCCAGTACCAGAGCGCATACACGCCGAGGACCGTCGCGAGCAGGGTGCAGAGAGCGCCGATCGCCAGCCCCGCCCACTGGATCGGCCGCGGCCAGAAACCGGCCAGCACATGGAGCGCGAGGCGCGTGAGCCGCAACGGCGAGTACCGCGACCTGCCGGTGCGCGGAGCGTGCGAGACGTCGACCTCGACGACGCTCGCGCCGCCCGACAGGACGAGTGCCTTGGTGAACTTCTGCCGGCCGATCACGCCGAGCATCGGCTCCACGGCGCTCCGGCGGTACGCGTTGAAGGCGCAGCCGAAGTCGGAGATCGAGACGCCCGTGAAGCGCCGGAGCATGCCGTTGATCAGGCGCGACGGCAGCGTCCGTCCCCACGAGTCGTGGCGCGCCGCCCTCCGCCCGCTTGCCACGTCAGCCCCCGCCTCGACGGCCGCGACCAGCTTCGGGATGTCCTCCGGCGCGTTCTGGAGGTCACCGTCCATGGTCACGACGATGTCGCCGCGGGCGCGTGCGAGCCCCGCGTGCATGGCCGGGTGCTGCCCGAAGTTCCGCTTGAAGCGGACACCGCGAATCCGATCGTCGACGGCGCGCAGGCGCTCGATCTCGACCCAGGTCGCGTCCGAGGAGCCGTCGTCCACGAAGATCAGCTCGTACGGCCGCCCGAGCCCCTCGAGCGACGCGGTCGCACGGGCGTACAGCTCGCCGATCGTGGCGGCCTCCTCGAACACCGGCACGACGACGCTCAGATCCGGAATCGTCTCCGCCAGAGCGGTGAGCCGAGAGGTGGCCATTTGCAGGCGGTGAGCGTACACGCGAGAATGCCGCTCAGTGGCCTCATTACTCGAAGAGCGAATAGCCGAGCTCAGAGAGGATCGAACGCACGGGGGGAGCTGGATGGCGCGACGCGCCGTCGAGACGCTCGTCGAGCTCGCCGACGAAGACACCGCGCGCGGCGAGGAGCTGCTCGATTCGTTGATCGACGCGGGTCGCTCGCTCGCGGCAAGCCGCCCCGCCGTGGGCGCGATCACCGGCGCCGCGGGCCGGCTGCTCGCCGCAGCGCGCGCCGGCGCGCACCTCGACGACGACGAGATGTGCCGGATGCTCCACGACGAGGCGAACGCCCTGATCGCGGGACGCGACCGAGCCGGCCGCTCGATCGCCATCCAGCTCCGCGAGCGGCTCACGGACGCGCTCGTCGTCACGCATTCGGCGTCGGCCACCGTGCGCGAGGCGTTCCTCTACACGCCGCCGGCCAGGGTCGTCTGCACGGTTTCCGCGCCCTTCGAGGAGGGACGCGCGTTCGCCGACGAGCTGCGCGGCGAAGGGCTCGAGGTCGAGCTCGTCGAGGACGACGAGGCCGCCGCGAAGCTCGAGCACGCGTCGCTCGTCCTCGTGGGCGCGGACACGATCTTCCGCGACGGCTCGGTCTGCAACAAGGTCGGCACGGCGACGATCGCGTCAGCCGCCGGCGAGATCGGGGTGCCGGTCGTCGTCGCGAGCGAGGTGATCAAGCTCTCCCCGATCGGCCCGTCCGAAGCGCTCGAGCAGATTCAGGGCGAGCAGTACTTCGACGTCACGCCCGCCGAGGACGTGGACGAGATCGTCACGGAGGAGGGCGCGTTCGCGAGCACCGAGATCGCCGCGCTCGTCGACCGGACGCCCTTCCTCCGCGACGGGTACCAGCTGCTCCGCCCGCTGCGAACACAACGCTGAGGCTAGGCGGCCTCGGGAACCACCTCGCCGACGACGGCCTCCTGCGTGCGCTGCTTGCGCGGGATCAGGAGCGAGACGACTGCGCCGACGGCAAGCACGGCGGCGCCGACCCAGACGGCCGGGACGAGCCCGTCGGTGAACGCCTGCGGCGAGACGTAGCTGCCGTAGCTCGAGAACACCGAGGCGAGCACTGCGACGCCGAGGACGCCGCCGACCTCGCGGATCGCGTTGTTGACGCCGGAGGCCTTGCCCTCCTCCTCGGGCCGCACCGCCGAGAGCACGACGTTCGCGACCGGGGCGAAGAAGAGCGCCATGCCGATGCCGCCCAGGATGAAAGCCCCGACCAGCTCGCTGTACGGGACGGACGGTTCGGATACGAGAGCCAGCCAGCCGAGCGCGATCGCCTGCAGGGCCAGGCCCGTCGCCATCAGCGGCCGGCCGCCGATGCGGTCGGACAGCGCGCCGGCGATGGGCGCCACGAACATCGGCATCGCCGTCCACGGAAGCGTCCTCAGGCCGGCGCCGAGCGGCGAGTGGCCCTGGGCCGTCTGGAGGAACTGAGCGAGCAGGAAGATCGAGCCGAACATCCCGAAGTACATGAAGAGGGAGGCGCCGTTGGCCGCGGAGAAGCCGCGGTCGCGGAAGAGCCGAAGCGGGACCATCGGCTGCGCCGCGCGCCGCTCCCAGGCGACGAACCCCGCGAGCAGCACGACGCCGCCTGCGATCGCAGCCACGATCGCCGGGCTCGTCCAGCCGTCGCCGTTCCCGTTGACGAGCCCCCAGACCACGCCGAACAGGCCGGCGCTGACGAGCGCGAGACCCGGAAGGTCGAGAGCGCCCTCGGGGCCCTTGGACTCGCGCAGGCGCAGGATGGCGAGCGGGAGCAGGACGACTCCGATGGGGACGTTGAGCCAGAAGATCCACTGCCAGGAGATGCCCTCGACGACGGCGCCGCCCACGAGCGGGCCCGCCGCCACGGCGAGCCCGGCCACGCCGGACCAGGCGCCGAGTGCCAGGCCGCGGCGCTCGCGCGGGACGGCCTCGCTCAGGATCGTGAGGCTCAGCGGCGTCACGATGGCTCCGCCGATCCCCTGCACCGCCCGGGCGGCGATCAGCCAGTCGGCGGTCGGCGCGAGAGCCGCGGCCGCCGAGGCGCCCGTGAAGATCGCGAGCCCGATCACGAACAGCCGGCGGCGGCCGAAGCGGTCGCCGAGCGCGGCGCCGGTGAGCAGGAGCACCGCGAAGGTCAGCGTGTAGGCGTTCACCGTCCACTCGAGCTGCTCGATCGAGGCCCCGAGGTCGGTGCGGATCACCGGAAGCGCCGTCGAGACGACGAGGTTGTCGAGGACGACCATGAAGAGGCCGAGCGAGGTGACGACGAACGTCCAGATCGTTCTCGTCCTTGCAGACATCGAGTTGCTCCTTTCGATGTAGTGAGCCATCACTTACTTTCTGGTGAAAAAAGAGACTTCATGTACCCGAGGCGTTGCCGCAGCCGGCGATCAGGCGCTCGGCCCAGCCGAGGCCGGAGTCGTGCAGCTGCATCGAGGCGATCACGTTGATCAGCATCCCGACGGCGAAGAACCGGGTCAGGCGCTCGGCATCGGCGCCGGCGATGCGCTCGAAGGTCGTATAGAGGTCGCCGAACCCGGACCGCGCGGCTTCCCGGATCTCGGGCTCCTGCGACGCCGCGTACATGTGCATCTGGAGCTGGAGCCTGTGCGGATCCGCCTCGAGAATCTGCCTATACGTCTTGCCCATCGCCGCCAGAGCCTCCTCGCCGGTCAGCCCGGCGGCGGCGGATTCCATCTCCTCGCGCAGCTCGCGCATGCAACGGGCGCACGCTTCCGCGAAGAGCTTCTTCTTGCTGCCGAAGAGGCGGAAGACGTAGGGCTGCGAGATGCCGGCTCGCTTCGCGATGTCCTCCGTGGACGTGCCGTGGAGACCCCGTTCGGCGAACTCGATCAGCGCCGCGTCGAGGATGCTTTCAC
>Ga0126309_10000268_pt1 | contig 17827 bp, 24 predicted proteins | sample Plot56_FD_92541 | JGI IMG/M metagenome (GOLD analysis project Ga0126309, IMG submission 92541) | Serpentine soil microbial communities from UC McLaughlin Reserve, CA, USA - Plot56 | ecosystem: Environmental > Terrestrial > Soil > Grasslands | place: USA: UC McLaughlin Reserve, Lake County...
CTGAGCAAGGACGCACCAACCCCGCCGCCCCCGGACGCGAGAGCGAGGACCCGCAGAAGATGGGGACTCTGGGAGCGGGTCCGAGCGGGAGCGAGGAGGCGGCGGGCAGTGGTTCTGCGGGAGCGGAGGGTTCGGCGGGCCGTGATCCTCATTCGGGGGAGGCTGCGGAGGCACCTGCGGGGACCGAGCACGGGGAGCAGACCGGGATGAAGCGGCTGGTGGACGACCTCCACGCGCGCCGCGAGAAGGCGAAGCTCGGCGGCGGCGAGGAGAAGAACCGGGTCCAGCACGAGCGCGGCAAGCTGACCGCGCGTGAGCGGCTCGACCTGCTGGTCGACCCCGGCACGTTCGTCGAGATCGGGATCCAGGCCGGGCCGCATTCCTCGCAGCGAGCGATGGACGGCAAGGAGGCGCCGGCCGATGGCGTGATCACCGGCTGGGGCGACGTCGACGGCCGCCCCTGCTGCATCGCCGCCTACGACTTCACGGTGATGGCCGGCTCGATGGGGATGACCGGCGAGTTCAAGGTCGGGCGGCTGCGCGAGATGGCGCTCCAGAAGCGGATGCCGATGATCTGGCTGCTCGACTCCGCCGGCGCGCGGATCCAGGAGGCGTCCGGGTCGATGTTCGCCGGCTCGGGCCACCTCTTCCGCGAGGAGGTGATCATGTCGGGCGTCGTCCCGATGGTCGCCGCGATGCTCGGGCCCTGCGCGGCCGGCACCGCGTACATCCCGGGTCTCGCCGACTTCGTGCCGATGGTCGTCGGCCAGGGAGCGATGGCGCTGGCAGGCCCGCACCTGACCAAAGCCGTGACCGGCGAGGACATCTCGATGGAGGACCTCGGCGGCGCCAAGGTCCACTGCCGCAAGTCCGGGGTCGGCGATCTCGAGGTGGCCGACGACGCCGAGTGCATCGACTCGGTCAAGCGGTACCTGTCGTTCTTCCCACGGAACTGCGAGGAAAAGCCGCCGGTAGGCGAGGCGAGTGACCCCGAGGATCGGATGTCGGAGCGCCTCCTCGACATCGTCCCCGAGTCCTCGCGCCAGCCCTACGACATGTACGAGGTGATCCGCGAGATCGTCGATGACGGCGAGTACTTCGACATCAAGCCGAAGTTCGCCAAGACGCTGATCACCTGCCTCGCCCGGTTCGGCGGCATGCCCTGCGGGATCGTCGCCAACCAGCCGAAGCAGCTCGCCGGCATCCTCGAGAACGACTCCGCCGACAAGGCGGCGCGTTTCATCAACCTGTGCGACGCGTTCAGCATCCCGCTGCTCTTCCTCCAGGACGTGCCGGGGTTCATGGTCGGCTCGAAGGTCGAGCAGGCGGGGATCATCCGCCACGGCGCCAAGATGCTCTACGCGGTCTCGCGCGCGACGGTGCCCAAGATCACGGTCGTCGTCCGCAAGGCCTACGGCGCCGGCTACTACGTGATGAACGGCAGGGCCTACGAGCCCGACCTGATCGTCGCCTGGCCGAGCGCCGAGATCTCGGTGATGGGGCCGGAGGGGGCAGTCAACATCATCGGCCGCTCGGCGATCGAGGCCTCAGAGGACCCGGAGAAGACCCGCGAGGAGATGCTCGCTGCGGTCAAGCAGCAGATCGACCCTTACCTCGCCGCCCGCAACGACCTGATCGACGACGTGATCGACCCGCGTGAGACGCGGCCGACGGTGATCCGGGGGTTGCGGATGGCGAAGGACAAGCGGGTGGAGCGACCGTGGAGGAAGCACGGAGTGTCACCGGTATGAGTCGCCGGTCACCGGTCACCGGTCGCCCGCGCCCTGGCCCGGTGGGCGCGGTGGAGCCCGTTGACCAGACGGCATACCGCGGCGGCGCGAACTCGAAAGCTGTCGTCATCGATGAGGGAACGCGCGAACGCCCTCTCGATCCAATGCTGCGTCTCGTTGGCCGAGCCCCGCGCGATGAGGAGAAACCGATTCTCCTCGGCATTGCTGCCCCGCCCGAATCCCTCGGCAATGTTTGCGCCGACGGAGTCCGCGGCCCGAACGAGTTGGACCCCCAGTGTCCAGAGATCGGCGTTGGGCCAGTCCCGTATGACCTCTCGCAGGTCGTCGGCGAGCGAGACCGCTTGCTGGTAGGCGATCAGGTTCTCGAACTTACCCACCCCCTGGGAAGTGGCTGCGACGGTCGTCCCTCCCCCCTGGCGCCTGGCGCCTGGCGACTGGCGGCTTCGGCATGAGCACCTTCGAGCACCCCGTAATCATCAGCTGCTCGATCAGCGGCGCGATCGCCAACCGCGATCAGTGCCCGGCGATCCCCTACACCCCGGAGGAGTACGCGGCGGAGGCGCGGCGGATCGTCGACGAGGGCGGCGTGCAGATCCACATCCACGCCCGCACGCGCGACGGCACCCCCTCCTACGAGGTCGAGGACTTCCGGGCGATCACCGAGGCGATCCTGGCCGAGGTCGACGACGTGATCATCAACTACTCGACCGGCGCGATCGGCATCCCGGTCGAGAAGCGGATCCAGTACCTGCGCGAGCTGCGGCCCGACGTGGCGGCCCTGAACATGAGCTCGATGAACTACGCGAAGTACTCCCGCCGGCGTAAGGACTTCGTCTTCAAGGCCGTCTTCGAGAACTCGTTCGACACGATCATCGAGTTCCTGAGCGCGATGCGGGAGCTGGGGATCAAGCCCGAGCACGAGTGCTTCGACGCCGGGCACATCGCCAACCTCGACCCGCTGCTCGACATGGGGCTGCTCGCCGAGCCGCTCCAGATCTCGCTGGTCATGGGGGTCAACGGCGGGATCCGACCGAACGCCCGCAACGTCGCCTTCATGTCGGAGCAGATCCCCGGCGGCGCCGAGGGGCCGAACGCCTGGCAGGTCATCGGGATCTCCCGCGACCAGTGGAAGCTGGTAGGCGCGGCGCTCTCCCTGGGCGGCAACGTCAGGGTCGGGCTCGAGGACAACCTCTACCTGCCGAGCGGCGAGATGGCCGGGTCGAACGGCGCGCTGATCGCCAAGGCCAGGCAGATGGCCGAGGACATGGGCCGGCGCGCTGCCACCGTCGCCGAGGCACGCGAGATGCTCGGCTTGGGGAGTCGCCGGTCACCGGTCACCAGTCGCCAGCCGGCGAGCGACCATCCGGGCGACTGACGACTGACGACTGACGACTGACGACTGGCGACTGGCGACTGACGACTGACGACTGACGACCCGTGAACCAGCTACCTCTGAGCGACATCCGCGTCCTGGACCTCACCCGGCTCCTCCCCGGCGGCTTCTGCAGCCTCCTGCTCGCGGACTTCGGCGCCCAGGTGCTCAAGGTCGAGGACACGGGGATGGGCGACTACGTCCGCTGGGCACCGCCGTTCTACGGCGATGAGGACAAGCAGGGCCTGGGCACCCGGTCGGCGCTCTACCTCTCGCTGAACCGCGGCAAGCGCTCGATTCGGCTCAACCTCAAGGAGGAGAAGGGGCGCGAGGCCCTGCTGCGCCTGGTCGAGAGCCACGACGTCGTCCTCGACGGCTTCCGGCCGGGGGTGCTCGAGCGGCTCGGCGTCGGCTACGACCGGATGCGCGATGCGAATCCGGGCATCGTCTACTGCGGGATCACTGGTTACGGCCGCACCGGGCCGAACGTCGAGCGGTCCGGCCACGACATGAACTACCTCGGCCTCATCGGGCTGCTCGGGATGACCGGAGAGCCCGGGGGCCGGCCGATCCAGTCGGCCGGCCAGGTCGCCGACATCGGCGGCGGGGCGCTGATGGCCGCCTTCGGCGTCATGGCGGCGCTGCACGAGCGCGAACGCAGCGGCGAGGGCCAGGTCGTCGACGTCTCGATGGCCGACGGCGCGCTGTCCTGGCTGGCGATGAACGCCGCCAGGTATCTCTGCGACGGCGTCGTGCCCGAGCGTGGGGAGGAACCGCTGAGCGGCGGCCTGCTCTGCTACTTCCCCTACGAGGCCGCCGACGGGTGGGTCACCTGCGGTGCCCTCGAGCCCAAGTTCTGGCACGCGTTCTGCGAGGGGGTCGGCCGGACCGACCTGATCGAGCGCCAGTTCGACAGGCCGGGCTCGGACGCCTGGCGCGAGGTGGCCGAGGTCTTCCGGTCCCGGACCCGGGACGAGTGGCGCGCGTTCGCCGACCAGCACGACTGCTGCATCGAGCCGGTCCTCGACCTCGGCGAAGCGCTCGACTCCGAACTGGTCCGGGAGCGGGAGATGGTCGTCGAGATGGATCAGCCTGAGGTGGGCCCGGTCCGCCTGCTGGGGGTGCCGGTGAAGATGAGCCGCACGCCGGGCCGCCCGGACCGGCCGGCGCCCGCGTTCGGCGAGCACACCGACGAGGTCCTGCGCGAGGCCGGCTATTCGGCCGAGGACATCGCGGCGATGAAGGACGCCGGCGCCGCCGCCGGGCCGGCCGCCGAGGCCACGGGGAGCTTTCTCGCGTGAGCCGTCGGATGAGAGACCCGGCCGCGCGCGGACGCGGAGCGGAGCACGCGTCCGGTAATGGCTTGTTGCGGATGCGGGAGCTGGCCGAGGCATCGGGGGTGCCGGCGGGGACGATCAAGCACTACCTCCGCGAGGGGCTGCTTCCCGAGCCGGTCAAGACCAGCCGCAACATGGCCTATTACTCGCCCGAGTTCGTCGAGCGGATCAGGCTGATCAAACGGCTTCAGGAGGAGCGCTTCATGCCGTTGCGTGCGATCAGGACAGTGCTCGACGAGGGCCCCGAGCGGGCCCGGGCGCTGCTCGAGCTCGAGGACCGGATCGTCGAGCGGGCGCTGGCCGGGGAGCGGACGCGCACGAGCGCCGCCGAGGTGCGCGAGCGCTACGGCGTGCCGAAGGAGGTGCTGGACCGCCTCGAGGAGCTCGAGGTGCTGAGCCCGAACTCGCGCGGCTACTCCCCGTCGGACGTGAAGATCATCGAGGCGATCAGCCGCTTCCGAGCCGGCGGCTACGACGAAGAGATCGGCTTCACCGTCTACGACACGCTTCGCTACAAGCGCTCCCTCGAGGAGCTTGTCCGCGAGGAGGTCGATGTCGTGATGGAGCGCCTGGCGGGCAAGGTGGCGCCGGAGCGGGTCGCCGAGATGCTCCAGGACGGGGCCGAGCCGCTCAAGGACCTGATCGCCGCGCTTCACACCAAGCTGCTCGTCGCCGAGCTTGAAAGCCGTCGCGGCCGGGGCTACGGTGGCGACGGTGACTCGTCCGGCACCTAGCGCGCTAGCGCGCTCCTGGCTGCCCTAATCGTCGCCGTCCTCGCCTGCGGAGCCGGGGCGGCCTCAGCCACCAAGCGCGACGCCGCCGGCGCCAGCATCATCGGCGGCACTGCGGCGAACGAGAGTGACTACCCCTGGATGGCGACGCTGATCTTCCCCCGCTCGGAGCAGAACGCCTTCCGCGGCCAGTTCTGCGGCGGCTCGCTGATCGCGCCGCGGCGGGTGCTCACCGCTGCCCACTGCGTGCTCGGCTTCCGCCCGAGCCGGCTCGACGTGCTGGTCGGCTCCTACGACCTGCGCCGCGGTGACGGAGAGCGGATCCACGTCACCGGGATCAGCCTCCACCCGTGGGGCACGGCCAGCATCGACCCCAGGTTCGGGCCACTCGTCGCGGAGCGCCGCCGGCGCCTGGTTCCAGGTCGGCACGGTCAGCTTCGGCGCCACCTGCGCCGACCCCCGCCACCCAGGCGTCTATGGCCGGATCGCCGAGATGCGCGGCTTCCTCTTCGACCCGCACCCGGTGCGACAGCCGGAGTTCCGAGGCAGGCCGCAGCTGGCCGGTGAGCCGCGGGTCGGCAACCGCCTGCGTTGCCGGGGGGCGAAGTGGTCGGGAGGGGGCCTGGAGTTCCGGTACGTCTGGGGCGTCAGGACTCCCGACCCCTTCCTGCCGCCGGGCGCGCCGCCGATCTTCGTGCCGGTGACGCGCGGGGAGCGCAAGGAGCCCTTCTTCAGACCGCGGAAGTCCGAGCGCGGCACGGCGCTGGCCTGCATGCAGGTGGGGGAGACCGACGGCGGCGTGATGACGACCCGCTCGCCTTACGTCGGACCTGTGCGCGCCGGCTCCTAGCTCTACCTGCCACGCCGGGCCGGCGGCAGCGGACCAGTCCTATACTGACCTCACCGATTGACTCGTCAGTCAGGCCGGACCGGGAGCCGGTGGTGGCGGGGCTCGGAGGAGAGATGTTGCGCGCCGCAGCGGTACAGCTGAACTCGACAGGTCACGTGGACCGCAACCTCGAGGCGGCCGAGCGACTGGTGCGCGCCGCCGCGGCCGACGGCGCCGAGCTGATCGCGCTACCCGAGAAGTGGAACCTCCTTGCCGGCGGCGAAGAGCTCCTCGCCGGCGCCGAGGCGCTCGACGGACCCAGCCTCAGCGCCGCCCGTGACTGGGCTCGCCGGCTCGGTGTCCACCTGCTCGCCGGCAGCATCGCCGAGCGCCATGGGGACCGAGCGCGCAACACCTCGGTGCTGATCGACCCGCACGGCGAGGACGTCGCGGTCTACCGCAAGATCCACATGTTCGACGTCGAGGTCGGCGGCGTCTCCTACCGCGAGTCCGAGCACGAGGATGCCGGCGAGGAGATCGTCACCGCGGCGCTCGGCGACCTGATCGCCGGGCTGACCGTCTGTTACGACCTCCGCTTTCCCGAGCTCTACCGGATCCTCGCGGTCCGCGGCGCCCGCGTGATCACGATCCCGTCAGCCTTCACCCTCGCCACCGGCAGGGATCATTGGGAGGTGTTGCTGCGGGCGCGGGCGGTCGAGAACCAGGTCTTCGTCGTCGCCCCGAACCAGGTCGGCGAGGCGCCCCCGCACTACCACTCGTTCGGGCGGTCGATGATCGTCGACCCCTGGGGGGTCGTCCTCGCGACGGCCCCGGACGAGGAGTGCTTCGTCGCCGCCGACCTCGACATCGCCGCGCAGGAGCGTGTCCGCGAGAAGCTGCCGTCCCTGGCCAACCGCCGCCCGGCCGCATATGTCTGGCCGCAGCTCCAGGAGGCGGGCGCCTGATGGCGCAAACGGCGACCGCGGACAAGCGCCGGCAGATCCTCGACGCGGCGGTGCGGGTCTTCGCCCGCCAGGGCTTCCACTCGACCCGGGTCTCCGACATCGCCGACGAGGCCGGGGTCGCGTACGGCCTCGTCTACCACTACTTCTCCTCCAAGGAGGAGGTCCTGGACGAGCTGTTCACCGAGCGCTGGTCGCTCCTGCTCGCGGCGATCGACGAGGCCGACCGCAGCGACGCTGCGCCCCGCGACAAGCTCGGCGCGGTCGCCGCCTTCATCATCGACTCCTACCGTTACGACCCCGAGCTGATGAAGGTGATCATCGTCGAGGTGACGCGCGCGGCGAACTCGTTCGGCCGTACCCACCTGGCCCAGATCCGCAAGGCCTACGCCTCGATCGCCAAGCTCGTCGCCGACGGCCAGGAGAGCGGCGACTTCCGCCGAGACGTCGATCCGCAGTTCGCGTCGATGACGTTCTACGGCGCGATCGAGCAGCTCCTCTCGGGGTGGATCTTCGAGCTGATCCCCTCGGCCGACACCGACTTCGAGGGCGCGAAGCGGCTGGTCGTCGAGGCGATCTGCGACGGACTGCAGCCGCGCGCCCGGTGACCGGCGTCGCCTTGGTGGTTTACTCACCGGGTCCGGAAGGGAAGCTCGGAACAGGTGGATAACGAAATCGTCAGAAGGCTGGTCTGGTCGGGTCTGCTGGCCGCGACCGGCGCGATCGCCAGCATCGTCGCCGCCCGCGCCTCCTCGCTGATCTACCGGCGGATCTTCGACGAGGACCCGCCCGACTGATCGATGGCAACCCCTGGCGCGACACCACCGCCCCGCGACCCGTCGCAGAAGTCCGTCGGCGAGCTGGTCTTCGAGGTAACGGAGCGCACATCCGGCCTGATCCGCGAGGAGATCGAGCTCGCCAAGACCGAGGTCACCGAGAAGGTCGGCAAGCTGATCCGCGGGTCGATCGTCGGGGCCGTCGCCGGAGTCTTCGCCTTCCTCGCTCTGATCCTGATCATGCACGGCATCGCCTGGCTGATCACCGACCTCTTCTTCGACGACAACGTCTGGGCCGGCTTCCTGATCGAGGCGGCGTTCTTCCTGCTGGTCGCCGCGATCGCCGGGCTGGTCGCCTACAAGTCCGTGCAGGCCGGGGCTCCGCCGACGCCGGACGCCGCGATCGAGGAGGCCAAGCGCACCCGCGCGATCCTCGAGGGAGGCGGGTCCGATGCCGGCGCTGCGACCCGGGCAACCACCCGCGCGACCGTGCCGGCGAGCCCCGAGAGGGAGGACTCGTGAGCGAGATCGAGCCGCGAAGCCAGGGTGAGGTCGCCCGCTCCACCGCCGCGGCCGGCCGCCCCCGCACCTCGCACGAGATCCGCCGCGACATCGAGGTCCAGCGGACCGAGCTCGGCGTCTCGGTCGAAGCGCTCCGCGACCGGGTCTCGGATCTGACCGACTGGCGACGCCAGCTCCGCGAGCACCGTCAGGAGCTGATCGTCGGAGCCGCCGCGGCCGGGTTCGTGATCGGCGGCATCATCGCCCTCCGCCGCCGCCGCTAGGCGCAAACCCCGCCCTCGGCGGCTGCCGGTCGCTGTCCGACACCCGCCGTAGCCTCGCGTCGCGATGGCCGCCGCAGGCGCCAAGATCCCGCCCGCGCGCGAGATCGTCAGGCTGGTGCTGACGGTCGTCGCGACGCTCGCCCTCCTCTACCTGCTCTACCGGCTGCGCAGCGTCATCGGCCTGGTTCTGATCGCCGTCTTCTTCGCCCTCGCGATCGCACCCGCGGTCAACTGGCTCGACGACCAGAAGGTCCCGCGCTGGCTGGCGATTCTGCTCGTCTACCTCGGCATGGCCGGCGGCATCTTCGGGATCGGCCTCCTCGTCGTGCCGCCGCTGGTCGACGGTGTGAACGAGCTGTCGGAGAACCTGGGGGGCTACCTCGACGACCTGCGTGAGAACGAGACCTTTGCGGAGTACGACGACAAGTACGACATCACGGAGAATCTGCAGGAGCAGGCGAACAACCTGCCGAGCCGGCTCGGCGACGCGGCGGGGACGCTGCGGGACGTCACGGTGGGGGTCTTCGCCCGCTTCGTGCAGCTCTTCTCGATCCTGGTGATCACCTTCTTCCTGCTCATGGACGGCCACCGGATCCTCGACTTCGGCTACAGGCAGATGTCGCCGCTGCGCGAGGGCCGCCTGCGCGCGCTCGCTTCCGACATCTCGGATGCGATCAGCGGCTATGTCTTCGGCAACTTCGTGATCAGCATCCTGGCGGGGATCGTCACCTTCGTGACCCTGACGATCCTCGACATCCCGTTCGCGGTGCCGTTGGCGGTGCTGTTCGCCTTCTTCGACCTGATCCCCCTGATCGGCGCCACCCTCGGCGGGATCCTGGTCGGGATCGTCGTCGCGTTCGTCTCGTTCCCGGTCGGGCTGCTGATCTGGGTCGGCGTCCTGATCGTCTACCAGCAGATCGAGAACAACATGATCCAGCCCTACGTCTACGGGCGGACGGTCCAGATCCACCCCCTGGTGGTGATCGTCGCCGTTCTGATCGGCTCGGCTCTGCTCGGGATCCTCGGTGCGCTGATCGCGATCCCGGCAGCGGCGGCATTCCAGAGCGTGGTCCGCGACTGGTGGCGCTATCGCCAGGAACAACCGCCGATCACCGCTCCCGGCGCCGGCTAGCCGTAGCTCCTGCGCCGGAAGAGGTCGTCGACGAGGGACTCGACCCGGTCGAGGAACAGGATTCCATCGAGGTGGTCGATCTCGTGCAGGAGGCAGCGGGCCTCGAACCCGCGGCTCTCGACCCGGCCGCCCGCGTGTTCGACGACCACGCCGGTCGCCCGCCGCACGTTTGCGGTCAGGTCGGGGAGGCTGAGGCAGCCCTCTCGGGCGACCTCCGACCCCTCGCTCTCGACGACCCGCGGGTTGACGAGGACCAGCAGGCCGTTGTCGGTCTCGGCCTTCGGGTGGCCCCGGACGTCGACCACGGCGACCCGGGTCAGCTCGCCCACCTGGGGTGCCGCGATCCCGACGCAGCGCTCGAACGAGCGCATCGTCTCGACGAGATCGCCGGCGATCCGGTCGGCGCCGTCCGCCTGCGCCGGCGCGCAGACCTGCTTCAGCGCCGGGTCCGGGTAGCGGAGGACCTCGCGGAGGGCCAACGCTAGGAGGGGCCGCCCACTAGAGCGCTTCCGCCTCGAGCTCGCGCAGGCTGACCTCGACCCGGGAGCGTTCCGCCACCGCCTCGAGGTCCTCGACCAGGCCTCCGGCGTCGCCCGGGACCGCGACCTCCATGACCATCACGTAGACGGCATCCTCGCCTTCGCCGGTGCGCCGGGTCTTCAGGTCGGAGATGTTCGCCTCCCGCTGCGCCAGCGCCTCGGCGACGGCGTGGACGATCCCGGGGTGGTCGGCGCCGTAGACGGTGAGGACATGGGTCGGCCCGGGGGTGGGGCCCAAGCCGGTCAGGGAGCTGACCGAGATGCCCTCCATCCCGAGCTGGACGGCGACGGCGCCGAGCCGGTCCTCGAGCTCCGCCTGTCCGATCGAATCAGGCACCGAGACGATCAGCATCACGGCGAAGTGGCCGTGGAGGATCGACATCTGGGAGTCGTCGATGTTGCCGCCGAGATCGAGGAGGGCGCCACTGATCGCGGCGACGATCCCGGGCCGGTCGCGGCCGATCGCGCTGACGGCGTAGTCCACGCGGCTACTCAAGCACGGAGACCGGCACGCTGCCGACGCCGAGGACTCCCGGTCCCACGTGGGCGCCGATGACCGGACCGATCTCGGAGACGAACACCGGGTCGCGGCCGAAGATCTCGCGGCAGTCGGTCGCGAGCGACTCGGCGGCTTCCGGGTCCCGGATGTGCTGGACGACCCAGGCGTCGGCCCCCGACTCGTGGCGCTGGCGGGCGTAGTCGCGCAGGCGCCCGATCGCGCGGCCCCGTGTCCGCACCTTCTCAACCGGGGTTATCTCGCTCTCCAGCGTGAGGATCGGCTTGATCTTCAGGGCCGATCCGACCAGGGCGCTGGCGGCGCCGATCCGGCCGCCCCGTCGCAGATACTCGAGCGTGTCCACCGCGAACCAGATCTTCAGGTTGGATCGCGCTTCGTTCACGCGGGCCACGATCTCCTCGGCGTCGGCTCCCGAGGCCTGGGCCCGGGCTCCCGCGAGGGCGCAGAGCCCGAGCGCCCCCGCCGCGGTCCGGGAGTCGACGACGGTGATCCGCTCGCCGCCCTTGCCGTCGTCGATCAGGCGCTGGCGCGCCTGACCGGCGGCCTCGCAGGTGCCGGAGATGCCGGCGGAGAGGTGCACCGAGACGACCTCGGCGCCGGTGTCGAGCAGCGGCTCGTAGACCTCGACGAAGTCCCCCACCGAGGGCTGCGAGGTGCTGGCGCCGGAGTCGGACGCCCGGAGGCGCTCGTAGAACGAGGCGTAGTCGTCGACCTCCGACTCGGCCTCCTGCTCGCCGCCCACGCTCACGTAGAGGCTGACCACCTCGATGCCGTGGGCATCGATCATGTCCTGCGGGAGGTACGCGGTCGAATCCGTGACCACCGCGGTGCGGGCGCCGGAATTCACCGGGGCCGGTTCTATCACTCGTAGGATCACCCCGTATGACGGCGACTCTCGTCACCGGCGCCTCCGGCTTCATCGGGACGCACCTGGTCCGTGCCCTCGCGGAGCGCGGGGACGACCTCCGCCTGCTCGCCCGTCGCAGCTCGAACCTCGACCACCTGGAGGGCATCGAGTTCGACAGGGTCACCGGCGACGTCACCGACCGCCGCGCGGTGCGCCGGGCGATGAAGGGAGCCGGGCGCGTGTTCCACGTCGCCGGGACGACGTCGATGCGGCCCGGCTCGGCCGAACGCGTCTTCGAGATCAACGTGGTCGGTACCCGGACCGTGCTCGAGGAGGCTCTGCGGGCGGAGGTCGAACGGGTCGTGCACACGTCTTCGGCCGGCGCCGTCGGCCCGGCCAAGCCCGGTGGCACAGCCGACGAGAACCAGGCGTTCACCGCCGGGCACCTCGGGATCGCCTACATCAACTCCAAGCACGAGGCGGAGGTCGAGGCGTTCCGGGTGGCCGCGCACGGGCTCGACCTGGTGGTCGTCAACCCGACTTTCGTCCTCGGTCCCGACGATCCGACCGGCACCTCGAACGGCCTGATCAAGCGCGCTCTCCTGCGCCAGATCCCCTTCTACGTGGACGGTGGCCTCAACGTCGTCGACGTCCGCGACGTGGCGCAGGGCCACGTTCTCGCCGACCGCAAGGGCAAGCCGGGCGAGCGCTACCTGATCGGCGGTCGCAACTTCACCTTCGACCGCCTCTTCGCCGACGTCGGCCGCATCTCCGGAGTGCCGCCGCCGCCGATTAAGGTGCCCCTGGAGCTGACCCGGGTCGCTGCCGGGCTTGGCCGGCGGATCCGGATCCCGGTGCCGGTGTCCGACGACGAGCTGGTCTCGGCGGCCCAGTGGTGGACCTACCGCTGCACGAAGGCCAAGCGCGAGCTCGGCTTCAAGCCGCGCCCCCACGAGGAGACGCTCGAGGACGCGGTCCGATGGCAGATGGACCGGCTGGGTGACCGGCTGGGAAGGGCGCCGCGATCCGACCTCGCGATGCGCGCCTTCGGGCGCTTCCTCCAGGCGGGCGAGCGGGTGGGGCTCGGATGAACGCCGCCGAGCAGGTCGTCCTCTACCGCTGCCGGACGCCGACCGACTTCCTCTGCCCGTGCGGCTCCGTGGCCCGGCGGCTGCGGCATCACGGTGTCGAGCACCGGACCGTCCGGGTGCCCTACCGGCGGGCCGACCGGCCCGAGATCGAGGAGCTGACGGGCCAGCGACGGGTGCCGGTCCTTGTCGACGGCAGCGAGGTGATCCACGACTCGCGCCGAATCAACCAGTATCTGGACTGGAGGCACGGCTCCTGAGGAGCCGAGTACGCAGGCGGATATCATTAGATCGATGACCGAGACGACCAATTCGGCGATCAGCCTGACCGGCGTCGCCACGGAGAAGATCAGGACCCTCCTGTCCGGCCAGGAGGAGGGCGAGAGCCAGGCCCTCCGGGTCGCGGTGCGCGGCGGCGGCTGCTCCGGCTTCCAGTACGCGCTCGCCTTCGACAAGCCGAAGGAGGACGACCACGTCTTCGAGGTCGATGGCGTCTCCGTCGTCGTCGACAAGGTCAGCATGCAGTTCGTCTTCGGCTCCGAGGTCGACTACGTCGAGGGCCTCCAGGGCGCCGGCTTCCAGGTGAACAACCCGAACGTCGTCGCGGCCTGCGGCTGCGGCTCCTCCTTCCAGGTGCGCGAGGAAGCCGCCGACCAGGCGGCCGTCTAGCCGGGCTTCTTCCAGACGACCACGGTCGTCCGCCCCGCCTCTCCCGGGCCAGCGGCCGGAATCGAGGTCGCGGCGCGGGCGGACTCAATCATCTCCTCGGAGACGTCGATCACGAGCGGCTCCCACCCGTGCTCGGCAAGCGCCGCCGAGTAGTTTGCCGGTGCCCGTAGTCCGGCTACACGCCGCCCGGCGGCCCTCCGTCCGTCAGTTCTCGACCTGGAGGGGTGGGCTCTGCCCGGGCGGGCCCTGGGGCGGGGGAGGCGGCGCAGCCGCCTGGGCCGGCTGCTCCGCGCCCATCATCTCCGCCAGCTCGCCGGAGTCGAACATCTCCTCGACGATGTCGCAGCCGCCGACGAGCTCACCGTTGACGTAGAGCTGCGGGAAGGTCTGCCAGTCCGAGATCTCCGAGGTCACCTCGCGCAGGGGCTGCAGGGCGGGGAGGACGTCGACGGCGCCGTAATCCACGCCGAGCTGGTCGAGCACCCCCACCACCCGCATCGAGAAGCCGCACCGCGGCGTCTCCGGCGTCCCCTTCATGAACAGGAGCACCGGGTTCTCGGCGATCAGGGTCTGGACCTTCTCCGTGAGCTGCGAATCGGCCATGGCCACAGGTTAGCTGGGCGCGTCGCCGGGTTCAGCCGGGCGTGGACGTGCTGAGCGAGAGGGCGTGGATGGTGCCGTCTTCGAACCGCGGGCGGACGGCGTTCTTGACCAGGCGGTGCTGGTCGATCCGCGACAGGCCCTCGAACTGGGGCGCCGCCACGATCGCCCGCAGGTGGTCGCCGCCGCCCTCGTCGACCATCTCGACGTCGGCGCCCGGAAGCGCCTCCTCGATCATCCGCTTCAGCTCCCCGAGATCGGCCACGCGGCGATTCTAGGCCGCAACCGAGCGGACGGGCCAGTGTTCTGGCAGGGCATGTCGAGACTCAGCGGGACCAGTGGCGCCGGCGACGACACCAGCCCGGTCTATTCCCGGGCCGGCGGCATGATCGCCTTCGTGCGGCGCAGCGAGGGCGACGCCGACGTCTGGGTGATGAGGGCCGACGGCACCCGGGAGCACCCGGTCGCCGACACCGCTCTCGACGAGCTTCAGCCCTCGTTCTTCCCCGGCGGCGGGAGCCTGCTCTACACGCGCTTCGACGGCAGCCGCGAGTGGACGGTCTTTTCGATCCGGCTGGACGGGACGCGGCGGATGCGCCAGGCGTCCGATGCGACCTTCCCGGTCGTCTCCCCGAACGGCCGTTGGCTCGCCTACACCAAGTCGCAGGATGGGGTCGGCGGGATCAGGCTGATGAACCGCCGCAGCGGCAGAGTCATGCGAGTCACCATCGGCAGCGCCCAGGACCTCGACTTCTCGCCGGACAGCCGCCGGATCGTCTTCACCGGCCAGCGTCCCTGCCGGCGCGGCGGCAACCTCCGCTTCGCCGTCCTGTCGGTGGGCATCCACACCGGCCACGCCGAAATCCTGCGACGGAGCTGCCGGCGGGAGTTCATCTCCCCCGCCTGGTCGCCGAACGGCCGGCGGATCGTCTTCGCCCACAAGCGCAGCGCCGGCCGCGCCGAGGATCTGCGCTTTCGGCTGGGCATGATGCGGCCCGTTGGATCTGCGGTGGCCGGGGCACCGCGCCACCGCCGGGGCGCCAACGAGCTCGACCCGGCCTGGCAGCCGCTGCGGGGAGGATAGGAAGCCGCCCACGGGGTAAACGGCTCGTCGAACCGGAAACGACGAGCGGGGGACATATGCGCAAGGAACGTGCATCGATGATGAGGTCGCGGTGGCTGGCGGTCGCGGTGGCGTCGCTGGGCCTGGCCGGCGGCGGTGCGCTCGCCGGTTGCGGCGACGACGACAACGAGGGGCCCGTCGAGGAAGCCGGAAAGGCGATCGACGAGGGCGCCAAGGATGTCGGCAACGCCGCCGAGAAGGCGGGCAAGGAGGCCGACAAGGAGGTCGACGTCGACGTCGACGCCGACCAGGGCAAGAAGAAGGGGAAGGGCGACTAGACGGAACGGGGTGGGCGGCGCCTAGCCGCCCACCTTCTCCTTCAGCGTGTCGAGCATCTCCTCGACGCGCACGAACTTGACCCGCGGGCGGCCGTGCGGCTCGCCGCGGCCGACTTCGGCCCGGTCGATCGCCTGCCAGTCCTCGAAGGTGACGTAGCGGACGCCGCGCTCGGAGAGCAGCTCCTCGACCGCGCCGGGATCGGGGTTCTCGGGCTCGAGCAGGCTCCCCGAGTCGAAGTCCGCGAGGAGGTGCTGGACGGTCTCCGTGGCGCACTTCTTGTTGGTGCCGATCACGCCGCTCGGCCCGCGCTTGATCCAGCCCGCCGTGTAGTGGCCGGTCATGTGCCCCGGGTCGTGGGGATCGAGGACGCGGCCGCCTTCGTTGAGGATCGTGCCCCGCTTCTCGTCGAACGGCACGCCGTCCAGGGCGATGCCGGTGTAGCCGACCGAGCGCAGGACCAGCCCGCATTCGAGCTCCTCGCGCTCGCCGGTGTCCTGGGCGCGAAGGGCGCCGTTCTCCTCGACCAGCTCGTTGCGGCCGATCACGATCCGCTCGACCCTGCCGTCGCCCTGGATCTCGACCGGCGAGGCTAGGAAGCGCAGGACGACGCGCTTGTTCCGGCCGGCCGGCGGACGCTGCGAGAAGTCGGTCAGGATCTCGACGTTGACGCGGGAGGTCTTGTCGGCGCTCTCGAGGAAGGTCCGGCTGGCGGCGTCGAGCTCGAGCGCGCCGGGGTCGACGATCACGTCGGCGTCGATCATCTCGCCGAGCTCCTTCACCTCGGGGTTCGTGAAGGCGGCCTGGGCGGGACCGCGGCGGCCGAGGATGACGATCTCGCGGATGTTGCTCTTCGCCAGCGCCTCGATCGCATGGTCGGCGGTATCGGTCTCCCGCAGCTCGTCCTCGGTCAGGGCCAGCATCCGGGCGACGTCGAGCGCCACGTTGCCGTTGCCGATCACGACCGCGCGCTCTCCGCTCAGGTCGAAGTCGAGGTGGGCGTAATCGGGGTGCGCGTTGTACCAGCCGACGAAGGCGGTGGCGGCGTGACTGCCGGGCAGGTCCTCGCCGGGGATGCCGAGCTTGCGGTCGGTTTCGGCGCCGAAGGTGTAGATGATCGCGTGGTAGTGGCGCTCGAGGTCCTCGACGTGGAGGTCCTGGCCGACCTTGACGTTGCCGAAGAACCGGAAGCCGTCGCGGGCGGCGGTCTTCTCGTAGACCCGGATGACCGACTTGATCTTCGGATGGTCGGGAGCGACGCCGCCGCGGACGAGCCCGAAGGGCGTGGGGAGGCGGTCGAACACGTCGACCAGCGCCACCGACTCGTGCTTCAGCACCTGCTCGGCGGCATAGAAGCCCGACGGGCCGGCGCCGACGATCGCGACGCGCAACGGGTTCTCTGGAGTGCCGATCTCAGCCATGATCCGTGTCGCTGAGGCGTAACGGTAGACAGCGGACGCGGAAGGATAGGGAAGGCGGCCGCTACCGCGCCGCGCTGAGCTCGGCGGGGACCGTCGCCTCGCCGTCGAGGGCGTCGAGGGCCTTACGGACCGACATCGCGACGCAGGTGAAGATTGGGGTCTCGCGCTCGGTGAAGGCGCTCGACTCGGTCGGGCGGAGCTCCTGGACGAGGTCGAGGAACATGCCGGGCTCGTCGCCCTCGAAGGCGACGACGAACTCCTGGTCGTCGAGGCCAAACGAGTAGGAGGTGTTGATCGTGATCTCGGGGTAGCGGCGGCCGACCTCGATGTGGCTGCGCATGATCCGCATCCGCTCCTCGGCCGGCAGGCCGTACCAGCGCCGCTGTTTGACCATGGGATAGACGAACAGGTACTTCCGCTTCGACGTGCAGATCTCCGGCCGCACCGACTCCTCCTCCGAGTAGGGCGACGGCTTCGTCATCGACAGGTAGGAGTAGGGCGTGTCGGCCCACTTCGCCAGCCCGCTCTGCCCGAGGACCACGTGGAACGTGTGCAGGTCCTCCAGGTTCGGGCTCTGGCTGAGCAGCACCAGGTCGGCGTCGCCGCGCGTTCCTATGGTTGAGTAGGCGCGCAGCGAGCGGTCGATCGCGAAGTCCTCGCAGGCGGCGAGGAACTCGCGCTTGTCGTTGGTCCGCTCCTCCTCGCCGCGGCGGCGCCACGCAGGGTCGATCTTGAAGAACGTGAACTTCGCGAAAGTCCGGTCGGCCATTCAGCGAGCGACGATAGCGCTCGCCGCCGCGCTGGCGGCAGCGGCGATCGCACCGCCCCGCACCCGGGCCGATGGCGCGCTCACGATCGCGATACTGCCCCCCGGCACGACCGTCGAGCAGCTCGGGGAGATCGACGGAATCGCTCCGGGCCTGATGAGCGCCGGCCTCGGCAGAGTGCCGCCCGAACAGACCTACCTCGACATCACGCAGGGCAACCGCGTCTTCGATTCCCTCTACGGCAGCGAGCTGCCCCGGTTCGGCCACGCCGAGGGGCTCGGCGTGACGCACCTGACCGGCTGGGA
>Ga0126309_10000269_pt1 | contig 17739 bp, 18 predicted proteins | sample Plot56_FD_92541 | JGI IMG/M metagenome (GOLD analysis project Ga0126309, IMG submission 92541) | Serpentine soil microbial communities from UC McLaughlin Reserve, CA, USA - Plot56 | ecosystem: Environmental > Terrestrial > Soil > Grasslands | place: USA: UC McLaughlin Reserve, Lake County...
CACCACGGGTGGGTCGGTGTGCGGCTGGACGGCACGCTCGACTGGGACGAGCTCGCCGACCTCGTCGAGGAGAGCTATCGGATGACGGCGCCGAAGCGCCTCTCGGCTCAGCTCGAGTCGGGGTAACCTGTTCGCCCCAGGGCGAGGTAGCTCAGTTGGTAGAGCACACGGCTGAAAACCGTGGTGTCGCCGGTTCGATTCCGGCCCTCGCCATCGTCCGCGCCCTACGCCTCGGGACTTGGGTGAAGCAAAGGAATCGTGGCGACCAGGCGCTCGGCCAGGTTCTCGACCATCTCGCTCTTCAGCAGCACCGCGTCGCCGCCCGCCGCCGCGACCGCCTGGTGGATGTCGCGCGACTCGTCGCCCGTGAGCGCGATCAAGCACAGGGTGGGATGCTTCGCGCGGATCCGGGCGATCGCCGCGACGCCGTCGAGCCGCGGCATGTGCAGGTCGATCACGAGCGCGTCGGGCTCGAGGTCGCGCACGAGCTCCGTCGCGCGCAGGCCGTCGGTCGCGGTCGCCTCGACGGACAGCGACGGATGCTCCTCGACCACCGCCCGGAGCGATTCGAGGAAGCTCTCGTCGTCGTCCGCGAGCACGATCCGGATGACGTCCTGCTTTGGCTGGGCGGCCCCCGCCATGGCGGCGAACCGTAACGGCTACACGAGCGCGGCGATGCGGTTCACCAGCTCGCGCAGCGAGTCAGGCTCGACGCTGACCTGGACGTCCGCCTGCCAGGCTGCCTCAGGGACGGCAACGACCACGTCGGCTTTGACGAAGCCCGTCACGTGCTCGAAGTCGTCGGGCACGTCCAGCGCGACCAGGACGCGCGGCGCCACCGGCCGGCCGTAGAGCCCGACGTGGTAGCTCCACGGGACGCCGCCGGACGCACACAGCTCGCGTGAAGCGCCGAAGGCAGCGCCGGCCTCGCGAGTGAGCTCGGCGACCTCCTCGGGGTCTCCGCCGCCGGGGCCGAGCAGGACGACGACCTCCGCCTCGTCGAGCCGCCAGGCGTCCGTTCCGCCGCGCCGTTCGAGCAGCCTGGTGCGCGCCGGCGGAAGGCCGTCGGGCGAGACGCGGTGGATCTCGCCCGTGACGTCGCGTGGCTCGAGCGGCTCGAACATGCGCGAGCGCACCGTCGCCAGCTGCGGGTTCGTGGCGCCGAGGATGACCGAGACGATGTTGCCGCCGTACGCCGGCTTCCTCTGCAGCAGGCGGCCCGCCTTCGCGATGTCGACGTCGACGCAGTCGCCCGTCATTCCGACCTCGAGGTCTCCCGCGAGCCGTGGCCCGTAGTCGCGCCCACGCGCGCTTGCGGGGATGAGCAGCACGTGCGGGCGCTCCCGCTCGACCACGAGGCGAAGCGCGGCGGCGATCCGCGCCGCGTCGTGGGTGACGAACGACTCGTCGTCGACGACATAAGCGGCCTCGGCGCCGTGCCGGATCGCCTCCTTCGCGGCCTCTTCCAGGCCGTGGCCGACGAGGAGCGCGCCGGCGCGGCCGCCCAGCTTCCCGGAGAGCTCGCGCGCCTTCGCGACGAGCTCCAGCGAGGCTCGGGTCGGTCGCCCGTCGCGCGTCTCGACGACCGACCAGGCGTCGTACTGCGCGGCCGGCCTCTCGGCCGCGTGGGGCGGCTTCTCCCACGAGGGCGCCGGCGGCTTCGTCTCCTCGAGCAGACGCGCCACCGCCTCGACGGCCTCGTCCACGCCCGCGACCCGCAACCCCGCTCGCTCTGGCGTCGCGTCACGAACGACGAGCACGCGCGTCGGCGACCCCGGCTGGCCGAAGCGCTTGTCGTTCTCTACGAGGTCGCCGACGAGGTCGCTCGCCGTCCAGACGTCGATACGGCCGTCCGCCGGCTCGGCCTGGTCCTCGTGGGCGCGCGCCACCGAGACAACCGCCGGGAGCTGCACCTCGTAGTCCTCCTCGCCGCCGTCGATCTCGCGCGTGACGCGGAGACCTCCGTTCGTCGGCTCGAGCGACAGCGCGCTCACGATCTGCGGCCAGCCGAGGAAGGCCGCGACCTCGGGCGGTACCTGCCAGGTCTCCGAGTCGACGGTCTTGCGCCCGGTGAGCACGAGGTCGACGTCTCCCTCCTTGCGCAAGGCGAGCGCGATCGTCCGCGAGGTTCCCAGCGTGTCCGCGACCGCGAACACGCGGTCCGAGAGGTGGATCGCGCGGTCGGCGCCGAGGGCGAGCGTCTCGCGCAGAGCGTCCTCCGCGGCCGGCGGCCCCATCGTCATCGCGACGACCTCTCCGCCGGCCTCGTCCCGCAGGGCGACGGCCGTTCGTACGGCCGCGCGGTCGAACGGGTTGAGCAAGAGCGGAACGCCTTCGCGCTTGAGCGTCCTGGTCTCCTCGTCGAACTCGATCGCCTCTGGATGCGGGACCTGTTTGACCAGGACGACTATCTTCACCGGCGGAAGGCTACGTGCTCGGTCTTCTCTACGACATCCACGGGAACCTGCCGGCGCTCGACGCCGTGCTCGCGGACGCCGAGCGGGAAGGCGTGGATCGGTGGCTGCTCGGCGGCGACTATTCGGCGCACTGCCCGTGGCCGCTCGAGACGCTGACGCTGCTGCGCTCGCTTCCCGCCTCGACGTGGATCCGCGGGAACAACGAGCGCTGGCTGCGCGAGCCGCCGCTCGACCGGCCCGAGGTGGTCGAGGTGATCGAGGCCTCCGATTCCGGCCTCGGTTCCGAGGAGGGTTGGCAGTACTCGCTGCAGGCGCAGATCGAGCTCGACGGCGTCCTCTACGTCCACGGGTCGCCGCTCTCGGACGTCGAGAGCTTCGCACCGCGGCCGGAGGAGGCTGAGGAGCGGATGCTCGCGGGCGTCCGTGACACCACCGTCGTCTTCGGGCACAGCCACCAGCAGTTCCGCCGGCCCGGGCCGAACGGCACCGAACTCCTCAACCCCGGCAGCGTCGGGATGCCGCTCGACGGCGACGTCCGGGCGGCCTGGGCGGTGCGGCTCGACGGCGGCGCGTTCGAGTTCCGCCGTACCGAGTACGACACGGAGCGCGCGGCCGCCGAATGGCGGGCCCTCGCGAGCCCGTGGTCGGAGCAGGCGGCATCGCGGATCGAGCGCGGCTCGGACTAGTCGTCCTCGACGTACTTGCGGCCCTTGAGCTCGACCGGGAGGTGGTCGACCTCGAAGCCGGCCGGGTCGCTGTGCGGGTAGATGTAGCCCTTGCCGCGGCCGAGCTTCCTCGCGCCGTAGTAGTGCGTGTCGCGCAGCGCGTCGGGTGGCCTCAGGTGGCCGTGCTCGCGGACGTCGGCCGCTGCCGCTCCCAGCGCCTTGATCACCGAATTCGACTTCGGCGCGCGCGCGAGGTAGATAGCCGCGTGGGCGAGATTCAGCCGCGCCTCGGGTAGGCCGACGTGCTCCACGGCGTGGGCGGCCGCGACCGCGACGAGCAGCGCCTGCGGGTCGGCGTTGCCGACGTCCTCCGAGGCGAGCACGATCATCCGCCTCGCGACGAAGCGCGGATCCTCGCCGCCCTCGAGCATCGCCGCGAGGTAGTAGACCGCCGCGTCGGGATCGGAGCCGCGCATCGACTTGATGAAGGCCGAGATGAAGTCGTAGTGGGCGTCGCCGCCCTTGTCGTAGACGAGCGGCCGCTTGCGCGCCGCGTCCTCGACATGCTCCTCGCCGATCGCGGCGCCTTCCGCATCGGCGGTCTGCGCGGCGAGCTCGAGAATGCTGAGGGCGTGCCTGGCGTCGCCGCCGGCGCGGCGGACGATCAGCTCGGTGACGCCCTCGTCGAGTGAGACACCGAGCTCCGTCGTTCCACGGCGGACGACCTCGGCGAGCTCCTCGTCGGAGAGCGGCTCCAGCTCGTACAGCTGCATCCGCGACAGCAGTGCGGAATTGACCTCGAAGTACGGGTTCTCCGTCGTAGCGCCGATCAGCGTCACGACGCCCTCCTCGACGGCGGGGAGCAGCGCGTCCTGCTGGGCCTTGTTGAAGCGGTGGATCTCGTCGAGGAAGAGGATCGTCCTCTGTCCCTGGGCGCCGAGGCGCTCCCGGGCGCGGGCCAGAACTCCGCGCACGTCGCCGACCGTCGCCGACACGGCCGAGAGCTCCTCGAACTCGGCCCCGGTCGTGTGGGCGACGATCCTCGCGAGCGTGGTCTTCCCGCTGCCCGGCGGGCCGTAGAGGATCATCGAGCCGACCCGGTCGTTCTCGATGCCCGTCCGGAGGGCCGAGCGCTCACCGAGGATCTGCGGCTGGCCGACGAACTCCTCGAGCGTCTTCGGTCGGACGCGGATCGCCAGCGGAGCCACCTCCGGGAGCCGCTCACGCGCCGCGTCGGAGAACAGATCGCCCATTCCGCGCAAGTATGCTCCCGCGCCTTGGCTGCCGACGTGTCCGACGCGCTACGCGACGAGACGGTCGAGCTCCTTCGGGAGCTGATCCGGCTGGACACGGTGAACCCGCCGGGAAACGAGACGCGTGCCGCCGAGCTCCTGCAGACCTATCTCGAGGACAACGGGATTCGGTGCGAGCTGTTCGCGAAGGTGGCCGACCGCGCGAACCTCGTGGCTCGCATCCCCGGCGGCGAAGGGCCGCGGCTGCTCTTGTTGTCGCACACGGACACGGTTCTCGCGGACTCGGCCGAATGGCAGGTCGACCCGTGGTCGGGCGAGCTGCGCGACGACCACGTCTGGGGCCGCGGCGCGCTCGACATGAAGGGTCAGGTGGCGGCCGGCGCGGTCGCGATCGCTTCACTTGCCCGCGACGGGTTCGAGCCGAGCGGCGACCTGATCTTCGCCGCGACGGCCGACGAGGAGGTGGGCGAGGACTTCGGGCTGCAGTGGCTCGTCCGGGCTCACCCGGACGCCGTCCGCTGCGAGTACGCGCTCAACGAGGGCGGCGGCGACCGGCTCGAGCTCGGAGGGCGCGTGCTCTATCTCTGCGCGACGGCAGAGAAGATGAGCGCGCCGTTCCTGCTCACCGTGCACGGCCGCAGCGGGCATGCGTCGATGCCCGGGATCGCGGACAACGCACTGGTCAAGGCGGCCTCGCTGATCGAGCGCCTCGCCGCGTATCGGCCCGAGCGGACGCTCAGCCCCGAGACGACGGCGCTCCTGGAGGTGCTCACGGGTGAGAAGCCGGCCGGCGTCGAGGACGCGCTCGAGCGCGCGCGGGCGATCCATCCGCTCGCCGGCGACCTCGTCGAGCCGCTGCTGTCGCTCACCCTGTCGCCGACGATGATCGCGGCCTCGCAGAAGCGGAACGTGATCCCCGCGCGCTGCGACGTCACCGTCGACTGCAGGCTGCTTCCCGGCCAGCTGCCGGCCGACGCCGAGCGGCTGATCCGCGAGCTGCTCGGCGACGCGTCGTACGACCTCCAGTGGATCGAGGCGTGGGGTGGGACGCGGTCGACGATGGAATCGCCCCTGTGGGAGGTCGTCGCTTCGTTCGTCGAGCGGCTCGAGCCGGGGGCGGTCGCGACTCCCGTGATGGTCGCAGGCTTCACCGACAGCCATTGGCTGCGAGAGGCGTTCGGCACCGTGGTCTACGGGTTCTTCCCGATGCGGACCATGGATCCCGAGCTCGCGTCCCGCCTCGTCCACTCGGCCGACGAGCGGGCGCACGTCGACGACCTCGCGCTCGGCGCGCGCTTCCTGCGCGAGGCGGCCGAGGCGATGCTCGGCTAGGGCCGACGCGTTCACCAGACGTGTCCCGCGCGCCCGCCCCGCGGAGCTAGCCTGTCTCGTATGAGCGAGAAGATCCGCCTCGGCGGGATGGCGCTGGCGAACGGCGTGCTCGTCCACGGGCCGACCTCCTGGGCGTGCGCGGTTCGGCTGCCGGACGGGACGCTCAAGGTCGAGTCGGCGCCCAAGCGTTTCCGCTCCGCCGACGTGAGCAGCCCGCTGCTTCGGGGGCCCGCCAAGCTCGCCGAGGTCTTCGTGCTGCTTCCGGAGATCCGGCGCCGGCTGCCGGAGGCGCGCCTGCCGTTCGAGCGGCCCCGCGTGATCACCGCGATGGCGGCCAGCGCGGGGATCGCCGGCCTCGCGCGCGGGTCGAAGACGCTCGGCCCCGCGGCCCGCGAGACCGTCGCGACCCTCGCGTCGATCGTCCCCGCCGCCTTCGCGCTGCGCGGCGGCGAGCTCGCCGCCTACCACGGCGCCGAGCACATCTCGATCGGCAGCTACGAGCACGGCAAGGCGCGCGAGAAGGAGCACGAGCGCTGCGGCTCACACCTGCTCGGTCCGATGGTCGCGACGCTCACGATCGGGAACGCCCTCGCGGCGAGGGCGCCGATCCACCTCCGCAGCGCGGCGCGCGGTGCCGCCACGCTCGGCGCCGTGGCGGTCTCGACGGAGATCTTCAGCTGGATGGTGCGTAACCCCGACCACCGGCTCTCGAAGGCGCTCGCGAGGCCGGGCCACGAGCTTCAGCACCGCCTCGCGACAGCCGAGCCGACACCCGAGCAGGTCGAGGTAGCCGAAGCCGCGCTCACCGCTTGCCTCCGGCTCGAAGATGGCCGTCGAGACCCAGCGTAGGCGGCTCCCGCCGGAGATCTTCGACCTCCCGGTCGAGAAGATGCGGGAGGGCTACTACAGCGACGCTTACTTCAACCACACGCGCGCGGCGCTGCTTGCGGACGGCCGCCATCCGCGGGTCGTCATGCAGGTCTTCCAGAAGCGAGAGTCGATCCTCGGCGGGATCGACGAGGCGATCGCCATCCTCAAGCTCTGCGTCGACGACTGGGACGAGCTCACCGTCCACGCCCTGTACGACGGCGACGAGATCGCGCCGTGGGAGACCGTGATGACGATCGAGGGCGACTACACGCTCTTCGCGCATCTCGAGACCGCCTACCTCGGCACGCTGGCGCGGCGGACGCTGATCAGCACGAACGTCGCCGAGGTCCTGAAGGCCGCCAACCGGAAGCCGATCATCTTCATGCCGGCCCGCCACGACCACCAGCGCGTGCAGACCGGCGACGGCTACGCCGCGTACGTCGCCGGCGGGCACGTCGGCGCCCCGATCGGGATGACGACCGACGCGCAGGCCTCGTGGTGGGGCGGGCGCGGCCTCGGCACCGTGCCGCACGCGCTCATCTCCGCCTACGGCGGCAACACCGTCCTCGCCGCGACGAAGTTCGCCGAGTGGGCGCCGGAGGACTTCAACATCGTCGTGCTCGTGGACTTCGAGAACGACTCCGTGCGCACCGCGCTCGAGGTCGCTCGCGCGCTCGGCCCACGTCTGTGGGGAGTCCGGCTCGACACCAGCGGCCAGCTGGTCGACCGCTCGCTCTGGAACGAGCTGGGCGACTTCGACCCCCGCGGCGTCAACGAGCGCCTCGTCCGGAAGGTGCGTGACGCGCTCGACCGTGACGGGTTCGAGCGGGTGAGGATCGTCGCGTCGGGCGGCTTCGACGTCGAGAAGATCAAGCGTTTCGAGGAGGCGGGCGTACCTGTGGATTCCTACGGGATCGGCTCGTCGCTCATCCGCGGCGAGAACGATTTCACCGGCGACGTCGTCATGACCGACGGACGCCCGTCGGCCAAGGTCGGCCGGCGCTACCGGCCGAACCCGCGGCTCGAGCTCGTCACCTGAAGCAGCTCCCCGAGCTCCGGCCAGCTTTCCATCGGCTCCGTCGACCTGACGACGTGCATCCCGGCGTCCGCGAAGCGGCGGAAAGCGGCGTTCGCCTCGTCGGTGTAGTCGGCGCCGGCCACGACGACCGGCGAGGTGCAGTCCTCCAGGAGGTAGGTGCGCGGCGCGAGCGCCCGTTCCCGCTCGTCGTCGCCTTCGAGCAGGTCGTCGATCGTCCAGGCGACGCAGTGGCTCTTCGCCTGGCCGGCGACGATGACGGCGTCGAACGAGAGCAGCCGCTCGATCAGCGCCTCGTTCACGCCCGCGATCGGCTCGGCGTCGGGGCCTTCCCGGACCTCGGGCGCGAGGATCGAATAGTGCTCGGTGAGCGGGTTCTCACCCTTCACCTCGAACTGGGGCTGCGCGTAGCGGGCGACCGAGTGGAAGAAGACGGCCTCCTCGACCGACGAAGCGAGCGCATGGCCGATCCCGCCGAGCATCGAGTGGTACGGCCAGATGGTCAGGCTGTACTTCCCGCCGGCCTCGAGGCTGCGTGTGTAGTGAAGGAGTTGCCGCTCGGCGTAGTCCTCCTCCACGCCGACGCTCGCCGCGACCGCCGAATTCAGGCGCCAGCGTCCGCTCTCGATGTCGTCGGCGGTGATTTGCGTGTACGGAGCGGGGTGCTTTCCGTCCGCGTCGACGAGCCAGATCGGATGGAAGATCTGCATCACGCGGTGGGTGTCCATCGTCGGGACGACCTGCGTGATCGCGCCGAGGTTCCGGTAGATGAACTCGCAGAGCCGACGGTTGTCGTCGACGGCCCCGTTCCCCGAGCGGCCGGCGACATACAGCTCGGAGCCGGGGATGCAGAACGTGTTCTGGACGTCGACGAGCACGAGGCAGATGCGGAAGCCGTCCTCGGCGGCGGGCTCGAGGCGGTGATCGGCGGCCCACACCCTCGCCTCGTCGGCCCGCATCCCGTAGGGCACGCGCCAGACCTCGCGCACGCGTGCGGGATCGAAGTGCGGTGGGATCGGAAGTGTCATCTCGCTTCCAGTCTAGGGACGGCCGGCTTCGTTCCTGCTTGCCGCGGTCCGCAGGTCACGAAACGCACGTTCTCCAGCCCTTCAGGTCCGGGCTGCCGCTGCCGATGGGTGCCGTGGTGCTGGACGCGGTCTCCAACTTCATCGGCCACCTGCCCGATTTTGCTCTGACCTGGATCCCGCTCGTCTTCTTCGGGCTGATCATCTACCTGCTATGGCGCACGGTGGCGGTGATGCCGCGCGTCAAGCCGAAGCAGATCGAGCCGGAGTCGGCTTCCTCGGTCCGCTGGCAGGACGTGGCCGGCCTGCGCGAGGCGAAGGAGGAGATGCTCGAGATCGTCGACTTCCTCCGCGAGCCCGGCCGTTTTGGCAAGCTCGGCGCCCGCGTCCCGAAGGGGATGCTGCTCTACGGGCCGCCGGGGACGGGCAAGACGCTGCTCGCGAAGGCAGTCGCGCACGAGTCCGGCGCGAAGTTCTACTCCCAGAGCGCGTCCGCGTTCGTCGAGATGTTTGCCGGCCTCGGCGCGGCCCGGATCCGCAAGCTGTTCGACACCGCTCGCAAGAACGCGCCCGCGATCATCTTCATCGATGAGCTGGACGCGATCGGCATGGCCCGCTCCGGCCAGAGCTTCAACCGCGAGCACGACCAGACTCTCAACCAGCTGCTCGTCGAGCTCGACGGGTTCGCGACGCACGACCAGGTGGTCGTCCTGGGCGCCTCGAACCGGCTCCAGGACCTCGACGCGGCGCTCCTCCGCCCCGGCCGCTTCGACCGCCAGGTGCTCGTTTCCCCGCCCGATCTGGCCGGCCGTGAGGAGATCCTCGGCGTCCATACGCGCGGCAAGCCGCTCGCGCCCGACCTCGACCTGGGCTCCGTCGCCCGCCAGACCGCCGGGCTGACCGGCGCCGACCTCGCCAACATTTGCAACGAGGCCGCCATCTTCGCCGGCCGCGAGGACTGCCAGCTGATCCACGCGCGCCATTTCGAGGCCGCGATGGAGCGCGTGGTAGCCGGCCTCCAGCAGCGGAAAGTCGTCTCCGAGAAGGAGCGCCGGATCCTCGCCTTCCACGAAGGCGGACACGCGCTCATGTCGCACCTGATGGGCGAGGCGTTCCCCGTCCACAAGGCGACCATCGTCTCGCGCGGGGAGGCCCTCGGCTACACGCTGCACCTGCCCGACGAGGATCGCTACCTCCACACCAAGGAGGAGTTCGTCGACTACATGAAGATCGTCCTCGCGGGCCGAGCGGCCGAGCACATCGTCTTCGGCCGCGTCACCAACGGCGCTGCGAACGACCTCCAGAAGGTCACCGACCTCGCCCGTGCCATGGTGTTCGAGTTCGGCATGTCCGAGGTGGCCACGTCGCGGACGATGCGGGCCGACAACTACGCGCTGTCCGAGGAGACGAAGCGGATGCGCGACCACGAGCAGGCGCGGCTCACCGACCACGCGTACGCCGAGGCCGTGCGGCTGCTCCAGAAGCACCGGCCCGCGCTCGACCGGGTGGCTGCGGCGCTGATGGAGAAGGAGACGCTCGTCCGCGAGGAGCTCCAGGAGCTGTTCGCCGACGTCGAGCCCGAGTCGCGCTCGTCGGAGCACGTGGGTGCCGTACGGGTGGTCCAGGCCGTGATGCCGGGCGGCTTCCGCGTCGGCGGCCGCCGCTTCACCACGTAAGCGGGCCGATAGCATCGGTGCCCGTGCGGGCCCGGCGGATCCACCACCTCGGCGTCGCGGTCCACGATCTGGAGCAGGCTTTCGACACGTACTCGCGCCTGTTCGGCGCCGAGCTCGAGCACCGCGACCGGCTGGAAGAGCAAGGCGTCGACGCGATTGCGATCACCGTCGGCGACAGCCGCGTGGAACTGCTGGGCCCGCTGGCCGAGGACACACCGGTCGGGCGTTTCCTCTCGAAGCGCGGCCCCGGGATGCATCACGTCGCCTACTGGGTCGACGACATCGGCGCCGCCCTGGCCGACCTGGAGCAGCAGGGCGCGCAGCTGATCGATCGGACCCCCCGCCGCGGCCTGTACGGTTTGCAGGTCGCGTTCGTTCACCCGGATTCCGTCCACGGAGCTCTCGCGGAGGTCGTCTCACATGGCTGAGGAACGGATCAGAATCGAAGTCGGCTTCGAAGGCGGCCAGGGAATCGCGGCGCTCGTTCCGGTCTCCGTCGCCGAGGAGCTCGAGCGCGCAATCGGCAACGGGGACGGCGCACATCGGTTCGAGGCGGACGACGGCGTCTATACCGTCGCGCTGCGCCAGGTCGTCTTCATCAAGCGCTCGTCGCGTGAGAGCCGGCTCGGCTTCGGCGGCTGACGAGTTATCGATCAGGCGGCGCAGGGCATGCCCTGCATAGATGACAGTTGGAACCGGCACGGCGGCGCGCGACAACGTGCGCGAGCTCGTCGACCGCGGAAAGCTTGGCGACCGCGACGCGCTCGAGGAGCTCTACCTCCTCCACTTCGACCGTATCTACAGCTACCTGCACATGAGCGTCGGCAACCGGCACGACGCCGAGGACCTGACCACACAGACGTTTCTGAAGATGCTCGAGTCGATCGGCCGTTTCCAGTGGAAGTCGGTGCCGTTCTCGGCCTGGCTCTTCCGCATCGCCCACAACCTCGCGATGGACTTCTTCCGTGCCGGCAAGCGCGTCCAGCCCGAGGAGGAGGTCCCCGAGCCGCCCGGCTCCGAGGAGGCCTCCGCCGAGTTCCACGCGTTCCACTCGATCGGGCGCGCCAGCATGCTCGATCTGATCGCGCAGCTCTCGCCCGAGCAGCGCCAGGTCCTGACGCTGAAGTTCGTGTTCAACTTCGCGAACGCCGAGGTCGCCGGGATCCTCGGCAAGACCGAAGGCGCCGTGAAATCGCTGCAGCACCGCGCCCTGGCCTCGCTCCAGAAGCACGTCACGCGCGTCTAACCTCACCGGCCATGGCGCTCTCGGTCGGAATCGTCGGCCTGCCCGGCGCGGGGAAGACCACGCTCTTCAACGCGCTCACGGGCGCGGGCGCGTTCGAGTACGGCAAGGAGCACGTCGGCATGGCCGCGATCGCGGACGAGCGGCTGGACCGGGTCGCGGCCGTGATCGGCTCCGCCAAGAAGACACCGGCTGCGATCCGCGTCGTCGACGTGCCCGGGACGGGCGCCCAGCTGCTCGGCAACCTGCGCCAGGCCGACGCCATCCTGGCCGTCCTCGACGGCTTCTCCGCCAACGCCGCCCCCGACCGCGACCTCGAGACGCTGAAGCTCGAGCTCCAGGTCGCCGACCGCGACCACGTCGAGCGCCGGCTCGAGCGCCTCCGCAAGGAGGCGAAGTCGGGCGATCCCGGGAAGAAGGCAGAGGCCGCTCGCCTCGAGAAGCTGCTCGCACACGTCGAGGCGGACGGCTCGCTCGCCGACGAGGGAGACCTCCCGCCCGAGCTCGAGCCGCTCACGACCAAGCCGTTGATCCCGATCGTGAACGGGCCGCAGGGGCTCGACGCCAAGCTCGAGCTCGAGCTGGCCGAGCTCCCGGAGGAGGAGGCCGCCGCGTTCCGCGACGGCAAGCCGTCCGCGCTCGCCGACGTGGCCGGGCGGCTCGCCGACGCGCTCGACCTCGTCACGTTCATCACCGCCGGCGACACCGAGAGCCGCGCCTGGACGCTCCGTCGCGGTCAGACGGCCCTCGACGCGGCCGAGACGATCCACTCCGACATCGCGCGCGGCTTCATCCGAGCCGAGGTGATCCGCTGGGACGATCTCGTGCGCCTCGGCTCGCACGCGAGGGCGGCGGCCGAGGGCCTCCAGCGGCTCGAGGGCAAGTCCTATGTAGTCTCGGACGGCGACGTCCTTAACGTGCGCTTCAACATCTGAGCCTTGTCCCGCGCCGATATCGACCCCTACACTTCGCGGCCGTGAGCGGCACGACCGAGGCTGCGGGTAGACAGACGAAGCCTGAGCTCGAGAGCGCGGCGCGCAGCGCGGAGCGCTTTCTCGACAACATCGAGATCGCGGTCCGGGGCAAGCGCGAGGAGATCCGGCTCGTCCTCGCCGCGCTCATCTGCCAGGGCCACGTCCTGCTCGAAGACGTGCCCGGAACCGCCAAGACGGTGCTCGCGCGCGCGATCGCGCAGACCGTGGACGAGGCGGTCCCGTCGAGGATCCAGTGCACGCCCGACCTGCAGCCCACCGACGTCACCGGGCTTTCGATCTTCGACCAGAAGGTGCGCGACTTCGAGTTCCGGCCCGGGCCGATCTTCGCCAACGTCGTCCTCGTCGACGAGATCAACCGCGCGATGCCGAAGACGCAGTCGGCCCTGCTCGAGGCGATGGCCGAGCGCCAGGTCACGGTCGACGGCATCACGCGCACGCTCCCCGATCCGTTCCTCGTGCTCGCGACGCAGAATCCGATCGAGCTCGAGGGCACCTTCCCGCTCCCCGAGGCGCAGCTCGACCGCTTCCTGCTCAAGACGGCGCTCGGCTACCCGGGGGCCGACGACGAGCTCGAGATCATCCGCGATCAGCGCCACGGGCATCCGCTCGGCCGTATGGAGTCCGCCCTGACGCTCGCAGAGGTCAAGGCGCTCCAGGAGGCGGTCGAGGAGGTCTACGTCGACGACATCATCCAGCACTGGGTCGTCGAGCTCGTCCGCGCGACGCGTCACATCGACGCGGTCGCGATCGGCGCCTCCGTCCGTGGAACCCTCGCGCTCGAGCGCGCGGCGCGCGCGTGGGCGCTGCTGAACGGACGCGACTACGTCGTGCCCGAGGACGTCGAGTCGCTGTTCCTGCCCGTGATCGGCCATCGCGTCCTGTTCACGCCGACCTTCCTCGTCGAGGTGCGCAAGCTCGGCCGCGAGCGGACGATGAACGACTTCAAGGACAGCTGCCTGCAGCGGGCGCCGAAGCCTGAGGCGATGCTTGGCGGCGAGGTCCTCCCGCTCGAGAGCGCCCCCAGTCAGTAGGACTTTGCCGTGGCCGACAGCGAGCTGACGTTCCCGCTCGTGACACGGCGTCGGCTCGTCGGGCTGGCCTTCGGGAGCCTGCAAAGCGCGCGGCGGATGACGGGGACGGACGTGGCCGGCTCGCGCCCGTACCACCCGGGCGACGACATGCGCACGATCGACTGGAACGCGTCCGCGAAGCTCTCCGCCGCACGCTCGAGCGACGAGTTCCTCGTGCGCGAGCATTACGCCGAGGAGGCGCCGAGGGTCATCCTCGTCTGCGACCGGCGTCCGGAGATGGAGCTCTTTCCCGAGGAGCTGCCGTGGCTCTCGAAGCCGGCGGTGATGCGCGAGGCCGGGCGGCTGATCGTGGACAGCGCGCAGCGCGCCCGCGGCCTGCTCGGCTACCTCGACTTCGCCGAGGGAGGCGTCGAGCCGTTCTGGCGCCCGCCGCACTCGCAGCAGGATTTCTGGCGCACGAAGGAGAGCCGGCTGCCGCATCCGACCTTCCGCGCGCCCGCCGACAACGTCAGCCACGCGCTGCAGCACCTGATCGACTCCCGTCGCGCGCTGCCGGCCGGCACGTTCGTCTTCCTGCTCTCCGACTTCATCGAGCCGGTGGACGACGAGGCGTGGGCGGAGGCGCTCGAGCAGCCGTGGGACCTCGTCCCCGTCGTGATCCAGGATCCGGTCTGGGAGCAGAGCTTCCCGCCGGTCGGCTCCGTCGTCGTGCCAGTCCTCGACCCGTCGGCGGGGAAGATCAGGCTGTTGCGGTTGTCGCGCCGCGAGGCGGCCGAGCGGAGGCGCCGGAACGAGCAGCGGATCGAGTCGTTGTTCGCGCGCTTCACGTCCTTCGGCCTCGAGCCGGTCCTGCTCTCGAGCGTCGACCCCGACGAGATCTTCCGCGCGTTCCTCGCTTGGGCCGAGGCTCGGATGTACGGCGTGGGGGTACGGCTGAATTGAGGCGCAAGGCCGTCTGGGCCGTCGTCGCGCTGCTGGTCGCCGCTGCAACGGCCGCCGGGATCCTCGCGCTCCGCGACGAGCGGGGCGTCAAGGGCCCGATTCTGGAGACCGACCTCTTCGCCGTGCGCGCCGACGTGACGCCGCACGAGCACCTCTTCGGCGACTCGCTCACCGCGCAGATCGACGTCCTCCTCGACCGTGACTTCGTCGAGCCCGAGACCGTCCGCGTGAACGGGACCTTCGCACCGTTCCAGGTCCGCGGACAGGTCCGGCGCGAGCGGGAAGACCTCGGGAACACGACCCACCTGAAGTTCGTCTACGACCTCGAATGCCTCAGCGGCGAAACGTGCCTGCCCAAGCTGGAGGGGAAGACGTTCGAGCTGCCCGAGGCCCGCGTGTCCTACGTGGTGACCGACATCGGCGACAGGACGACGGCGCGCGTCCGGCTTCCACTCCTGAGCGGGACCTCGCGCCTGCTGGGCGCGAACCTCGACGAGCCCGCTTTCCGCGCCGACCCGCGCCAGGTGCCCGCGCCGACCTACCGCGTGTCGCCGGCGCTCCTCGCCGCGGTCGCGCTCGGCCTCGCGGGAGCGCTCGTCCTGGCGGCGCTCGTCTTGCTCGTCCCGCTCGCGCCGATCGGCTTCGTGCAGCGCTGGCGCGAGCGGCGCCGTCTCGCCCGGCGCACCGACCTCGAGCGCGCGCTCGCGCATCTCCGCGCCACGTCGCCCGGCGAAAGCGAGGAGGTCCGGCCGGCGCTGGAGCGGCTCGCGAGCGAGCTCGGACGCGTCGAGAACGACGACCTCGCCGTTCAGACGCGGCGCCTGGCCTGGTCGGAGCCGCCGCCGGTCGAGGGCGAAATCGGGAGCATCTCCGACGACACCGAGCAAGTGATCGCGAAAGGCCGTAAGTAGATGGCTGCGAACCCGCGCGCGATCCCGCTCTCCGATCTGCGCGAGCTGCGCTTGCCGCTCCTGCGCACCGCCGCCGTTCGCTTCGGTCTCGCCGCCGTGCTGCTCGCGCTGCTCGCGGGCGCATGGCTGCTCGTCCGGCAGGACGACCCGGCGAAGAGCGCCGCGCTGATCCCGGGAACGGAGGGCGGCGTGATCGTGCTCGACCTCTCCGCGAGCATCGGCTCCACGCCGCATCTCCGGACCGCGAACGCGCTCCGCTACGTGCAGCAGACGAGGCAATCGTTCGGAATGGTCATGTTCTCGGACACCGCGTACGAGGCGGTCCCGCCGGGGACGTCCTTCACCGAGATGGCGCCTTTCATGCGCCACTTCGGGCGCGTCCGTCTGTATCCGTGCATCCGCCGCGGGTCGCGACCGTGCCCCGCGGGGTCCTACGAGGTTCCGCAGGACACCTCCTGGGAGGAGTACAGGCGGCTCGTGGAGGAGGCGACGCGGGGTGGCAACCGCGTGAATCCGTGGTCAGGATCGTTCCGCTCGGGCACGCGGATCTCGCGCGGCCTCGAGACTGCGCGTGACGTCCTCCGGCGCGACGAGAGCTCCGGCCTCGGCATCCTGCTGATCAGCGACCTGGACGACTCGCTCTTCGACGTCCCACAGCTGACGGAGACGCTGATCCGCTTCAAGAGGGAGAAGATCCCGCTCAAGATCGTCGGCCTGCGTCCGGCACCCGACGACCGGGAGCTCTTCAGGCGCGTCCTCGGCGACGACGCGTTCGTTACGAGGCCGGAGCTGCAGCGGAAGCGGGAAGCGCTCACCCGGCAGCGGCGCGGGGACGCGGGCACCGACTTCCCCGTCGCGCTCGCCGGCATGGCCGCGCTGATCCTGCTGCTGCTCGCGCTGAACGAGCACCTCTGCGGGCGTCTGACCTGGCGCCGGCTCGTCCACGGCGAGGAGACGGCATGAGGCACCGGCTGGCCGTCGGCGCGCGGATCCTCGGCGGCATCGTCGCGCTGCTCGCCGCCGCGGCGCTCGCCGTCTTCGCGAGCGACGTGCTGGCCGCGCAGTCGACGATGAAGCGCGACGACCTCCGGTTCGGCGTCAGCCCCGACGCGAACGCCCTCTGGAACGTCGAAGGGCGGACTCCGTCGCTGAAGTCGATCCTCTCGATCGAGGACGACCTCGCCTGGCGGACCGCGGCGCAGCGCTTCCAGCTCAGCCGGGCGCGCGCGAACATCGCCTACGACCCCTCGCGCACCTCGTCGCGCGCAGACTCGCAGGCAGCCCTCGCCACGGCCGAGACGTTCGAGCTGACGCCGCGGCAGGCCTCGGCGCTTGCGAACTTCTCCGCCATCCTGGCCTACGAAGAGGCGGTCGGCGATCCGCAGAACGGGCCGATGCTGCTGCGCCGGAGCACGGGCGAGTTCCGGCGCTCGATCCGCCTCTACCCCCGGAACGAGGAGGCGAAGTTCAACCTCGAGATCCTCATGTCGCTGCTCACGTCGGAGAACCAGCAGCGGCGGGACCGGCTCGGCGTCGGAACCGGCGTCGACGACGCCGCCGGGGCGGGGGCGGCCGCGGAAGGCGCCGGGTACTGATGGACGTCACCTTCCTCACCCCGCTCGCCGGCCTCATCGCGCTGCTCGTCGTCGTCCCGCTCACGGTGATGGTGCTGACCGAGCGGCGCGTCGGCGAGGTGCGCCGGGCGCTTCGGTTGCCGGAGCCGCGTGCGTCGCGCCCGCTCGCCGCGATCGCACTCGTCGTGCTCGCCGCGTTGCTCGGTCTCGGAGCAGCCCAGCCGAGCGTCGACACGTCGGAGGACCGGCTCGCGCGCACCGACGCCGAGATCCTCGTCGTCTTCGACACCTCCCGGTCGATGCTCGCCTCCTCGACCGCGGACGGGGAGACGCGGTTCGAGCGCGCCCGCGCAACCGCGCTCAGGCTGCGGAACGAGCTGCCACAAATCCCGATCGGGCTCGTCTCCCTGACCGACCGCGTGCTCCCGCACCTCCTGCCGACCGTCGATCGCGACGCGTTCGCCGCGACGGTGATGCGGACGATGGGGATCGACCGGCCGCCGCCGCTCCAGCGGGCGAACCGTGTCGCCAGCACCTTCGACGCGCTCCGCGGTGTCCCGACGCGGAACTTCTTCACGCCGCAGGCGACGAAGCGGGTCGTCGTGTTCCTCACCGACGGCGAGAGCCGCCTCTTCAGCCGGCAGCGGATGCGGGCGGCCTTCAAGACGAAGGACACCCACCTCGTCGTCGTGCGCTTCTCTGCTCCGAACGAGCGCATCTTCCGGGCGAACGGCGCGCCGGAGGCCCAGTACGCCGTCGACGCGGCGAG
>Ga0126309_10000270_pt1 | contig 17729 bp, 17 predicted proteins | sample Plot56_FD_92541 | JGI IMG/M metagenome (GOLD analysis project Ga0126309, IMG submission 92541) | Serpentine soil microbial communities from UC McLaughlin Reserve, CA, USA - Plot56 | ecosystem: Environmental > Terrestrial > Soil > Grasslands | place: USA: UC McLaughlin Reserve, Lake County...
ATTGCTGGAGGAGAGTCTGGCGTTGAGCCGGGTGGCGGGTACGGCCAGGGACGTAAGCGTCGCGCTCAACGCGCTCGCCATGTTGAAAGTCTATCGTGGCGAGTATGAGCGTGCTAGAGCTATGCAGGAGGAGTGCCTGAGGCTGGCCAGGGAAGCCGGTGACGTCCAAATCATCGCCGTCTTGACATACAACCTCGGGTTGACGGCGGCGATGACCGGCGAGTACGAGTGGGCGAAGGCGGCGTACGAGGAGGCTCAGGAGCTGTTCCGTGAGGTCGGAGACAGGGATATGGCCGCTCTCGCTAATGGCCGCCTCGGGTTTCTGGCGCTTTCCCGGGACGACCCCGACCGTGCGGAGGAGCTCTGCGTAGAGGCCATACGAGAATTACACGAACGAGCCCGCATACCGGGCCTTGATTTCGCCCTGGACATCCTTGCGGGCGTCGCCGCGGCGAGGGGAGAGATCCGCAGGGCGGCGCGGCTCTGGGGCGCGGCGGCAGCCTTCCGCGAGATCAACAACATTCCCTGGCTAGCAGAGGAGCGCGAGATGATCGAGCCACACATAGAGGCTGCGCGCACCCGGCTGGAGGAGGCCATCTGGCACGAGGAGTGGAGGCAGGGGAGAGCGATGAGCGTGGATCAGGCCGTGGGCTACGCCCTGGAAGCATCCGGGCAACGCGCGACGGAGCAGGGCTAGCGTACCGGCCCGGATAGAAACCTTCTCCTCGTGGTGGATCCCAGCTCCTCGCCAGAACGTGATCACGTTCAAACGGACTCCATCTCAGGGCTTCCGACCGGAGATGCTGTATCCTCCCCTATATGCAGGACCACCCAGGGAGAGCTTCTGGCCCGCTCAGGACGGGTTTCGTTTACGGGCTCGCGGGCGCGTTCGTCGCGCTCGTCTCGGATCTGTATTTTTTGTTCGTCGATCCCGCTGACACGCCCGGCTGGATCCTCGCCGTAATGGCGCAGTACAGGACGCGGGTGGCGCTCGCAGTGTTCTTGTTTCTGGCCATACTCGCGGCCCTCAAGGTGCGCCCCACGCGCCTGGACCCGGGGGTGCCCTACCGGTCGCTGCTGCTGCGCGACGGCGCCCTGGCCGCGACGGTCGTAGCCGTACTGGTGGGGCTCACGCTCTTCCTGACGACCGCCTCGCAGGCGACGTTCCTGGCCGGGCCCGCGCGGGTTTACGCCGAAGAGGCAGCGCCCAAGATCGTCGCTTACGTAAACGGGGTCCGCGCGGAGATCCGGCAGTCCCGCAAAGAACGCGGGGCCTCTCCCGAGAGGGTCAGGGACCTCCCGCCACCTGCGCAACTCGGAGAGGTCGAGGCGACCCTGCAACCGCCCACGCTGCGGGACCTCGGCCGCTCGATAGCCAACTTCGTCCTGCGCGCGGTCCTCCTCGGAACAGCGGGCGGCCTGGTCGGGGTGCTCCGCGGCCGTCCGGCTCGCTCGGCCGACGAGAAGGTTCGTGGCGCGCCCCGCAGGGAATGAGTCGGGGGTACGGGGCACAGGTCGCCGCGGCGCTGCTCCTGGACGCTGTGTTCGGCGAGCCTCCCGAAGCCGTACACCCGACCGTATGGATGGGGTGTATGATCTCGGCCTTCGAGAAGCGGGCGCTGAGGCTTAAGAGCCCACGCTCCCGACGCCTCGCCGGCTTCGTGCTGGCCCTCGCGGTACCTTCGCTGGTGTATATCTCGACGCGGAAGATCCTTGGCGTCCTACCTGTCGGGCCAGGGTGGGTGATCGGGACCGTCCTCGTCTCGACCACGCTCTCGATGCGGGGCCTGGCCGAGGCCGCAGTAGATGTCGAGAGCCGGCTGCACGACGGACGGCTCGGAGAGGCTAGGGCGCGGGTCGGTCACTTCGTCGGGCGGGATACGGACGACCTCTCGGAGTCCGAAGTCTGCAGGGCGGCGGTGGAATCGGTCGCCGAGAACACGAGCGACGGTGTCATCGCCCCCATGCTCTACGGCCTCCTCTTGGGTGCGCCAGGGGCGCTGGCATACAAGGCCGTGAACACCATGGACTCGATGGTAGGCTACCGGCAACCTCCCTACGCGGACCTCGGATGGGCCCCCGCCCGTCTGGACGATCTCGCCAACCTGACGCCATCGAGGCTTACGGTGCTCTCCGCCGCGGCCGTCTCGGGAAGGCCAACCCGTACGCTCCTCACTGCCCTCCGCTACGGTCCGCTCACCGCCAGCCCCAACGCCGGCAGGGCCGAGGCCGCGTTCGCTGGCGCCCTCGGCGTCAGGCTCGGCGGCGCCAACGTGTACGGCGGGGTACTGAGGGAGGGGCCGGTTCTCGGCGAGGGACGACGTCCCGTACCCGATGATATCCGGCTCGCAGTTATTCTCCTGCGCCGCTGCTGCGTGTTGGCCTGCATCTTGGCATTTCTGGCGGAGAGGGCGCTTCGTGGTTAGGGGCTGGGCACGGCACCCTGGTGATCGCCACCACGGGGCGCACGGCGACCTCGTATCGCGGTCCCTTGACGTCCCGGTCGGGGAGCTACTCGACTTCAGCCAGAACATCAACCCCCTCGGTGCGCCCCGAGGGGTCCTGGAAGCCGCCCGCAAGGCCCTCTACGAGGAGGCCGACCGCTATCCCGACCTGCAGTACTCCGGGCTGCGCGGGGCCCTGGCCGCTTACCTCGGCGTCCCCGCCGGCAGGATCGTACCGACCAACGGCGGGGCCGAGGCGCTGTTCCTCGCCGCCAGGGCGGCCGGGACGGGCGGAAAGGCACTGGTACTAGAACCCACCTTCTCGGAGTACGCGGCGGCGGCGCGGGCCTGCGGCATGGAGCCCGTACGCAGGGTGGCCCGGCGGCGGGAGAGGGGTTTCGGGTGGGACCCCACCTCGCTCGAAGACCTCGCAGATGTCTCCGCGGTGTTCATCTGCAACCCGAACAACCCTACCGGCGACGCGCTCGGTTACGGCGAGGTCCTCGAGGTGGCGGCCCGGGTAAAGGAGGCCGGCGCCGTGCTCGTCGTCGACGAAGCCTTCGCCGACTTCGTCCCCGGGATCAGCGTCGCCGCGATGGTCGACGAAGGCCTGTGGGTGGCGCGGTCTCTTACCAAGTTCTTCGCGATACCGGGCCTGCGCCTCGGCTGTCTCGTCTGCGACGACCCCGGTCGCGTCCAGGCGCTCCAGCCTTCCTGGCCGGTGAACACCGTCGCCGCCGCCGCCGGCATCGCCGCCGCAGGGGACAGGGGCTTCGCCGAAGCCTCGGTAGCCGAGGTGGCCCGGCTGCGCAAAGTCCTCTTCGGCGCGCTCGATGAGCTCCCCGGCCTACAGCCTTTCCCCGGCGTCGCAAACTTCTTGCTAGTCCATGGACCCGATGGACTCCCCGGGCGTCTCGCCAGGCGGGGGGTGCTCGTGCGGGGTTGCGGGCCATTCGACGGGCTGGGGTCAGGGTATTTTCGGGTCGCGGTGCGGAGCGCCGAGGAGAACGGGCGGCTCGTCGCGGCGATCAGGGAGGAACTGTAGCCGTTCGGGCCCTCATCCTCGGCGGCGTCCGCAGCGGGAAGAGCGCCTTCGCCGAGGGCCTGGCCTACACGCTCGCAGGAGAACGGGTCCTGTACGTGGCGACGGCCCTGATGGAGGATGATGAGGATCTGCAGCGGCGCGTCAGGTTACACAGGGGGCGCAGGCCCAGAGGGTGGGGTACGCTGGAGATCGGGGACCTCGACGAAGTCCTGAAGGCGGCGGAACGATGGGATGCGGTCCTGCTCGACTCCCTCACGCTGTGGGTTTCGGCCAGGGAGCAGCGGGCGCTCGCCGAGTTCGACCGGTTTCTGGCCCGGGCCGGGGATCTCAGCGTGCCCCTCTTGCTGGTGAGCGACGAGGTCGGTCTCGGAGTAGTGCCCGAGACCGAGGCCGGGAGGAGGTTCCGTGACGTGCTCGGGCAGGTCAACCAGCACGCGGCTGCGGCGGCCGAGGAGGTCCACCTCTGCGTCGCTGGAGTGAGCCTCAGGATCAAGTAGTTGAAGGCCCTGCTCTCCTTTTTCACCGTGTTTCCGGGTCGCGGGGCTTACCTGGAAGAGGCTGCGGAGGAGGTCCATCTCCTGCCCCTGGTAGGCGTCGTCACGGGGTTGCCTGGGGCCATGCTTCTACTGGCGGCCTACGCCTGGCCTCCTGGCGTCGCCGCCCCGCTCGCGCTCGGGGCTGTTCTTCTCGCCGCCGGCCTGCACCACGCAGACGGTCTCCTCGACGTCGGTGACGCCCTGATGGTCCGAGGCAGCCCCAACCGACGCCGTGAGGCCCTCAGAGACACCCGCGTCGGCATCGGCGGGCTCGGCGCGCTCTTCCTGATCTACGCTCCTAGCGTGGGCGCGCTCACCGCGCTGTGCGCCGCCTCTCCAGGCCGGGCAGCGCTCGCCCTGTTCGCCGGCGAAGTCTCGGCCCGCTCCGCGATGTTGCTCACGCTCGCCTTCGGCGAGCCCGTCGACAGACGTTCCTCTTCCGTTCCCTTTGTAAGGGCTCTCTCTGGCGAACGCCGTACGATCGGCATCGTTCTGGCGTTACTCGGGCCGCTGCCCTTCCTGCTGGCGACGGGCGCCGTCGCCCCACTCGCCATCCTGACGGCGCCTCTTGTCGCTCTGGGTGCCCTACGGATCTCCGCAGCGAAGTTCGGTGGGATCGGCGGCGACGTCGTCGGGGCCACCGGAGAGGCGTCCCGCGCCGTGTTGCTCGTGTTGCTGTCGGCAACGGCGTAGCTCGTCAAGACGCCAGCTCATCGCCGGGCTGCATGACGTTTACGATGGTGCCGGGCGAGATCTCGGCCATGTGCTGCTGGAACTCCTCCGCGGTGCCTGGCAGGAACGGGAAGGTGCCGTAGTGGATCGGCACGACGTGCCCGGCGCCAACGAGTCTCGCGGCGTGGGCCGCCTCGAACGGACCCATCACGACCTGGTCACCGATAGGCAAGAGGGCGAGATCAGGCTTGTAGAGCTCGCCGATCAGGCGCATGTCGCCGAAGACCGCCGTGTCGCCTGCGTGGTAGAGCTTGAAGCCGCTCTCGAACTCTATCACGTAACCCACCGGCTCACCGCCGTAGATGTAGCTGCCGTCGTCGAGTTGTATGCTCGAGGAGTGGAAGGCGTGGGTCGCCGTGACCTTGATCCCTCCGACCTCCAACGTACCGCCCTTCTGGATCGGCATCGCGTTCTCGATCCCCTGCCTCTGCAGGTAGGAGAAGATCTCGAAGTTGGAGACCGTCGCGGCCCCCGTCTGGCCGGCCAGGGGTTCGACGTCCGAGAAGTGGTCGAAGTGACCGTGGGTTATGAGGATGGTGTCGAGCTCACTGACATGCTTCATGTCGTCAGGAGTCTGGGGATTGTCGGTGAGGAAGGGGTCTATGATGATCTGCTCGTCGCCGGCGGTCACGAGCCTGAAGGTCGCGTGACCGAGGTAGGTGATCCTGGCACCGCCTAGCATCTGTTCCACGATTTTCCTCCGTACGTTAGCCAACCATGATCCGAAAAGGGAACAGTCTAACGTATACCCGTCTCCCTGGCCGGAGAAACGATCGCCGCCTGCGTATAATGCTGCGGGCGTCCCGCCCGGGAGCCAATTGGTATCAAATATCAGGAAGAACGACCTCTGGTGATGGTAAAGGTGTCACCTGAAGGCTTAAGCCTGTAACCTGTAGCCCGTATGAGTTATTTGCCCATCGAAGACCACGGTATCATCGGGAACCTCTGCACGGCGGCGCTCGTCGGTACCGACGGCACCATAGATTGGCTGTGCCTGCCCGCCTTCGACTCCCCGAGCGTCTTCTGCTCCATCCTCGACGACGAGAAGGGCGGGCATTTCGCGCTGCGCCCTGTGGAGTACACCCGCAGCCAGCAACTCTATCTGCCCGACACCAACGTGCTCCTCACCCGCTACTTCTCGCCGGAGGGCCTGGCCGAGACCCTCGACTTCATGCCGATCGTGACGCGCCCGGACGAGCGTCACAGGCTCGTCCGCAACGTACGGGTAATCCGGGGGAAGATGATGTTCCGCGTGGAGTGCCGGCCCGCCTTCGACTACGCCCGCCGCGGCCATTCGGTCTCGGTCGGCAAGTCAGGGGCTGTCTTCGCGTCCGGGGAGCACTGTCTCGGGCTGGCTACCGACGTGCGGCTGGAACGAGGGGCCAAAGGGGCTGCGGGGGCCACCTTCACGCTCGGCGTGGGCGAGCGGGCGACGTTCGTCCTGGCGCACCTCAGGGAGGGTGAGGGACCAGGAGAGATACTCTCCGACGTCGGGTTCGAGGAGCTGCTGCGCGGTACCCTGGCATACTGGAGGCGCTGGCTCTCCAACAGCATCTATCAGGGGCGGTGGAGGGAGATGGTCCACCGTTCTGCCCTCGTGCTCAAGCTCATGGTCTACGATCCGACGGGGGCGCTCATCGCCTCCCCCACGATGGGTTTGCCCGAGAGGATCGGGGGCGGTAGGAACTGGGACTATCGCTACACCTGGCTCAGGGACGCGGCCCTGGCGCTCTACGCCCTGATCTACGTCGGCTTCGAGGACGAGGCGCGCAAGTTCATGGGTTGGCTGAGGGACCGGTGCCAGGAGGACGCAGACGGCCTCCTGCAGCCGCTCTACGGCATAGACGGCCGCAAGGACATAACCGAGATGGAGCTCACGCACCTCTCCGGTTACATGAACTCCCACCCTGTGAGGCTCGGCAACGATGCCTACAAGCAGCGCCAGCTCGATCTCTACGGGGCCGTGCTGGACGCCGCCTACCTGTACAACAAGCACGGCGCCCCCCTCGACTACGACCTCTGGCAGAACCTCAGGAAGATCCTGGACTGGCTGGCCGAGAACTGGCGGGAGCCCGACGAAGGCATCTGGGAGGTGCGGGGGGGCAGGCGCCAGTTCGTCTCCTCCAAGCTCCTCAGCTGGGTGGCACTGGAGCGGGCGGGTAGGATCGCCCGCCAGCGCGGACTGCCCACGGGGAACGGACGGTGGAACACCGAGCGGGACGCCATCTACGAGGAGATCATGCGGAAGGGCTGGAACCCCGAAAAGCAGAGCTTCGTCCAGTACTACAGCTCAGACGCCCTCGACGCCTCGCTGCTCATGATGCCGCTCGTCAAGTTCGTCGGCCCCACGGACCCGCGTTGGATCTCCACCCTCGATCGTATCCAGCACGAGCTCACCTACGATACACTCGTGGAACGCTACCGGCCGGAGAGGGCGGCCCCGGACGGCCTCGAGGGGGGCGAGGGCAGCTTCAGCCTGTGCTCTTTCTGGCTCGTCGAGTGCCTCACGCAGGCCGGACGCCTCGACGAGGCGCGCCTCGCCCTGGAGAAGATGTTCTCCTACGCCAACCACCTGGAGCTCTACGCCGAGGAGCTCGGGCGTTCGGGTGAGGCCTTGGGCAACTTCCCCCAGGCCTTCACCCACCTCGCGCTTATCAGCGCCGCGGTACACCTGGATCGCGCGCTCGGCGAGGGCTGAACCGCCGTGCGCGCTCCGCTTTTCGAGGCCGTTCCGAACTTCAGCGAGGGTAAAGACGAGACGAAGATCTCACGCGTCACCAATGCCGTCCGCGCCGTCCGCGGCGTCCGTATCCTCGGCCTCCACTCGGACCCCGACCACAACAGAAGCGTCCTCACTTTCGCCGGCGAAGAGGACGCCGTGCTCTCGGGGGCCATCACCCTGTCGAAGGTGTGCGCCGCCGAACTCGACCTCGCCTCCCAATCCGGCGAGCACCCCAGGATGGGCGTGCTCGACGTACTCCCCTTCGTGCCCCTGGAGGGCGCTACGATGGACGACGCGGTCCGTCTGGCCCACCGGGCCGGCGAGTCTCTGGGTTCCCTGGGCTTTCCCGTGTTTCTCTACGGGTCTGCCGCGACGGCCTCCCACCGCCGGGCCCTCCCCGACGTCAGGCGGGGCGGCTACGAGGGTGTCATATCTCGTCTCGGAGATCCTCTGTGGAAGCCGGATTACGGTCCGAAGACGGTGGACCCCCACAAGGGCGCCGTCGCCGTGGGCGCCCGTCCTTTCCTCGTTGCTTTCAACGCTTACCTGGATACAGACGACGTCGAGATCGCGCAAGCAGTGGCCAGACGGGTGAGGGAGAGCGGCGGCGGCCTTCCGGCGGTAAGGGCCCTCGGCTTCGGGGTCGGCGGAATGGCCCAGGTCTCGATGAACCTGACGGATCTCGAACGAACGCCAATCCCTGCGGCCCTGGAGGCTGTTCGCTCGGCCGCGGCCGACCTCGGCGCCTCCGTGGAGTCGACCGAGCTCGTCGGCCTGGCGCCGCTGCGGGCGATCCTGCAGTCGGCCCGCCACTACCTGGGCTTGCGGGAGCTGGACGCCAACCACGTGCTGGAGATGATGCTCAGTGACGACTCTGACTCTCGAAGCGAGTAGAGGCTCGCGCCCGGAGTACAGGGCTTGTTGATCTACTTCGCAGGACCACTTTTCTCAGAGGCGGAGAGGCGCTTCAACCTGGAGCTCACCCAGAGGCTGGAGGCCCATGGCTTCCACGTCTTCCTCCCCCAACGCGACGGCGTGGAGCGGGATAGAGCTCCGTACGACACGATGGCCCCCGAGGAGCGGCGCCGCGCCATGTTCGACCTCGACAGGACCAGGATCCTGGAGTCGGACGTGTTCCTGTTCGTGCTCGACGGACGCGTCCCCGACGAGGGGGCGTGCGTGGAGCTCGGCATCGCCTACTGCCAGATGTACCTCGGGGAAGTAGAGAAGCTCCTCATCGGGCTCCACACGGACGCCCGGGCGGCCTTCGTCGGCGCGAGGCTCAACCCGATGGTGCGTGTACCGCTAGACTACATAGGCGACGACGAGCAGGCGCTGCTACGCATCCTCGCCGAGCAGGGGACCGGCAGCAAAGCGGGCGCCGAACGATCCGAATAGAAGTCCACGTGACGGGCTACCGGCCAGGAAAGGAACGGCATGACGAACGGGCGGGAGATAAAGGCGGCGGCGATACAGATGTCATCGACGCCACACAAACAGGAGAACCTGGACGCGGCAGAGCGGCTCATACGTTCGGCCGTCTCCTCGGGGGCTGATCTGGTGGCGTTGCCCGAGCTGTGGAGTTGCCACGGCCTCGAAGAGGTCTACCAAGAGAACGCCGAGCCCATACCAGGGCCGACCACCGAGTTCCTCGGCGCCCTCGCGCGCGAGCTCAGCGTCTACCTGCTCGGGGGATCGATCCTCGAGCGAGACCCCTCGTCCACGAACACGCATAATACATCGACGTTCTTCGGACCGGACGGCAGGATGTCGGCTGTGTATCGCAAGATACACCTCTTCGACGTGAAGGCCCCGGATCGCGAATACCTGGAGAGCCGGACCATCGCCGCTGGCAGGGAGATAGTGACCGCGAAGGCGGGTGCTGCGACCATCGGGCTCTCTGTATGCTACGACGTGCGCTTCCCCGAGCTATACCGGTTGCTGGCGTTGCGCGGTGCCGGAATCCTCGCTGTCCCCTCCGCCTTCACGCTCCAGACGGGCAAGGACCACTGGGAGCTCCTCTTGCGGGCGCGGGCCGTGGAGAACCAGGCCTACGTCGTCGCCCCGGCTCAGTGGGGAAAGAAGGCCAACGGACGCTGGACTTACGGCCGGTCCATCGTCGTCGACCCGTGGGGCACGGTGCTCGCCCAGTGTCCCGACCGCGACGGGTATGCGCTCGCTATCCTCGACCTGGATCACCTCGATCGCCTTCGCGAGGAGTTCCCTGCCCTCGCGAACCGGCGCCCCGAGGCTTACGACTGGGAGGAGAGTACGCGATAGGTCATATAGTGACCCCGGGACAAACCATCGGGCGGCATCGGTGCGTACATACCGAAGAGTGACCGGCCAAGATGCCGTGAAGGGTACCGTGCTCCCGGGTGGAGGGAGATGTTTGGATCCGTAGTGAGAGTCGTGGGGGACGAAGAGTTGATACGCCGGGTAGCGGAAGGGGATGACCGGGCGCTCTCGGAGTTGTACGACCGCTACTCGCGGCCTGTATACGCCACAGGCATCAGGGTGCTTGGGGATGCTTCCCTGGCCGAGGAGCTAGTCCAGGACGCCTTCACGAGTGTCTGGCGGGCGGCGGGATCTTTCGACCCCGGGCGGGCGAGTTTTACGACCTGGCTGTATCGGATCACGCGCAACCGGGCTGTGGACCTCAACCGGAGGCGGCGGGTAAGGCCTGTCTCTGTCGGAGAGGAGCCGCTTCGAAACGTGTCCGGTGGCCCAGAGCCCGAGGGCGGTGTGGATGGCTGGGACGTAGCCAGGGCGCTCTCGCTGATCCCCGAGGAGCACCGGGAAGTATTGACCCTCGCGTACTTCGAAGGGCTCTCCCAGCGCGAGATCTCCCGCCGGATCGGCGTCCCCCTGGGGACGATCAAGAGCCGCAGTACTGCCGCTCTCAAAAGGCTCCACCGGAGCCTGGTAAGCCCCAAAGCGGAGGAGTCGGGACATGAGTGAAGACCGCTTCGAAGGGCTCCTCGGTCCCTACCTGCTCGGCGAGCTCTCCGTCGAAGAGGAGCGCGAGCTGGAGGACCATCTGGCGGGGTGTTCGGAATGTCGGGATGAGCTGGTCCGCGCCCGTCAGGCTCACGCCGTCCTGCAAGAGCTGGCCGCAGGAGGACCACCGCCGGAGCTCAAGGCCCGCGTACTTGCACGGGTGAGAGGCGAGATCCCCGCCCGATCCCGAGATGGATGGAGACTCTGGGTACCTGCGGCCGCCGCGCTCCTGCTCGTCGCGATCTTGGGCATCTGGCTCATCCAGTCGACTATACGAGATTCGTCTGATGAGGTCGCGCTGAGTGCTACGGCTCTGGCCCCGAAGGCCAGCGGCGATCTTCGCGGAGAGAAGAAAGGGGAGAACTTCCAGATCGAGCTGGAAGTGCGGGAGCTACCCAGACTCCACAAGGACGAATATTATGAGATGTGGTACGCCAGGGAAGATGGCGGAAGGATCAGCTGCGGCACCTTCCGTGCGCAGCCCGGGGGTCAGACTACCGTGAACCTCACTGCTCCGGCGAGCGCTGTGTCCTACCCAATAATAGAGGTGACCCGCGAGCCCGATGATGGTGACCCCGGCTCTAGCAGTGAGAAGGTCCTGGTCGGAGACCTGCGAAGTCTTTGAGCTTGCAGCACTTCAGCCAGTCAGCACGCTCCGGCCTTAAGGCCTCCGCTTGTCAGCCCGGCGGCTTGGCCGCCTTGTCAGCCAGTCAGCTCTTGTTGCTGAAATGCTGACAAGGGCCCGAGGGGGTGTGTGCTGAGATGCTAGCTTGCTTCATGTTTCCACGGGCTCGGAGGTGCCCAGTACTGCTCCCGACCGGTCTTTGGCCCGCACGGCGACGTATGGTTCTGAGGTTCGCGCCAGCATGGCCGTCTCGAATCCGTGTCGGGGGACCGATCCCAACGCCTTCAGATTTCCTGGGCGCCGTCCGGCGAGAACTTCCCAGCTCCCGACCTCTGTGGCCCCGTTCCAGCTTGTGTAGACCCTTACCTCCTCCTCGGAAGTGCGCTCTGCCACTGCGGCAGGCCTATCGGAAGGCTTCGCGCTCCACGGAAAGCGGAAGGCCCGGTAGGATCTGTTTTCGGGCGACAATCTGAGGTCGAAGAGCAGCTTTCCATCCTCTTCGAACTCCGAGATCGCCAGCGCTCTGCCCCAGCCTACGAACACGTTGCCGTTCTCTAGCACCTGGGTGTTGCCGGCCGCATCGGCGTTCTGCTTGTCGGGGTGGGTGTACTCGCGCACCAACGAGGCCTTCATCCGCTCCTCGTCGAGCTCCAGAACGATAGCGCGCGACTCTTCCACCGCCTTCGGGGTGCCGTTCTCGAAGACCAGGCTGCCATTATCGAAGATGGAGATGGTGCCGTCGGGCAGGCGGCGGGCGTCGTGCTGGAAGGCGAATCTGGCACCAGGACCCATCTCGAAGTCGCTCTTCTTGCCGCCCAGGCGCCAGATGATCTCACCCGTCTTGCGGTCTATCTTGTAGACGGCCGAGGTCTCGCGGGCGGAGATAAGCAGGTTGTTATCGTGGTCTACGTCGATGGAGTTGAGGTGGAAGTAGTCGATACCCGGGTAATGGTCCTCCGCCGGCGTGACGTAGGTCTCCTCCAGGCCCACGTGTTCGATGCTCTGCCATTCGAAGAGCACCTCTTTGGTCTCGATGTCCAGCTCCTGGATGACGCCTTGCATCGCCACGCTGTCTTTGCTGCCGCCGACAGAGGTGAGGTCCTGGGGCACCGCGTTGAAGATCGTGATCAGGGCCGTGTCCTGCGGGCTGATGAGGAACTCGTGGTGGTCCCCGTTGTAGTCGTTGGCGGCCGTGAACCTGGCTATCTCATGGTAGGAGTCATCGAAGATTGCGTACTCCCCCGGCGTCTCTCCCCAGGTGAGCACGGGTCGGCCCCGGTAGATTTGCACCTCGAAGTTCATCACCCGCGAGGTCGGGAGGATAGGATGCCGCAGGGGACGGAACCACACCACCTGCCCGTTGTTGTCGATTATCAGCGAGCCGCCCTGCCCTACCTCCCCCTCCTCCGGGGCGACGAAGACATAACCTGAGGCGGTGTCGTGCGCCTGCTTGCTTACCTCGACGGCGGGAGGGCTGAGGTCGGGGCGCGAGCGAAAGGCCCACACGCCATCGAAAGGCGCGTAGGAAACGCCCGTCAAGGGCGAGACCCTGGGGGTGTTGGCCGGCGATTCGCAGCCCACCGTATTGGCCAGTGCGAGGTACGTGACCCCGGCGCCCACCCCTTCGAGAAACCTGCGCCGCGTGAACCTAGAGCCCATCGTACAGACCTTTCACCGCGAGCTTCCGGCCGAAGGAGCGGCCCCTGAGAATCGGATGCACGGATCGTGGATCAAGACGATGGCGGCTGTCGCGCCACGACGTGTGGTGTTCTCTGCCGTCAACGAGATCCTCCTTGGTTAGCTCTTTGCGCGGTCCACAGTTTGCACTATGCGAGGACCCGGCGCACTACCCCGGATCTACTCCTGAAAAGGCTGGGAGCAGCGTTCCCTGGCCGGATCGATGCAGTGTCCCGGCCGCCGGGTTATTCCTGCGCTGCTGTTCGAATAAGAGCGTTCATCGAGCGTAGGCGGGAAGTTTTGGGTACCGGGGAAGGGATCCTCCCGCGTCCCTCAGGACGTAATCCTCGAACATACTCTTCACCACGTCGGGGTGATCCACCGCGCGGTTATTCCTCATCTCCGGATCTGCTCGTACGTCGTAGAGCTTCGCTTTGGCCCCGTCGTTGCGGCTGAAGTAGACGTAGGACTCGTCGCGAGCCCAGACGAAGTTATGGTAGCCCAGGCTGAAGTGGTCCCGCGACTCTGGTTCTCCTCCGCCCAGGATCACTGAGAGATCCTGCCCATCCATCGGCTCGGGTGCCTCTATGTCGAGCATGCCGAGTATGGTGGGCGCGACATCGTGGGTCGAGGCGTAGTAGTCACTCGTCCGCCCGGCGCTCTTCCCCTCGGGATGGCGGATGAGGAAGACTATATCCGTCAACTCCGGCCACAGTGCCTGGACAGGCTTACCTACGATCTTGTGTTCGCCCAAGGCGTGACCGTGGTCCGAGAGGAGGATGATCACGGTGTTCTCGAACAAATCGAGTTCATCGATCTTCTCGAGAAAGCGGCCCAACCAGCGGTCGGTCATCGTGACCTCGGCGGAGTACAGCGCACGCATACGCTTCAGCTCCCGTGCGGTGAGGTAGTCGCTGGAACCCTCGCGAGGGACGTAGGGCTCCCCGCCGTCGTAGTCGCCATCGTAGAGGTCGATGTACTTCTGCGGCGGGTCCCATGGCTCGTGGGGGTCGTATCCGTCCACCACCATAAAGAAGGGTTGGGCCTCGCTCGCGGCCTCTAAGATCTCTGAGGATCTCATGAAGACTTGCGGGGCGAACCAGTCCTCCTCGGTCTTTCGCCCGGCGGTGTTGGCGAAGTACTGGCGCATCGAGCCTCGCACCGTCGCCATGGTCTTCCTCATCTTCTCCCACGGGAGCGTCCAATCGGGCCGGTACCTGTCCCTCGTCTGACCTCTGATAAATTCGAAGACGTCGAAGCCGCGGTGAAAGTTGTAGGAGGGCTTGAACTGGTGCAAGGTGTCGGTCACGAACATGGTCTGGTAGCCCTGCCCCCCCAGAATCTCCGCCAGGGTGGTCTGCCCCTCAGGGATCGGTTGCCACCCGTAGCGCCATACATCCTCGCCCTTGGGTGGGTGCCAGTCTCTGAACGGCCAGGTCCTTATTCCTGTGTGAATAGCCCGCCTCGCGCAGATGGTGGGCAGCGACTCAGGGTAGGGCTGGGCAAATCGCAGGCTCTCTTTAGCCAGGGCGTCGAGGTTGGGGGTCTTTATCCACGGATTGCCGTAGGCACCGACATGATCCTTCCTCAAACTGTCCAGGATCACCACGACTACGTTAGTCTCGGTTCGTCTGTTGGGTGGACGACCGCACCCGTAAGAGATTACCGAAGCGCCGAGCAGGCTCGCTCCGGCCGACCCTAAGACCTTCAAGAACTCTTTTCGCGATAACGTTCGCCGCAAGGGCTGTTTACCCCATGTCTTCTCGACTTCGCCGACCGCCACGTCTGCAAACCTTGCCAGTGTCATAACACATCGAGTGTGGTTCGCGTATTCTAGAGCAGGTAGCTCTGGCCCGTGTGGGTGGGGCTTGACCATCGACTTCTTCGCCCAAGAGCAGCTTTAGAGCCGGGGTGTGAAAGGAAAAGAACGCGAACTCCCGAGGACACACTGAGAGCACTTCCCCGCGCTTCGGCGAGGAGGCGCCAGACCTAGTCCGTGAAGTTATGGATGGGCTCGATCCTTTTTCGTTACCGGGCTCTTACCGGGATGTTGCACTCCTGTAACCTGAAGGCGACGTGCAACGTGTAGCCTCATGGTCATGCAGGAGATTCGTGACCAACAGGAAGAAGACTTCGCTGGCGGTCAGTACGCTCGCGATGAAGAAGAACTCTACAGGAAGGCCATCGCCCTCCTCGAGAAGTGTAAGCTCGCAAGCCAGCCTTCGGACCAGCAGAGACTAGAGACCACCTCCGAGATCTCGCCGATATCGGCGTAACGCCCGCGGGCAGCCGGGACCGGGATCGTGCATAGGTCTTGACCTGCCGTGAACGGCGCATTCGGCCAAAAGCGTTCAGCGAAAACAAGAAGCCGACCGGCCGACATGCTGCATCAATGAAGCAGCATTCCGAAGATCGCCAGCAGGCCGATGGAGACGCCTACGGGGGTCAGCGCGGTCCGCAGGATCTCGCCTTCCCTGCCTAATAATCCTGTGGCCGTGGCCGCGAGGACCAGGCGCTGCGGGGCGAGCATGCTGGCGTGACTCCCGGCGACGTTCTGCACGGCGGCCGTGAGCACCTCTGATAGACCGAGTCCCCGCGCGGCCTCAACCTGGAGCGGCATGAACAAGGCGTTGGAGGCCGCGTTGGAACCGGTGAGGGCACCGCCCAGGGCCGCGAGCACGGGCGAGACCGCGGGAAAGAACACCCCCAGGGCTTCTGCGCCTCCGGCTAGCAACCCTGCGGCACCGCTCCCTGCCACCACCTCTCCCGCCAAGACGAACGTGAGAACGGCCCCTGCCGTCGGGAGCCACTGCGCCACGGTTCTCCGCGTCGCAGCGCCCACCTCGTCTTCACCGAGACCCAACAGTAACGCCGCAAACACTCCCGATAGGAGCAACGGGAGGCCGGGACCGTCGAAGACGGGACCGAGCCTCTCGAGGACCGAACGCAGCGCTTCGATGCCGTTAGCGCCCGCGAGGAGCGCGAGCAGAAACGCGTAAGGGAGCAACGCTCGTACTGGGATTCCGGAGAGACGGTGCCGCCTGCGTGCCAGGAAAACCGCGGTGGCGGCGAGTCCTCCGATGGCCCCGGAGAGCTCGGGGACCAGGTACAAACTCGTCAGGAGCGTCCCCGAGCCTGCGACCAGTCCTAGCACCGTCGCCTCCGCGCCGCGTTGCCTCACGCCCGACCATCCGCCAGAGAGCGCGACGCCGGCGACGCCGTAGACGAGGAAGAGGGGAAGGCTCAGGAACGCGCTCGCGTCGGAGAGCGTCCCGAAGCCCATCTCTGCGAGGTGGGCCCCGATCACGGTCCCCACACCAAGCGCCCCCCAGGGCACGGCGCACTGGCCCCAGCTCGCCAGCACGGCGGCCCTGGGGGGCGTGAACCCCGCGGCGAGCAGGATCGGGGCGCTTATGACCACAGCCACCCCGAACCCCGTAACGGACTCGAAGAAAGGCGCCACCCCTACCACCACCCCGGCCGCCAGCGCCACAGCGTCGGGCTCCAGCCTCCCGAGGAACCCCGACACAGCCCCGATCGCCCCTCCGGCCGAGAGCACGTTGTAGAGCAATAACCCCCCGAACAGCACATACAAGACCTGGGCCGAAGTCCCGAGTCCCCCGAGCAAAGCCCCCGGTACCGCAGCGGCCTCCAGCTCCGGCCACACCAGCGCCCCCAACACCGCCGCCGCCAGCGATGCACCACCGGCCCAGAATGCAGGCCACCCCAGGCCTACCATCCCGACAGCAGCCACCGCGAAAGGCGCCGCCGAGACGAGTATACCTAGAAAATCTACCATGATAGAATAACTTCTACCAAATGGATGACACGGTTGCAAGCGGGAGTACTACGATGGTCGCTGCGGTCTCCTCCGGGCGTTTGGGGGGACGGGTAAAGGAGTTACGCCGGCGGCGAGGTCTGACGCTGGAGGAATTGGCCGGGCTCTCCGGGGTGAGTCGGGCCATGATCTCCAAGCTCGAGCGCGGGGAGAAGAACCCTACGCTCGTGGTCGCGGCGAAGCTGGCGGAGGGGCTTGGCGTGACGCTCTCGCAGTTGGCCGGCATGGAGGAGCGGCGTGAGGTCGTCGTGGTACCGAGGGAGAGGCGCATGGTCATGCGCGACCCTGAGACCGGCTTCGAGCGTCAGCTCCTCTCGCCGAACTTCGTCGGGAGGGGTGTTGAGTTCATCCGCAACGAGATCCCCGAAGGTTCCACTTCGGGCGAGTTTCCGCCTCACCGCAGGGGCGTCGAGGAGCATATCGTGGTCGAGCGGGGGAGTCTGAGGGCGGTGCTCGGCGGCGAAGAGTATCTACTCAGGCAGGGCGATGCCCTTTACTTCGAGGCTGACGTGCCGCATCGCTTCGACAATGCCGGCGAGGGAGATTGTAGTTACTACCTGGTAATCAGCTCGCGGGGAACGTAGTGCTAGGAGGCTTCGACGAGCCTGTTCTTGCGCAGCCGGGCCTCGTAACCGGCGCGGTGGCCCTGGTAGTAATCGAGGCGGTCTGAGGGGGCTTCCCATTTGGCCAGGCTGCGGTTGTCGGTGAACCGTTCCGGATCTCCGTACCGGCCGTCGAGCCAGCCCGACCAGTACGCATCGGTGTGGTCCGGGGACTTCCAGGAGACCGGGGCGGAGACGGGGGTGACCTCCGATCCACAGGCCGGACATCGGTAAACACCATCAGGAAGCCGCCGCATCTCGGGGTGACCGCACTCGCAGGCGTGGCTCCCGGCCGCGTCGGGAAGCATGACAATCATGTGGAGTGTCTCCAGGAGCGCCCCGCCGAGGACGCCGCCGCACTCGTCGCAGCGGAGGGAGTTACGGCCGAAGGCCCGGAGTTCGGCCTCCGAGCAGAAGGGGCAGGTCAGGGTCCTGGTTTCGCCTTTGGAGTTGTCCATGACGTCTTCCTTTTCATTGCCCCTTTCACACCACAATTATCGGCCGGTAG
>Ga0126309_10000271_pt1 | contig 17711 bp, 20 predicted proteins | sample Plot56_FD_92541 | JGI IMG/M metagenome (GOLD analysis project Ga0126309, IMG submission 92541) | Serpentine soil microbial communities from UC McLaughlin Reserve, CA, USA - Plot56 | ecosystem: Environmental > Terrestrial > Soil > Grasslands | place: USA: UC McLaughlin Reserve, Lake County...
GCGCATCTCCTGGAGCGTGCCGACGCGGATGAGGTGGCGCTTCTGCGCCTCCTCGCTGGCCACCCGCATCTCGCTGTCGTCCGAGATCCGGCCGTCCTTCGAGACCTCCTGGATGCCGCTCTGCAGCGTGTGGTGGTTCTGCGTGCTGGCGAACAGATAGCGGCCGCCGAGACCGCGGATCTCGATGCCCGGAGCGGTCCACAGCGCGTCCGACGTGCGCAGGGCATAGGCGTTGAAGCCCTGGCCCGCTTTTTCCTGGGACACATCGCGGTCGCCGGCGCGCTCGCGGCCGTAGCCGAGCGTCAGCACCGCCACGCCATCGGCCACGCCCGGCTGGATCCAGGCGGCGGCGCGCAGCTTGCGGTCCTTAAAGGTCACCTCGACCGGCTCCTCATGGCCCAGCCCGAGGCGCCCGGCCGTGGCCGGCCCGATGACCAGCGCGTTGTCCCAGACCAGCTTGGTCATGGGCTTGGGCAGCTCCTGGAGCCAGACGTTGGTCGCATAGCGGCCGTCCCAGATCGTCGGATCGGGCCGGAAGCAGAGCGTCACCCGGTCCGGCTGCGCCCGCGCCTGCTGCACCGCGCTCGCAAGCTCCGCGGCTGCTTGCTGCACGGCGCCTCCCGCGACCGCGACGCCGACCGGCGGCATCTGGGTGTTGGGGAGCAGGCCATCGAGCAGGGCCTTGCTCCACGCCCCCTCGAAATCACCGGGGAGGAGCCGCTGCCAGTGCTGGCGCACGACGTCGTAGCCCGTGGCGTCCGGCTGGTTGGCGAGGAGCGCGAGCACCTCGTGGAGGCTCTTGCCGTCGAACAGCGGCTCGATGAGCGGCTGGATGATCGACACCGTGCCGTCGAACGAGCGGGCGTCGCCCCAGCTTTCGAGCTCGTGGGCCGCCGGGATGTGCCAGTGGCAGTGCGCCGAGGTTTCGTCGTCATACAGACCGTGGTGGATGCGCAGCGGCACCTTGTCGAGCGCGGCGGCGAAATTGAGGTCGGCCGGCGCGTCATAGACCGGATTGACGCCCGCCATCAGAAGGACCTCGACGCGGCCGGCGTTCATGTCGCGCACCAGCTCGGTGATGGACACCAGATGGTCGACCGGGTCCACCTCCACCGGATCGGTGTAGAAGACGGTCGAGCCGACAGCGCCGAGGCGCTGGTTGATGCCGTGGATCAGCACCTGCACCGCGGGCGAGCAGTACTCGTCGCCCAAGACCAGCGAGCGGCCGGGGGCGGCCTGGAGGTCGCGAGCGACCAGAGGCAGCCAAGCCGCGGCCCTCTGGGGAAGCGTCGCCGGAGCGCCGCCCGCCACGCCCAGCGCCTGCGCCAGGGCGAGGACGAACGCCTCGACGTCGGCGGGAGCGAGCTGCAGCCGGTGGTCGGACACGGTCGACGTGTTCGTCGGCTGGCTCTCCACGCAATAGACGCGGCTGATCTCCTGCTCCGGCTGATTGGCTCGCGGTTGATTGGCTCGCGGGCGGCGCCGCGCCGCGAAATCGCGCTGATAGCGGACGCTGCCCGGCCCCTGCGTCAGGGCGTCCGAGTCGATGGCCAGGACGACGTCCGCCTTCGAGAAGTCGTAGCGGGTCTCGACCGGACGGCCGAAGGCGCGCATCGCGGCGACGAACGCCTGGCGGCCCCCGGCGGGCTCCCAGCGGTGCCAGCGGAGATTGGGGAACCGGGTGCGGAGCTGCTGGATCTGGTCGGCCAGCGTCGGCGACGTGACCGTGCCGGTGAGCAGGCGGACCCCGACGCCGCCCAGCGCCTGCTGCGTGAGCAGGTTCTTGCTCAGCTCGGCGGTGAAGGTGTCCCAGGTGGCCGCGCGGCCGGCGTGGCTGATCGACTGGGAGCGGGCGGGGTCGTAGAGCGTGAGCACCGCGGCCTGCGCGAAGACGTCGGTGGCGCCGAGGCTCGCGGGGTGGTCGGGGTTGCCCTCGATCTTGGTCGGACGCCCCATGTGGCTCTCGGCAAGGACGCCCATCGCATAGCCCGCATGCGTGAGGGCCGTGGCGTAGAACAGGGGCTTGCCGGGAATGAGCTGCTCCGGCTTCTTCACATACGGAACGATCTTCTCGATCGGCTGCCGTGTGCAGCCGGTGAGCCCCGCCAGCGCGAGGGAGGCGCTCGCGAGCTGCAGGAAGCTCCGGCGCGAGACCCCCTCGGGCCACTCCGAGGCGTGGCGGGGGAACTCGCGGTGGAGCATGTCCTCGAACTCCGGCGTCCCGGCGAGCTCGTCGAGGCTCCGCCAGAGCTCCGGGCCGCGCTTCTGGCGCAGCTTCTCGCGGAGCTCCTCCAGGTTCAGGGGAGCCCCTGCGTCCGGCCGGCGGGACGCCTCCGCCCCGCATTTGCCTTTCACACCATGGTCGCTGTCCATCAGGTTTCGCTCGCTCTCAAAGTTGATCTGTCCCCGCGCGCTCGCGCACGGAGCGCCGGTCTACGGCTCGTCCACACCATCACCGGTGACAGGTCGAGCAGCTCGTCAGAGACTGGACGTTGTACTCCTTGACGAGCTTCGCCTGCAGGGCCTTCGCCGCCGCCGGATCGGCGGGTGGCTGCCAGCTGAGGTTGAAGACCTCTTCCCGGGGACGGACGAACTTGCCCGGATCGCGGTGACACGACAGGCACCACTCCATCTGGAGCGACGCCTGCTGGTACATCAACGGCATGCGGTCCACCCGCCCATGGCAGGTCGCGCAGCCGATTCCCTTCGCGACATGGACGCTGTGGTTGAAGTAGACGAAATCGGGCAGGTCGTGCACGCGGGTCCATTCGATCGGCACGTTGTTGGCGTAGCTCGACCGCACCGGCTCGAGCAGGTCCGCGTTCGTCCAGATCTGCTTGTGGCAGTTCATGCAGATCTCGGTGGTCGGGATCCCCGCGAAGCTCGACTGCTCGACGGACGTATGGCAGTAGCGGCAGTCGATCCCGAGGCCCGCCACGTGATGCTGATGGCTGAACGGCACGGGCTGCTTGAGGATCACACCCTGCCGCGTGGCGTATGGCGACCGGAGGAGCGTCGAGAACGCCCATCCGAAGAAAGCCAGGAAGAAGATCGCCCCGAAGATGCTGACCTTGGCGATCGTGTTCGTGCTGCGGTGGAAGATCTGCATGCGGATGGCCCCCTTAGCCTCCCCATAAGTGACGATACCGGACCGCTCCGTTTGGTTCAAGGGACTTTGTGAAAATCGTCACAAGCCGGGCATCCTACAGCAGCCCTCGGGAGGGTGCAAGAGCAGTGCCCCCGAGGAAGCGTTGCCGCAAAATCTGCGGACGGGGGGCCGGTCAACCCGGCGAAGGACGGCCGATCTCGCCGAGGAGGCGCTGGACGGTCTCTTCGATCTTCCGTTCGATTTCGTCGGCCCGGAGGGCTGGAGCTGGAGAGCTGGGAGGCGGCGGCGCGGGAGGCGGCGAGAGCTCCTGCAGCACGCGGCGGAGCCGGAGGGCCGCCTCGCTCGGCGGCGCGGAGCGTTTCGGGTAGGCGAGAGAGAAGAACTCCGCGGGCGTGAGGCCGATCGCGCGCGAAATCGCGAGGAGGTGCTCCATCCGCAGCTCGATCAAGCCGTTGAACAGACGGCTGAGATAGCTCGGGCTCATCTGAAGCCGCTTCTCGATCTCCCGGTTGGAGATGTCGAGAATCCGCATCGCGGTGGTCAGGACCCGGATCAAGCGTTCGACTTCATCCTTATCTTGAAGATCCATGTGCGGAAGTCTAGCACGGGCTCATTGCAGGCAAGAGTGATTTTTTGCTTCCCGCGGTCCCCGCGGTGTGGCGAAGGCGGAACAATAGGTGGCCGTCGCTCCGGACGGCCACCGTGTCGTTCGACTTCAAAGGCTGAGGTCGCGGTCGTAGCGGGAGCGCTTGAGGAACGCGACGAGGCGGGTCGCCAGGTCGATTCCGGCCGTCTCGGTGTCGACCGCATGTTTCCAGTAGGCGAGGGCGGCGGCTGCCTCCTGGTGGATCTGCCGCGACGAGAAGAACGGCACCATCTCGGCAGCGATCTGCTTCATCTCCCGGGTCCTCCCCTGCAAGACGTAGAGGGCGGACAATTCGAGGGAGATGAGGGCGGCTTCATACGGTGCGTCCTCGGCCAGGAATCCTGCCCGGGCCTTAATGAAAAGGGCCTCGGCTTCCTCGTCCTGCCGAAGGCCGAAGGCGATCCTCCCGGTCAGCCACTCGCTGCGGTGCCCGACCGACTCCGGGAAGCGGACATAGAGCGGCCGAACGCGGGAGAGAAGGCGGCGCGCTTCCAGGTGCCGGCCAGCTGTGGTGAGACCGTCGATGAGGTTGTGCCAGGCGCAGAGGAGGAGGTCTGGCTCCTGTGAGGAATCGATGAGCTCGACGGCTCGATAGAGGAGCGGAATCCCCTTCTCGGGTTGACCGGCATAGTTGAGGACGATTTCCATTCCCAGCAGGGTGCGGCCGGCCCGATGCCGATCACCGACCGACTCGAACAAACCGAAAGCGCGCCCCAGGAGACGGATCGCATCGTGGAAACGGCGCTGAGCGCGCCGGAGGGAGGCCTGGAGGTCGAGCAGAACGGCAAATTCGATCGGCTCCCGAGTGCCATGCCGCAGGCGCAGGAAAGCCGTGGCGAAGGCCTGTGTGGCGCCGGCCAGGTCAGCACGGAGCCGGCGCGCGTTGCCGATATACCCCCAGGCGCGTGCCCGCAGGTCCTCGATGGACGCACTGCTGTACAGCGTCGCGTCCAGCCGGTCCGCGATCATGAGAGCGAGTTGGGCCAGGTGCTCGGAACAATCGGGGCTCAAGCGCTGCGCCCAACTTTGTTCGAGGAGCTTTTCGAGGACCCCCCACGTGCTGTAGCGCGGATTGTTGCGCAGGATTAGCTCCTGCCGTTCCGGCGGGTGGCCCAGCAACTCCGTGACGAGCCCCACTGCCTCGGCACGCTCCCGCTGAAAAATCGCCTGCCAGCCTCTCAGGCGCTGCTCGGCCCGTGTGAGCGCGGCTTCATAGGTGTCGGAGACATCAACTCCAGCGATACGATCCCGTGTAGAGGAGCCCTCATGGGAACCAGTTTCCATCATTATCCCTCCAGGGGTAAACCCGGCTTGCCTTCCGGATCTGCCGGTCCAAATCTTTCGATGCGGCTGGACAGAGAAGCCGCATCTACAAAATAAAAGTTCCCTGGACCCCCCAAAACGTGACAAGGCCAAGACAGTTGGGCGCTGGAATCTTCCAGCGCCCATTCCGTCAGCTAATGATTGCTGACGCAAGCTCCATTGGGATCAATGTGGCAGCCATCCATCCAGACGGCGCCGAGGCCGTCCTCCGCCCCTGCCATCCGGTCGATCCAACTGAGAAGCCATTCCCACATTCCGCCGAGGAGTCCTGCCCCCTCCGGAGCTTCCACCGCATCCGGGTCGAGCGGCAGGGCAAAGGCGGCTCCGGCGGTACACAGAGCAAGGACGAGGACGATGACGATCGAACCCACCTTCCGAGACATGAGAGCTCCCTCCAAGGCGGAGAATGAGACGACCCCCATGGCCGTCTAGGGCCCGCCCTGTCATAAGAGTGACAAATTTCGCACAGAATGGGTCAAATCAGACGACGACCCCGGAGAAATTCCCTCATCAGGACCCATAAACGGTCCTTCCGGTCGGTCAGGCGGTGGTCTCCGTCGGCGAAGAAGTGGAGCTCGACGTCCTCTCCGGCACAGCGGGCGGCGAAGTCGGCCACGCTCCGGGAGGCGTCTCGCTTGCCCTGCAGGAGGAGGGCGGGCGTCCGGTAGCGCGCGAGGAGCTCTTCGAGAGACCGGGCGCGCGCCGCACCCAGCAGCCCCCCGCGGTCCTGGCCCGCAACCTGCGATTGCTGGCACCTGTTACGGTCAGGATCTTCCGCTCCCCCGGGCATGCCCCGCGGAACGCAGGACGGCCTTTTTGGGATCTAGCACGAGAACGTGGCTTGTGGCATCATTCCCCGCGCTGAGTCGGTCCTACAATCAGGCCCGGGAACCGGAAGACCGGAGCCGCAGGGCATGACAGACGCCCAGTACGGCGACGAGCACAAGAGGATGAGCGGAACGCACACCGAGAGCACACCGATCGGGGCCCATCCAGGCCAGACCGTCGAACGTTCGACCGGTCTGGCAGATCCAGACATCCTCGATCCGGTCGACCACCGGCCCCAGTTGATTCTCGGCGCACCGACCTTCCATGCCGTCACCGAGGCGGTGGCGCGGCCGTTGGAGCGCCCACCCACCCGCGGCTGGTGGATCTGCTTCCTCCTCTCCCTCTCGATGCTGGGCGTGCTCGGCGTGAGCATCGCCTGGCTGTTCTGGGAGGGGATCGGCGTCTGGGGCCTCAACAACCCCGTCGGCTGGGCCTTCGACATCACCAACTTCGTCTTCTGGGTAGGCATCGGCCACGCCGGCACCCTGATCTCGGCGATCCTTTTCCTCTTCCGCCAGAAGTGGCGCACCTCGATCAACCGCTCGGCGGAGGCGATGACCCTCTTCGCGGTGATGTGCGCGCTGATCTTTCCCGGCATCCACATCGGCCGCCCGTGGGTGGCGTACTGGATGTTCCCGATCCCGAACCAGATGGGCATGTGGCCGCAGTTTAGAAGCCCCTTGATGTGGGACGTCTTCGCGGTCTCGATCTACGGCTCCGTCTCCCTGCTCTTCTGGTATGTCGGCCTGGTGCCGGACCTGGCCACCATCCGTGACCGCTCGACCGGCCTGCGGCAGAAGATCTTCGGGGCGCTGGCCCTCGGCTGGCGCAGCTCGATGCGCCACTGGCAGCACTACGAGAAGGCGTACCTGATCCTCGCCGGCCTCGCGACGCCGCTGGTCTTGTCCGTCCACTCGATCGTCTCGATGGACTTCGCGACCTCGCAGCTCCCCGGCTGGCACACCACGATCTTCCCGCCCTACTTCGTCGCCGGGGCGATCTTCTCGGGCTTCGCGATGGTGGTGACGCTGATGGTGATCATGCGCAAGGCCTTCGGCCTCGAGCAGATCATCACCATGAAGCACTTCGACTACATGGCCAAGGTCATGCTGCTCACCGGCACGATGGTGGGCTACGCCTACAGCCTGGAGTTCTTCATCGCCTGGTTCTCGGGCAGCGCCTACGAGCTGTTCACCTTCAAGAACCGCGCGTTCGGACCCTACGCCTGGGCCTACTGGACGATGGTCTCCTGCAACGTGTTCCTGCCGCAGCTCTTCTGGTTCAAGAAGGTGCGGTCGTCTCTGGTCTGGCTGTTCGTGCTGTCGATCTTCGTCAACGTCGGCATGTGGTTCGAGCGTTTCGTGATCATCGTCACCTCGCTCCACCGCGACTTCCTGCCGTCGAGCTGGTTCTATTTCAGGCCGACCCTGTTCGACATCTCGACCATGATCGGCAGCTTCGGCCTGTTCTTCACCATGTTCTGTCTCTTCGTGCGCTTCGTGCCGATCGTCGCGGCGTCCGAGGTGAAGACCGTGCTGCCGCAGGCGACCGCGCATCCCAACGAGGCGCCGGCGATCGAGCATGACCCGCAGGTCCGCGCCGGTGGGCCGCGGGTCGCGGAGGGAGCCGCCTGATGGCCGCTTTGAGGGGCGCTTTGGGGGGCGCTTTGAAGGGAATACTGCGCCCCAGCCTGCCGCCCGGCGAGCACTTCGGCGCTCTCGCCGAGTTCGCGACTCCGGCCGAGCTCTACCACGCCTGCGAGGGCGTGCGGGACGCCGGCTATACCCGCTGGGACGCGCACGCGCCGTTCCCCGTCCATGGGCTCGAGCGCGCCATGGGCCTCAGGGCCTCGCGCCTGCCGTGGATCGTTCTCGTGATGGCGCTCGGCGGCGCCGCAACCGGCATGGGCCTTCAGGGCTGGGTGAGCACGATCGCCTACCCGCTGGTGATCAGCGGCAAGCCCTTCTTCAGCTGGCCGGCCTTCATTCCTGTGACCTTCGAGCTGGCCGTGCTGGGCGGCGCCCTGGGCGCCGTGTTCGGGATGTTCGGCATCAACCAGCTGCCCACGTTGCACCACCCGCTCTTCGCTTCGAAGAGGTTCGAGCGGGCGAGCGACGACGGCTTCTTCATCTCGATCGAGTCCTGGGACCCTCAGTTCGACCCCGGCCAAACCGTGGACCTGCTGCGCCACCTGGGCGCCAAAGAGGTCGAGCTGGTGGCGAGCTCCTCGTCATAGGAAGAGAATGATCGAACCCAGACCTCACTCCGCACCCTCGCATCCCCGGCCGGCCGGGCTGCGCGCTGCATCGCTCTGGCTCCCGCCCGATCATTCATGGCGCCGCCTGCCGATGCTCGGCCTGGTGCTGGCCGTGGTGGGGCTCGGCGGCAGCCTGGCTCTCGGCTTCGCGGGCGATGCAGCCGCCCAACGCCAGCTCTGGCACTCCTGGCTGGTCGGGTCGCTCTTCGTCCTGAGCATCGCCCTGGGCGCGCTCTTCTTCGTGCTCGTCCATCACTCCACACAGGCGGGCTGGAGCGTGGTGGTGCGGCGGACCGCCGAAAACACCATGGCCATGCTGCCCTTCCTGGCGCTGCTTTTCTTGCCGCTGCTGCTCTTCGGCATGGGCGACCTGTTTCACTGGAGCCACGCCGGGGCGATGGAACATGACGAGGTGCTCGCCGGCAAGAAGCCGTACCTCAATGTGACGTTCTTCGTGATCCGCACCCTGGCCTACTTCGCCATCTGGTCCGCCCTGGCGCTCTGGTTCGGCCGGCAGTCGCGGCTCCAGGACACGACCGGCGACCACGAGCTCACCCGGCGGATGCGGCGGGCGAGCCCCCCGGCGCTGCTGCTGTTCGCCCTCACCCTGACCTTCTTCGCTTTCGATTGGCTGATGTCGCTCGACCCGCACTGGTACTCGACCATCTTCGGCCTCTATTTCTTCGCCGGCTCGGCCATGGCCTTCTTCGCCTTCCTGGCGCTGGCGGGGATCGCCGCGCGGCGGGCCGGCCTGCTGGTCGAGGTCCTGAGCGCCGAGCACCAGCACGACATCGGCAAGCTGCTCCTCACCTTCGTCGTCTTCTGGGCCTACATGGCGTTCTCCCAATACATGCTCATCTGGTACGCCAACCTGCCGGAGGAGACCGGCTTCTTCGCCCAGCGACTCGCCGGCTCCTGGCGCACCACGAGCGTCGCTCTCGCCATCGGCCATTTCGTGGTGCCGTTTTTCTTCCTCCTGCCGCGCGCCGTCAAGCGGAGCGCCAAGGCTCTCGCGGCGGCGGCGGTGTGGTTGCTGGCCATGCACCTGCTTGATCTATACTGGCTGGTGATGCCAAATCTCCATGCAACCGGTGTAGTCCCCAGCCTGTTCGACTCAGCGGCCCTGATCGGCTGTTGCGGTGTGTTTCTGGCAGCTTTCGGCGGCGCGCTCAGGCGCCAGGCGCTGGTCCCGCTGCGCGACCCGCGTCTGCCGGAGTCCCTCACCTTCGAGAATGTCTGAGAGGAGTTCCCCTATGTCCAAGCACCTCATGGCCCTCGCGGGCCTGACTGTCCTGCTCGCCTCGGCCGCTGGTCCCGCCCTCGCCGGCGACATCACCGGCACCGTCACCTACACCGGGAAGGTCCCCAACCTGAAGCCCATCGCCATGAACGCCGACCCGGCCTGTGCGTCCAAGCACACCGGCCCGGTGCCGAGCGAGGCGTTGGTGCTCGGACCGGCGAACGCCATGGCCAACGTCATGGTGCGGGTCAAGGGCCCGGTCCAGGGTTCCTTCCCCGCTCCGGCCAAGCCCGTGGTGATCGACCAGAAGGGCTGCCAATACCACCCGCACGTGCTCGGAATCCGCGTCGGCCAGACCTTGCAGCTCAAGAACTCCGACGGCCTGCTGCACAACGTGCACGCCCTGCCCAAGGTCAACACGCCGTTCAACATGGCGATGCCGGCCAACCGCACCACGGCGGACACCAAGTTCGGCAAGGAAGAGGGCATGTTCCTGGTCAAGTGCGACGTCCACCCGTGGATGTCCGCGTACGTCGGCGTCTTCTCCAACCCCTTCTACACGGTCTCGGGCAAGGACGGCAAGTACAAGATCTCCGGTCTGCCGCCGGGCAATTACGAGATCGAGGCCTGGCACGAGAAGCTCGGGGTCAAGTCCGCGAAGGTGACCGTCGCCGCCAACAAGCCGGGCGCCGCCAACTTCTCGTTCGCGCCGCCGAGCAAGTAACCGCAGGAACGACCGCGTACCACGTAACACTCAGCTACTCAGGTAAGCCATGGCCATTATCGAACCGAAACCCGCGCCCGCTCATCACGAAGCCCCGCACGAGCACGCCGAGCACCAGCACCTGGGCTTCTGGCGCCAGTACGTGTTCTCGACCGATCACAAGGTCATCGGCATCCAGTATGCGGTGACCGGTCTGCTGTTCCTGTTCTTCGGCTTCTGCCTGGTCATGCTGATGCGCTGGCAGCTCGCCTTTCCCGGCCGCGCGCTGCCGTGGCTCGGGAAGCTGCTCGGCGAGGCGCGCATGCCGGGAGGCTCGATGCTGCCCGAGTTCTACAACGAGCTCGGCGCCATGCACGGCACCATCATGGTGTTCCTCGGCGTGGTACCGCTCGCGGTGGGCGGCTTCGGGAACTTCGTGCTGCCGCTCCAGATCGGCGCCCCCGACATGGCGTTCCCGAAGATCAACATGGCGAGCTACTGGTCGTACTTCCTGGGCGGCGTGACGATGCTGGCCAGCTTCTTCGTGCCCGGAGGCGCGGCGCAGTCCGGCTGGACCTCGTATGCGCCGCTGTCGATCATCGCCGGCCAGGGCCAGACGATGTGGCTCTTCGGCATGATCTTCCTGATCACCTCCTCCCTCCTGGGCTCGATCAACTTCATCGTCACCACCGTGCAGCTCCGGGCCCCCGGCCTCACGTTCTTCCGCCTGCCGTTCTTCGTCTGGGCCCAGCTCGTCACCTCGTTCCTGCTGCTCCTTGCCTTCCCACCGCTCGAAGCCGCGGGAATCATGCAGCTCATGGACCGGCTGGCCGGCTCCAGCTTCTTCATGCCGAGCGGCCTCGTGGTGAGCGGCCAGGTGGCGGCCTACACCGGCGGCGGCAACCCGCTCCTCTGGCAGCACCTGTTCTGGTTCCTCGCCCACCCGGAAGTCTACGTGCTGATCCTGCCGGCCTTCGGGATCGTGGCCGAGGTGATCGCCAACAACACCCGCAAGCCGCTCTGGGGCTACAAGCTGATGGTCTACGCGCTGTGGTTCCTGGGCTTCATGTCCTTCGTCGTCTGGGCCCACCACATGTTCTTCACCGGCATGGGCACGACGATGGCGGCCTTCTTCCAGACCACCACGATGATCATCTCGATCCCCTCGGTGGTGCTGCTCTCCTCGCTGCTCATCTCGCTGTGGGGCGGCTCGATCCGCTTCACCACGCCGATGCTCTTCGCGCTCGCCTTCCTGCCGATGTTCGGCATCGGCGGCCTGACCGGCCTGCCGCTGGGGCTCTCGGCCGCCGACATCCCGCTCCACGACACCTACTACGTGATCGGGCACTTCCACTACGTGGTGGCCCCGGGCACGCTCTTCGCTCTCTTCGCCGGCATTTATTACTGGTTCCCCAAGGCCACCGGGCGAAAGATGAGCGAGCGCCTGGGCAAGCTCCACTTCTGGCCTTCGCTGATCTTCATCAACGGCATCTTCATGCCGATGTTCATCCAGGGCTTGGCGGGAGTGTCCCGCCGCCTCTACGATGGCGGCGCCTCCTATGACTTCGCCAAGGAAGTCATCCACTGGAACGTGTTCATGTCGGTCTCCGCGTGGTGCCTGGCGCTCGCCCAGATCCCCTTCATCATCAACTTCTTCCGCAGCATCAAGCACGGCGAGAAGGTGGGGGACAACCCCTGGGAGGCGACGACCCTGGAGTGGGCGGCGCCCTCGCCACCGCCGCACGGCAATTTCACCACAGCGCCCGAGGCGTATCGCGGACCCTACGAGTACAGCGTGCCGGGACACCCGACGGACTTCACGCCGCAGTTCCAGTCGGCACAGCAGCCGAGCTGAGGGGAGGCCATGGAAATTCCCTATACCGTCGCGGAGCGGCCCGACACCGGGCTCAACAACGGCAAGATCGGCATCTGGCTGTTCCTGGCCTCCGAGGTCATGCTCTTCGGGGCCCTGTTTGCCAGCTATCTGATGATGCGCATCGGCGCCACGGCCGGGACGTGGCCGCGCGGCGACTCGATCCTCAACGTGCCGCTCGCCACGCTCAACACCGTGGTGCTGATCTCGTCCAGCGTCACGATGGTGATGGCCTGGGCGTCGCTCAAGCGCAACGACTTCGGCAAGTTCCGCCTGTTCCAGGGCTTGACGGTGCTGGCCGGGTTCGGGTTCCTGACCATCAAGTACATCGAGTATTCGGCCAAGTTCCACCATGGCCTGCTGCCGAGCACGAACACCTTTCTGGCGATCTACTTCACGCTCACCGGTCTCCACGGGCTGCACGTCATCGGGGGCATGGTGATCAATGGCTATCTCTGGGGTCCGGGCTCCAAGCTCTGGAAGACCGATCCCGAGCACTTCACCAACCGGGTGGAGAACTCGGGATTGTTCTGGCACTTCGTCGATCTGGTCTGGATCTTCCTCTTTCCCATTCTCTACCTGCTCTAGAGATCTTCAGGAGCCTGCGTCATGGGTGACCATACCGACATCGACCGTCAAGTCAGGACGTACATCATCATCTTTGCCACCTTGATGGCTCTCACCTTCATCACGGTGGCGATTTCGCGGCTCCATCTGCCGGTCCCTGCGGCCGTCGCGCTCGCCCTGATCGTGGCCTCGATCAAGGGTGGGCTCGTCGCGGGCTATTTCATGCATCTGATCTCCGAGCGGAAGCTGATCTATTGGGTGCTCTGGTTCACCGTCTCCTGTTTCATCGCGGTGCTGCTGCTGCCGCTGTGGTCGCACTTCGATCCGATCCAAAACTGAGCGCAGCTGATTTCGTCATGGACCTCAAGAGCTTTCACGTCGTCTTCATCGCTTGCGCGGTCGCCCTGTCGTTCCTGGTCGGCATCTGGGTCCTGAGCGCTTCCGGGCTCTCGGGAACGCCGCGCTTCCTCGCCGGCTTCGGCGCCTTTGCCGTGGGCGTTGCGCTGATCGTCTACGAGGCCTGGTTCCTCCGGTATTCGAGGAGGTCTCGATGAGGACGTGGAAGCCCTTGGGGTCGACGGCGATGGTGCTTCTCGCGAGCGCTCTCGGCGCCGCTCCAGCTGCGGCCTGCGAAGTCTGCTACGGCGCCGCGAGCAGCGGCTCGCCGCTCGTCAGCGGGGCCCGTCTCGGGGTCTTCCTCCTCCTCGCCGTCACCGTGGTCGTGCTCGGTGGCTTCGCGAGGTTCTTCTTCTACCTGCGGAACCGTGCTCGACAGGCCGAGACCGAGCAGATCGCCTCGGAGTGGGCCCAATTTCAGCGGAGCTCTTCGACATGATGGACCTGTGGCTACCCCCGAACGCTGCGGCGCATGGCGCCCAGATCGACGGCGCCCTCGACTGGGTGCACGTCTTGATGGCGGTTTTGTTCGTCGGCTGGCTGGCCTTTTTCGCCTTTGCTCTCTGGCGTTTCCGCCGCTCGCGCAACCCTGTGGCGAGCCACACCGGCGTGACCAGCCACGCGTCCTCCTGGCTCGAGGGAGGCGTGGCATTGGCCGAGGGAGTCTTGCTGATCGGCCTTGCGATTCCCCTCTGGGCGGCTCGCGTCGAGAAGTTTCCGGAGGAGAAGGATGCGGTCGTGGTCCGTCTGGTCGGCGAACAGTTCGCCTGGAACGCCCACTATCCCGGCCCGGACGGCGTCTTCGGCCGCACCGCGATCGACAAGATCGACCTCCAGAGCAACCCGCTGGGGCTCGACCGGAGCGATCCCGCGGCGAAGGACGACGTCACCACGGTCAATCAGCTCAACCTGCCGAAGGGCAAGCCGGTAATCGTCCATTTGAGCAGCAAGGACGTGATCCACAGCTTCAACGTCCCCGAGTTCCGCATCAAGCAGGACGCCGTGCCGGGGATCACCATCCCGGTCTGGTGGGTGCCCACCGTCTCCACCGCCGAGATGCGGCAGCGCCTCGGCAGACCTGAGTTCGTTTACGAGATCGCCTGCGCCCAGCTCTGCGGCCTCGGCCACTACCGCATGCGCGGTTTCGTGACCATCCAGGAGCCGGCCGAGTTCCAGAAGTGGATGGACGAGCAGGTGGCGGCCTCGGCGACGAGCGAGGAAGACGACTTCTTCAATTAGTGATCTGAACGGCTGTCCTGGGTGGCTCACCCGGGGCAGCCCGCCGGAACCTCACTGACTCTCGCGAGCCCACGCCTCAGAAACCTCACGCCCTCGTGCCAGGTCATCGACGACCAGGATCAGCTGGTGTTCGTGGTCGCTGTAGAGGACTTCGATATTCACGCCGGCCTCCGCCATCCGCCGCGTGAGCAGGCCGAGCTGACCGGGCACGCCCTGCTTCAAGCGCTGAACGAGCACTTCCCTCTCCTCGAGAACCCGGATGCCAGCCGCCTCGAGCGCCTTGCGGGCAGCGGTTCCGTCCGCGAAGAGGAAATGGGCGATGCCGCGGCCGTCCACCACCCAGGCTCCGCCCCCCTCGACGCTCACCCCGGCGCGGCCCAGAGCCTCTCCCATTTCGGCGAGAGCGCCCGGCCGGTTGTCCAGAGCGATGGCCAGATCTTTCACGGATAATCTCCGATGATCATTCATCTCCTCGACGGCACATACGAGCTGTTCCGCCACTACTACGGCCGGCGTCCCTTCAGCCAGGGCAAGAATGCGCCTTTGGGGGCGGTGACCGGCGTGCTGCATACGGTACTGGAAATGATCGAGAAAGGGGCGACGCACCTCGGCGTGGCGACCGATCACGTCATCGAGTCCTTCCGGAACCGTCTCTGGCCCGGCTACAAGACGGGGCAGGGCGTCGAGCGCGCGCTCCTCGCGCAGTTCCATCCGCTGGAAGAGGCCCTCGCCGCCATGGGCATCGCCGTCTGGCCCATGGTCGAGCTGGAGGCGGACGACGCGCTCGCCTCCGCCGCCTGGCTCGCCGCGGCCGACGAACGTGTGCAGAAGGTCTGCATCTGGACCCCCGACAAGGATCTGGCCCAGTGCGTCCGCGGCGACCGGGTCGTGCAGGTCGATCGCCGGGGGAACAAGATCTTCACGGCGGAAGGAATCCGCGAGAAGTTCGGCGTCGACCCCGTCCTGATCCCCGACTACCTCGCCCTCGTCGGCGACGCGGCGGACGGCTATCCGGGCATCCCCGGCATCGGCCCCAGAAACGCCGAGCGGCTCCTCCACAAGCATGGCCCGATCGAGAGCTTCCCGCCCAACGTCCTGGAAGACAAGCACGACCTGGCGCTGCTCTTCAAGGACCTGGCGACGCTCCGCACGGATGCGCCGCTGTTCCGCGATGTCGAGGAGCTGCGTTGGCGCGGCCCGACGCCGACGTTCGTGGCGTATGCGGAGCGGCTCGGGGATGCGCGGCTGGTGCAGCGGTGCCTGGGTGCGGCGGGTTCTTAGGGCACGGCCTATGAAGCCAGCTCTTGCAGAATCTCAGGATGCAGCCGGGCCACCTTGAGGAGAGTCTTCGCCGCACCCGACGGCTCCCTACGGCCCTGCTCCCAGTCCTGCAGCGTGCGAACGGACACCCCCATCAGAGCTGCGAACGATGCCTGCGAAAGCCCCGACCGCAGTCGGGCCTCCACGATGCCGGACACTTCGGGCGTGTGCACGCGACCGCGCAACCCGGCCTTCATTTCGCGAACCGATTGCAGAAGCTGCTCCCCCAACTCTTCCCCGGACGCAGCGAGCCTGGATTTCTTGACAGTCTTAGCCATGCTCGAGCTCCTCCTTGATTCGGCGCAAGACGTGAGCAGGGTAAGGGCAGGAACGAGCGTCCCGACCCTCGGCATGGCCGATCCCAGGGGTGGGAACGAGCGTCCCGGGCTCTTTCTCCTTGGACCATAGTATCGTCTCTCGGTGATGCCCGTCGGCCACGAGGCCTACCGAGAAGGCGAGACGTCCTTCCTGAGGATCGAGGCGGAGAAGATAGAAGATATAGGCGCAGGTCCGGCGCTACATCGACTCACATGGTTGGGATTTTGCCGACGACGAGAGACACTGGCGGTAATATCAGCAGGCTCGGTTCGCCGAGGAGTACGGTGACGACGACTGGCGAGACCATGAAGAAGGCATCGACATCCGCTCCTTCTGAGCCGGATCAGGACGATCTCCGGCCGGAGTACCGCTTCGACTACCGGCGGGCGAGCCCCAATCGCTTTGCCGGTGAGGGCTCCAAGGAAGGATCGGGAAGCGCCCGTCGCGCCCCCTGGGCGACAGCCACAGCCCGCGGCTCCGCCCGCACTCGCATTTGCGCTAAGTTCGGTTTGGTGGGACAATCCCACCATGGCGACATCGACAGTTGATGCCAAGCGGCGCGTTGTCATTCCGGCGGCAAGACCCGGGGATATCTTTGACATCCAGAGCCAGGGTGAAGGCCGCCTGCTCCTGGTGCGCCTCGAACGTCCGGAGTCGGGACCAGGGATGAGCATGGATCGCTGTCTCGCGGCCATTGTCGCCGCCCCTCTTCGGCCGAAAATGATTTGGGAAGCCCTGAAGGCCATGACCCGGGAGTCATGATTCTCCTCGATACGAACGTCCTGATCTACGCCTCGACTGACCGGTCACCCTTTCTCGAGTGGGCTCAGCATACGATCGCCGCGGGGGTGTCGGAAGACGGAGCGGCGGTCAATGCGGTCAGCCTCGCGGAGATCTGCGTGGGTGATGCCGAACCGGAAACCGTTGCCGATCGGATCCGGAGTTGGGGCATCACTCTCCTCGACGTCCCCGCTGCCGCCGCAGAACCGTGCGCGAAGGCTTACCAAAAGTACCGGGAACGCCGACGCACCGAATCCGGCCTCGACGAGCCTTTGCTACCTCTGCCCGATTTCTTCATCGGTGCCCATGCCCAGGTCATGGGGTGGCCGATCGCGACGGCCGATGAGGGACGTTTCCGAACCTACTTCCCGTCGGTCATCCTCCGGACGCTCTGAGAGCATCTGGGCGGCGCTTTGGCTTCGGTTCCCAGCGCAGGCCGTCGAGTTGGGAGTTGAAAGAGGCCGGGTTCGCGCGGACGCGAGAGAGAGATTGAACGGGTGAACGGGAATGCCGGCGGGTTTGGCGGCGCGTCTCCTACTCGACAATCTCCTGCATGGATACACTATTTCCGCGCTCTCGATTTTCTGCTATTGTAATCACGATTTTTCGTCCCGGGAAGACTAGGTCTGAGGGTTAGCCCCGGCTGCCGCACGGTACTCGTATGGATTAAAGCTACGCTCTTTCCTTCCTCTGAGAGGTTCGCGAGAAGTGAGAAGAAATCCCGCGCGAAATCGAGAGCGGTGGCTTTCTCGAAGTTACTCCAGTCTCGGGATATCCATGAAAGCCTTCCCTCCTTGAACGCAATGCCACCAATGACTTTGGAGGGTGGGTCGCCCTTCTCCATAATGAACCATGAATCTTCGCCCGCGTTGGTAAGTTGGTACCTATCCTCAAGGGCTCCCAAGATTGCAGCCTTGGGCATGCCGAGCCTCATCTCGATACCGCCCAGGAAAACGACGGCTTCGTCACTCAAATTGCTTGGTTGCTCAGCTGAGAGTTGAGCACTCCCGAGGCTTGTGGTGAAATGCATCAGAGCCAAATAGAGGAGGAGTCGCTTCATAGTTGTCACCATATCGATAAAATCCAAGGGCGGCTGTCGCTGCACGGCTGCC
>Ga0126309_10000272_pt1 | contig 17683 bp, 19 predicted proteins | sample Plot56_FD_92541 | JGI IMG/M metagenome (GOLD analysis project Ga0126309, IMG submission 92541) | Serpentine soil microbial communities from UC McLaughlin Reserve, CA, USA - Plot56 | ecosystem: Environmental > Terrestrial > Soil > Grasslands | place: USA: UC McLaughlin Reserve, Lake County...
AGGACGAGATAGCCGTTCGACGACACCTTCGCGGCCGAGAAAGAGCTGCCGAAGAAGCGGAACGCGAACGGCAGCGTCACGTTCGCCGAGGCGTCGTCCGCCAGCGTCAACCGCGTCCCGCCGACTGTCGCGTCGATCCAGGAGTACGACCCGTCCTCGAACCGGTAGTTGTCGACGACGCTGCCGGCAGCGGTCTGGACGTCCGAGCCCGCGGAGGCAGCGATCGACAGCGACCCGACGGCACGCGGGACGTAGGTGCCCGTGTAGAGGCCGTCGCCGCGCGGGGTCAGCGTCACCGCCTCGCCGTTCGCCGTCACGGTCAGCGGCCCGGGCGCAGCGCAGGTCGCGCCGATCGCGCGAATCGCCACGGGCTCGCCGACCGAGAAGGTGAACCCGGGACGCGGCGACTCGATCCAGGCCGCGCCGGCTTTGGAGCAGCGGACCGCCCGATCGAGGTTGAGCCGCCCCTTCGTGGCGATCCAGGACAGCGACGAGCGCTCGTCCACGGTTCGCAGCAACAGCGCCTTCGTGGCCGCGTCGCTCGCGGACGGGAACACCGAACGGAGCAGGGCTGCGGCACCGGCAACGTGCGGCGTCGCCATCGAGGTCCCGCTCCACCAGTCGTACGTTCCGCCGGGCAGCGTCGAGTAGATGTGGTCGCCCGGCGCGCCCAGGTCGACGCTCTCCCGGCCGCTGTTCGAGAAGCTCGCGAGTCCGTCGCTCGCGTCGGTCGCCGCGACGGACACGATGTTCGGCACGTCGTACGAGGACGGGTAGTGCGGCTGCGAGTCGTTGTCGCGCGAATCGTTGCCGGCCGCGGCAACGAAGAGCGTCCCGAGCCGGTCGGCCTCGGCGATCGCGTCGACGGTCGCCTGCGAGTACGCCTCGCCGCCCCAGGAGGCGTTGATCACATCGGCGCCGTGCGTCGCCGCGTAGAGGATCGCGGAGACCCCGTCGGCTGTGGTGCCCGAGCCCTGCGCGTCGAGGAACTTGAGCGCCATCAGGCTGACGCCCGAGCGGTTGATCCCCGTCACCCCGACGCCGTCGTCCCCCACCGCCCCGATCGTCCCGGCGACGTGCGTTCCGTGACCGTGATCGTCGGCGGGGCTCGAGTCGCGGTTGGCGAAATCCCAGCCGCGCCAGTCGTCCACGTAGCCGTCGGCGTCGTTGTCGATCCCGTCGGTGCGGCAGCCGGAGCAGCTCTCGCCGGCGTTCGTCCACATCCGCGGGCTGGACGTCGCGCTCCCGCCGAGATCGGGATGGCTGAAATCGATGCCGGTGTCGATGACCGCGACGACGGTCGACGGCGAGCCGGTCGCCACGTCCCACGCTTCGACGGCGTCGATGTCGGCGTCAGGTGTGCCCGCCACGCCGGCAACCGTCTGACCGGTGTTGTGGAGCCCCCATAGCTCCTGAAACGAGGAGTCGCTCGGAACGCCGTCCGCGTGGAGCAGGTAATTCGGCTCCGCGTACGCGACCCGCGGGTCGTCGTTGAGCGTCGCCAGCGCCTGCGCGGTGTCGGCCGCGTCGACGGCGACGAGCTCGGCGCCGAGCCGCCCGAAATCACGCCGCTCGCGTGCGCCTACCTCGGCAAGAGCCGCGTCGCGCTTCGCTTCGCCCACGCCGGCCTCGTACCGAACGATCAGCTCGCCCGGCACCGAGGGCGGGCCCAGCTGGTCCTTCGTGTTGGAGGCCGCTGGCGCGGCACTTCCGACGCAGAGAACGGCTAGGAACGTCAGGCCGACGAGTGCGAAGCCGAAGCGCAACGTCATGCAGAGACCCCTCTCCCCCTCGAGCCGGCGCCCCACCCACGCCGGCAACCGCGCGGATCGTATCCGCACTTTCGATTGACCGCCTTGCACGTTCCGGATCGCCTGCCAAAGTGAGTGGACGATGTTTCGCACGGTCGGGATCAGCGTCTGTGCGCTCGCCGTCCTCGCCTTGCCCGCGACGGCCCGGCCGGCGCGGCCCGTGCGCCTGCCGACGCAGTGCCTGCGCCGGTCGACCGAGCCCGAGGTCGCCAAGTGCCTGCGACCGACGTTCCGGCGGGCGGCCGCCACGCGCCGCGTCGCGGCGACGCTCGACGCGCTCGAGCAGGCCGTTGGCAGCGGACGCCTGGACGACTGCCATGCTCTGGCCCACGAGCTTGCGTACGTCGTCGTCGCCCGCGTACCCGGCGTCACACGCGCGCTCGGCCTCGGCGGCGGCCAGTGCAGCGACGGGTACCAGCACGGCGTCGTCGAGGCGGCCGGCGTGCGAGCGGATCCGGCCCTCTGCGCCCGCCGGCGCTCGGAGGACCTGCGGGACGCCTGCCACCACGCGCTCGGCCACCGCTACCTGATCGAGACGGGCTACGACGTCCTCGCCGCCCTCGTCCGCTGCCGGCAGCGCCTCCGCGGTCAGGCCGCCGAGCGGTGCACGGACGGGGTAATGATGGAGAACTCGATGCAGTTCATGCGCCTCGGCGCTTCGCTCTACACCCTCCACGCCCCGCACGCGTGTGACGGGCTCCGTCTGGACGGACGGCTTCGCGAGACGTGCTACGAGGAGATCGGCGAGGTGGCGATGTTCGTCTTCCGCCACCGGCTCGACCACGCTCGCCACGTCTGCGCGCGGGTCGCCGGCGGCTACGGGCGGCGTGCCTGCAACGCGGGCGCCCGGGCGGAGCTCGAGCTGAGCCGTTCTGCCTGACGCAGGCGCCTGACGCGCTCGGCCGTCAGGAGCCCGACCGTTGAGAGAGCGATCAGGGCTTGCGGTTCGTGTCCTGCCATTCGCGGCGGTAGTAGTCGTCGTAGGTGTCGAACTTGTTGGGCCCCAGGTCGGGAGTCGTTCCCCTGCTCGGCCGCTTCATCATCCACTCGACCATCCGGCGGCCGCGCTCGATCCCCTCGCCGCGAGCGGTGATCGGGTCCTTGCCGGCCTCGATCGCCAGCTTGTAGCCGTACGTATAGGCGCTCCGGAACCTGGCCATGCCGGCGGGCCTGTCGTTCTGGGGCCAGCCCCAGCGCTTGAGCGCGAGCTTGTGCATGAAGCCCTTGACGGTGCCGTCGATCTCCTCGTCGACCAGGGTCTTGACCCACGCGCCCTCTTTCATGGACGTGGCCTTGGGAGAGCGCTTCCCGTGGAACTGGGAGGCGTGGTACATCTCGTGCACGAAGTACGCCGCGACCTCGTACGCCGGCATCGCGAGGTTGACGAACGCGGAGTTGGTCGCAGGGATGTAACCGGCGACCGCATCCTTCGGATCGGTCTTGAAGCTGAGGGAGATGTTGTTGTCCTTCAGGATCCCCATCGCCTCCCAGCCGTACTTCGAGAAGCTCAGGTCCGACTCGACCTGCGCCCAGGTGGTCTTCGCCCCCGACGCGGGCGCCGCGGTCGCGCTTCCGTCGCGCTGCAGCAGCGCGCTGACAGCCTGGTTGCCGGCGGTCCGCGACAGGTTTCGGACGAGCTCGACTCCGGCGGCCGGCTGAGCTGCAAGCGGCTCGCCGCGGGTCGCAGTCGGCTCACCGTCGCCCGAGCGCGCGTTCTCGAAGGCGGTCACGGGACGAACCTAGGCCGTTTCCGCTCACGCGGCAAGGGGAAGATCCGGCGCATGCCGCCCCGCGCGATCTGGTCGGGAGCGATCTCCTTCGGGCTCGTCAACGTGCCCATTCGCATGTACAGCGGGATCGAGGAGCACAAGCTCCAATTCCACTACCTGCACGAGAAGGACGACAGCCGGATCGGCTACGAGAAGGTCTGCAAGAAGGAGGACAAGCCGGTTCCGGACTCCGAGATCGTGAAGGCGTTCGAGTACCGGAAGGGCGAGTACGTCTACATGACCGACGAGGACTTCGAGGCCGCGGCCGCCGAGGCCGAGGGCTTCAAGACGATCGACATCCGCGACTTCGTGCCCTACGAGGACATCGACCCGATCTACTTCGAGCGGACCTACTATCTCGGGCCCACCGAGGGCGCGGACAAGGTCTACCGCCTGCTCGTCCAGGCGATGGAGGACTCCGGCCTCGCGGCGATCGCCAAGTACGTCATGCGCGACAAGCAGAACCTCGGCTGCCTGCGCGTGCGCGACGGCGTGATGACGCTCGAGAAGATGTACTTCGCCGACGAGATCCGGCCGATCGACGAGATCGAGCCGAAGTCCGCGAAGGTCTCGAAGCAGGAGCTCGAGATGGCGCGGCAGCTGATCGAGTCGCTCTCCGGCTCCTTCGAGCCCGGCAAGTACGAGGACACCTATCGCGACGCGCTCTGCGAGATCATCGGGCGCAAGCGGAAGGGCGAGGAGGTCCACGTGGACACCGGCGCCGAGGAGGAGGAGCGCGTGCCGGACCTGATGGAGGCTCTGCGGGCAAGCCTGCGCGCCTCCGAGGGGCGCACGAACGGCAAGCGCCGCGGCGGCGGTCGCAACGGCCTGGCGAAGCTCTCGAAGGACGAGCTGTACGAACGGGCCAAGAAGGCCGATATTCCGGGCCGCGCGGACATGTCGAAGGAGGAGCTGATCGAGGCGCTCGAGGCCGCGTAGCCTTCGGGCCGTGGACGAGGCCGTCCTCGACGAGCTCTACTCGGCGCCGCTCGACGAGTTCATCGCGCGGCGAACCGCGCTCGCCAGGCACCTGAAGGCCGAGGGCCGTACCGAGGAGGCGGCGGAGGTGGGCGGCGCCCGCAAGCCGTCCGTGCCGCTCTGGACGGTCAACCAGCTCGCGCGGCGGAACAAGCCGGCCGTGAAGAAGGTCGTCGACGCGAGCAACGCGCTTGGGAAGGCGCTCGGCAAGGGGGACCATGACGCGTTCACGGCCGCGCAGAAGCAGCAGACCGACGCGCTCAAGAAGCTGCGCGACGCGGCCCGGAGCCTGCTCGGCAAGCCCACGGACCCCGTGCTCGAGCGCGTCGTGTCGGCCTTTCGGACGGCGTCTGTCGACGACGACCTCCGCGAAGCCCTCCTGGCGGGCCGGCTCACCGAGGAGCCGGAGGCGAGCGGCTTCGACGCCGTCGCCGGTCTCTCGTTCGCGCCGGCCGACCGGCGCAAGCAGGCCGAGAAGCCGAAGCGCGACACGGACCGGATCAAGGAGGCCACGAAGGCGCTCCAGCAGGCGAAGGCCGACGCGCGCGAGCGCGAGCGGGACGCGCGCGAGGCGGAGCGGGCGGCGGACAAGGCGCGGAAAGCGGCCGAGGTCGCCGCTGCCGCGGTCGAGGAAGCCGAGGAGGCGCTCGCCGCGGTTAGGCACCGCTGACGCGGGAGAGCGCCGGCTTCAGCAGCTGCCGGCCGTGCAGGACGGGCTCGAAGACGTCACCGTCGCGTGCGACGCGCTCGAGCACGCGCGTCATCGTCAGCTCGGCCGGGTCGAGGCGATCGTCGACCTCGTCCCAGCGGAGCGGCGCCGCGACGGCCGCCTCGGGCCGCGGACGCAGCGAGTAGGGAGCGACGATCTGCTGCCCGTGCCCGTTCATCGCGGTGTCGACCAGGATCCCGCCCCGCCGGTCGAGCGAGCGCTTGGTCGTGACGAGTCGGTTCCGGCGCGCGATCGCGCCGCCGACCACCTCCGCGAAGCTGCGCGCCTCCGCATGCGTATGGCGCCGCGCGATCGGCACCTGGACGTGCAAGCCCTCCCGACCCGTCGTCTTCGCGTACGACTCGAGGCCGAGCGCGGCCAGCGCGTCGCGGAGCTGGAGCGCCACCGCGGCCACCTCCGCGAACTGCACGTCGACGGGGTCGAGGTCGAAGAGGACGTAGTCGGGCCGGTCCGGCCGGTCGCTCCGCGACGGCCACACATGGAGGTCGATCGCGCCGTAGTCGACGGCCCACAGCAGCGCACGCCGGTCTCGGATGACGACGTAGCGCACGAGCTCGCCGCCGCGCGACTTGGCCGGCTGCGGCGAGACAGGCACCCACGGCGGCGTCTCGGGCGGCGCGTCCTTGATCCAGCGGAACGGGCTCCGAGGCCCGTTGTAGTGCTGCTTGATCGTCAGCGGACGGTCGCGGAGGTGCGGCAGGAGGACCGGCGCGACCGCGTCGTAGTAGGCGACGACGTCGCGCTTGCGGATCCCGTGCTCCGGCCACCAGAGCTGGTCCGGGTGAGTGATCTCCACGGCGTCGTTGTGCCCGCCGCGGCCGGCGCTTAGCGCCGCCTAGCCGGGCAGCAGCGCGATCGTGATCTGCAGGACGCGTCCGTGGCCGACCATGAAGTCGGTCACGCGGGCTCCGGGCGCCCCGCTGCCGAGCCGGCAGCGCCTGAACGGGATCGCCGCCGCGCACTTCAGCCCCGGATAGGACGCGCGGAGCGACGACTCGCTCGAGTCGACGCCCAGGCCGCCGACCGTGCGCTCCATGCTGCGCGTCGTCGTGATCTCGACGGCGCGGCTGTCGCGAAAGCCGACCCAGACGCGGGCGTAGTACCAGCGGCCGCCGCCCGTGCCGATGGGGCCGCCGAGCCGCGCGCGCACCTGGGCCTTCGTCATCCCGAGCGCCACGCCGGACATGCCCTTCTGGGGCAGGATCGTGGCTGAGGCGTCGGCGGCGGCCGCGACGAGCACGGCCGCGACCGTCACGACGGCGGCGAGGCGGCGCATGCCGACCGAATCGGCAGCCGTGTGCGCGGCGTCGATCCCTTAGCCGGGTACGACCGTGGCCGGCCCGCCGTGGGTGGCCTCGAACACCTTGAGGTAGAGCTCGACCTCCATCCGCGCCTGCTCCTCGTCCAGCGCGGCGGGCAGCTCGACGTCGAGGATCGCACCGTCCCCGTGTGCCTCCACCTCGGACGCCGCTGCGACGCAGCCGGATCGCCGGAGGTGGTGGACGAGGTCGTCCACGAGGTGGGGGTCGTCTACCCGGATCTTCATGTGCCGCAGGTGAGGCCGCGTCGACCTCACCGTTCCCACTTTGCGCGAGAACGACGCGGTCCTCAATAGGACCTTCGGTCCTACCCCTCGTTAGGCTGATCCCGTGTCGCTCCTCACGTCGCAGGTCGATCGGGCCTCCGAGGAGTTCGAGCGCCGGCAGGCCCGAATGGCGGAGCTCGTCGCGGAGCTGCGCGAGCGGACGGCTCACGTGGCGCTCGGCGGCGGCGAGCGGGCCGTCGAGCGGCACCGCTCACGCGGGAAGCTGACCGCCCGCGAGCGCATCGACCGGCTCGTCGATCCCGGAACGGCGTTCCTCGAGCTGAGCGCGCTGGCCGCGTGGGACGTCTACGACGGGCAGGCGCCCTCGGCCGGGATCGTGACGGGGATCGGCGCCGTCGAGGGCCAGGAGTGCGTGCTCGTCGCCAACGACGCGACCGTGAAGGGCGGCTCGTACTTCCCCCTGACCGTCAAGAAACACCTCCGCGCGCAGGAGATCGCCGAGCAGAACCACCTGCCCTGCATCTACCTGGTCGACTCGGGCGGCGCGTTCCTGCCGTTGCAGGCCGAGGTCTTCCCCGACCGTGAGCACTTCGGGCGGATCTTCTACAACCAGGCGCGCATGTCGGCGAAGGCCATCCCGCAGATCGCCGTCGTGATGGGATCGTGCACCGCCGGCGGCGCCTACGTCCCGGCGATGAGCGACGAGACCGTGATCGTGCGCGGCACCGGCACGATCTTCATCGGCGGGCCGCCGCTCGTGAAGGCTGCCACCGGGCAGGACGTGAGCGCCGAGGAGCTGGGCGGCGCCGACGTCCACACGCGGCGTTCCGGGGTGGCCGACCACTACGCGACGAGCGACGAGCACGCGCTGGCGATCGCGCGCTCGGTCGTCCGGCACCTGCACCGGCGCAAGGACGTCCCGTGGGAGCTCGCGGCGCCCGAGGAGCCGGTTGCCGACCCGGGCGAGCTGTACGGGCTGATCCCGGAGGACCACCGGCGGCCGTTCGACCCGCGCGAGGTCATCGCCCGCATCGTCGACGGCAGCCGCTTCGACGAGTTCAAGCAGCTCTACGGCGAGACGCTGGTGTGCGGGTTCGCGGGGATCGAGGGCTATCCCGTCGCGATCCTCGCCAACAACGGCGTGCTGTTCGCCGAGTCGGCGCAGAAAGGCGCGCACTTCATCGAGCTGGCCTGCGAGCGCAAGCTCCCGCTCGTCTTCCTCCAGAACATCACCGGCTTCATGGTCGGGGTCGAGTACGAGGCCGGTGGGATCGCGCGAGACGGCGCCAAGCTCGTGATGGCGGTCGCGTGCGCCGAGGTGCCCAAGTTCACGGTCGTGATCGGGGGCTCGTTCGGCGCAGGCAACTACGGCATGTGCGGGCGCGCGTACGGGCCGCGGCAGCTGTGGATGTGGCCCAACGCGCGGATCTCGGTGATGGGCGGCGAGCAGGCGGCGACGGTGCTGACCATGGTCGGCGACGCGGATGCGGACGAGATCCGTGCGAAGTACGAGGCGGAGGGCAACCCGTACTACTCGACCGCCCGGCTGTGGGACGACGGCGTCATCGACCCGCTCGACACACGGCGCGTGCTCGCGCTCGGGCTGTCGGCCGCGCTGAACGCGCCTATCCCGGACACCAAGTTCGGCGTCTTCAGGATGTGATGGGCTACTCGTTCGTCGACGTGGACACGCTGGAGGGCGAGGGCCCGGGCGGCGTCGTGCGCAAGGTTCGTCGCGCGCTGGGCGCTCAGGCGTTCGGGTTCAACTACTTCACGATCCCACCCGGCGTCACCGGCCGCGAGCACGACCACGCCGACTCCGGCCAGGAGGAGGTCTACTTCGTCGTCCGCGGCTCGGGCGTGATGCGGGTCGGCGGCGAGGAGGTCGAGCTGCGACCCGGGCGCTTCGTCCGCGTGGACGCCGACACGACCCGCGTGCCGACCGCGGGCGACGACGGCGTCGAGTTCGTCACGTTCGGAGCCCCCATCGATGCGAAGTACGAGCCGCCGGCATGGGGTTAGATACCGAGCGAATGCACACGATCGAGCTGACCGACGACGAGCTTCGCCTGCTCCACGCAGCAGTCCACGCCTACCTCGATGACTTCGGCCACGACGAGGCGGACGTGCTGAGACGCCTCAAGCAGCTGCTCGCGAAGCTGCCGGTCGAAGCAGACGAGTAGGTGCTGGTCAGGCTCGTCCTCTGGAACCTGGCCGACTCGACGACGACGATCCACGAGCTGAGGCGGTACCTCCGCGACGAGTCGGTGGACGCGTTCGAGCAGGCGCCGGGCCTGCGGTTCAAGGTGTGGGTGTCCGACGAGGCGACCGAGCGTTGGGGCGCTCTGTACCTGTGGGAGTCACGCGAGGCCGCGGAAGCGCTACGCGCCCCAGCTTCACAGGCGCGCGAGCTGATCGGCAAGGAGCCCGACATCGCCGAGGAGTTCGACGTCGAGGCGACGATCGAGGGCCGCTTCGAGATCGACGAGCTGTCGCGCCGCGGTCTTGCCTTCGACGAGCCTGCGCTCTAGGCCACCGTGACAGAGGGCGTCGCCCCGAGAGCGGCCGCGAGCCGGTCGGCATCAGCCGACAGCTCGCGAACGCGCGCCGCCGCCAGCTTGGCGAACGGCTCGACGGTGATCTCCATCGCCCCCTTCCGGAGCGTGTGCTTCCAGACGCCGACGATCTCGCCGCCGACCACCACGACCGGCGAGATCCAGCCTGCCGTCCGGGACACGCGCGGGAGCAGCTCCGGCTCGACCAGCCCTTCGCGGGGGAAGAAGCCGACGACGTAGGGGTCGAAGCCGGCAAGGAGCCGCGCGCGGCGCGCCGTGCCCGCGGTCTCCAGGGCCTTCGCGTCCTCCGCGAGCAGAAGGGCGGGGTGTCCCTCGACGCTCACGTCGACGAGCTCGTCGGCCAGACTGTCGAGCACTCCGCGCGCGCGCCTCAGGGCGATGCCGAACCAGCGGCTGAGATCGTCGCGTGAGCCGGGGCCGTAGACGCGCAGCCACCGGCGGGCGACCTCCCTCATCGCGTCGTCGGCGTCCAGCGGCTCGAACGGCCCGATCCACTCGTGCGGGTTGACGAAGGCGACGTTGCGGCCGCGATTCGGGCCGAACACGAGCTCACCCTTCATCGCCACCGGCTTCAGCAACGTGCCCCAGCCGGACGACATCAGCTCCTGGGCGCGCGGGCCCGCGTGCTTCCCGACCTCGACCCCGAGCTCCTCGCGCGTCAGGCCTCTGCCGTCGAGCGAATCCGCGATCGCCGCGACGAGCGCCTCGACCTCCTCCACCGTCACGCCGAAGTAGCGGGTCCACGCCGCCGATCGCCACAGGTACGACCGCGTGCGGAGGGCGCCCGCCCAGAGCGCCAGCTCGTCGGCCGGCAGGAGATGCAGCGTGCCGCGCATCGCCCAGGTCTTGACGAGCTCGCGGCGCTCCCAGAGCACCTCCCGCACGTCTTCGACGCTGAGCGCGTCGACCCGCGCCGCCAGCGCAAGCTCGGCGCACGACATCACCTGCGCGTGCACGCCGCCCAGCCGCCGGGCGGTCTCGACGATCCCGTCCGAGCCGTCGAGGCTCCGCGCGAGCCGGAAGGCGCGCACCTGCTCCCACGAGACCTCGATCACAGGACGAGTGTTTCCGGGAACACCTCGTCGCCGGCGAAACGGTCGAGACGGAATGGCGACAGGTCGAGCTCAGACTCGCCGTGGAGGATCTCCTCGGCCGCCGCGCGCCCGACCGCGGGCGACTGCATGAACCCGTGGCCGGAGAAGCCGCAGGCCGCGTACACGCCGTCCCCGAGCCAGCCCAGGATCGGGTGCGCGTCCGGAGTCATGTCGTAGAGCCCGGCCCAAGCGCGCGCGACCGCGATCCCGGCGGCGGGCGGGTACCGCCGCGCGAGCCGCGCGAGCCAGTCGTCGACGAGGCGCTCGTCGACTTCCGTCTCGAAGCCCCAGCGCGAGACCTCCTCGCCCATCGCCAGCCGCACTCCGCCGGCCGGCGTCCGGCGGAAGTGGAAGCCCGTCTCCGCCTCGATCACCATCGGCAGCGACTCCGGCAGCCCGTCCACGGGCTCCGTGTCGACGAGCTGGCGGCAGAGCGGCCGGATCGGCAGGTCGACGCCGACGCGGCCGGCGACCTCGCCCGACCACGGGCCGGCCGCGATCACGAGCACGTCGCCGCCGAGCTCGACGGCGTCGACCCCCTCCCGCACGTCGACGCCGAGCTCCGCGGCCCGGCGCACGACCTCGCGGCAGACCCCGGACGGATCCGCCACGCCGTCCTCGCGGCAGGTGACGGCTCCGAGCACGTCGTCGGCGAACAGGCCCATGACCTCCCGCGGGTCGACGCGCTCCACCGGGACGCCGAGCGACTCCTGGAGCTCGCGGCGCTCCTCGAGCGCGGCCAGGCCCGGCTCGGTCGTCGCGACGAACAGGTAGCCGACCTGCCTGAACAGCGGCGCGCCCAGGCCGGCGAAGAAGCGGATGCTCGCCTGGGCGAGGCGCACCTCCGCGGCGGTGGAGAACTGCTGGCGGACGCCGCCCATCGCCCGGCTCGTGGAACCGCCGGCGACCCCGCGTGGGTCTGCGAGCACCACGTCCTCGGCGCCGAGCAGCGCGAGGTTGTACGCGATGCTCGCGCCGGTTGCGCCCGCGCCCGCTACGACGACTCGAGCCAGCGGTCGAGCTCCTCGCGCTCGGCGTCGGTGAGACCTCGGAGCGGCGCGCGTACGTCCTCACCGACCGGCACGCCCTTCGAGCCGACGATTCGCTTGAGCGCCGCCTGGAACGGGAACCGCTCGACGGCGGCGCGAACCGGTCCGAGCTCGCCCTCACCGTCGTGGACGAGCCCGGCGATCAACTCCGGGAACGCGGCCGCGAGGCCCGAGACCGCGCCGGCCGCGCCGCGCTGCAGGCCCTGCCGGACGAGACCTTCGGCGCCGACGAAGACGTCGAGGCCTTCGATCAGGTACGGCTCCACGGCCTCGAACGGCTGATTGGAGACCTTCAGGCCGCGCAGGTTCGACGCCGTCTCGCGCAGGCGCTCGATCACCGCGGTAGGGATCGAGTAGCCGGCGCGCCCCCTGAACTCGTAGAGGTAGAACGGCAGCGGCTCGGAGGCGCGCGCCGCGGCGGTGAAGTGCGCGAGCAGCGCCGCGTCGTCGAGCGGGTAGTACGGCGGGCCGATGACCGCAACGGCGTCGGCGCCGGCCTCGGCCGCATGTGCCGCCAACGCGGCCGTGTCGGCGGTCGTCTGGGCGCCCGCGTGTACGGCCACCTGCAAGCGCCCGTCCGCGGCCGCGACGAAGAGCTCGGCCACGCGGCGCCGCTCGTCGATCGTGAGCAGGATGCCCTCCCCCGTCGTGCCGAGCGGGAGAATCCCGTCCACGCCTCCCGCCGCCAGGAAGTCGACGTACGGCGCGACGGCGTCCTCGTCGAGCGCGCGACCCTCGTCCCAGAGAGGTGTGACGGCGGCGGCTATGGCGCCTCGGAGCATGCCCTCGACTCTAAGCTCCGCGGCCATGAGCGCGCTCCGCATCGAGCGGGAAGGCCCCATCCTGCGCGTCACGCTCGCCCGTCCGGAGCGACGCAACGCCTTCGACGCCGCGCTGATCGCCGAGCTCACGGACGCGTTCTCCGACGTCGGCGACGCCCGCGCGGTCGTGCTCGCCGGCGACGGGCCGAGCTTCTGCGCGGGCGCCGACGTCGACTGGCAGCGGTCCGCGATCGACCTCACCTACGACGAGAACGTCGAGGACGCCATGCGGCTCTACTCGATGCTCGAGGCGATCGACGCGTGTCCCGCCCCGGTGGTCGCACGCGTCCAGGGCTACGCGCTCGGCGGCGGCTCGGGGCTTGTTGCCTGCGTCGACATCGCCCTGGCCGGCGAGGACGCGGTCTTCGGCTTCTCCGAGGTCAAGCTCGGGATCGTCCCGGCAGTCATCTCGCCTTTCGTGCTGCCGAGGATCGGCCCCGGCGCGGCGCGGCGGTACTTCCTCACTGGCGAGCGCTTCGACGCGCAGGCGGCGCTCCGGATCGGGCTCGTGCACGAGATCGCGGACGAGCTCGACGAGGCCGTCGACCGCGTCGTCGGCGAGCTGCTCAGCTCCGGCCCGCTGGCGGCGCGCGAGGCGAAGCAGCTCGTCCGCACGGCGCCCGCCGCCCTCGACAGCGCCCACATCGCGGCGCGACTGCGCACGAGCCCCGAGGGCCAGGACGGGCTCCGTGCCTTCCTGGAGCGGCGCGCGCCTACCTGGCGGTGAGGCGTCGAAGCGCCGCGCGAACAGCGCCGGGCGCCTCGACCCACACGAAGTGCCCGGCACCTTCGACGACCTCGACCCAGGCGCCCCGAATCCGCTCGGCCGCGTCGGTCGAGGCGGCAACCGGCATCGGGCTCCGTGACCCGTGAACGAAGCCGACGGGGACGCGAATCTCCGGCAGCCGCGCCTCGAGCGCCGGCAAGTCGGCCAGAATCGACTGCACCATCTCGGCCGAGCGCTCGCTCGACAGTCGGAGCTCGGGCATCGGCGGTGCGCGCTCGGGCTCCGCGAAGTATGCCGGCCAGACGAGCCGCATCCCCTCGAGCGCCAGCTCGTCGTCCGCCAGGCCGGCCGTCGAGAGCTCGTCGAGCTCCCGTGCCCGGGCGCGGACGGACTCGGGCGTCCGGCGGAAGATCTCGTCGTCGAACTCCGGCCAGCGACCGTCGCCCACCGAACCCAGTGGGTCGACGGCGAGCACGCCGAGCAGCCGCTCGGGCATCGACTCGGCGACGTGCAGTGCGAGGTGCCCGCCCCACGAATGCCCGACGACGTATGCCGTCTCCCAGCCGAGCGCGTCGAGGACGCGGCGGGCATCCCCGACGTCGGCCGCCACGGTGTACGGCCTCTCCTCCGCCGACGGCGCCTGCCCGCGCTGCTGGTACCACGCGACGTCGTTCTCCTGCGCGAGCTCGTCGGCGAGATCGCGAAGGTAGTCGAAGCCGAGCCCCGGCCCACCGTGCAGCAGGAGAACCGGTCGCCCGCTGCCCGCGCGGCGACCAGCGATCAGCGGCCCGTCGTCCTGCGTGGTGAAGTCGGTCCACGCCACTTGCGCGAAGATACGCCCCCCGTGACGACCTCGCGCAAGCCGAGCTCGACGACGTAGCGCCGCGTGCGGCGGCTGCTGCTCCTCGTCGGCGCGATGGTGTTCGTCGACACGGTCTTCTTCACGGCGCTGACGCCGCTGCTGCCGGAGTACGCCGAGGATCTCGACCTCTCCAAGGCGGGCGTCGGGCTGCTGGCCGCGGCATATCCGGCAGGCGCCCTCGTGGGCGGGATCCCGGGCGGAATGTCGGCGGCGCGGTTCGGGGTCAAGCCCACGGTGATCGCGGGCCTGCTGCTCATGGTCGTCACGACCACGATCTTCGGGTTCGCGAACGGGATCGTGCTCCTCGACCTCGCCCGCTTCGTCCAGGGCTTCGCCAGCGCGCTGACCTGGACGGCCGCCCTCGCGTGGTTGGTCTCCCGGGCGCCCGCGCGCCGCCGCGGGTTCCTGATCGGAACGGCGATGAGCGCCGCGATCGTCGGCGCTCTCTGCGGCCCGATCCTCGGTGCCGTCGCGTCCGTCACGGGCACCGAGATCGCGTTCGCCGCCGTCGGCGCCGCCGGCCTCGGCCTGGCGGTCTGGGCGGCGTTGACACCCGCCGCCAGGCCGGAGGAGCCTCAGCCGCTGTCGATGCTCTGGCAGGCGGTCAAGGATCGAACGATCCTCGGAACCGTCTGGTTCGTCGCCCTGCCCGCCCTGCTCTTCTCGACCATGGGCGTGCTCGTGTCGCTCCGCCTCGACGACCTCGGCATGAGCGCGGTCGGCATCGGGATCGTCTTTCTCGTGTCAGCGGGCATCGAGGCGGCGCTCAACCCGCTCGCCGGCCGCATCTCCGACGTCCGCGGACGGCTGCTGCCGATTCGCTTCGGCCTCGCCGCCTCGGCGGTGATGACGGCCGTGCTGCCCTGGCCCGACTCGCGCTGGGTCCTCGCCGCGTTCGTCATCCTCGCCGGCATGTCGTTCGGCGTCTTCTGGACGCCCGCGATGTCGCACCTGACCGACCTCGCCGAGCGGCGCGGGCTCGACTACGCGTACGGGTTCGCGCTGGTCAACCTCGCCTGGGCGCCCGGCCAGGCGCTCGGCGCCTCGGGCGGCGGCGCACTCGCCCGCGCCACGTCCGACGCCGTCCCGTACCTCGTCCTCTCCGGCGTGTGCCTCCTCAGCCTGCTCGTGGTAGGGCGGACGCCGACGCGGGCGTCCGACTAGCCCGCGACGATGGCGAAATGGCTCTTGACGCCTCGGGCGGGGAACACCTCGAGCAACTCGCGTACGACCTCGCCCTGCGGACCCTCGGGCAACAGGAGCGGTTGTTGGAGGAGCTACGGGCGAGAACAGGTGTGCTCTTGACGGCCACGGCGATCGTCGTCTCGTTCCTCGGCGGCCGCGCCTTGGCGACCAACGGCGATTCGTGGCTGACCCTGACGGGCACTGCCGCGGCGATCGCGAGCATCGTCCTGGGCGTATACGTCCTCTTGCCGAAGTCCAGATTCACGTTCGCACTGCACGGCGCTGCCGTGTACGAGCACTTTCAGGCCGAGGGAACGCCGCTGCGAGACGTGCAGCGAACGCTTTCGTACTGGATGAAGTCGGCATGGGACGACAACCAGATCGCGATCGACCGCTTGATCGTCTTCTTTCGCGTCGCCTGCGCGCTTCTCGTGCTGGCCATCGGGCTGTGGTCGCTGGAGCTGGCGCTAGACTGATCTCATGGCCAAGCAGGGATCCATTCCTCCGCGTCCAGGGCCTCCGCCGCCCGGGATCTTCGCTCCTGAGACCCGTACGGGCGGGAACGGCAACAAGCGTCGCTAGCGCCATAGCCAGGCCGCCGTAAGGTACGCGGCCGTGCTCGACAAGCTCCTCGTAGCGAACCGCGGCGAGATCGCGGCGCGGGTCTTCCGCACCTGCCGCGAGCTCGGGATCGCGACCGTGGCCGTGGTGGCTCCCGACGACCGTGGCTCGCTGCACGCGCGGGTCGCCGACGAGGTGGTCGAGATCGCCGGCTACCTCGCCTCCGAGGAGCACGTTCGCGCGGCGAAGCAGACCGGCGCGGATGCGATCCATCCCGGCTACGGGTTCCTCGCAGAGAACCCCGAGTTTGCGGAGGCCGTCGAGGCCGCGGAGCTCGTCTTCGTCGGCCCGTCGCCCGAGGCTTTGCGGGCGGGCGGCGACAAGCTCGAGGCGAAGCGGATCGCACGCGAGGCCGGAGTTCCGGTCGTCCCGCAGGGCGAGCCCGATGAGATCGGCTACCCGCTCGTGATCAAGGCGGCCGCCGGCGGCGGCGGCCGCGGGATGCGGGTCGTTCGCTCGCCCGAGGAGCTCGACGCCGCTCTCGAAGCGGCCCGCCGCGAGGCTCTGGCTGCCTTCGGCGACGACCGCGTCTTCTGCGAGCGGTACGTCGAGCGGCCCCGCCACGTCGAGATCCAGCTGCTCGCCGACGCACACGGCGCCGTCGTCGCCCTCGGCGAGCGTGAGTGCTCGATCCAGCGGCGCCACCAGAAGGTGCTCGAGGAGGCGCCCTCTCCTGCGCTCGACGCGGCCCTCCGCGCCGAGATGAGCGAGGCCGCGGTCGCCTTCGCGCGGGCGATCGGCTACCGCAGCGCTGGGACAGCCGAGTTCATGCTCGACGGCCGCGACTTCTGGTTCCTGGAGCTGAACGGCCGCATCCAGGTCGAGCACGCGGTCACGGAAGCCGTGACCGGAATCGACATCGTCCGGGAGCAGATCCGCGTCGCGCAGGGCGAACCGCTCGCCGGCAACAGCTCGTTACTCGGCCATGCGGTCGAGGCACGGCTCTACGCGGAGGACCCGCGAACGTTTCTTCCTCAGGCCGGGCGAGTCGAGCGGCTGCGGCTGCCCGAGACGATTCGCGTCGACGCGGGCGTCGAGGAAGGCGACGAGGTCGGAGTCGGCTACGACCCGATGATCGCCAAGCTGATCGCCCACGGCGAGACCCGTGACGAGGCCTTCGCGCACCTGCGCGCCGCACTCGCCGAGACCGCCGTCGGCGGGCTGACGACGAACCTCCCGTTCCTCCGCTGGCTCGTGGCGCACCCAGCGGTCATCGCCGGCGAGACGACCACCGCCTTCCTCGAGGACCATCCGCCGCTCTCCGCGCCGCCGCGCTTTCCCGACCGCGTCTGGCGCGTGCCCTGGCGGCTCAACCTCCCACCGTCGCCGCGCCGGCCGCCGCCCGACCTCGAGAGCGCCGCGCACTCCCACGGCCCGAGCGCCGAGCAGAGCTCGCTGACGGCGCCGATGCCGGGCACGGTGATCAGGGTCCTCGCCGCCCCGGGCGACCGCGTGGAGCCCCGCCAGACGCTGCTCGTGCTCGAGGCGATGAAGATGGAGACGCCGGTCGTGTCGCCGTACGAGGCGGTCGTGAAGGCGGTCCACGTCGCCGAGGGCGACCGTGTGGCCGGGAATCAGCCGCTCGTCGAGCTCGAGGAGTAGTCGGAGCCGCCGCGGCACCGGCGAGCCGCGCTCGGTTCAGAAGAGCTTCTGCAGCTTCATCGCCGCGCCCATGTCGCCCTTGACCTTGAGCTTTCCGGTCATGTAGGCGCTGGTCGCGTTCTGGTCGCCGTCCGCGATCTTCTTGAACGTCTCTTCCGAGGCCGAGATCGTCGCGTCGGCGTCTCCTCCGCCCTCGGTGACGGTGACCTTGCCGTCGTCGACGTCGACCTTCCACATGCCGGCGCCGTCGATGTCGAAGACGTACGAGTTCGTCATCCCGGCCGTCTTCGACGGGTCGACGCGGGACTCCAG
>Ga0126309_10000273_pt1 | contig 17655 bp, 21 predicted proteins | sample Plot56_FD_92541 | JGI IMG/M metagenome (GOLD analysis project Ga0126309, IMG submission 92541) | Serpentine soil microbial communities from UC McLaughlin Reserve, CA, USA - Plot56 | ecosystem: Environmental > Terrestrial > Soil > Grasslands | place: USA: UC McLaughlin Reserve, Lake County...
GTCGTCGAGCGAGAGGCGCGTCTCCCCGACGAGCGAGCGCAGGCCCGCGGTTCGCCGGAACCGCCGAAGCCGAGTAACAGGAAACATGCTCATTCGTCCAACTTATCGCCCATGGGCACCGGCGCCTCCGGGATCTCGAGCTCGACGTCGAGCGGGACCGGCCCACCGCCCTCCCACCGCTCGAAGCGCACGCGCTCGCCGAAGAACTCCCAGACGGCGCGGAGGGCCGCGAGCGTCGGGAGCGCGAGAAAGACGCCCGGCAGCCCGTAGATCTGGCCTCCTGCCAACAACCCGAAGATCACGAGCAGCGGGTGGAGGCGCAGCGCCGTGCCCATCACCTTCGGGACGACGACGTGGCCCTCGATCTGGTGGATCCCGAGGAAGAGAAGCGCCACCCAGACCGCAGAGAGCGGGTCGACGACGAGTGCGTACACGAGCGGCGGAATCGCACCGAGCCAGGGCCCGAGGTATGGGATCAGCTCGGCGAAGGCGACCCAGGAGCCGAAGAGCAGCGCGTAGTCGTCCTGGCCGTCCGCCCAGCCCAGGGTCCCGATCAGCCAGAGGCCGACGCCGGCGCTGACACCGATGATCAGCGAGACGAGCACCTGTCCCTTGACGTAGCCGGCGACGGCGGTCTCGACGCGGCGAAGGAGCGGCTGCGAGCCGGGTGCCGGCGGGAAGCGGCGGTCGATCCCGCGGGCCAGGCGGTCCATGTCGAGGAGCATGTAGATCGAGACGACGAGGATCAGGACGAGGCTGAAGAGCAGCTCGAAGATCGAGAAAGCGGCGCCCTCGATGAACGCGACCACGTCGGACGTGTACTTCTCGGGGTCGGCCTCCTGGATGCGGTCGACCAGGTCCTGGCCCTGCCTCCGGATCTTGATCCGCTCGAGGCCGTGGTCGTCGAGCCAGGCCTGGAACCGGTCGACGTCGCGCTCGGCTTCCGTCTCGCCGGTCTGTCCTATGTCCTCCGTAAGGTAGGCATCGATTCGGTTCGTGGCCGCTTCCGTGCGGTCGACAACCACCACGCCGAGGGCAGCCACGACCACGACAATCGCGGCCGTAAAGCTCAGGTACACGATCGCGATCGAGAGCCCGCGAGGGATCCAGACGCGGTGGAGCGCCCGGACGAGCGGCTCGAGCAGGATGGCGACGAGCGCGGCGACGAGGAAGAGCAGGACGACGTGAGAGACGGCGCTGAGCAGCAGCCACGCCGCCACGAGCGCGATCGGCAGCCCCACCAGCTGGATCCAGCGCGGGATCACGATCGTGTTGGAGCCGTTTCCCGGAGGCATCGCGGCGATCGTAGCGCCACGATTCGCGGCCTCAGGCCGCCGCCGTGGGAGTGGTCGTTCGCCGAGGACGGGGTCCTTGCACTGGACCCGCACAAGCTTCGGAACGATTCGGCTCTACAATCCCGGGCTTCGATGTCACGAACTCGTCCCGAAACGACGATGCTGCAGCCGCCGCCCCGACCCGTTACGGTCCGGGCCGTGCCCCCACCCGGCGCGCACCGCGCGAGAGCCCTCCGCTCGCGTCAGGCACGTGCCGCTGCTAGGCGCGCTCGCCGCATGGCGGCGCTCCTCCTTGCTGCGGCCGCGCTCCTGATCACGCTGCTCCTGACCGCCTTCGGCTCGGACAGCCCGACCGCCACGCTCGCGCCTGCTGCCCCGGCCCCCGCGACGCGGCTACTTCCCGCCGGGCCGCCTCGTCCGCAGGTGATCGCGGTTCGCAGCTCTCTGCGGATCCAGATGCCGGTCGCCCAGAGTCGCGTCACCGCCGTCGGCTACCACGCCTCCAGCGGCGGCGCCCTGGCGCTGTCGCCCGTCGGCCGCCAGGCGAACGCCGGCCTGCTGGCCCGGATCGCGCGCCGGCTCCTCGGCACGGGCGGCTCCGGGCTGGCGTACTACGTGCTCGGCGGATCGGACGGCCCAGCCACCTCGGTCCTGAATGTCGGCGCGCCGCCCGGCACGGACGTCTATGCGCCGGTCGACGGGACGATCGTCGGCATCACCGACTTCGTGATCAGCGGCCGCAAGCGCGGGGCTCGCATCGACATCCAGCCGTCCGGGGCCGCATCGATCGTCGTCTCGCTCACGCACCTGCGCCCGGATCCGGCGCTGACCGTCGGCTCGACGGTCACGGCCGCGAGCTCGAAGGTGGGAACGCTGCTCGACCTCTCCGACGTCGAGCGCCAGGCGCTCGCCCGCTACACGAACGACGCGGGCAACCACGTGGCCGTCGAGGTCCGCCCCGCGGCGACGCTGTCGCCCTGAGGCTCCTCTTCATCGCCGACGTCTTCGGTTCGCCCGGACGGCGGGCCGTCGAGGACCGCCTCGAGAGTTTGCGTGAAGAGCTCGACGTCGACGCGTGCGTTGTCAACGGCGAGAACGCCGCAGACGGCGTCGGACTGACGCCTCGCCTCGCCGAGAAGCTCCTCGCGGCGGGCGCCGACGCGATCACGCTCGGAAACCACGCCTGGCGGCGGCGGGAGCTGGTCGACTGGCTTCCCGGGGCGGAGCGGGTGGTGCGGCCGGCCAACTTCTCGCGGCACGCGCCCGGGCGCGGGCTCGTCGTCGTCCCCGCCCGCGGTGGAGAGCCGGTCGCGGTCGTGAACCTGATGGGGTGGCTCTTCCTCGACGTCGCCTCCGGGCCGTTCGAGCTCGTGGACGAGCTCGTCCAGGAAGCGGCGGCCGCCGCGAAGGTGATCCTCGTCGACTTCCACGCCGAGGCGACGAGCGAGAAGATCGCGATGGCCCGCTACCTCGACGGGCGCGTGACCGCCGTGATCGGGACGCACACGCATGTGCAGACGAACGACGCACGAGTGCAGCCGGGCGGGACGGCGGCGTTGACGGACGCCGGGATGACCGGCCCGCACGACTCGGTGATCGGCGTCCGCGCCGAGCTGGCGATCTCGCGGATGCGCACCGGGGTTCCGATCCGGTTCCAGCCGGCGGACGGCGACGTCAGGATCGAGGGCGCGCTCGTCGAGTGCGACGCCGCGACCGGCCGTGCAACCTCGTGCGAGCCGGTGCGCGTGAGCGTTCCTTGACGGTGCCAGGCACCGTCAAGGGTTAGCGGCAACTCCGTGCCGAAAGCGTGACGGCTCCACGAGGACGACCAGGAGCGCGATCAACACGACGTCCCGCGCCAGCACGAGCCAGGATGCCGCCTCGTCGAAGCTGAGCGCGAGGTCCCAGTACCGGAAGGGGAACCACAGCTGCGTCAGCGCAAGCGCGGCAGCAAGCAGAACCGAGGCGACGAGCCCGCGGCGGCCCCGGACGAGCGGTACGAGCGGCAGCAGCCAGATCAGGAACTGCGGCGAGAGCACCTTGCCGAGGGCGATGAACGCGACCGCTGCCGCGGCCGAGTAGCGAACGAGGCGTCCGCGCGTGGCAGGGCCGCGGGCGAAGGAGACCCACAGCGCGATCACGACGGCCACCTGGACGAGCCCTTGCACGACCGCGATCGCGTCGGGAAGACCGCCCTGGAGGTTCTGCGAGCCGCTGCTCGACTTCATCGTCAGGTCGAGGCCGAAGGCATGGTGGCCGGCAAGGAGCAGCGCAGACCCGAGACTCTCGATCTGGAGCGGCCGCCGCGCCTGCCGCCAGACGCTGTCGAGCACGTCGACGGGCGCGAGCACGAGGAACGGGAGGAAGCAGGCGAACGCAACTCCGGCAAGCAGCGCCAGGCAGAGCAAGGCCTCGCGCCGCCCACGCGTCTTCCAGACGTACGCGACGACGAGCGGGACGAGCACTCCAGGCCACAGCTTGGCCGCGAGGCCGAGCCCGAGCAGGCCGCTCCCCACGCGGACCCGGCCGGAGACAACGGCTGCGAGCGCCGCCGCCACGAGCATCGCCGGCCAGAGGTCGAAGCGGGAAAGAACCACCGAGCCGAGCAGGAGCGGGGCGGCCGCCACGAAGACGACACCCGCGGCGAGGCGCCCCAGCCCGGCGCCGAGGGCTGCAAGCGCGAGCGCGACGCAGACGACGAGCAGGGCGCCGAACCCCGCCATCAACCCCTCGAAGCGGCGCCGGTAGGTATCGGAGTCGCCACCGCCGATCGCCGGCAGCAGGAAGACCGGCAGCGCGGCGGGCGGGTACTCGACGGCGAAGTCGCGGTACGGGACGTCGCCTCGGGTCATCGCCTCGCCGTAGTTCTCGTAGACGGGCAGGTCGACGATCTGGTCGCGGGCGTAGAAGCCCTGGTGGAGCACCCACCACGACGCGAGGAAGACGCAGACGCCGGCCACCGCCACGAGCGGCCAGGCGGCCTTAGCCGGCCGCGACCAGCTCTCGGCTCGGGCGATCACGCTGCTCGACCTCCGCGGTGGCAAGCGTCCGCGCGGGCCGCGGCGCGAGCACCGCCACGACGACGAACGGGAAGAACCACGGGATGTAGAGGTAGAACCAGTGCGTCAGCGTCAGCTGGAAGCCGATCAGCACCGCGGCGGTGAGGGCTGCGACCGTGAGCGGGGTCCGGCGGCGCGGAACGAACGCCAGCGCGAGCGCGCCGAGCCCCACGAGCGCGATCACGACTTTCTGCACCAGGGCGAGGTCCGGAACCCCGCCGGCGTGGTACTGGCCCCAGCCCCAGATCGAGAACGGCGAGTCGCGCCCCAGCTGCCAGCCGAAGGTCCGGTCCCAGAAGAGCCGTGCGGCGTGCAGGACATCCGGCTCCAGCAAGAGGATCGAGAATGCGGCCGCCGACGCGACCACGAAGCCTGCTGCGAAGCGCACCACGGAGCGCACCTCGAGCGCCCGCGGATAGCCGGACCAGAGCGGAACGACCAGCAGCGACCCGAACTTCGTCCAGCCGGCGAGCGCGGCCGACGCGCCCCGGGCCCAGGCCGAGACGAGGAAGAGGAATCCCAGCAGCAGCAGGGCGGGTGGGATCGCATCGTTCGTGTTCGAGCTGAGCACGTACTGCGTGAACGGGTACGAAGCCCACGCGAACGCGAGCGTCACGCCGAGGCGGTAGCCGCCGAACCGAAGCCCGACGAGGCCGAGCAGCACGAGAGCGGCGAGGTCGAACGCGATCGCCGTCGCGTGGGCGGCGGGCAGCGAGTCCCACTTCCCGCCCCAGCCGAAGAGCAGGTACGCAGGCACGTAGGCGAGGTAGGCGACAGGGCCGTACGTGTCCCCGCGCTCGTTCGCCGCTTCGCAGCGCCCGTTCGTCTGGACGCGGTCCCGCACGTCGCCGTCCGAGTCCGCTTCCCCGCACGCCTTGAGCTTCGCGTCCGAGAGCGGGAAGTGACCGTATGGCGACTGGCCGGTCACGATTCGGTGCGCGCCGATGACGCCCGAGTAGCCGACGTCGATCACGTTCGGCTTCCGCTGCGTCACGTTGAGGCCGATGCGGAAACCGACGAGGAAGACGGTCGCCGCGGCGAGGACCCAGACCGGCCAGACCGGCCGGCCGGAGACGCCAGACCTGCCGCGGAAGCCGATCCAGACCATGCGCGCCAGCAGGTAGAGGAGCGGCGGATACGCGAGCGGGGCGCTCGTGAAGATGTCGCCCCCGTTGAAAAAGCGCAGGGAGATCGAGAACGACAGCAGCACGAGCAGGTCCAGGTTCCTCAACGCGAGCGGGCGCCGGAGATCGGCGAGCCCGAGCAGGAACGCCGCGCACAGCGCGAGCCACACGGGGACGCTGTTCAGCGTCTTGCCGCCGAACGCGCCGGGGTAGCCTCGCGCCATCTTCCAGGCCACCTGCGGGCCGGTCCACGCCTCGGTCACCGTGCCGCGGCGGTCCTCGACGAGCCCCTTCGCGATCTCGCCGGCCGGCCCCCACCAGACCTGAACCTCCCAGTCGTCCGTCTTACGGCGGTACTCCGCGTCGACGGTCCGGCCGCGCTCGGGGTAGCGGTCGAGCCAATCGGCGACCTTGTGGTTGGCAAGGAAGATCCGCTCTGCGCGCTGCCGGGTGAGGTTCCGCGTGTCGGCCGCCGACGCCGGGCCTGCGAGGACGAGCGCGAGGAGCGCGGCCGCCAAGAGGCGCATCAGCGCCGCCTGAACGACCAGAGCTTGTTGCCTACGAAGTTGATCGGCGTCACGAGGGCGATCGCGATCGCCTGCGCGACGACCTTGCCGAGACCCAACGCCACGAACGCCGCGAGGACCACCTCGTTGGCCGCGAGCGCGACGAGCGCGACGACCAGGAAGCGGAGTCCCTGGTAGGCGACGTGGCCGCGCTGGTGCCGGAAGGTCCACAGCCGGTTCCACATGTAGTTGTTCGTGACGGCCACGAGGAACGAGCATGCAGCAGCGACGCTGTAGTGCAGGCCCGCGTCGAGGAGGAGTGCGAAGACCGCGAGGTTGACGACGTACCCGCTCGCGCCGACGACGCAGAACTTCGCCAGCTGGACCCAGTTGTGAGGCGCGCGCAGAGCGCGACGCGCTCGGACACCGCGTGGGACGACGGCTGTCGTGGACCGTTCCACGGCGCCGAGCCTACCCGGCGCCGTCGCGTCCGTTCCCGTCGATGCTCAGCGCCGGATCGACCGCGACGGTCACGACGGCCGTCCCGGAAGCGACGACGAACGCCTCGATCTCGCCGGTGGGCGAGACGACGACGTCGCGGAGCGCGCCGAGATCGCGACCCGCACGGGCAACGTGCATGCCCTTCAGCTGTCGCAGCGAGCTCGCCCGGCCGCGGTAGAACTCGAAGCCGTCGTTGTCCACGAGGGCGAACGGCGAGGTCAGCCGGATCTCGCCCTCACGAACCTCGGCGGCGGCAAGGGGCAGGAAGCGATGCGCGTCGTCGCGGCACAGCACGTCGAGGCCGAGTGCCCGCTGCTGCACCGGGTCGACGATCAGGTCGACGGCCCGGCCGACATCGATGCTGTCGAGCCGGACCGGGAACTGCAGCAGCTCCTCGGCCAACAGGGGGGATCGCACACAGGCCATTCTGCCCGAGCGAGAACCCGAGAAACTTCAGACAACGGTGAACGCGTCGTCGCCGGCAGGGTCCTCCCACTCGACGTCGACGCCGTCCACGCTCGCTCCGGGCGGGCCCCGGCCGCACCATTCGACCATGCTCCGGACGCGGTCCGGGTCGCCCTCGAAGACGGCTTCCACCGAGCCGTCGGGACAGTTCCGCACCCAGCCGCCCAGTCCGAGCGAGCGGGCTCGGTCGCGCGTCGCGGCGCGGAAGAAGACACCCTGCACCCGCCCGCGGACGCGAACGCGCGCCCTGGTCACTCGCTGAAACCCTCCTCGCCGACGAGCGGCACGAAGCGGCAGGGCACCGACCGCACGACCGCGGCGCCTTCCGGGCTCTTGACGATCAGCTCGAGCCGCTGGTTCGCGCGGCCGCCCACGGGAACGACGATCCGGCCGCCGAGCTTCAGCTGCTCGTAGAGGCTCGCGGGGAGCACCGGTGTCGCCGCCGCCACGGCGATCGCGTCGTACGGCGCTCGGTCCGGCACCCCCAGCGTCCCGTCGCCGACTCGGGCGTCGACGTCGTCGTAGCCCGCGGCCGCGAGCGCCGCACGAGCGCGCTCGGCGAGCGCCCGCACGCGCTCGATCGTGACGACCTCGTCGGCCAGCTCCGCAAGGACGGCTGCGTGGTAGCCGGAGCCGGTGCCGACGTCGAGCACCCGTTCGTCACCGTCCAGCGAGAGCAGCTCGGACATCTTCGCGACGATGTACGGCTGCGACATGGTTTGGCCGCCGCCGATCGGCACGGCAGCGTCGTCGTACGCGCGCTCACGCACGTCCTCGGGTAGGAACAGCTCGCGTGGAACGCGCGCCATCGCGGAGAGCACGCGCTCGTCGTGCACGCCGCGACGCCGCAGCTGGCGCTCGACCATGCGCCGGCGCTCGTCGTCAGGCTGCACGGGCGTACGCGGGCGCCTCGACCCCGAAATGCGCCAGCACGGTGGGCGCCACGTCCACGATGCTCGCGATCTCGGCCTCCACACCCACCGCGAGCACCGGGACGGTCGAGTCGCCGGCCGCCAGCGAGCCGTGGCTCCCGCCGCCCGCGTGGTGGCGCCCCGCGAGGTCGGCGAACTCGACCCCGGGCGCGGCCGACACGATCAACTCGCCGGCGTTCGGGTCCTGGAGCGCCGCCCAGCCGCGCGCGAGTGCGTCGGGGTAGTCCGCGACGAGGCTCTCGTCGCCGGTCGTCTCCCACCCATCGCCCGCGCGGGCGAAGCGGAGCTCCTCGCCCTCCCGGCGGAGGACGGCATCGCCCCCTTCCATGAACAGCGCCAACTCGGCCACGTCCCCGGCGTCGAGGCGCGCCGCGAGGTCCCGTGGCTCGGCGTCGCAGTCCGGAAGCAGATACACCATCCCGGCGCGGTTCGAGGCCGTCACGACGAGCTGCGCGTCGGAGCGCCGGCGGTTGAAGAGCCGTAAGTCCGCGAACGTCTCCTGGAGGCGCACGGCCTGCGCGACGTGCGTCTGGCCGTGGTCGGCGAGGAGCAGAACGTCGTAGCGGTCGAGGAACTCGTCGATGCCGCCGGCCGCGGCGAGGAGCGCCCCGATCGCCTCGTCGCTGCGGCCGAGGGCCGCGTCGGCCGCGTCCGGCCCGGCGACGTGCGACGCGAAGTCGTAGTCGGGCAGGTAGTAGACGAGGAAGTCGAAGCCGTCCCGCGTCACCAGCCAGCGGCCGACGGCCGCCGCGTAGGCGTCGACCGAGCTCTCCGCCCGGTTGCGCACGGCGATGGGAGCGCCCGTGCGGTCGGACTCGAACAGGCTGTAGTAGAAGAACCGCTTCGGCCCGTAGGCGACGCGGCCGAACCCCGGGACGAGTGGCCGATGCGGCGTGCGGCCGCGGTAGCAGGTCATGTTGACCGCGGCGGTCGTGTAGCCGGCGTCCTCGAGCGCCTCGTACACCGTGACGGCGTTCCTGCCGAGGTGGGCGGCGTTCATGTTGAAGATCGTGTCGAGAATCGACCGGCGGGCCCCGGCGGCGCGAATCGCCCCGAAGGACGAGCCGTACTCGACCACGCGCCGCTCGCCGCGGTGGAACCAGACGAGATGCGGGATCTCGTGCACGTCGGGGTGGGCTCCTGTCGCAATCGACGACAGGCAGACGGGCGTCAGCGAAGGGAACGTCGACGTCGCCCTGCCGTAGCTCCCCCGCGCCGCGAGCGCCGCCAGCGCCGGCGAGCCGCCCGTGACGGCCCGCTCGAACATCGACGGGGTGAGGCCGTCGATGACGACGAGAACCAGTTTCCTGGAGCTCACTTCGGTCTAAGGCCTCGTCGTCGGGGTGCGATGGGCGGTGCGAGGCAAGGACGCAGGGAGCGTTCGTATGCGAAGCGATACGGGCGCGACTGAGGACGCCGCCTCGCGCCGTCCAGCGCGGCCCGACGGCTCAGGGCCTTGGGCCGAAGGGAGCTCCTCTCAGCGGGCAAGGCTGCGCAGGCCCGCGTAACGCTCGACGCTTCGCTGCTTCGCGCGGCGCGCGAGCACGGGCGCCGCCACCGCCTCGAGATAGCCGACGATCGGCACGAACGCGAGCAGGGCTCCGATCAACGCTGCCGCGCCCACGAGCACGGCCGTTGCGCCGCGCGTCCCGCCCCGCGCGAGCGCGCCGCGTACGACGACCCCCGCCGCGCCGCCGCCGACGACGCCGCCGGCAGCACCGGCCACCGCGTCGCCGGTCTCACCGAGCAGGAGGCCCGCCCCCAGACCGGCGGCCGCTCCAACGAGGATCGAGGCGGGAAGACCAAGGCTCCAGCCGCCGAGAATTGCCGCGGCGAGCATGCCGAGGGCGACGCCGAGGCCGAGCGAGACACCGAGCCAGTACCACTCCATGGCGTTCAGTCTAGAGCGGCGACCTCGTTTTGAAGCCGGGTCGTCGGGGTATGCGTTACGAGCGGTGGAGGGAGGACGCGCAAGCTCGGCAACGCCGCTTCTCGTGTTCGTCACGTCCTCCAAGTCGGGCCCGGCCCGGAGGATGGACAGCACGCTTGCGCACCTCGCGCGTAAGGAGCGGCACCGGCTGCGGCTGGCGCGGCTGGACATCGACGAACGCCCCGACCTCGCCGATCGTCTGGGGGTCGAGACCGTTCCCACTCTCGTCCTCGTCCGCAACCGCCGGGTCGTCGAGCGCCTGGAGGGACGCGCGAGCGTCCCGCGCATCGAAGCGATGCTCGACGAGCATCTCGCCGGCGCTCCGGTCGTCGCGGCGTAAAACCGGACGCTGCCGCTTCCCGTAGGTCCCTAGGACTGCAAACCCGGGGGGAGAGGAGGCTTCATGCGGAAGCTCACGCTCCACGCAGCGATGATCGTTGCGCTGCTGGTCGTTTTCGGCGCGGGCTCGTTCGCGCTTGCGCATGGCAACAAGAGGAACATCAGGTCCGACGACATGTCCGGATACCTCGAGGCTCCGCCGGTCTCGAGCGTCGCGACCGGGAGCTTCAAAGCGTGGATCGACGACGCCAAGGACGAGATCCACTACACGCTGACCTACGCGAATCTCGAGGCGCCCGTCGCCCAGTCGCACATCCACTTCGGCCAGCGCTCGGTCACGGGCGGCATCTCGGCGTGGCTCTGCGAGGGAACCGTGCAGTCGCCGTCGCCGAGCACGCCGGCCTGTCCCGGCCAGGGCGGCACGGTCAGCGGCGTGATCACGCCGGCCGAGGTGATCGGACCGGGTGCCGCCTTCCCGCCCGGTCCCGCGGGTCAGGGAATCGCTCCGGGTGAGTTCGAGGAGCTCGTGGCCGCGATCCGCGCCGGCCGCGCGTACGCGAACGTCCACTCGGCGAAGTTCCCCGGTGGGGAGATCCGCGGGCAATTGAACGACCGGAACCAGCGCGACGACTAACACGTGCCAGGCGGCGCACCTGTCGCGCTCCCGAGAGCCCGGCCCTAGGCCGGGCTCTCGCCGTTCTGGAGCCGCTCGATCACGGCGAGCCCGAACGCGGCCGCGCGAGCCCCGTCGACCACCCGGTGGTCGAAGGTCAGCGCGACGTACCCGACCGGCCTGACGACGACCTCGCCGTCCCGGACGACGGGCCGGTCGGCGATCCGTCCGAGGCTCAGGATCCCGACCTCGGGATGGTTGACGATCGGCGTCTGGAACAGGCCGGCCAGCTTGCCAGCGCTCGTCACGCTGAACGTCGAGCCGCGCAGCTCCTCGGGCTTGAGCTCTCCGGCGCGGGCGGCCTCGGCGAGTCGGCGCGCCTCCGCGTCGATCTCGGCCAGCGAGCGCGAGTCGACGTCCTTGACGACGGGCACGACGAGCCCCTGCTCGGTCTGGACGGCGAACCCGAGGTCGTAGCGATCGAGGTACACGATCTCGCCGCCGTCGAGCCGGGCGTTGAGCTCCGGGAAGTCCTTGAGGGCGCCCGCGGTCGCCTTCAGCGTCAGCGGGACGAGCAGCTTGAGGTCGACGCCGCCGAAGTCGCACTCCTCGACCCACGTGACGGGCGCGACCTCGCGGTGCGCGCGGGTCATGTGCTCGGCGATCAGTCGACGGATGCCGCGCAGCGGCTCGCGGCGGCCCTCTCGGTCGGGGCCGGCGGCTCCGCGGACGTCCTGCTCGGTGATCCTCCCCTGCGGCCCGGTGCCTGTGAGCGAGCCGAGGTCGACCCCGAGCTCCCGGGCGAGCTTGCGGACGAGCGGCGTCGCGCGCACCTTGCCGTCGTCCGGTGCGGAGGCTTCAGCCGCCTCCTGCTGCGGCGCGGGCTCGGCACGCGGCTGCTCCTCGGACGCGGCGGCGGGCGCGACGCCATCCTCGCCGATCACGACGAGGACCGTTCCGACGGGTACGACCTGGCCTTCCTCGACGAGGATCCGTGCGACCTTCCCCGCAGCGGGCGAGGGGATCTCGACGGTCGTCTTGTCGGTCTGCACCTCGACGAGCGGGTCGTCCTCGGCGACCTCCTGACCGACAGAGACGAGCCAGCGCGCGATCTCGCCCTCGGTCAGGCCCTCACCGAGGTCCGGAAGCTTGAACTCGTACGCCATGCCGGGCGGAAACCTAGCGGCGCCCGCCGGCCTCCTTCATCTCGACGAACTCGACGTCGCCCCAGCGAGCGAAGTGGCGCACGTGGCGGCCGGTCTCGCGAAACCCGGCACGGTCGTAGACGTTGATCGCGCGCGCGTTGAACGCGGCGACGTCGAGGATGATCGGACGGCCCTGGAAGCGGGCCCTCGCGAACTCGACGCAGCCCCGGAAGAACTCGGCGCCGAGCCCCCGGCCGGTCAGCTCGGGCCGAAGGCCGAGCCCGATCTCGACAGCCTCGCCCTTTTCCTCCAGGTAGTAGAAGCCGACGAGCGTCCCGTCCTCCGCGACGGCGCCGTAGAAGCGCTCCGGGTTCAGCACCGGGTCCTGGTCGCCGTCGTAGAAGTCGTACGGGGGCTCATAGCGCCAGGCCTCGAGCTCGGCGAACGTTTCCACCGACGCGGGCAGAATCGTGAGCTTCACGAGCGGGGCGTGCCGATCCACGCCTCGGCCGGCGCGATCAGGACGCGCAGTCCGCCCTCGACGCGCCAGATCGAGACAGCCTGCTCGTCGCCGACGAGCTGCGGAGCGATCTCGCGCGGCACGTAGCCGGCCTGGACGGTTCGCTCCTCGTTCCAGATCCCGACCGCGTGCGGGTCGTGCTCGTTGTCCCGCTCGGGAACGAGCGCCAGTCGGCGTCCCGGCTCGAAGCCCGGCTCGTTGAGCGCCTCCGGCCGGAACGACACGCCGGCGACGGCGACGACGCGGATCCGCTCGTCCTCCCAGCGGACCGGTTCGCCGGTGGCCGCGTCGCGGAGGCGATAGCCGGACGGCGCGCGCTCCAGCCAGAGCCTCAGGCGCTCTCTCACGACCATGCGCCGTCGCGAAGGACGGCGTGAACGCCGACGAGCCCGTTCACCACCTGGGTGACGCGCAGGTCGACGACGACGCTGGCGAAGGCGAGCGCTTCCGCATCCGAGAATCCGTGCTCGCGGGTCATGAGCGCGACCATCCCGTCCACCGCGATCGTCGCCGCGCGGCCGAGGTGCTCGTCGAAGCCGAACGTCAGCCAGGCCGCGTCGATTCGAGCGGCGGGCCATTCGAGCGGAAGCTCGTCGCGGATGTCGAGCGTCACGCGGGCCGTGACCGGAGTCTCGATCGCCGTCCCGCAGACCTCGCCGTCGCCCTGGCGTGCATGGCCGTCGCCGGCGGAGAAGAGCGCACCGTCGACCGGGATCGGCAGGAACAGCGTCGTGCCGGCGACGAGCTCCTTGCAGTCGACGTTGCCGCCGGACCGGCGCGGCGGGATCGTCGAGTGGCGGCCCGGCTCGATGGGCGGCATTCCGAGGACGCCGAGAAAGGGCGCGAGCTCGACCGTCCGACCGAGGGCGCGGCCGACCCCGCCGTCGAGCTGCCACCACACCGGCTGGTCGCCGACATAGGTCCCGCCCCAGTCGGCGGGAAGCACCTCGTCGATCGTGACCGCGAGCGCCTGCCCTGGGCGGGCACCCCGGACTTCGATCGGCCCGGCGAGCGCGTGACCCTCGTACTCCGCGTCGTCCCGAGGCGTGAAGCGCTCCTCGCGGGTCAGATGCCAGCCCGCGTCCGGCGTCGAGAAGCGGACGGCGTCGCCCGGGTCGACCGTGAGCACCGGCTCGAGGTCGCGCGAGAAGTGCCCGTGGAGGACGCTCGCCTCCAGCGGCAGCTCGTGCAGCACTAGAACTCGAGCAGCTTGCCGGCAGCGTCCACGACGCGCTCGACCGAGGGCATGTAGGCGTCCTCGATCTGCCAGTACGGATAGGGCACGTCGTAGCCGGTGACGCGCAGAACCGGCCCGTGCAGGTCGAGGATCGCCTTCTCGGCAAGGATCGCGGCGAGCTCCGCCGCGTACCCGCAGGTGCGCGGCGCCTCCTGCACGATCACGACGCGCCCGGTCTTCCCCGCCGAGGCGAGCAGCGCGTCCTCGTCGAGCGGCTTCAGCGTCCGGATGTCGAGCACCTCGACGGAGGCGTCGATCCGGTCGGCGGCGGCCTCGCAGACCGGGATCATGGAGCCGTAGCCGACGAGCGTCAGGTCGCTCCCCTCGCGTGCGAGGCGGGCCTTGCCGAGCGGGACGACGTGCTCGCCCTCGGGAACCTCGCCGCGGAGCGTCCGGTAGTGGAGCTTCGGCTCGAGCACGACTACCGGGTCCGGGTCGCGGATTGCCGCTGCCAGCAGGCCTTTCGCGTCCGCCGGCGTCGAAGGGATCGCGACCTTCACGCCGGGCGTGTGAACGTAGTAGGCCTCGGGCGAGTCGTCGTGGAGCTCGGGTGCGCGAACGCCGCCGCCGTACGGCATGCGCACGGTCAGCGGGAAGCCGAGCTTGCCGCCACTTCGCCAGCGGTAGCGGCCGACGTGCGTGATCAGCTGGTCGAGGCAGGGATACGAGAAGGCGTCGTATTGCATCTCGCAGACGGGCTTGAACCCGGCCATGCAGAGGCCGACGGCGCCGCCCAGGATCCCGGCTTCGGCGAGCGGGGTGTCGAAGCAACGGTCCGGCCCGAAGCGGTCACGCAGCCCCGCTGTGGCGCGGAAGACACCGCCTGCGCGGCCGACGTCCTCGCCCATGACCATCACGTCTGCGTCACGCTCGAGCTCCACGTGGAAGCAGTCGTTGACGGCCTCGAGGACCGTGCGCTCAGCCAAGGCTCGACCCCAGGGTGCGCCGCAGCTCCGCGAGGTCGCGTGCGAACGAGGCCGGCGGGTCGACGAACGTGTGGTCGAACAGGAGGGCGGGATCGGCGGGCGGCTCGGCCTCGGCGGCCGCGATCCCCTCGCGCATCACCGCCGCCGCCTCGGCCCTGATCGACGCGGCCATCTCGTCGGTGAGGATCCCCGCGCGCCGGAGGTAGCCCTCGAAGCGGGCGACGCACTCGCGGCCCTTCTCCTCCTCGACGCGCTCGAGGTCGATGTACGCCTTGGGGTCGTCGGCGGTCGCGTGGGGCGCGGCACGGTAGTGCACGGCCTCGATGAAGGTCGGGCCGTCGCCCGCGCGGGCGCGCTCGACCGCCTCGCGCGTCGCCTCGTACACGGCGAGCACGTCGAGCCCGTCGACCCGCAGGCCCGGCATCCCGTAGCCGACGGCCTTGTCGGCGAGATTGTCGGCACGGGTCTGCGCCTCGAGCGGCGTCGAGATCGCCCACTGGTTGTTGTTGCAGAGGAGGACGAGCGGCGAGCCGGTCACGGCGGCGAGGTTCGCGCCCTCGTGGAACGAGCCTTCCGAGGTCGCCCCGTCGCCGAAGTAGACGATCGCGCATGCCTTCTCGCCGCGGAGCTTCTTGCCCCAGGCGAGGCCGGCCGCGTGCGGAACGTGCGTCGCGATCGGCACGCAGATCGAGCCGACGTTGTAGTCGGCCGGGTTCCACCAGCCGGCCGGGTGGCCGCGCCACCAGGAGAGGACAGTCGACGCCGGCATCCCGCGCAGGAGCCCGATCGCCGACTCGCGGTAGCTCGGAAAGATCCAGTCGTCGTCGTCCAGCGCATACGCCGAGCCCGCCTGGATCGCCTCGTGGTTCCAGAAGATCGCGTACGTGCCGATCCGGCCCTGGCGGTGGTAGACGACCGAGCGCTCGTCGTAGGTCCGCAGCAGGACGAGCGAGCGGTAGAGCTCGACGAGATCGTGATCGGTGAGCCCTTCGACCTCGCCGTCGGGGACCGCGTCGCCGTCGCCGATCACGCGCCTCAGACCGCGCTCGGCCGGAAGTACCTGCGCCACGCTCGCAGTGTAGTTCGCGCGACGGCGCGGTCAGCCGCGCAAATGCGCGGCGATCCGCGAATCGACGGAGCGCCGGCGCCGGCCGCAAGTCCTTCAGCGGCGGGCGAGGAGCGCCAGCGCCAGCACGGCACCGACCGCGCCGAGCGCGCCGGCGACCTGGACGAGCCCGAGATCGGCGGGCACGGCAGCTCCCGCGGCGAGAAGGAGCGTGCCGATCGTCGCCCCCGCGAGCCCGAGGATCAGCATCCCCGCCAGTCGCGCGCGTGCCGCGGAGCTGTCCTCCGCCGGCCAGTCGCAAGCCTCGACCGACCAGAACGCCAGCTCGGCGACGAGGTAGAGCCCGGCGGCGACGAAGCCGGCCCGCGGATCGAGGTCGCGATCCGAGAGGACGAGCGCGAACGCGTACGCGCCGCCGAGCGAGGCGACGCCCCACGGCACGAGCGCGGCGGCCGGCCGAACGACGGCGGCAGCCACGAACAGCACGCCGAGAACGCCGAACGCCGCAGAGTCGCGCTCGAGCACGGCCGGGTAGACGGCCAGCGCCCCGGCCAGCGCGACCGCCCCGGCAGCGGCGGCTACGCGCGGACGGCTCTCGCTCCCCGCCTGAACCACCGCACCTCCTCCAGGGCGACCTGCAGCGACTCGCCGTCCCGCCACGGCACGACCGGAACGCCGACCCGCTCGTACTCGGCCCGGAGCGCCTCACGGCGCAGGCGCCAGAGCCGGAATGCCAGCTGCTCGAGCTCCTCGGGACCCGGGTCGACGTACGGCGCCGGGTCGATCTCGATCACGGCGAGGTCGAAGCCGCGGCGGCGGAGGTCGAGCAGCGCAGAAATGGCCCGCTGGTCGATCAGCGGTGTGAGCGCGACGATCAGCGCCTTCGGCGGCAGCGTCCGCGCGGGGATGACGTCGAGGTCCTTCCAGGCGTAGTTCAGGAGGATCTCCGTGTCGAGCAGGGCATCCACGATCCGGTAGAGCTGGACGACGCCGGTGGCCGGGACCAGCCAGTTGAGGACGCCGCCGAAGCTGACCAGGCCGACTCGGTCCTTGTGCCGCAGGTACCGCTCGGCCAGCGAGCCGGCCGCCCCGACGGCGAGGTCGAGCGTGCCCGGCCCCGCGCGGCGTACCTCGGCGAAGGAGTCCAGGAAGAGCACGATGTCCGCGTTTCGCTCCGGGTGCGCCTCGTTCACCCACAGCGCGTTGCGGCGCGCGCTCGCACGCCAGTTCACGCGGCGCAGCCGGTCGCCGGGCGCGAACGGCCGCAGGTCGGCGAACTCGATCCCCTCGCCGCGCGCGCGTGCGACCTGGTTGCCCGCGGAGACCTGCGTCTCCTGCGGCCTGAGCAGGGCGCGAAGGGTCTCAGCGTGCGGGTACACCTTCAGCGGCAACATCGGCTCGAGCCGCTGATCGTGGACGACGACGCCGAAACGGTCATGGGCGCGTAGGTGCACGCCGCCGAGGACGTAGGCGCCCCAGCGCTCGCAGCGGAGACCGAGCTCGATCGTCCTCGACTCTTCGCGCGCGAGCCGGATCGCCAGCCGTGACGAGCTGTCGACCACCTCGGTCCCGTACGGCGCATCGACGACCAGCTCGAGCCGCTCGAGCGGGTCGCCCTCCACGTCCAGCGTCAGCGTGATCATGTCGCCCTGCAGCGCGCGCTCGTCGCTCAGCGCCGCGTCGATCCGGAGCTGCGGCGCCTTGTCGAACGCGAGCGAGAGCGCGAGCGGCAGCGTGAAGGCGGCGGCGATCGCGACGAGCTCGGGCCTGCGCAGCGCCAGCGCGGCGAGCAGCGAGACGCCCACGAGCCCGGCGTAGCCCGTGAGCTTGGGCGTCGCGAAGCGGGTCACCTAGGCGCGCTCGGCTTCGAGATCCTCGGTCGCCGGCGTCGCGACGCGCTCGAGCACCCTCTGGACGATGTCGTCCGGGCGGATTCGCTGCACCCAGAGCTCGGGCCGCAGCATCAGCCGGTGGGCCAGCGCCGGCACTGCCACGGA
>Ga0126309_10000274_pt1 | contig 17647 bp, 15 predicted proteins | sample Plot56_FD_92541 | JGI IMG/M metagenome (GOLD analysis project Ga0126309, IMG submission 92541) | Serpentine soil microbial communities from UC McLaughlin Reserve, CA, USA - Plot56 | ecosystem: Environmental > Terrestrial > Soil > Grasslands | place: USA: UC McLaughlin Reserve, Lake County...
GCTGATCGCAGGGAGGTCGTTCACGCCGGGGCCGGGGCGGACGACGCTCTTCCCTGGGACGAGCACGAGCTCTTCGCAGGGCACGAGCGGCGTCGAGGACTCGCCGCTCGACGGAAGTCAGGACGGGCCGTTTTCCGGCAGCACCGGCGGGGGCGCGACGCCCGACGGAGGCGGCACGAGCGGTGGGGCTACTCCGCCGGCCGGTGGCACGAGCGGGACCGGCTCGGGCCAGGACGGTCCGAGCTCGACCACGCCCAAGGAGCCATCGCAGTCCCAGGGCAGCGGCTCGTCGAGCGGCTCGTCGAGCGGGTCGTCGCCGGCAGGCAAGCCGGGCGCCGGCGCGAGCGGCGGCTAGTAGGCACCTCGTCCCGGGAGCTGACCACCGGAGCCGCCAGGCGCTTTAGCAAGGTTCCGGCGCGCGTGCGCGCGCGCGTCGCTGAACGCGCCCCAACGCGGCTATAGTCGCCGCCTCATGCGGGTCGGCGTCATCACGGGCACCGGCACGTATGCGCTGCCCGAGCTCGAGGAAACCGAGCCGGGTGAGGTCACGACCCGCTTCGGCACCGCGCGCCTCACCCGCGGCTCCGCGCACGGAGTCGAGGTCGTCCACCTCTGCCGCCACGGCGAGGGCCATCCGCGCCTCTCGAACCACGTCGACCATCGGGCGAACATCGCCGCGCTCGCCGAGCTCGGCGTCGAAGCGGTCCTGTCGGTCACGGTGTGCGGGGCGCTCGACCCGCGCCTCGGGCTCGGCTCGCTGATCGTCTTCGAAGACCTCCACTTCGCTGCGAACCGCCTCGCCGACGGGACGCTGTGTACCTTCCACACGGAGCCGGGGGCGCCGGGGCGGGGTCACTGGATCTTCGAATTGCCCTTCGCCGAGGAGCTGCGCTCGGCGCTCGTCGAGGGCGCCACGGAGGCCGGTCATCCGTGCCGCGCGGAGGGCTGCTACGGACACGTCGACGGACCGCGATTCAACTCGCGCGCCGAGATCCGCTGCCTCGCCGCCTGCGGGGTGACCGCGGTCAGCCAGACCGCCGCTCCCGAGGCCGTGCTGTGCGGGGAGGCCGAAATCCCGTACGCGCTCCTCGGCTACGCCACCGACTATGCGAACGGCGTGCACGCGGAGGCCACGCCGGTCGAGGAGCTGATGCGCCTCATCGGCCGCAGCTCCGGGGTGTTCGCGACCACGCTCGCGGCGGCGATCCCGAGGCTGGCCGCCGCGGAACTCGCGCCCACCGGCGTGGTCTACCGCTTCGAGGACTGAGCGCCGCCGCCGCTCGACGCCGCGCCGCCCGCGCGACGGAGTCGCGCCGACGTACGCGCCCAAGCGACCCACGCCAGAGCGACGTCGAGGACGAACGCCACGAGATGCCCGACCGGCCCGGTGACAAGCCAGGCCGCGAGCCGCTCGGCCGCCGATCGGCGCGCATACAGAGCTTCCGGGAGCACGGTCGCAAGCTATCGTGGCCACGCCATGGCGGGCGCCGTCACGACCACCAAGCACGAGCTTCGCGACTCGCGCGTGCGCGTCAACGTCGAGGTGGAGCCGGACGCCGTCGAGCGCGAGCTCGAGGGCGCGGCGCGCCAGCTCGCGGGCGACATGAAGGTGCCCGGCTTTCGCAAGGGAAAGGTCCCCACGCCGGTCGCTGTCCAGCGCATGGGCCGGGCGGCCGTGCTCGACGAGGCCGTGCGCCGCGCCCTCCCCGGTTGGTATGGCGAGGCGGTCCGCCAGGAGAGCCTCGCGACGGTCGGCGACCCGCGCGTCGACGTCTCCGAGCTGCCTGACAAAGGCGAGGCGCTCGCCTTCTCGTTCGAGGTCGGCGTGCGGCCGCAGGCGAGCCTCGGCGAGTACAAGAGCCTCGAGGTCGGCCGCCGCGCGCCGGAGGTCCCCGACGAGGCGATCGACGCCGAGATCGAGCGCCTCCGCGAGCGCCAGGCCTCGCTCGAGACCGTCGAGCGCCCGGCCGCAAACGGCGACTTCCTCGTGGTCGACTTCGTGGGGACGGTCGACGGCGAGGAGTTCGAGGGCGGGCAGGCGCGCGGGCACCTGCTCGAGCTCGGCTCGGGCGAGCTCATCGAGGGCTTCGAGGCTCAGCTCTTCGACGCCTCGGCCGGCGAGGAGCGCGAGGTGCGCGTGACCTTCCCCGAGGACTACCGCACCGAGCGCCTCGCCGGACGCGACGCGGCGTTCGCGGTCGCCGTGCGCGAGGTCAAGGAGAAGCGCCTCCCCGACGCCGACGACGACCTCGCGCTCGAGGCCGGCGGCTTCGACACACTCGCCGAGCTGCGCGAGGACATCCGCCGTCGGCTCGCCGAGCGCGAGGAGGAAGCGATCGAGCACGAGTTTCGCGAGGCGGTCGTCGACGCCGCCGTCGAGAACGCCACCGTCGAGGTCCCGCACGACCTCGTACACGCCAAGGCGCATGAGCTGTGGGAGCAGATGGCGCGGCGTCTTCAGGGCCAGGGCATCGACCCGGAGCAGTACCTCCAGCTCACCGGCAAGGACAAGGAGGAGCTGATCCACGAGTCGGAGCCCGAGGCCGAGCAGGCGCTGAGGCGCGAGAGCGTGCTCGCCGCGCTCGTCGAGGTCGAGGGCATTGAGGTGAGCGACGAGGACCTGCTGCAGTCGCTGCGCGAGGCGGCGAGCGGCTCGGACGCGAAGCCGACCAGCGAGCGCAAGCTCGAGCGCACGCTCGCGAAGATGCGCGAGGACGGGCGCGCCGAGCTTCTGCGCGAGGACATCGCCATGCGCAAGGCGGTGGACCTGCTCGTCGAGTCGGCGCGGCCGCTCCCCGCCGGGCAGGCCGAGGCGCGCGAGCGTCTGTGGACGCCCGAGAAGGATAGCTCGGAGAAGCCAGCCGAGCTGTGGACGCCGGGGTCCTGAGCGCGTCGCTACGACCCCGCGCGAGGGGTCCGAAAGCCGTTCGAGGCGGCTGCCCGGCGCACCCCGCCAGGCGCTCGCGCAGCCGCCCAGGCGGCCCAGGGACCATTGCTAGAGTGACCGCACTCGCCGAGCCATCCGGTGCGGCGGCCGCTTCTTCCGAGAGTCGCGGCAGGAATCCGAGCGGAAAGGCGAAACGGAAGCGCGCATGAGCCCACTTGTTCCGATGGTGGTCGAGCAGACCTCGCGTGGGGAGCGCGCGTTCGACATCTACTCGCGCCTGCTCAACGAGCGGATCGTCTTCCTCGGCACGCCGGTCACCGACGAGATCGCCAACCTCGTGGTCGCACAGCTCCTGCACCTCCAGGCCGAGGATCCCGACAAGGACATCTCGCTGTACATCAACTCGCCGGGCGGGTCGGTGTACGCGGGCCTCGCGATCTACGACACCATGCAGTACATCAAGCCCGACGTGCAGACGATCTGCGTCGGCATAGCCATGTCGATGGGCGCGCTCCTGCTCGCGGGCGGCGCCGCCGCCAAGCGCATGGCGCTCCCCAACGCGAAGATCCTCATCCATCAGGTCTCCTCGGGATTCCAGGGCCAGGCGACGGACATCGAGATCCACGCACGCGAGATCATCGACGTGCGCAAGCGCCTCGACCAGATCATCTCGAAGCACACCGGCCAGGACTTCGACAAGGTCACGCGCGACACCGAGCGCGACTACTTCATGAGCTCCGAGGAGGCGAAGGACTACGGACTCATCGACCGCATCATCGAGCAGGTCTAGCCGGGGGCGCTAGCCGGCCGAGGGAGGGGGAGAGGAATGGCACGGCCCACCGAGCAGAACGAGCAGCTCCTCTGCTCATTCTGCGGCAAGTCGCAGCGGCAGGTCAAGAAGCTGATCGCTGGGCCAGGTGTCTACATCTGCGACGAGTGCATCGATCTCTGCAACGAGATCATCGACGAGGAGCTGCCCGCCCCGAGCGGCTTCGACCTCGACAATCTGCCCAAGCCGCGCGAGATTTACTCGGTGCTGCAGGAGTACGTGGTCGGCCAGGAGCCGGCCAAGCGCACGCTCTCGGTCGCCGTCTACAACCACTACAAGCGCGTGCAGATGATGCAGGCCGAGGAGTCGGACCTCGAGCTCCAGAAGTCGAACATCCTCCTGCTCGGGCCGACCGGGTGCGGCAAGACGCTGCTCGCGCAGACCCTCGCGCGCATCCTCAACGTCCCGTTCGCGATCGCCGACGCGACCGCGCTCACCGAGGCAGGCTACGTCGGCGAGGACGTCGAGAACATCCTCCTCAAGCTGATCCAGGCCGCCGACTACGACGTGAAGAAGGCGGAGACCGGGATCATCTACATCGACGAGGTCGACAAGATCGCTCGCAAGGCGGACAACCCGTCGATTACGCGCGACGTCTCCGGCGAGGGCGTGCAGCAGGCGCTGCTCAAGATCCTCGAGGGGACGGTGGCCTCGGTGCCGCCGCAGGGCGGACGCAAGCACCCGCACCAGGAGTTCCTGACGATCGACACGACGAACGTCCTGTTCATCTGCGGCGGGGCGTTCGCCGGGCTCGACAAGGTGATCGAGCGGCGCGTGGGGCACAACGGCGTGGGCTTCGGCGCGTCGATCACCTCGAAGGCGGAGCGCGACATGGGCGAGGTGTTCGAGGCGGTGCTGCCCGAGGACCTCGTGGAGTACGGGCTGATCCCCGAGTTCGTCGGGCGCCTGCCGGTGATCTCGGTCATCCACCAGCTCGAGCGCGACGACCTCGTGACCATCCTCACCGAGCCGCGCAACGCGCTCGTCAAGCAGTTCCAGCGCTTCTTCTCGTTCGACGGGATCGAGCTCGTGTTCGCCGACGAGTCGCTGCGCTCGGTCGCCGACCGCGCGCTCGAGCGCGAGACCGGTGCGCGCGGCCTGCGCTCGATCGTCGAGGAGGTCCTGCTCGAGGTGCAGTTCGAGCTGCCGTCGCGCCGCGACGTCAAGAAGTGCGTGGTGACCAAGGAGACGATCGAGCGCCGGCTCAAGCCCACGCTCGTGACCGAGGCCGCCCGCGACGAGGTCGAGGACGAGGACGAGGACGCCCAGGTCGAGTCCGCGTGAACGGGTCGGGCCGGCGCTAGCCGGTGAGACAGGTCGCCGACGGCGTCTGGCAGCTCACCGGCTTCCCGCCGCACGCCATCAACGAGTACCTGATCGGCGACGTCCTAGTCGACGCCGGCGCGCGCTTCAACCGGCGCCAGGTCATGCGCGACCTGCGCGGTCGGGCGCTCTCCGCGCACGTGGTGACCCACGCTCACGCCGACCACCAGGGGGCAAGCCACGCCGTGTGCGAGCGCTTCCGCGTTCCGCTCTGGACCAGCGAGCGCGACGCCGACGCGATCGAGGAGCCGCACCTCATCCGCGAGCGGCAGCCCGATGTCCTGATCAACAGGGTCTTCTGGCGGACGATGGCCGGGCCCGGCCACCCGGTCGCGCGGCGCCTGCGCGAGGGCGACGAGGTCGCGGGCTTCTCCGTGCTCGACGTACCCGGCCACTCGCTCGGCCACATAGCGCTGTGGCGGGAGGCCGACCGCTCGCTCATCCTCGGCGACGTCCTCAACAGCCAGGATCCGCTGACCGGGGTCGGGGGCTGCGACTGCCCAAGGACTACTTCACGCCCGACCCGGTCGAGAACCGCCGCTCGGCGAAGCGGCTCGGCGACCTCGAGCCGCGCCTTGTGCTCTTCGGCCACGGTCCACCGGTGCGCGACAGCGAGCGGTTCGTGAGCTTCTGCCGGTCGCTCTAGGCGCGGCCGGCTCCATGCTCACCGCGCCGGCGCGCTCGCGGGTCTAGGTCGCCCGCGCGGTGCGCCCGTCGTCGGGTGCCCTCGTTCCCTGGTGCGACATCCAGGAGAGGATCGCCCGGGAGTGGGTTATGAGCGTACCGTCGGGGAGTTTGAGGGCGGCAGCTCGGTGTCGCTGGTGACGGTCCGCAGGTTGCTGCGCGATCCCCTGCGCAGGAAGGGGATCGGATGGCCGTGTCCGGCGATCACCTTCTCGTACTCGACGTCCCCTTGGCGCGGAGGGCTTCCTGCACGCGTCGACACGGGTGCAAGCGCGGCCCACCGTCGTCGCCGTGGCAAACGAAAAGCGTGGGGACTTCGTTCATGGGCGGTTTGTCCTTTCTGGGTCGTGCCCCAGGGTGAGAGGACAGCCGGACCCTCGTAATTGGGGCCATCTATTCCCAAAGACCAGCGTCCGGGGCCGAACTCATCGCCCCTAGACTGCCGCCCCCATGCCCTCCGACCGCCTCCAGACGCTCCGCGAGCGCACACGTTACGACGCCTCCGAGGTTGAGGGCCGCGTCTTCGCGCGCTGGGAGGAGGCCGGCATCTTCCACGCCGAGCCCGAGTCCGACGGCTCGGACCCGCCCGAGGACAGGTTCTCGATCGCCATCCCGCCGCCCAACGTCACGGGGGCGCTACACATGGGGCACGCGCTCAACGGCTCGATCCAGGACGTCCTCGTTCGCCTCAATCGAATGCGCGGCAAGCGCACGAAATGGGTCTTCGGGACAGACCACGCAGGCATCGCCACGCAGGTGCAGGTCGAGAAGGTGCTCGCCGAGGAGGGGACCTCGCGCCAGGAGCTCGGCCGCGAAGCGTTCCTCGAGCGTGTGTGGCGGTGGCGCGAGCAGTATGGCTCGACCATCGTCCAGCAGTTCAAGCGCCTCGGCGCCTCGGCCGACTACGCCGACGAGCGCTTCACGATGGACGAGGGCTACGCGCGCGCAGTCGCGCACGTGTTCGTGAGGCTGTTCGAGAAGGACCTCATCTACCGCGACAACTACCTCGTCAACTGGGACCCGGGGACGCGCTCGGCGATCTCCGACCTCGAGGTCGAGCAGCGCGAGGTGCGCGACACGATCTACGCGATCGACTACCCGCTCGCCGCCGGCTCGGGGTCGATCACGGTCGCAACCGTGCGCCCCGAGACCATGCTCGCCGACACCGCGATCGCCGTGAACCCCGACGACGAGCGCTACACCCGGCTCGTGGGCGAGACGGCGGTCCTCCCGCTCCTCGGGCGCCGGCTCAAGATCATCGCCGACCCCTATGTCGACCCGTCGTTCGGCACCGGCGCGCTCAAGATCACTCCGGGACACGACCCGAACGACTTGGAGATCGGCCGCCAGCACGGGCTCGAGGAGATCACGGTGATCGGCGAGGACGGCCGCATGACCGCGGCCGCCGGCGAGCGCTTCGCGGGGCTCAGCGTCGACGAGGCGCGCGACGCCGTGGTCGCGGCGCTTCGCGAGGACGGCTTGATCTCGGGGACGGAGCCCTACGTCCACGATGTGCCCCATTCGCACCGCTCGGGCCGCCGCATCGAGCCGCTCATCTCGCTCCAGTGGTTCTGCGACATGAAGGACCTCGCAGAGCCGGCAATCGCCACGGTCAGCGACGGGCACGTGCGCTTCCACCCCGAGAAGCCATGGACCGGCGTCTACCTCGAGTGGCTCAGGAACATCAAGCCCTGGTGCATCTCACGCCAGCTGTGGTGGGGCCATCAGCTCCCCGTCTGGTACTGCGATGAGTGCGAGGAGACCTACGTCGCCGACCCCGAGCGCCCGCCCGAGCGCTGCGGCGGCTGCGGTGGCGAACTGCGGCGCGACGCCGACGTGCTCGACACGTGGTTCTCCTCAGCGCTGTGGCCGTTCGCCACGCTGGGCTGGCCCGACGCGACGCCCGAGCTCGGCACCTTCTACCCGACCGACGTGCTCTCGACGGCGCGCGACATCATCTTCCTCTGGGTCGCGCGCATGGTGATGATGGGGCTCGAGTTCAGCGGCGAGGTCCCCTTCCGTGACGTGCCGATCCACGCGGTGATCCAGTCACCCGACGGGCGGCGCATGTCGAAGTCGCTCGGCACGGGCATCGACCCGCTCGAGGAGATCGACCGCTACGGCGGCGACGCCGTCCGCTTCGGCCTCCTCGCCATGGCTTCCTCGCAGGACGTCCGCTACGCGGCCGACCGCGTCGCGCAGGGCCGCGACTTCGCCAACAAGCTGTGGAACGCGTCGCGGCTGATCCTGCTGCAGGTGGGAGAGGGGGTCGACGGCGCCGAGGACGCAGCCCCCAGTGCCGAGGCGCCCGAGGACCGTTGGATCCTCTCGCGCCTCGAGCGCGCCACCGAGCGCATCGGCGAGCTGATCGACCGCTACGAGCTCTCGCACGCCGCGCGCGAGCTGTACGGGTTCGTGTGGGGCGAGGTCTGCGACTGGTACCTCGAGCTCGTCAAGCCGCGCCTCTACGACGAGTCGGGCGACCGCGCGGAGGTTAGTACGACGGTCCTCCACGTGCTGCGACGGGTGCTCGTGCTCGCTCATCCGATCCTCCCGTTCGTGACCGAGGAGGTCTGGTCGTTCCTGCCCGGCGCCGAGGGGCGCGGGCTGCTCGCCGTGGAGCGCTGGCCCGAGGTCCACCGAGAGGGGATCGACGCGGAGGCGGAGGCGGAGGTCGACCGCGTGATCGAGGCGGTCACCGCGCTGAGGCGCTACCGCGACGACGTCGAGGCGGCGCCCTCGGCGCGTGTCCCCGGCCGGCTCGAAGCCGAGGGCTACGCGCGCTCGGTCGGCCACGTCGCCCGCCTCGCGCGCTTCGAGCTCGAGGCCGCGGTGGGGGAGGGGGCCGCGGACGACGGACGCGGCGCCGCCGCGAACGGGGCGGAGCCGATCGCCACCGTTCCCGTGCCTGGCGGGGTGGTCTACGTCCTTCCCTCGGACGCCCTCGACACCGAGGAGGTCGAGCGCCGCCGCACCGAGCGACGGCGGGCGCTCGAGAGCGAGATCGCGCGCGCGGAAGGCAAACTCGCTAACCGCGGCTTCGTCGAGAAGGCACCGGCCCACCTGGTCGACGCCGAGCGCGAGAAGCTCGCGCGCTTCCGGGAGGAGCTCGCCGAGCTGCTCCGAGGCGGTCGGCGCACGCGACGATGAACTCCTCCCAGGCCGAGAGTTACCTGCTCGACCTCGAGCTTTTCGGCATGCGCTTCGGCCTTGACCGCATGCGCAAGCTCACCACCGCGCTCGGCATGCCGCAGCGGCGCTTCGCCTCGATCCACGTCGTGGGGACGAACGGCAAGTCGTCGACCGCGCGCATGGTCGCGGCGCTCCTCACGCGCCACGGCCTGCGCACCGGCTGCTACACCTCGCCACACCTCTACTCCTTCCAGGAGCGGATCGAGGTCGATGGCGAAGCGGTCTCCGAAGAGGACTTCGCCGCGGCGGTCGCTCGCGCCGCGCACGCGGCGGCGCTCGTCGACCGCACGCTCTCGGGCGACGACCGGATCACCCAGTTCGAGGCGCTGACCGGAGCCGCCTTCCACGCGCTCGCGCGCGCGCGCGTGGACGTGGCGGTGATCGAGGCGGGCCTCGGGGGCCGCCACGACGCGACCACTGTGATCCCCTCGAAGGTCCAGGTCCTCACGGGCGTCGGCCTCGAGCACACCCGCTGGCTCGGTCCGACCCTGCGCCACATCGCCGAGGAGAAGCTCGCCGTCGTGCCGTCGCACGGCCGCCTCGTCGCTCCCGAGCTACCGGACGAGGTCGAATCCGTGGCCGTGGCCGTCACCCGTGAGCGGCCCGCCGGGCGCGTGACCGTCTCGCACGGAGCGGAAAAGGGACTGCCGCCGCTCCCGCACGCGCCCGGCACGTTCCAGCGGCGCAATCTCGCGCTGGCGGTCGCCGCGGCCGAGACCTTCCTCGATCGGGGGCTAGACCAGGAGGCGGTCCGCTCGGCCGCCGCGACGATCGCCATTCCCGGAAGGCTCGAGCAGGTGAGCGAGCGGCCGCTCGTGCTCTACGACGGTGCGCACAACCCGGCCGCCGCGCAGGCGCTCGCCGAGTCGCTGCCCGAGGTGGTCGGGCAGCGACTGCTCGTCGGCGTGGTCGCCATCCTCGACGACAAGGACGCGGCCGGCATCCTGCGCCCGGTGCTCCCCTGCTTGAACCGCGCGGTCTTCACGTCCGGGAGTGGAGCGCGATACCTGCCTGCGGCCACGCTCGCCTCGCTCGCTGGACAGCTCGACCGGCGGCTCGAGACCGAGGTGGTTCGAGAGTCGCACGCGGCGCTCGCGCGCGCGCGCTCGCTCGCCGGCGAGGATGGCGCGGTCATCGTCACCGGCTCACTGCACCTGCTGTCGGACCTCCGCCGGACGCCCGAGGCGCGCGCCTCGTCGCTGTGAGCTCTCGCGAAGGCCCTGCTCAGCCCGAGCACGCGCCGACGCGCCCGCGCGCCGGCTCGGCCGAGGGCGCCCGCGCGCCGAGCGAGGGACCGAGCTTCCTGGCGATGATCGGGCTTGTCGCCGTCGGGGTGGCGCTCGTTATCATCGTTTTCTTCGCGATCGGCTACATACTCGGCCGCCTCTTCCTCTAGTCCTCGCTCTTCTCGGTGAAGGGCTCCGGGTACGAGCTCGCCCCCTCGTCCGCTCGCGGTCGACCGCGGCGTGCGGGTAGACTGCACGGGTCATGCCGCCGATCGCCATCTTCGGCATCGAGAATGACACGCTCAGCCTCGTCATCGGGCTGCTGCTGCTGTTCCTCGTGGCGCTGTGGCTGGCGCTCGCCTACTACACGTACATGGACGCCCGCCGGCGGATCGCGGACCCCATGCTAGTGGGCACCGCGACCGTAGCGGCGCTGATCTTCCCGTTCATCGGGACGATCGTGTACATGATCGTGCGCCCGCCCGAGTACCTCGAAGATGCGCACGAGCGCGAGCTCGAGATCCAGGCCGCGGAGGCGCGCCTCGCGCAGCTCCAGGGCGAGGTGTGCCCGTACTGCGACTTCCACGTGGAGACGAACTTCCTGCGCTGCCCGAGCTGCCTGCGCCGGCTCCGAGAGCCGTGCCGGAGCTGCGGCAAGCCGCTCGACCCACGGTGGAAGATCTGCCCGTTCTGCGAGGCCGACGTCACGAGCGGGGCCCAGGGGCGCTCGCGCGGGCGCCCGAGCAGACGCACCGGCGCGCGGGCCCGTTCCCAGGCGCCGAGCCGAGCCACCGCGGGCGGCGCCACCGCCGCCGAGGGCGGCGCGCCCGCGGGCGGCGCCGTCGGCCCGCCGGCCGGCTGAGAGCCGGCCCAAACCCCTCACCCCAGGAGACCAGAGTGGAGCGGACGCTCATCCTCATCAAGCCCGATGCCTTCGCTCGCCGGCTGACCGGAGAGATCATCGCCCGCTTCGAGCGCAAGGGGCTCGAGATCGTGGCCCTCAAGAATATGCAGGTCGAGCGCGACCTCGCCGACGAGCACTACGAGGAGCATCGGGAGAAGCCGTTCTTCTCCGACCTCGTCGAGTTCATCACGAGCGGCCCGCTCGTCGCCATGGTCATCGAGGGCGACTCAGTTATCCAGGCCTCGCGCCAGGTGATCGGCGCCACGAACCCACTCGAGGCCCACGCCGGCTCGATCCGCGGCGAGTACGGCATCGAGGTCCAGACGAACCTCGTCCATGGCTCGGACTCGCAGGAGTCGGCCACGCGCGAGATCGGCCTCTTCTTCCCGGAGCTGTCGGAGTAAGGCACGCGGTTTCGGAGCGGCGGCGAGACCGGTCGGGGCGAGCGGCTGAGTCCGTCGTCGCTCGGTGCGCGCGCGGCTCGGCGCGAGGGCGTCCCTCACGGTGGCGTCTGGAGCGAGCCGCAGTCGAGCGGAAGCCAGCCCTAAGGTGAGGGAACCCAAGCCGCCCCTCACGCTTGCATCGCGCTCGCCCCAGCGCCGGGCAATCCTCGCCCAGCTTGGCATCGCGTTCGAGGTCGACGTCCCGGAGGTCGAGGAGCTCGAGACCGGCGAGCCGCCCGCGCTTGCCACCGAGAACGCTCGACGCAAGGCCGAGGCCGTCACCGGCGGGCTCGTGCTCGGCGTCGACACCGTCGTCGCGCTCGACGGCGAGCCGTACGGCAAGCCGCGCGATCGCCGGCACGCCGAGGCGACCCTCCGCGCGCTCGCGGGGCGCGACCACGAGGTCTGGAGCGGGATCACGCTGCGGGACGAGGGGGTAACCCGGATTGGCGCGGCGTGCACGCGGGTGCGCTTCCGCGCACTCTCCGCGCCTGAGATCGGGTGGTACCTCGACAGCCACGAGTGGCGGGAGCGCGCCGGCGGCTATGCGATCCAGGGCCGGGGGGCGGCGCTCGTCGAGTCGATCGAGGGGGACTTCTGGAACGTGGTCGGCCTGCCGGTCGCGGAGCTCGTGCGTCTCGCGCCGGGGCTGCTGGTCGGCGACCCGCCCGGCGAGCGGCGCTGAGCGCTCGTGGAGGTGAGCGACCACCCCGCCGGCGGGCCGAAGTCCCTGCTTGCGGGCGCCGCACGCGCACCTGCGGCGCAGAAATCGCCGCCCCCGCGTTCGCTAGACTGCCGCCCGCACAGGGCGCTCCGCTTCACCCGCGCGGCAGCCGGGGACCGCGGCGAGGTTCGAGCTGCTCGAGGCGAGCGTGCGACGAACCCGGGCGCTCGCTTATGCGGGGCGGCCGCAACTCAACACGGATACATGGGCTTCTTCTCCTATCTCACAGGCTTCGGTGGCCGCGACATGGCGGTCGACCTCGGCACCGCGAACACGCTCGTGTACGTGCGCGGGCGCGGGATCGTGCTGTCTGAGCCCTCGGTCGTGGCGATCGACTCGCGCAACGGCGACGTGCACGCGGTCGGCATCGAGGCCAAGCGCATGCTCGGGCGCACGCCCGGGACCATCTCGGCCATCCGCCCGCTCAAGGACGGAGTGATCGCCGACTTCGACGTGACCGAGCAGATGCTCCGCCACTTCATCCAGAAGGTGCACCAGAACCGCTGGGCGCACCCGCGCGTGGTGGTCTGCGTGCCGAGCGGCGTGACCGGAGTCGAGAAGCGCGCGGTCGAGGAGGCGTGCCTGTCGGCCGGCGCGCGCCAGGCCTACCTGATCGAGGAGCCGATGGCTGCGGCGATCGGCGCCGGCCTCCCGGTAGGCGAGCCAACCGGCTCGATGGTGGTCGACGTCGGCGGCGGCACGAGCGAGGTCGCGGTCATCTCGCTCGGGGGTATCGTGGTCTCGCACTCGCTGCGGATAGGCGGCGACGAGCTCGACGAGGCGATCACGAACTACGTCAAGCGCGAGTACAAGCTCATGATCGGTCAGCAGACCGCCGAGGAGGTCAAGCTCGAGATTGGCTCGGCCTACCCGCTCGGCGACGAGGTCCAGGCCGAGATCCGCGGGCGCGACCTGGTGTCCGGCCTGCCTAAGAACGTGGTACTCACGAGCGAAGAGGTTCGCCTCGCGCTCGACGAGCCGATCCAGCAGATCGTCGACGCGGTCAAGGAGACGCTCGACCGCACCCCGCCCGAGCTCGCGGCCGACATCATGGACCGCGGGATCATGCTCGCCGGCGGCGGGTCGTTGCTCCAGGGGCTCGACGAGCGCCTGCGGGAGGAGACGCAGATGCCGGCGCACCTCGCCGAGTCGCCGCTCACCTGCGTCGCAGTGGGCTCCGGCCGGTCGCTCGAGGAGTTCGAGGCGATCCACCGCTCAAACAAGAACGCGTCCCGACCGCGCCGGCGCAGCTGACGCGGCGCGCCCTCCGGCGTGTACCCCGACCGCAAGACCATCCGGCGCAGGCGGGCGGTGCTCGCCGCCTTCGTGCTCGCTTCGGTGGCGCTCCTCACCGTGTGGTTCGGCGAGCCGATGGGCGGCGTCCTGCACACGATCCAGCGCGGCGCCCAGGAGATCCTCTCCCCGATCCAGACCGGGGCGAGCCGGGCGCTCAAGCCGGTGCGGGACACGGTCGCCTGGACGGGCGACACGATCCGAGCCAAGGGCGAGAACAAGCGCCTGCGCGACGAGGTCGGGCATCTGCGCCGTGACCTCGCCACCGCGCAGACGACGGGACGCGACGCCGAGCAGCTCGCGGGATTCGCTGCCATCGCCCGCCGCGAGACCTTCCCGTCGGGCACCGAGCCGGTGACCGCGCGCCTCATCGCCCGCTCGCCCACCGTGTGGTGGTCGAGCGTGCAGATCAACAAGGGCTCGGGCGACGGCATCCGCATCGACCAGCCCGTGATCACGGGCGACGGGCTGGCCGGCAAGGTGACATCGACGACCCCGGGCACCGCGACCGTCCGCCTCATCACCGACGAGCGGAGCTCGGTCTCGGCGCAGGTCATGCCCGAGGGCGCCGACGGCATCGTGCGGCCGAAGGTCGGCAACCCCAACGACCTGCTGCTCGACTACGTCGAGAAGGGGAGCAAGATCAAGCAGGGCCAGACCGTCGTGACCTCAGGCTTCTCGGCCTCCCGGGGGCTTGAGTCGATCTTCCCGCGGGGCATCCCCGTCGGGCGCGTGAAGAAGGTCGACCGCTCGGAGCTCGACATCTACCAGACGCTCCATATCCAGCCGTTCGCCGAGCTCAAGCGGATGGACTTCGTCCAGGTTCTGACCGCCGCGCGCTCCGGCGCGCGCGCCGAGGTCACGAGCCCGTGATCGCTTCGCGCAAGGCCGCCCTGCGCGTCGGCCTGCTCGTGCTGGCCGCCGTACTGCTCCAGGTCTCGGTCGTGGCCCAAATCAACATCCTCGGCGGCTCCGCCGACCTCATCCCTCTCGTCGTCGCGGCGATCGCCCTCTACGGCGGAAGCGTCGCCGGAGCGGCCGCCGGCTTCGCGACCGGGATCCTGCTCGACCTCGCGCTCGGGATGAGCCTCGGAGGCTCCTCTCTCGTCCTGACCGGTGTCGGTTACGGCGTAGGGCGCTTCGCCGAGCTCCGCGACGTCTCCCACGGGCTCCTCCCGATCGCGCTGGCGGCCGCTGCGAGCGCGGGTTACGATCTCGCCTACGGCGCGATCACGTTCATGCTCGACCTCGAGGCCGCGGTGAGCGCGCTCGTCTTCCGCGACATCCTCGTCGGGATGCTGCTGAACGCCGTGCTCGCACTCCCCTTCTTCGCCTTCGTGCGCCGCGTGCTGCGCGCCGTCCTGCGCGCGGACCACGTCGCCCGCCGGCGCCGCGGCCGCCCGCGCGAGGCGGGCCCAATCGGCCTGCGCGGGCTCGAGGTCTAGGGGAGGCGGCGCGTGTACCTCGACACCCGTCGCCCCGCGATCACCCCGCAGCTCGCCTTCCGCGTGGCGATGCTCGGCGGGCTCGCCTTCCTCATGTTCAGCGTCGTCTTCTTCCGCCTGTGGTACCTCCAGGTGCTTTCGGGCGACCGCTACGTCGCCGAGGCGAACGACAACCGGGTGCGCGACATCAAGGTTCAAGCGCCGCGCGGCCAGATCGTCGATCGCCAGGGGCGCCCGCTCGTCGACAACCGCACGGCGCTCGCGGTGAAGCTCAGACCGACCGACCTGCCTAAGTCGCGCGCCGCTCAGGACGACCTCTACTCCCGGCTTGGCGAGGTGCTCGGCCGCTCGCCGGGGAAGATCCGCTCCGACGTCAACGAGCAGCTCACCGCCGTGCCGTTCTCCTCGGCCACGGTCAAGCAGGACGTGAAGCTGCCCGTGGTCGGCTTCCTGCTCGAGCACTCCGACGACTTCCCGGGCGTGTCGGTGGAGCGTGTGTTCCTGCGCCGGTACCCGCACGACGAGGTAGGGGCGCACCTCTTCGGGACGGTGGGCGAGGTGACCAAGGAGCAGCTCAAGGAGTCCACCTACCGCGGCGCCGAGATGGGCGACCGGGTTGGCCAGTCCGGCGTCGAGGCGACCTACGACCGCTACCTGCGCGGGCGCAACGGGGCCACGCGTGTGCAGGTCGACGCCATGGGCACGGTGACGGGGTCGCTCTCGGCCAAGCAGCCCCGCGCGGGCAAGCAGCTCCGCCTGGCGGTCGACCTCGACGTCCAGAAGACCGGCCAGGAGGCGCTCGGGATCGGGCGGCGCGGCGCGTTCGTGGTCATGGACGTGAAGACTGGCGAGGTGCGCGCGCTCGGCTCGGCGCCGTCCTTCGACCCCAACCTGTTCGCCAAGTCCGTCAAGCAGTCCGACTACAAGCGCCTGAGCGACCCCGAGAACGGCAATCCTCTCGCCAACCGCGCGGTCCAGGGCCTCTATCCCACGGGCTCGACGTTCAAGCTGATCACCGCGGCCGCGGCCCTCGAAGGTGGACTAATCACCCCCTCCACACCGATCAGTGACCCCGGCTCGCTCAACGTGGGCGGGACGGTGTTCAAGAACGCGGGCGGGGCGGTGAACGGGGTGATCGCGCTGCCCCAGGCCCTGTCGGTCTCGAGCGACGTGTTCTTCTACAAGATGGGCCTCGAGGCCAACGGCAAGGGCGACGGCCTGCTCATCCAGCGCTGGGCGCAGCGCCTCGGGCTCGGGCGCAAGACCGGGATCGACCTGCCCGGAGAGCTTCCCGGCCTCGTCCCGAGCCCGAAGTGGCGCGACAAGGTCAACAAGCAAGGGATCGGCGACGGGCGACCTTGGTCGGCCGGCGACAACGTCAACCTCGCCGTTGGGCAGGGCGACCTCCAGGCCAACCCGCTCCAGATGGCGGTGGCCTACGCGACGGTGGCGAACGGCGGGCGCGTCGTCACCCCGCACCTCGCCGAGCGGATCGAGGACGCCGACGGGCGCGTGCTCCAGAAGGTTCCCGCTCCCGCGCGGCGGCGGGTGAGGATCAAGCCGGAGTACCGCAACGCGATCCTCTCCGGCCTGCGCTCGGCCGCGAGCGCCCCGCGCGGCACCTCGGCCGACGTGTTCAAGGGCTTCCCGATCCCCGTCGCCGGCAAAACCGGCACCGCGGAGAAGGGCATGGGCCGGCCCGACCAGTCGTGGTACATCACGCTCGCGCCATACCCGAATCCGCGCTACGTTGTGGCGGTTACCGACGAGGCCGGCGGCTTCGGCGCCGAGACCGCCGCCCCGGCCGCGCGCCGCATCCTCGCTGCCCTGTTCGACGTCCGCGGCCAGAAGAACAAGGTCGTGAAAGGCTCGAGCCACACCTTCTGATGCTTCCCCCCGCCCGCCGAGCGACCCCGCGCTGCGTGCGCCGCTAGGGTCCGCGGCGATGTACGCCAGCCCGGTGCAGAAAGGATCGGTCGGCCGGCCCGGCCCCGTCCTCGGGGAGCTCGCCCGGCTCGACCTCCCGCTGCTCGCCGCCGCCCTCGGGCTGATGGCGGTCAGCATCTACACGCTCACTATGGCGACCCAGGACGACATCCCGGGGAGCCCGCTCTACTACGTGCTCCGTCAGGCGATCTATGGCGTCGCCGGGCTGGCGATCGCGCTCGCCGTCTCGCGGCTCGACATCTCGCGTATACGGGAGCACAGTCGCGCGGTCTACATCGGCATGCTCGGCTCAATCCTGCTCGTCTTCGCCATCGGCGCGGCGGCGCGCGGGTCGAAGCGCTGGATCGACCTGCCCTTCTTCAAGTTTCAGCCCTCTGAGCTCGGCAAGGTGCTGCTCATCCTGGCCCTATCTGCGTTCGTCGTCGACCGCGTGCGGCGGATCGGCGACCGCGACACGACGAGCCGCATCGTCCTGCTCGCGGTCATCCCGGCAATGCTCGTGGTGGCGCAGCCCGACCTCGGGTCGGGGCTCGTGTATCTGGCGATCGCCGCGGTGACGATGTTCATCGCAGGGGCGAAGTGGAACCACCTCGCGGTGCTCGGCGGCCTCGCGGCCGCCGCGGTCGTCGTGGTCCTGGTGGCCGCCCCGGCCGTGGGTGTCGAGGTGCTCAAGCCGTATCAGGTCGACCGGCTGACGGCGTTCGTCAACCCGACGGACGACCCTCAGAGGCAGGGCTATCAGCTCAAGCA
>Ga0126309_10000275_pt1 | contig 17645 bp, 18 predicted proteins | sample Plot56_FD_92541 | JGI IMG/M metagenome (GOLD analysis project Ga0126309, IMG submission 92541) | Serpentine soil microbial communities from UC McLaughlin Reserve, CA, USA - Plot56 | ecosystem: Environmental > Terrestrial > Soil > Grasslands | place: USA: UC McLaughlin Reserve, Lake County...
CTGCTCGACGGGCTGGTGCCCGACTCCCCGCACACGCCGCACCAGTCACTCATTACGTTCGTCGCGGATAGACCTGGTCATGACAGGCGCTATGCCATAGACGCGGGGAAGATAGAACGCGAGCTCGGCTGGCGGCCCGAGGAGACGCTGGAGACAGGCATGGAGAAGACCGTGCGCTGGTACCTGGAGAACCGCGGGTGGTGCGAGGCCGTGCGCTCGCGGGGCTACGGGGGCGAGCGGCTCGGGTTGGGCAGCCGCGGAGGGCCGGCGTGAAGGGGATCGTGCTCGCCGGGGGATCCGGGACCCGGCTGTATCCGCTTACCAAGGCGATAAGCAAGCAGCTCCTGCCCGTCTACGACAAGCCGATGATCTACTACCCCGTGAGCACGTTGATGCTCGCGGGCATCAGGGACATACTCGTGATCTGCACGCCCGAGGACCTCTCCCGCTTCGAGGATCTGCTCGGCGACGGTTCGCAGTGGGGTGTGGATTTCGAGTACGCCGCGCAGCCCAGGCCAGAAGGGCTGGCCCAGGCCTTCGTCATCGGGCGGGAGTTCGTCGGCTCCGAGAGCGTCTCGCTCGTCCTCGGGGACAACATCTTCTTCGGACACGGCCTCTCCGAGATCCTCGAGCGGTCGGTCGGCAGGCGGGAAGGGGCCACTGTTTTCGGGTACTACGTCAGGGACCCGGGGCGCTACGGCGTTGTCGAGTTCGACGACGACGGGACGGTTCTCAGTATCGAGGAGAAGCCGGAGAGGCCCCGTTCACACTACGCCGTGACGGGCCTCTACTTCTACGACAACAGGGTACTCGACGTGGCTGCTGAGCTAACGCCGTCGGCGAGAGGCGAGCTGGAGATAACCGACGTCAACGTCGACTACCTCGAGCGCGGGGAGCTGCAGGTCCAGCTCATGGGCCGCGGGATGGCGTGGCTCGACGCAGGTACGCACGAGTCGCTACAGCAGGCGTCCAACTTCATCGAGACCATCGAGCAGCGGCAGGGCCTCAAGATAGGGTGTCCCGAGGAGATCTCCTACCGCAAGGGCTACATCGACGCCGAACGGCTCGAACGCCTCGCCTACCCGATGAGGAAGAACGACTACGGCCGGTACCTGCTCGAGCTCCTGAGGAGCGAGGAGTACGTCACGTGAACGTCCTCGAGACGGAACTCCCTGGCGTCCTCGTCATCGAGCCTGATGTCTTCGGCGACGCCCGAGGTTTCTTTATGGAGAGCTGGAACGGCGCCCGCTACGAAGAGCACGGTGTCCCGAACCACTTCGTGCAAGACAACCTCTCGTTCTCGGCACGCGGCGTGCTTCGTGGGCTCCACTTCCAGAACCCCAAGTCCCAGGGCAAGCTCGTCTCCGTCTTGCGGGGCGAGGTCTTCGACGTGGCCGTGGACATCAGGGTCGGCTCCCCGACCTTCGGCGGATGGACGGGCGTGACCCTCTCCGCAGAGAACAATCGCCAGCTCTGGGTCCCTCCCGGCTTCGCCCACGGCTTCGTCGTCACCGGCGAGGGCGCGCTCTTCTCCTACAAATGCACGGACTACTACGCCCCCGAGTACGACGGGTCCATCCTGTGGAACGACCCCGGGATCGGGATACGGTGGCCCGTCGAGGCCCCGAGCCTCTCGGATAGAGACCGCGCCGCCCCGCCGCTGGACGGGATGCCAGAAGGGGCCCTGCCGCGCTATAAGAGAGGCTGAGACGAACAGGCGGGTCCACGCTCGCGTGCTCATGATCTAAAACAGAGTTTCGCAAGGGCGGTCTCCGAGGTTCGCCCGCAAGAAATTTCAGAGGTCTTACAGTGAAGTGTCGAAGACTTGCACGTTTAGCCTTGGAGCGCTCCGGTTACATACGTAACACAACTGCCAAGAGAGAAGGCCGAGGGCCGGACCGAGCAGAGGAAAGGCTAAGCAGGCGAGGAAGCCGCCCGGAAGTCCTGGCCGAAAAGGAGGAGAGCAGTTCGTGCCAAAGCCAAAAAATGTTGTCGAGCGAACCGCGAGCAAGGCCACCAGCAGAACAGGGCCCGGCACCAATAGGAGTGAGGGACGCGGGGGCTCCGGAGGCGCCATCACCATCGCCTCCGTGAGTCCTAGCGGGAACGTCGGCAACCCCGTCCCCACCGTCCGGGCCAAGGTCGAGGCCGAGGGGGGCAATCTGTCCAAGAGCGACATAAGGCTGTACCTGGACGGGGCCGAGCAGAGGCGCTTCTATTACGGCAGGACCACCGGCAACCTGAGCTACCACCCCGGCATGCTCTCCTCTGGCACCCACACCGTCGAGATAGTCGCCACGACCGGCCAGGGGAGCAGCACGTCCAGGAAGAGCTGGACCTTCTCCGTCTCTTGAAGCAGGTCAAGGAAGGGTCGCAGGACGCGCCCCTTCTCACACGGCTCTTTTGCGTGCGCTCCGGTCGGATACCTGCGGTTCGGACACCCGAAACCGAGGCCCGGGTTTTCGGGAACCGAATGCGGGAAGTCAGCCTGCAAGAAGGAGCGAAGAGTGAGACCACGTGAGGATTTTTCGTGGCGGGAGAGGGTCAGACCTCACGTGCGCCATCGCCTGCGCTCGGGCGTCCTCCTTCTCGGGGGAGCGTGGTTGCAGATAATCCAGACGGCGGTGGCCGCCTGCGCGGCATGGTTCATTTCCAGCTTGCTCCTCGGTGTCGAGCGGCCGACCTTCGCCCCCATAGCGGCGGTCATCTGCCTGGGACTCGCGGTGGGTGAGCGCGGACGCCGTGCCGTCGAGCTGACGCTCGGGGTAGCCTTCGGGGTCGCGATCGCCGACTTCCTCGTCTTCGCCGTCGGGGTCGGGGCGGCGCAGGCCGGGCTCGTGGTGGCCCTGGCCATGGCCTTGGCCGTGTTTCTGGGGCGCGAAGAGGTCGGCGTGAAGGAGGCCGCCATCTCGGCGATGATCATCATGATCACCTTCCACTCCCCGGACTCAGGCCTTCCGCTGGAGCGCTTTCTGGAGGCGCTGATCGGGGGCGGCACCGCCCTGCTCATAAACGCCCTGCTCCCCATCAACCCCGAGCGTATGGTGGAGGAGGCCGCACACCCCCTCTTCGAGGAGTCGGCGGCCGTGCTCGAAGAGGTGGCCGGCGCACTCGAGGACGCCGACGCCGAACGCGCCCAGAACGCCTACGTGAAGGCCCGCGAAATCGATGCACGCGTAAGCGGGTTGAAGGAGGCCGTCGCGGCTGGCTGGGAGACGGCCCGGCTCGCCCCGGCCAGGCGCAGGAGCCTCGGACACCTCGAGCTCTACGCCAGGGCGCAAGATCAGATAGACCTGACCGTAAGGGACGTTAGGGCCATCGCCCGCGCCGCGCTCAGCGTGGTACAGCCAGGTGATCCTTTCTCCGAAGCGCTCCCTTCGGCCGTCCGCAGCCTTGCTCGGGCGACCGAGGCCCTGGCTGCCTACCTTCAGACGTCTGGCGACCCCGAGGACACGCGCCGGTTCGCGCTAGAGGCGGCGAGGGAGGCCGGCAAGCTACTGGACGAGCGCGAAGACCTGGCGAGTAATCTCGCCGTCAACGCGCTCGTCGACCAGATCCACTCCTCCACCGTAGACCTTCTTGGGAGCACCGGCATGGACCGGGGGGCGGCGCTTCAAGCGCTCGAAGGGGTTACCGGGCGCGCTTCGTGACCAAGCGCCCGGTAGGACGCGAGTTGACATGCTGACTAGCTTGCAAAGAGATCGAACCTCTTTGCAAATAGCGAGGTCCCGAGCTTCGCCAGGGCGCGGAGGGCTAGCCCGGCGAGGACCATCGCGCTGTAGAGGCCGAAGGGGCCGTGGGCGCCGTGCTTGCGGTGGTAGAGGAAGGCGCTCTTGTGGAGGAGCCAGATCGCCCTTGGTTTGCTGCGGCTGCTCGCGCCGGTCTGGTGGACAATCTCTACCTGCGGCAGGTAGTAGACGAGCCACCCCGCCGCGCGGGCGCGCCGGCAGAGGTCGGCATCTTCGAAGTACATGAAAAAGCGTTCGTCGAGAGGGCCGACGTCTCGCAACGTCTCCTTGCGGATGACCATGCAGGCGCCGGAGACCCAGTCGACCGGGGTCGGGTGGGACTGCTCCGTGACCGCGGGGAACTGGTTCTTTACGAGCGAGCTCTTGGGGAAGAGACGGGTCAGAAGGGAGGTGCGCCCGAGGAACCCGGAGAGGATGCTGATCTCCCGCCGCGCCGAAAGTTGAAGCTTCCCTTCCGAGTCCACTATCCTCGGTCCGGAGATCCCGACCCTCGGGTTCTTCGAGAAGAATTCCTCCAAATGTTCGAAGAAGCCCCTCTCCACGAGAGTATCGGGGTTTATGAGGACTATCGGATCTCCGCCCGATGCGGCGATGCCCCTGTTGTGGGCGCTGGCGAAGCCGACGTTCTCCTTGTTCCGGATCAATCGTACCCCGGATGGAAGCTCCGGCGGCTCCATACTATCGTTGTCGACGACGATGATTTCGAAGTCTGTGTAGCGGGTCTCTCGCAGGGACGCGATGCAGCGCAGGGTCAGAGGCCACGAAGCGTAGTTGACGATGAGGACCGAGAACTTCATCGCGACACGGCCCTATCCCGCAGCCGGCGTGCGATGCTGGCCGTCGCGGCGAGCGACGACTCCCTGAGCAACCCGCGCACCTCGCCGTCGGAGAGCTTCTTCCTCTTCTGTATCTCGGCCCGCTTCTCGAGCATGAGCGGCAGGTGGCGCCACGCGCCCGCCAACCCCTCCAGGTGCGCCCGCAAAGAGCCCGTCGCCGTGGCGGTGAGTAGACGCATGAGCTGTCCCGCGATGAAGAAAGGCAGTATGTGCGGTACCGTAGAGAGGGGCAGGTTCTTGACCAGCAGGCTAAAGGAGTTGCGGCTACCGAGCCTGGTCGCCGTCGGGCTGCGCTTGCCGCCGGTCGAGGCGCTCCCCATGTGGTAGACGACGGCGCCGGGGACATAGAAGCAACGATAGCCGGCGAGCTGGGCGCGGAAGCTCAGGTCCCCATCCTCGCAGTAGGAGACGAAGTCCTCGTCGAAGAGCCCGACCTCGTCGAGCATGTCCCTGCGGTAGAGCGCCGCAGCGGCACACGCCCCGAAGACGTAGCCTGGTTTATCGAACCTGCCACTGTCGCGCTCACCGTGTCCGAGGCGGTAGGGTAGACCGCTCAGGCGCATGGCGTCCCCGGCCCCATCGAGCACCCTGCGGTCGTAGAAGTCGACCAGCTTGCTCGCGAAGAGGCCGGCCTCGGGGTGATCCTCCGCCGCGCGCACCAGTGCTTCGAGCCAGCCGGGGTCCTGCTCGGTGTCGTTGTTGAGGAGTATTACGTACTCTGCCCTAGACGCCTCGATCCCGGCGTTGAACGCCGCGGCGATCCCCCGGTTCTCGCCGAGCGGGACCACGTTTACCTCAGGGAAGTGTTCGTTTACAAGGGCTCTCGAGTCGTCTGTAGAGCCGTTGTCCACCAGAATCGTCTCGAAGCCTCCTAACGACTGGTCTCGCAGAGAGCCCAGGCAGAGCCTCAGGAACCGTTCACCGTTCCAGTTCGGGATGACGACCGTGACGCGGGGAGGCACGGCTTCAGGCTGGCCTGCCGGGCCTCTCCCGATAGCCCTCCAGCGCCTCGTCTTGGATCTCGACCCTCGCCGGTACTCGCACCAGGCCCCTGACCACCAGAGCCCCCTCCTCGCTTATCTCTACGCTCGCCGTCTCCCGCGCGAGCACCACGCGGCCGCCGACCTCTTCCTTGCCCTCCTCCTGCGGAGCCTCGAGAGTCGCCTCCACCTTGTAGGAGCCGCTTCCCAGCGGTGCCTCGAACGTGAACTCCACCCGCGTGCGATCACCCGCCTCTTTGCTTCCGAGCGGGACTCCTTCGAGCGCCGTGTCGGTCGAGAAGACCTCCACTCCGGCTCCCTCGCTGCGCAGGCTGATGCCTAAAGTGCCCTCCTCCACCGCTTCCTCGTAGCGCAGGCGTACCCTCACCCTCAGGGTAGCACCACTGGGCAGCGCCTCGGCGACCTGGTTCCCGCTCTCGTCGAGCACTTCGAGGTTCTCGATCTCGGCCCCTCCCACCACGAGGGCCCTCCTGCGACGGTCTTTGGTCCTCCCGCCATAGCCTCCTCTGCTCGGCGTATCCTCCTCGTCTTCGTGCTCTATCTCGTAGTCCAGTTGCTCGTCGAGCCCGCTTACCTTGGCGTTCTTCATCTCATCGGAGTTGGCTATTAGCTCCTCGTAGTGCTCTACCACTTCCTCGGGGCTGCCGGTCCTCAGGAGCCTCCCCTTGTGCAAGAGCACCGCCTCGGTGCAGAAGCGCTTGACCATCCCCAGGCTGTGGGAGACAAAAAGGACCGTAGATCCCGAGTCCCTGAGCTCGTACATCCTCTGGATCGCCTTCTTCTTGAAGGCCGCGTCCCCAGTAGAGAGCGCCTCGTCTATTACCAAGACATCGGGCTCCACGTTTATGGCCACGGCGAAACCAAGCCTACCGCGCATCCCGCTGGAGTAGGTCTTGATCGGCTGGTCCATGAACTCCCCTATGTCGGCAAAAGCCTCGATCTCATCGAAGCGCTCGAGCATCTCCTCGTGCTCTATGCCCAATACCAGGCCGCTTAGCATGGCGTTCTCCCGGCCCGTAAACAGCGGATTGAAGCCGGCCCCCAGCCCGAAGATCGCAGAGAGGCGGCCCTCGACCGTGACCTCCCCGGTGGTCGGCCTTAGAACACCAGAGATTATGCTGAGGAGCGTGCTCTTGCCGGCCCCGTTGCGGCCGACCACCCCGAGGGTGGTGCCAGCCTGCACGTCGAGATCTATGTCCTTGAGCGCCCAGAACTCGTGGCTACGATTGAGCTTGCCGAGGCTGAGGATCTCGCCGAGGCGGGAGGAGCGGCTGGGGGAGATCTTATACTTTTTGCCTATTCCCCTGAGGGAGATGGCCGGCGTCATAGGTGGTGTTTGCGGTAGAGCGCAGCCGGAGAGTCGAAGAACTCCCCCGCGAGGTTTTTCTTGCCGTCGAACGTGTACGTGGCCAATTATTACGTCCCTCGTTTGTCTGGAAGCGTCGCCCGTAGTGTAAGCCATGTGCCCGAAGGGTGGGCAGCGGGAAGTTTACATTGCTGACCACCCTCAGGGCAAGACGCCATGTTGCGACGATAATTCTTGTCGGACAAGGGTTTAGAAAAGTCAAGAGTTCTATGACACACTCTTCGATAGTCTTTCTCACGGAGGTTGCAAGAATGGCTTCAGGCCGGAGATCCAGCACCCTACCTTCGGCTCCCCGGGCGGACAATGCTTGAGGATCTGAGGGCGCGTGCTCTGGGACTGGGGCGGGCCGTGCGGCGCGCCGGGAGGAGAAACCGGACGCTTACCCGGATCTACCGCAGGCTCCTCGGCGAGCGCGAGCGGGCCAACCTCGAGTTGGGCCGATTGAGATCCAGGATAGCCGGGGAGGGCGTCCGGGCCGGCGGTGTCGACCCCGAGAGGATGGTCTGGATCTTCGGCTCCGGGCGGAGCGGAAGCACCTGGCTCAGGAGCATGATGGGAGAGATGGGCGGCGTCAGGGTCTGGGAGGAGCCGATGGTCGGGAGGCTCTTCGGGGAGTTCTACGCCAGGGCACCGAAGGACAACCTGCGCTCCGCCGACTTCGTGATGGGAGATCCGATCCGGAAGGGTTGGATCACATCCATAAGGAACTTCGTCCTGGACGGGGCGAGGTATTCGAACCCCCGTCTCGGTGCTGAAGAGTACCTGGTGATCAAAGAACCCAACGGCTCTGTCGGGGCCCTGCTTCTGATGGAGGCCCTGCCGGAGAGCCGTATGATCCTGCTGGTTCGTGATCCGAGGGACGTGGTCGCCTCTCTCCTGGACGCCGCCAGAGAAGGGGGCTGGCTATACGAGAGCAGAAAAGGAAGGCCGGGCACGAGGCTGGGGAAGATAGACAGGAGGCCGAACTCTTTCGTAAGAGAGAGGGCGAACATGTACCGGCGGGGCGTCGAGAACGCCTGGCGGGCCTACGAGGCCCACGAGGGGCCGAAGGTGCTTGTCCGCTACGAGGAACTCAGGGCGGATACGTTGGGCGAGATGAGGCGCATCTACTCGGTTCTGGGCGTCCCCGTGGAAGAGGAGGAGTTGAGGCGGGCGGTCGAGAAGCTCTCGTGGGAGAACGTGCCTGAGGAGGAGAAGGGCAGGGGCAAGTTCTACCGTAGGGGGACGCCGGGCGGCTGGAAGGAGGACCTGACCCCGAGGCAGGTAGAGGTGGTAGAGAAGACGACCGCTTCCCTTCTGGAGCGGTTCTACCCCGAGGCTTGAGGGCACCGAAGGCATCGATCGTGATCCCTACCTTCCAGGAGAGGCGGGATAGGACACTGTGGTACGCTTCCGAAGGCCCGGAAGGGCTGTTGGCGAGGCCGTGGAGAGAACCCGAATGCACAGAGGAGTTTCGCATGAAGTCGTGCTCGATAATGCTCGAGGCTAAGGGCTCCTCAGAACGATGACTCCCGGCGGGGGCAAGACCGTCGAGACGCTTCGGTGGGCGAAATCGTCTCTCGATGCGGCGGCGCGCTCACTGCGATCGAGGTTGAGCAGGCACGCCCGCAGACAGATCGCCATCAAAGACGCGGAGATCACGGCGCTCAGGCAGGAGCTGATTCGGATGCGGGGCGAAGAGGTGCAGCCGGCCCTCGGTGCCACGCCCGTCTTCTTCGTCGTGGGCCAGCAGAAGTCAGGTACCACGTGGCTCATGCGCATGCTCGGCTCCCACCCGGAGATCCTGTGCAAGGGAGAGGGCCGCTTCTTCGGCAAGAGCTGGAGGCAGGAGTCCGTAAAGCAAACGAGCGCGAGACGACCGCCAGCCTCGCTTTACAACGCTGTCCTGGACGCGGGGTACCTGAGGCTCTGGATCGAGAGGTCCGTCTGGAGCAGGGACGACGATGCCGACGAGCATGTGGATAACCTCCTCCGCATGATGATCGGCTACTTCCTCGAGGGGGAACTCTCCAAGACCAGAAAGCGGATGGTGGGGGACAAGTCGCCGCTCCTAACACCCGACACGATAAAGGAGATCTCCGGCGTCTACCCCGATGCGAAGGTGATCCACATTATCAGGGACGGCCGCGACGCGGCGGTCTCGGCGGTGTACCACTCCTGGAACTTCGGGAAGAGACAGAGCGTCAGGATCTCGGCGAAGCGCGAGGCCTACCACGAGAAGGCCGGAGAACTGCGAGAGACGCGCGAGAGCCTGTTCGCCGGGAACTCGCTCAGGAGACTGGCCGCGGAGTGGGACGCCAGGGTGGGTAGAACGATCGAGGATGGCCCCGCCCTGCTAGGGGACAACTACGCCGAAGTCAGGTACGAGGACCTCCTCGTGGGGCCGGAAGAGGAGATGGCGCGCCTGCTCGGGTTCCTCGGGACCGAAACGGGTGAAGAGACCGTGAGACACTGCGTGAACTCGGCCAGCTTCGAGAAGCTCTCGAAGGGTAGGAGGAGGAACGAGGAGGACCCCACCTCCTTCTTCAGGAAGGGCGTGGCGGGCGACTGGAAGAACGTCTTTACCGCGCGAGACAAGCAGGTCTTCAAAGAGGTGGCCGGGGGGTTGCTCGTCAGGCTCGGCTACGAGGAGAACGACGATTGGTAGGTGGCTTTAGAACCCGTGGTGCATTCGCGTGCAAGCTCTCGCACGAAGCATGAGATCACGGGCACACGATCTGGCCGGGGGGCCACGCGGCGGAGGGGTTTCCTGCTCTGTGGGGTGTAATTCACCTGACGTGACCTGTATATTGCCAAAGATGGAGATCTGCCGCGGGGGGAATCTGTAGAGAACCGGCGGCGTGTTCTACAATGTGCGGTGGAGGTATAGGTTTGTATGGTGGCCGGCGAACGATGCCGGAGGGTAGGTTGACCGATCAGTTGATCGTCGCGGGTTTTCATCGGAGCGGGACCTCGGCGACCGCGCAGTTGTTGCACCGGGCCGGGCTGTTTCTGGGCTACGAGCTGCTGGAGGCACTGCCATCTAACCCTTACGGCCACTTCGAGGACAAGGAGGTCGTCGACCTCCACCACCAGATACTCGCCGACAACGACCTGACCTGGCTCGTCGACGAGCCGTTCGTCCCCGTGGTGGACGAGCGCCGCTGGCGGCAGATGCGCCAACTCGTGGAGCGCCGCAACACCGAGCACAGGCTCTGGGGTTACAAGGACCCTCGCGCATGCCTCTTTCTCGCGCTCTGGAAGTATTTGCTCCCGAACGCCAAAGTCCTGATCGTCTACAGGCACTTCTCGGGCTCGACGTACTCACTAGCCCGCCGCCACTCAGCGCTCCTTTTCTCGGGTACGATCAGCGGCTTCCTGCACCGGCGTTTCTGGGAGGAGCCAGACCTCGCCCTGCGGATGTGGCTTACTTACAACAAGGCGCTGCTCGCGTTCGCCCGCGCCTACCCCGACGACACCCTGGCCGTCTCTATGAATATGATCAGGGACGGTTTCCCGCTCGTCTGGGCCATAGAGCGGCGCTGGAACCTCGGCCTCGAGGACGTGCCCGTGGGCGAGGTCTTCAACCCGGCCGCCACCATCGAAAGGCTGCGCAGGCAGCCGGTATCCGACCGGCGTCTGATCGGGGAGGTCGAGCGTGCCTGGCGGGAGTTGGAGGAGCTGGGCGCCAGGACCGAGCGAATGCTGAAGGAGATGACGGTTGCCGGATAACGACTTCTACGCGCCGGACGACATAGACCTCCTGAGGATGGAGAACGAGCTGCTGGCGTTCGAGGTGCGTTTCCTGAAGGCCCGCCTAGGCCAGCCGGCGAAGATCCCGGGTTCCTCGACCTCGCTGAACCGGCTTGCTTACCTCGAAGAAGCGGAAAGAGACCTGACCCTCCTTCTCAGGCGCCTTTTGGGAAGCCCCCTCGGTCCCGTACTCAGACGCAGCAAGAGCTTCCGTACGCTGGAACAGAAGTACCTCCACTCGCCGCGACTTCCTGGCCCGTCTTCCCCCGAACGTCTCGCGTACCTGGAGGAAGCAGAGAGGGATCTGATCCTCCTGCTCAGGCGCATGTCCTCGATGCCCTTCGGTAGGTTGCTGCGACGCAGAAAAGCCTTCCGTACCCTCGAACAACGGTATCTCTAGGCGCCGTGACCCGAACTTCCGAAGACACCACCGCAAGTCTTCGTACGCTAGTCTATGCCGGGCGCTTCGCGGAGAAGGTCTCGTCCGCAGAGCTGCCCGAGGGTTGTGAGGTCCTCAGCGAGTGGGATGTCCTCCCTTTTCAGTTGGCCGCCCTGGAGGGCGCGAGCACGCTTGTCGTACTCGACCTTTTCTCTTTCCCTTTCGAGTCCATGACCAGAAAGCAGTGGGACGTTCCGCTCGTCGTGATCCTGCCTTCGGGGTTCGACCCCTCGTTCTTGAGCGCCGTGTTCGAAGAGGCCGTCCTGGGACGGCTCGGCTTCTTCGACCGCGTCGCCACAGCAGACCGGGGCCTCTGGGAGGAACTCCGGCTGAGGTACCGCTGGGCCGGAAGCCAGCGCATCGAGCTCCATTGCTCTCTCCCCGAGGAGGTTGCCGCGGAAATCTGCGGCTGTCTCGAACAAGAGGCCGCGACGCCGCTCTCGTCCGGCGAGGACTACGAGACGATACGGTACGATCTCGACAAGGCCGTCCACCGGGTACAGTCGGAAGCGTTGGGCCCGCAGTTCGCTGCCGCACGCGGGGTGTTGGCCGAAGACGTCCCGTTCGAGACGCTCGAGGTCGGTGTGGGGGTAGGCCGCTGGCTGTCGAAGTTGGATCCCGCAAACACCAGGTTCACCGGGCTGGACGTCAGCGGGGGGATGATCCAGGCCGCCCGCGCCGACTTCCCGGAGGGACGCTTCGACCTGCTCGAAGAGGACCTCGTCTTCCCCTATGCCGAGGAGAGCTTCGACCTCGCCTTCACCGTCTCCGTTTTGCGCCACAACCCCACCTTCGCCAAGCGAACCCTCATCTCCGAGATGTGGCGCGTGACCCGCCCAGGGGGACGGTTGATGTTCCTCGAAGATTTCGTTTCGGGGAGGCGTACGCCGGGGCCCACCATCTACCCGATGTCGATCGGCGCCTTCGTGGATCTCGTCCTCGAAGCTACGGCGGGGCGGGTGGTGTTGGAGCACTTCGAGGCGCTCAGGTATCCGCACGACCCTTTCTTCAGGGGCGGTTTGCTCTCGCTCTCGAAGGTCGGGACGCCCCAGGCATGGTAGACGCAGGCAGGCAGGTCTTCGTGATCTCGAACGATGTCGTACCCGGCCTCGGGATGCCCGTGGCCGCACCTGGACTAAGGGCCTTCGGGCTCGCCGAAGGTCTGCGCGCGAACGGCGTCGGAGTAAAGACGCTTGTCACCAGGGGGTTTGTGGAGCGTCAGTGGATGCGTTTCGGACGTTCGGTCCCCCACCCGACGGCCCCCGACACCGAGATCGTGGGCGCCGGCTCGCTGGCCGGCTACCTGAAGACCCACGCACCGGCCGTGGCCATCTTGATCAACAGCAACCAGGTGGACCACCTGAGGCCGATGGAGGGCGTACGGTATGTTCTAGACTTCTTCGCGCCGAAGATGCTGGAGGAACTCTACCACCACGGGGAAGGCTATCCCGCCGAGGACCTCGAGCGGCTGCGCGAGCGCAAGCTCCGGGCCATAAAGCTGGCCGACGCCTTTATCTGCAACGGGCAGAAAAAGGTCCCTTACTTTTTGGCCTGGATGCTTCAGGCGGACCGCGACGTCCGCAGAGTGTCCCTCGACGTGGTCGGCATGTGCGTGCCGCTGTCGTGGTCGGGGGAACCGGGAGGGGGCGAGGGTATCAGGCTCGCCGTCGCGGGCTACCTCCAGTCGTGGAGTACGCTGGGGAACTGGGTGGAGGTGCTGGAGCGCCGTCTCGAGAAGCCGGGGGTGAGGCTAGATCTCCTCGTCCCCTGGCATTGGGGCGGGGGCGCGAGACGCTCCCACGCTTCCAGAGAAGACCTCGACCGGATCTCACGCCATCCCTCGGTGACGACCCACGGGACCATGAACTTCTCGGGATTTCAGAGGTTTCTCTCCACGGTAGACGTAACTATCGACCTCTTCCAGCACAACCTGGAAAGGGAGTACGCTATGGTCACCCGCTCTATCGTATCTCTGGCATGCGGGGTTCCTGTTATACACCCCCCGTTCACCGAGGTCTCGCCCATGATCGCGGAGTACGACGCCGGATGGCTCGTCGACCCGCTCGACAGCAGGACGCTCGGGGCCGTGCTCGACGAGATCATCGAAGACCCCGGAACCGTACGGCGGAAGACGAAGAACGCCCGCACCCTCGCCTCCAATATCCTGGACCCGGCCGAGGCCGTGAAGCCGCTGGTCAAGATACTGGAGACCCTTTGAGCGTCGCGGACAGATGGTGCAGGATCTACTTTCTCACCCCCACGTTCCGGCCTGTGGGCGGGGTGGTCAAGATCTTCGACTATGTCAACCACGCCAGCACCCTCGGTCTGGAGCCCGTGGTCTGCTGCCCCGAGCCCTTCAAGGAGGATCTGCCCCTGTTCCGGATCCCCCGCTTCTCCGGCATATCCCCCGAAGCGGGTTTCAGGTTCGTCGACCTGGAGAAGGTTTCGGTCGGTCCCCACGACCTCGCCTTCGTCTCCTGGCCAACGCACTATGAGATCCTGGCACCCCGCCTGAGCCGGTGGACGCATCACGAGCAGGTCATCTGCATCGTGCAGAACGTCCGCTGGGCCAACCCGACGTTCACGGACGGCTACGCCTTACGCCTGCTCTCACGCCCGATGGCGCGTATCATGACGAACGACTTGGTCCTCGAAGCGGTCAGGCCTTACCTGAACGAGTCGTCCATGACAGAGGTCATAAACCTGGGCCACGACACCGCGTTCTTCGCCAGAGAACGGACCGGGGGACTCGCTCCGCCTATCAGGGTGGCCCACACCGCCTGGAAGTCCGACGTGGGCGACAGGGTGGCCGCAATGATACGAGACCCGGCGTTCGAGTTCCGCGCGATCAGGGACCCCGTGGGTTGGGAGGAGCTGCGCGAACTCTACCACTGGGCTGACGTCTTTCTCGCCACCCCCCTGGTCGAGGAGGGCTTCTACCTCCCCGGCCTCGAAGCGATGGCCGCAGGGGCGATCGTCCTCTCCCCCGACGCCGGAGGCAACCGCGCATACTGCGAGTTCGGCGAGAACTGCCTGCGGGTGGAGCTCGACGATCCTTCGAGCTACGTCGATGTCCTGTCCTCGCTCAGGAAGGCCGATCCCGCCAGGATCGACCGTATGCGCAAGCGAGGATACGAGACCACAGCGCGGCACACCCTCTGCGCAGAAGAAGAGCACTTCGGCGCCTTCCTCGAAAGGCTGACGAACCGCCTCGACGGTCTCGGCCCAAGACTCTGATAGCGGGTTTTGGAAGGGGAAACCCTTCCAAAACCCGCGCTGGTCAGCAAGTCAGCACGCCGCCTGCGGCGGCTTGTCAGCATGTCAGCAAGTACCTGTCAGCGAGGCTCTCCGGCAAACGATGTGGCCTTCCCTGCAGAGAGCAAAAGCAACGCAAGACGCTCCCCAACAAAGCTGAAGAGCTGAAAAGCTGAAATGCTGAATTGCTGACATGCTAAAGTGCTGACGAGCTGAAGTGCTGACATGCTTGAAAAACGCGGATCGAGCCCCCATCATATGTCCCGCTCGCGCCGAGCACGAGGTCGCCAAGAGCGCATGGGAGGATCCCGTTGTCCCCTGATTTCATCGGCATAGGAGCCCAGAAGGCGGGCACCACCTGGCTGCACCGCAACCTCAGGGTGCATCCGGAGATCTTCATGCCCAGAAAAGAGGTCCACTACTTCGACAGGAAGATCGACGACCGCTCCAACGCCGTCTCGAGGCTCTTAGGTAGGCGCCCTTCCGACGAACAGTGGCGCCGGCAGACCAAACACTGGCTAGGGCTGCACGCGAGGACCCTCTCCTGGAGGGAGCTCCTCTGGGACCTCAAGTACTACATGCGATCCTACGACGACGACTGGTACGCCTCGGTGTTCGAACCGGCCCGGGGGAGGGTGACGGGTGAGATCACACCGGCCTACTCGGCGCTGGATAAGGAGAAGGTCGCCAGGGTCCACGGACTGGCTCCCGAGGCGAAGATAATCTTCATGATGCGCAACCCCATCGAGCGTATCTGGTCGCAGGCCGTGATGAGCTTCGACAAGGTAGAGAAAGGGTCTGCGCCTTCCGTCTCCGAGAAGAAGCTCTTGCGGAGGATCGAGCACGTCAGCTTCGGGTCTCTGACGGATTACCTCAGGACCCTGGATACCTGGTGCCTGTTCTATCCCGAGGAGCGCATCTTCGTCGGTTTCCTGGAGGATGTCCACTTCTTCCCCGAGGATTTGCTACGGGCCGTCTACGATTTCCTGGACGTCGACCCTCACTTCCGGCCCCCCGAGCCGGAGAAGAAGGTGCACGTCCGGTCCGAGGACACCATGCCGGGCGGCGTGGCCGTCCAACTGGCCCAGAATTACCGCCAACAGATAGAGCGCTTCGAGGAACACTTCGGGGGCTACGCCTCGTTCTGGCGCTTCTGCGCTGGGCGACTGATCGAGGCCCCTCCGGCCGACGGACGCATCGCCTATCCTCTGTGGAACTCGCACCTCTGGGAGGAGTGGACCAGGAGCCTGGAGGCCGACGCTCGAAGGCCCCGATTCCAGAGCGGTCCCCTGTCCTCCGTGGAGCTCGCCCCTTCGGGCGAGTGAGGCGCGGCCCGGCGACGAATGCCGGTCGCCTCTCCCGGTGATATGCTCCTGTGCGTCGTTCCTACGTCCCGTCAAGAGACACAGGAGGTTGGATGTTTCCAGATTTTCTCGGGGTAGGCGCGCAGAAGGCGGGTACCACCTGGCTATACCGCAACCTGCAGGCGCACCCCGAGATCTGGATGCCGCCGATAAAGGAGCTTCATTACTTCGACGAGAAGATCCAACTCGAAGGCGGTCTCGCCTCCAGACTTCGTGGCGACCGTCCGGTGGACGTGCGCTGGCGCAGGCAGTTTCGGGCCCGCTTTCGCCATCCGCTCGAGAGGCTCTCTTCGCGGGACCTCTGGTGGGACGTGAGGTACTTCTTCAGGACGCCGGGTAACGGATGGTACGCCTCGCTCTTCAAGCCGGGAAGCGGGAGAGTCACGGGGGATATGACCCCCGACTACGCGATACTGGAGAAGGAAGGGGTCGCCAGGGTCCACGGGCTGATGCCTGAGGCGAAGATAATCTTCATGATGCGCAACCCTATAGAGAGACCGTGGTCGGTAACGAACATGGGGCTCAGGATCCGGGGGAGCTCCATGGAAGATATGACCATCGAGAAATTCCGCCGGCAGTTCGATAGGGGACGAGTGCGGCGGATGACTGACTACCTGCGCACGCTGGAGACCTGGAGCGCCTTCTACCCCGAGGAGCGCATCTTCGTCGGCTTCCTCGAAGACATACACTTCTTCCCCGAGGAGACGCTGCGCAGCCTTTACCGCTTCCTCGGGGTCGACCCGTCCCCGGCGAGAGAGGTCCTCACCCAGAAGATTCATCCCGGCTCCGCGAGCGAGATGCCGGTCAGGCTCGCCCTCTACCTGGCCCGCTCCTACCTGGAAGAGACGGAGCGACTGGAGGAGCGCTTCGGGGGCTACGCCTCGTTCTGGCGCTTCTCGGCCGAGCGGCTGGTCCAGAGATCGCCGGAGAAGAGAATGAAGGGGCGGTTGAAATACCCACTGTGGGAGTCGAGGCTGTGGAGGCAATGGGAGGGGGCGCGGAGTATCTCGCCCCAGAGCGGACCGCTGTCCTCCCTGCCCAAGGCCTCGTAGGTAGCGTTGTACCCAGATTTTCTCGGGATAGGCGCGCAGAAGGCGGGGACGACGTGGTTGGGCCGCAACCTGCAGGCGCACCCCGAAGTGTGGATGCCCAGGGTGAAGGAAGTCCACTACTTCGACGAGAAGATCCACGAGCCCACGAACACCACGCTCAGGTTCATCCGCAGGATCTTCGGCACCGGCGGCCCCAACCGCCGGTGGCGCTGGCAGGTCAAACGCCGGGCGAGAAAGCACCTGAAGAGATTCTCCAGGGAGGATTTCTCGTGGGACCTGAGATACTATTGGGGCACCCCGGGTGACGGATGGTACGCCGCGCTCTTCGAGCCAGGCAGGGGAAGGACTATCGGCGAGATCACACCGGCCTACTCTACGCTCGGACCGGACGCCGTCCGCCGGGTTCACCGACTGGCCCCTGAGGCGAAGATAATCTTCATGATGCGCAACCCCATCGAGCGCGTCTGGTCGCAGGCCGTAATGGGCTTCGATAGAAGCAAGGGCAAGGCCATAGACGCCGTCACTGAAGAGGAGCTACTACGGACATTCGGCGGTGAAGGTTCCAGGCGGAGGACGGACTACCTGCGTACGCTTGAGACCTGGAGCGCCTTCTACCCCGAGGAGCGCATCTTCGTCGGCTTCCTCGAAGACATACACTTCTTCCCCGAAGAGCTCCTGCAAGCCGTGTACGGTTTTCTGGGGGTGGACCCGGCTTTCAAACCTCCGAAGGCGGGCTCGAAGGTCCACACCAGGTCCACCGGCAGCGCGCCCGTCGTGCCCCTGGCCCACCTGGCCCGCTCCTATCTGGAAGAGACGGAGCGACTGGAGGAGCGCTTCGGGGGCTACGCCTC
>Ga0126309_10000276_pt1 | contig 17634 bp, 15 predicted proteins | sample Plot56_FD_92541 | JGI IMG/M metagenome (GOLD analysis project Ga0126309, IMG submission 92541) | Serpentine soil microbial communities from UC McLaughlin Reserve, CA, USA - Plot56 | ecosystem: Environmental > Terrestrial > Soil > Grasslands | place: USA: UC McLaughlin Reserve, Lake County...
CGAGATCCCTTCCCTTCGTGTGTCTGGCGGCTCACGAGGACGTCCTCAGTCTGGATACCTATGTAAACGTCAAACTTCTACTGCCACCCCGGCAGAGCCGGGGGAACTCCCTTGGGGTTTAGACCACTGACGACAGCCGCAACACCGTTGGTGTGCTGGGCGGCTCGGCTTTTTCGAGCTTCCAGGGCGAGGCTCGCACAGGCAGACGTTGACCACCGACCGGTGGGTCACTGATCCGAAACTCAATCTTCTGTATAGCCTGCCAACCTGAACCGGAAGCGGACCACGTCGACGAGCTCCGTGAGCGGTCTTCTTGAAAGCAGATCCGTTGCACTGTCCCGCCGATCGAGGACGACCTCTTATCGCACCGGGGAAACGCGGGCATTGCCCAGGTACACGGGCGATTCCCCGGGGCTGAGCTCCCTACCGCCGCTCCGCGGCGGCGCATACCCTGTCTCTCGCCGGCTACTATCCGATGCAGGGAAGAATCCGCTCCCAGCCGCCGAGGGCACCGAGCAGGCTCTGTGCCCGTTCTTGGATCTGCTCAACGGTCAACGGCCAACGCGGCTGGGCTTTGCTCTTCGGGAACACCACATAAAGGAACGGGCCTTGCAAATCCGTGCCATGGCGCGGACTGACATTTCTGCCGCCGAGGTTCTCCGCCAGGCGGATGGAGATCTCTCCGAGAGAGGCATTGCGCGGCCCCTTGTCGGCGACGACCGCAGAGCTCTCCTTGCCGCTCTGGATATGGCGTGCCACGGTGAGGTCGCCGAAATCGCCGGTTCCAGGGAGAGCCCAGAAGGCGCCGGGAAAGACGAGATACGGGATACGCGTGGCGTCCACATAGCGATGGACATCCGTGACCGGCAACGTGAGATCCTGGAGAGTGGTCATGGAGATGAAAAAACCTGCGGTTTCGCCATCGGGTTGAACAAAGGGGCGGTCTGGATGCTGAGGATCGACCACGAGGATCGATCGCCACGCCCCATTGGGAAAACCGGCATTACGCAGGTCATCGATTCCCCGGTTTCCTGGAGCATAGGCATTGGGCGCGCCATCCGCATCGATCGAGATCCGGTTCACCACATAAAAATAGGCATCGCTCTCCGGCAGCTTCCAGAGCTTCGTGCCGCGGTACTCACGCCAGATAACCGCCTCGCAGGAGGCCGCTGCGGCAGGGGAGGTCGCGATGAACGACAGCAAGAGGCAGATGAGAGTGGCAAGACCGGTTCTGGACATGGAGACCTCCTTTTGTGAAGGACGGACACGGATATCCAATTCTGCTCGTCCCTCCCCGGATCCTGTCCTCACACAAACCGAATCTGCCGGAAATCCGTCAATGCCCCCGGCAGAGCCTCCTCCACCTCTCCCGCGAGCGGATCGCGCGAGGCCAGATCGCCGAACGACAGCCCCGTCTGCTGCTCGATCGACGAGATCGGCACCTGCGCCGTCTCGTGCTGGCCGAAGACGAACTCCTGCTCGCTCAGGAAGGCTTCCTGCGACATCGTGTAGCCCGTGGCGGTCAGCTCTCCCGTCTCGTCGTGGATGAAGGCGATCACCTTCCAGAACGAGCGCGGGATCGTTACGCCGAACTGCTCCGGATCGTCGTCGCGCAGGAACGGGCCCGTAAAGACCGAGATCCGCATCTCGTCCTCCCGCGAGTGGTCGAGCGCATAGTCCTCCAGCCCCAGCCAGATGCCGGCGTTGAACACCTGCATCTGGGGGACGGCGTTGGTCGCGTGCATGGAGTCGGCGTTCCCGAGCTCCGCCTCCTCCTCGGGACCCCAGACGGGATCCTCCCGGCGCGTCATGTGGCCGCGGCTGAACTTGGGCGCGTTCCCATAACACTCCTTCAGGATTTGGAACTCCTGGGGAATCCGCGGATCGAACCGCCATCCCACCCGCTTCGATCGCCGCGACTGCTTGCCGTCGAGATTCACCGCGCTGAAGAAGCACATGCGGCGGGGACCGTTCATGACGACAGAGTAGTGCTGATACCGCAGCTCGCGCTCCATCTCTCCGTCGAGATCGTAGGTGAGGATGTCGTCCTCCAGCTCCGCCCCCAGCTCCGGCAGCAGGATCTCGAACCCCTCGCCGAGAAACGCGGGATCGTACCCGGTCCGGTCCGCGTAGTCTTCCGCCCGCGCCTCGGTGAGGAGGAGCAGCTCGTCGTCCTCTTCGTCGTCGCCCACCGCGGGAGGGATGGGCTGAGGGGCTTTCGGCAGCTTGGCCGGCGGTTTGGCCCGCACGGCCGGCTGCCCGTCCGCCACCGGTGCCCCGATGTCGACCGTCACCCGGATCGGGATCGTGTAGCTGATCGTGGTCGACGAGGCCGTGGTACTGCTGGCGGTGGCGCCGCCGGAGCGCGACTGCAGCATGACGGGAGCCGTCTGGGCGATCTCCCGGCCGCTCGGGCGCGTCGATCCGCCGCTGCGCACCGCTTGGCGGCCGAGCCCGCGGAGCCGATCGGCGACGAGAGCCGCGGGCACCGCGAAGTTGGCTTCCAGGAAACGCCCGGCGAAGTGGAGGCCGAGGGCCTCGCCGGATGCGAGATCGAGCACCACCGAGCCGGAATTGCCGCCGAGCGTCGAGCAGTCGTGCAGCAGCCCGGTCGACTGGCTCCCGGTGATCTGGCCCGGGGCCAGCCGCTTTTTGTCGAACACGTTGCCGAAAATGTCCTGCATGAGCTGCTGATCGGGAATCCGGCTGTCCTTCGCCGGATAACCGATCACGGCCACCTGCTGCTCCTGCTGCGCCGTCCGGGACGCGAGAGCGATCGGCGCTGCCAGCTTCCGCCCTTTGGCCGGCTCGACCTGAAGCAGCGCGATGTCGGGGCCGCTGTCGCCCTCGATGTGCAGGATGCGCTTGAGACGGAATTCCAGGCTTTCGAGCCGGTTGAATTCCTCCAGGAAGTCGATCGACGCGCGCATCGTCCGGCCGATGGGACCCTGCCGGAAGACGAAACCCGCACCGTTGCGCCGGCCGAACTCGTTGGCCACGTGCCGGTTCGTGACGACGACGTCCTCGGAGATCAGCCATCCGGTGCCGAGCCACTCGAACCGCGGATGATTCGCCACCTCGATGCGGCCGACCGCCTTGATGGCCCGCGTCAGATGATCCCGCGCATCGACCAGCCGCTGGCGCCAGATCTCGCTCTCCGCATCCCGGAACTCCAGCTGGGCCTCATCCCGGAGGACCGCCAGTACGGGACGGCCGACCCGCAGCACGATCGTTTCGAGCGCAAGGTCTGGCTGGGGCGGCGGAGCCAACCCCTCCAGGCCCGCCATCTCGGGCTGAAACCCGGCGGCCTCGGGCGCGATCTTCTCCGCGAGAACCCGCGCTTCCTGTTCTCTGCCTGCGCTTCCGCGGACGTCGTTGAGCTCCTCCGCGAGCTTCTGATCACGGCGCTCGATCCTGGCGACCGCGGCTCGGACCCGGGCTTCGAAGTCTTTCATGGTCTTTTTCCTCCGGAGAACTTTCGGCCATCCTCCAACGTACAGGCGTCGAGAGCACACGAATGTTACTAGACGGACAATAAGGGAACCTTGACACCCGCCGTGTACCAGTGCTGCAGTACACCTCGACGAAGGGAACCTTATGAGACAAGTCCAGCAGGCCGCCGAGGCGGTCCTCCAGCAGCTCGAGACGGTCGTCTTCGGCAAGCGGCCGGTCCTCGAGCTGGTCTTCAACTGTCTGCTCGCGGAAGGTCATCTCCTCCTGGAGGACGTTCCCGGGACCGCAAAGACGCTGCTCGCCAAGGCGCTGGCGCGCACTCTCGGAGGCGGGTTTGGCCGGCTCCAGTGCACGCCCGACCTGCTGCCGGGCGACGTCACCGGCTCCAGCGTATTCAACCAGAAGACGGGCGAGTTCGAGTTCCATCCCGGTCCCGTGTTCACCCAGATCCTCCTGGCGGACGAGATCAACCGCGCCACTCCTCGCGCCCAAGCCTCCCTCCTGGAGTGCATGGCCGAGCGGCAGGTGAGCGTGGACAACCAGACGTATCCCCTGGAGCGTCCGTTTTTCGTCATCGCCACCCAGAACCCCGTGGAGCACGAGGGGACCTTCCCCTTGCCCGAGGCGCAGCTCGACCGCTTCCTGATGCGCCTGTCGATCGGCTATCCCAGCCCTCAGGCCGAAGAGCAGATGCTGGTGCGCGGCGAGCGGAGCGATCCGTTGGACGGAGTCGCGCCGGTCCTGAGTCTCGACACCCTGGCGAGCCTTCAGGACCAGGTCCGCGAGGTGCACGTCCACCCGGAGGTGCGCCGGTACATCGTGCAGGTGAGCGCGGCCACCCGCTCCGTCCGCGAGCTGGTCCTGGGCGCGGGTCCCCGCGCCACCCAGGGGCTCTACCGCGCCTGCCAGGCCCGGGCGGCCATGGCCGGGCGGAGCTTTGTGCTGCCCGACGACGTCAAGCATCTCTGCCCTTCGATCCTCTATCACCGCGTGATCCTCGGCGCGGAGGGCCGACTCTCCAAGCGCTCCGTGCCCCAGATCGTCGACCAGGCAGTGGATCTCGTGCCGGCTCCCCTCGTCGAGGCCGGTCCGCTTCCTGCCGGCCTTCCCGCCGGATCCTGAGATGAGCGACCCGAGCGCCGCGGGCACGGCGGTTCCGGTACCCGTTCAGGTGCCCTTCGAGGTCCGGAGCCTCCGCCGGCGGCAGGCGCTCCTCTGGCTCCTCGCGTCGGCCCTCCTCGCCCTTCTCGCGCTGCTCTCCGCCGGCTTCTTCCTCTATGCCGCGGTGGTGACCGCCGCCGTCCTCGGGATCGGCGCGCTGCTGCCGGCGGCGAGCCTCCTGGGACTCGAGGTCCGCCGGAGCCTCGAGGCCGAGACCGTCGAGATCGGCGGCACCGTCGAATCCCGGATCGAGCTGCACAATGGCAAGGATCTTCCGGCGCTCTGGCTCTTCTGGAAGGACGAGATCGAGCCCGGGCTCGCTCCCGAGGGGATCACCTGCGGCTTCCAGTCTTTGAAGAGCGAGGAGACGGTGCGCTCCTCGTGCATCCTCCACGGCACCCGCCGGGGGCTGTTCCGCGTCGGACCCTCGATGATCGAGACCAGCGATCCCCTGGGCCTCATCCGGCGGTTCCGGGTCGACCCGGAGGTGGGCTTCGTCACCGTCCTGCCGCGGACGGTCGACATCGGCCCGGGATGGCCTCTGGGCTACCGGCCGATCCACGAGGTGCCCCGCCGCCGGAGTCTGTCCGAGGACCCGTCCCGCTTCCTCGGCGTCCGCGACTACCGGGCCGGCGACAGCCTGCGGCGCATCCACTGGCGCGCGACCGCGCGGTCCGGCCGCCTCCAGGTGAAGCTCTTCGAGCCGTCGGTGCTCGAAGGAGTCCTCCTCGCCGTGGAGATGGGAACGGCCGCCTGGCCGCACGCGCCGGAAGAGACTGGAACCGATCCCGCCGTGGAGCTGGCGGTGACCGCGGCGGCCTCCATCGCGGAATTCGTCCTCGCCAACGGGCAGGCCGTGGGCCTGCTCTCGAACGGCGGCGACGCGGCGGAGCGCTACCCGTCCGACTGGAAGGGCGGAAGCTTCCGCCGCCTGGAGGACGCTCTCCAGGAGACGGAAGCCCGCTGCGAGATAGCTGCCTACCGGCCTCTGGACGTGGAGCCCGGCCAGGGCCGATGGCAGCTCGACCACCTCCGCACCGCCCTGGCGCGGCTGACCCTCGCGCCCGGCCTCACCCTGCCCGAGCTGCTCATGGCCGAAGCACCACGGCTGCCGCGCTCCCTCGTGGTTCTCGCCATCGCTCCTGATCTCGGAGGGGGGCTGGGAGAAGCCCTCGCCGTGCTCCGGCGCTCGGGGTTCGAGGTGGGCGTCGTGTGGATTCAGCGCGCCGGAGGGGGACCGGCCGCCGCTGGACTTCCGGAAGGCGTGCCGGTCTATCTCGTGCAGGAGGAGACGGACCTCGAGCGCTTGGGGGCCCAGGCGCTGTGAGCCGTTCCCGCGCGCCGCTCGACGAGAGCCCGGCCACGTTCCTCACCCATCACGTGGTGGTGCCGGCCGCGGTCATCGCGATGGCCGCCTCGTTCCTCTTCTATCTGGCCGACCTACGATCGGCCTTCCTGGGGGGCAGCCGGGCGCTCAAGTGGGTCGGCTTCTGCTTCGTCGTCGCGACGGTCCTGAACGAGCGCTACGGCCGTTCTTCGGGCGGCGACGCCCACCTCCAGAAGTTCTTCACCCTGGCTCTGGCCGGAGCGACCACCGTTGTGTTGCTGTTCGCCCCCTGGGAGACGCCGCGCGGAAGCCTCTGGTTGACGCTCGCCAACCTCTTGATCCTCGCCGTCGTCTGGCACTTCGCGACCCGCATCACCCGAGAGCTCAGTCCCGAAACTGGAAGGGACATCCCGAGGACGGGCCAGCTCGGATGGGACCTCCTGCTGTTCGAGCCCCGGCTGGCCGACGAGGCGGCGGTCGATGCGCCGCAGCCGGAGGCGACGCCTGCCAGCCCCCGGAACCCGGCCGCGACGGTGGCGCGCTTGGCCGCGGCCGTCCTGTTGACCTTCGCCTTGAGCGAGCCCATCGTGCTGGGGGCGGCGCCGCAGACCGGCGCCAAGGCCTTGGCGGCCGTCATGGTCTTCCTCTTCTCCACCGGCGTCGTGCTCGCGGCCGGCTCGGCCCTGGACGCGCTCCGCCGGGCCGAGAGCGCGGGAGGGCGCGTCGCGCCGGGCCTGGTGCCTGGCCGCATGGCGCTCGCCGCGCTCCTCCTCGGAGCGGTCCTGGCCTCCGCCCTGGCCCTGCCGGGGCTGCACCTCCAGGGCACCGGCGGGCTGCGGCCTCCCACGACGCACGGGGAAGGCGTCGAGCGCGAGCGTGGAAATCAGGAGACCGATCATCCCGGCCAGCCCAACGCCACGATTCCAGGGAAGGTGACGGGGGACCATCTGCGGTCCGATGCAAGCGATACCTCGCAGGCCACATCTCCGCCGGAGTCTCCCGAGAAATCTCCCGGCGAGTCTCCCCAGCCCTCCACGCTCTCCCGCGGACCGGTTGCCGGATCGATCGGCTGGCTGGCGGCGATCGGGAAGTGGCTTCTCATCTCCCTGATCCTGACTCTCCTGTGCGCGGGAATCTGGGGGCTCGCCCGGCTCTGGCCCCTTCTGAAGAGCTGGCGAATCAGGGCATGGAATCGCTGGCGCGCCCTCCTCGACCGGCTGGCCGGGCTCCTCGGCCGCCTGTCCGGTCCGCGGCGCCGAAACCGCCCGGGTTTCGATCAGGGAGCCGATCCTCTGACTGGTTCGGACGATCTGCTGGATTGGCCCTCTCGCGAGGCCGTCCTGGCGGCGTACCACCGCTTTCTCGCTCTTCTCGAAAGCCTCGGCCACAGCCGCCCCGAGACGGCCACACCCTACGAGATCCTCGAAGGTCTGCCGCCTCACCTGCGGCCGCTCGAAAAGCCTGCGCGCACGTTGACCGACCTCTACGTCCAGGCCGCCTATGCCGCCGAGCCGGTGGAGCGCGGAGCCCAGGAACGGGCAATCGGGGCCTTGAAGGCGCTCCCCTCCCTCGCCCTCGAATGCCACCCCGAAGTGCTTGTGTAGAAGATCGCGGTGCGACCACCATCAGCCGCGATGATGGCGCGGTCAGGCGCGCTACCTGAGCTCGAAGACGAGCGTCGGCGCGAACACGACGTCTCCATGGACGGAGTACTCGCAGACAGCCTTCGCTTCGTTCTTGCCGCTGTCCGACGAAAGACTGAGACGGAAAGAATCGCTGTCGCCTTTCGATTCGATCTGCGCGGCCTCGCCAGCTCGAAATACCAGGGCCGGCGCGGAGATGATTTCATTCGTTGCCCCATTCTTCATCACCACCGTACAGATGAAGACATCTGCTTTCTGCGCGTCGGGAGTCGTCGTCACGGTGATTTCGTAGGCGCCCTTGTCGGAGGTTGACTTCACGGTAGCGGAGCCGGCGAAAGCCGGGATCGAGTACATCGCGAACAACGCAAGGCTGACAACGACTTTCTTCATGTGGTGCTCCTTCGTAAGTCCCGGATCTTAGCACCTGGGGACGGGAGTGCTCTATAATTGCTGCGAGCTTCACGGCACAAGGGAGGGTCTCATGCGCACACAGCCACGTTGGGTGATCGCTGCCTTACTGGGCACCGGCCTCGTCTTGACGGGCGCTTCGACACCGGTCTGGGCTCAAGGGTATCTCGGCATCTCCGCCGGTCTCTACCAGCCCGAGGGCGACGAGGCGGACCGCACCGAGGTCTTCGGCATCCGTGGCGGCTATCGCTTCCATCCGAGCTTCGGCGTCGAAGGGAGCCTGAGCCGGGTGGATCTGGCAGATGCCTTTCCGCTGACGGACCTGCCCGCGATTCCCGAGCTCGACGTCGACCTGCAGGCCGACCTCTACAACCTTGATGTCTCTCTCCAGTGGCTTCCAGGGAGGGGCAATCTCCTGGTCTTCGCCGGCCCCGGCATCGCTCGGCTCGACGCCGAGATCGACGTCACGTTCTTCGGCCAGAGGATCTCGGAATCCGAAAGCTCGGACATCTTCACAGCCCACGCCGGTCTGGCGTATGAATGGGAGGTCAGCGATCGCGCCTTCGTCCGGACCGACGCCCGGGTGCGCCGCTACTTCGATGACGACCTCGAGGACCAGGATACGGTGGACACCTTCGCGGTTTCCTATAAGGCCACCGACTACGAGGCCAGCGTGATCTTCGGCTGGCGGTTGGGTTCCTGAGCGTTGGGCCGTCACAGCCCCTGCCGGATCCGCAGCGAAAAGTCATCGCGCCCCGCGGCGCGCAGGGGCGTCGTCGTCGACGCGAAAGCGGCGCTTCGCGACGGCGGCGGAGCACGCCTCCATTCTATCGAGAGGTCCTGCGCCCCTGCTATGCTCCAGGAGCGTCCTGTGCCATGTACGAACCGCGCACCAAACCGCTCCTCAGTCGCCGCGCCTTCTTCCGGCGCCTGGCGAGGCATTCGGCCGTCTCGAGCATCCTCGTGCTGGGCTCCCTGGCCCTGGGAGCGACCGGATACCACCTGACGGAAGGCATGGCCTGGCTCGATGCGCTCCTGAACGCCGCGATGATCCTGACCGGCATGGGACCGGTGACACCGGTCCGGCACGTCGCGGGCAAATGGTTCGCAACGTTCTACGCCCTCTATTCCGGCGTGGCGTTCCTGGGCATCGCCGGCCTGCTCATCGCCCCCGTCGCGCATCGCCTCCTGCACAGCCTTCACGTGGACGAGGAGGACGAGGCGTAAGGAGCTGACGATTTGTAGTTCTCAGGATCGAAGTCTGCGATGTCGATCTTGCCGTAGTCTTTCGGCGGCGTGTAGACGTGGGTCTCCACCTTGTCCACATCGGAGATGCGCTCGTTCCGCTTGGCCACGGCCAGCCGGCCGTCCCCGCCGCGCACGAGGACGAGCAGCGGGCGCTTCTTCCCCTCATGGCGGGAACCCTCATTACTGGTGAGCCGCCGCCGGATGCACGTCGGGGAGGAAATAGAAGAGCACGGCGAGCACGGCGTAGACCGAGAGGAGCTGGAGCCCCTCGATCCAGTTGCTCTCGCCGTCGCTGCTGATCTGCTCGACGATGATGACCGAGGCCACGACCGCGACCACCTCCGGTATGGTGAACTCAAAGTTCATCGGACGGCCGAAGAGGTAGGAGGCGAAGACGAGCACCGGGGCCACGAAGAGCGCGATCTGGAGACTGGAGCCGACGGCGATGCCGATGCTGATGTCCATCTTGTTGCGCAGCGCCATGAGGACGGCCGAGGAGTGCTCGGCGGCGTTGCCGACGATGGCGACGACGATGACGCCGACGAAGACCTCGGTCAGCCCCATTGACACGCGCGCGCTCTCGATGGCGCCGACCAGGAACTCAGAGATGAGAGCGACGAAGGCAGTCGCCCCCAGCAGGATACCGACCGCCTTGCCCACGGACCACGGCGCGTGCGCGCCCTCCTCGGCCTCCAGGCGGCTCAGCTCCTCGCCCGCCTCGCAGGCCACATCCTTCGACTCGTCCGCGCCGAACACGTCCCGGTGCGTCACCAGCGAGAAGACGAGCATCAGCACGTAGGTCAGGAAGAGCACGACGGCGATGGCGAGCGAGAGCCCCTGCTCCTTCGCCGGCGTCCAGCCGCCCTGCGCGACGGGCACGGCAGCCGCCGTCTGGTGGAAGACCGTCGGGATGACGAGGGCGATGGCGGCGAGCGTGAGCGCCGTCGCCGAGACGCCCGCGGCCACGCGGCTGAACTCCTGCTTGCGGAACTTGATGCCTCCCGAGAGGAACGCAAGGCCGAGGACGAGCAGGATGTTGCCGATGATCGAGCCTGTGATGGAGGCCTTGACGACGCCTGTCAGCCCCTTCGAGAGGGCGAAGAGCCCGATGATGAGCTCGGCGGCGTTGCCGAACGTGGCGTTGAGGAAACCGCCGATGCCTGGTCCGAGGTGCTCGGCCAGGTGCTCGGTGGCGCGCCCCATCCACCCGGCCAGGGGAACAATCGCGAGGCACGACACGACGAAGAGTGCCGTTGCGTTCTCGAGCGACGGCAAGAACCTGAGAGCGATGGCGACCGGCACGAACACCAGGAGCCAGTCGAGTCTCGGCCTGAGCCAGGAGTGGCGGCGCGGTGCGTGGGCGGACGGGGGTACCGAATCGGACGGAGCTGAAGGTGGCGTCATGAGCTCTATCTACCACACCTCCACCCCCTCGAATTCCGGTCACCTCCTCAGCGATCTGCTGCAGGAGCTGCAGCGGGATCGTAGCGAGGCTAATCTAAGCGACCTGTCATCAGAAATCAAAGTGAAGTGCCGCTTGGACTTCGGCGAAGTCCGGGAGCGCGCCGAGCGGAGGGCGTGGAACGCTGTGATATCGAACTGCTAACAGCAGCCCTAGCCTTTCGGAGAATTGGAAGTCGATTCCGGTGCCACCGAACCATCCGTCGAGAGGGTGGCCTTCGAACTCGTAGCGGCCGCCACCTGCTTCGAGGAACGGCTGAACACCGTCCCGCGGCCAGCGGGCACGGCCGAAAATGACGGCGTAGATCGTGTCGCGCTGTTCACCACAACAGTCGTCCTTGGTGAAGTAACCACCGCGAAGGCCGAGCGAAAAGGCACGAGTAAAACGGTCTTCTAGCTCAAGGGAGGCCGTGGGAGCGCCCCCAATGGCGTCTTGATCGACAGCGCCGACTCCAACGGCTACGGCCCAGGAGTTGCTGTCGCTGGCCAATGTGGGCGCGCTCATGCCCGCGAGAATTGCCAACACGGTCCAGGCGGATCGCACGAAGCTCTTCATCGATCGACCCCTTGGTAGCTGTTAACCGGTCGCACCACGTTATGCCTGCTGCGGAGCAGGTGCCACGCATTCACTGACTGCCTCCCTTAAAGACCCGGAGTAGGTGCCTGCCGTTTACTCAAGCTCTGTACGGCTTTTCGGTCATGATCTCCTCCGGCAAGGCCATCATTCCACACTTGGCACCTCCGGGCCAGCAGCTGGGCTGGCAGCATTTCCGCTGAGCCTGTAAATGTAGGCGACCACGGCTGTGCCATCCTCGAGCTTCACTGTCGTCAGGACGCGCTCATAGCCTTCACCCTCAAACTCATCGAGACGGGCCCAGTGCTCCGCCAGGCTCTCCGAGCTGAAGAGAAAACCTTTGACTTCGCCGCCGTGCTCATCCAGGACGATTCCCGGGTAGCCCACCGCTGCACCCCAGCCTTCTTGCAGCAACGTGCCAGTGATGGTCGCGGGCTCCCACTCTCCCGGGACATCCGCCAGGACGTGTTCGTTGGGCCTACCCGGGGCGAGCGTTCCGTAAACGAAAAGTCGGTGAGTCATCGATCTCCCAAAGGCAGCGAACCGGACCGGATTCACTCCGCGGGAGGGGTGAGTGGCATCCAGTTGCTCTCGCCGTCGCTGCTGATCTGCTCGACAATGATGACCGAGGCAACGACCGCGACCACCTCCGGTATGGTGAACTCAAAGTTCATCGGACGACCGAAGAAGTAGGAGGCGAAGACGAGCACCGGGGCAACGAAGAGCGCGACCTGGAGGCTGGAGCCGATGGCGATGCCGATGCTGATGTCCATCTTGTTGCGCAGCGCCATGAGGACGGCCGAGGAGTGCTCGGCGGCGTTGCCGACGCCGTCGCCGAGACGCCCGCGGCCACGCGGCTGAACTCCTGCTTGCGGAACTTGATGCCTCCCGAGAGGAACGCAAGGCCAAGGACGAGCAGGATGTTGCCGATGATCGAGCCGGTGATGGAGGCCTTGACGACGCCTGTCAGCCCCTTCGAGAGGGCGAAGAGCCCGATGATGAGCTCGGCGGCGTTGCCGAACGTGGCGTTGAGGAAACCGCCGACGCCCGGTCCGAGGTGCTCGGTCAGGTGCTCGGTAGCGCGCCCCATCCACCCGGCCAGGGGAACGATCGCGAGGCACGACACGACGAAGAGCGCCGTCGGATTCCCAAGCGACGGCAAGAACCTGAGAGCGATGGCGACCGGCACGAACACCAGGAGCCAGTCCAGCCTCGGCCTCAGCCATGAGCGGCGGCGAGGCGCATGGGAGGACGGGGGGGCTGCATTGGACGAGGCTGAAGGTGGCGTCATGAGCAACTATCTACCACACCTCCGCCGCGGTCTTGACCCGGATCCTCGATCTTGACGGGCCGTCTCGTGCTAACATAGACAGCGACCCCGCGCTTCGCGAAGTCCAGCACTGCCCCCCGCAAGAGGCATGACCAAGGGAGAGTTCACATGAGCACAGGTCGATTCACGACCGCAAGGTTGCAGGTCGCCGCAGCCATCGCATCGCATCGCCCCGCTTCCGATATCCGACAGCCCAGTCTCGTCCCCAACGGCCGGTCGCGGGCACCGCTGGCGTTGGCGCTGGCTCTGTGGGCAGCCGCCCTTTCGGGTCTCGCGCAGGCGCAAACCGCGCCCTGGCTGTACACCGACCGCGCCACTTACGTGGCCGGCGACACCGTGCTCATCACGGGACGGGACTTCGCTCCTGGCGAGGTGACGCTGCAGGTGACGCACGCCGGCGGCGGAGACGAGCCCGACATGGGCCACGAGCCGCAGACGGTTACGGTGCAGGATGACGGGACCTTTACGGCCCATTGGAGCCTGCGCCTGACGGATCTGTCGGGTCCGGACTTCGTGGTGACGGCGGCCGGTGACCCACAGGGCGACGCCGTGCCGGCGCATTTCTCGCGTGTGGCGGTCGTGGCCACCGACAAGGGTGATTATCAGCCGGGCGAAACGGGCGTCGTCACGGGCTGGGGCTTCGCGCCGAACGAATGGGTGATGCTGCAGGTGGCGCACGTCAACGGCCTGGCGGACGGCAACGGCCACGAGCCGTTCTACGCGCTCTCCGACGAAGCCGGCAACGTCACGGCCACGTGGTACGTGGACCCCGACGACTCCATCGGCAGCTATCTCCAGCTCACCGGACTCGGGGAGAGCTCCGGCGTCGCCGGCAGCGCGACGTTCTGGGATCTTGGAGGCGGCTCGGGCTCAGTCGGTCTGACCACCTCGGGAAGCGCCTATACCCAGGACTTCAATACCCTCGCCAATGCCGGGACGGCGAACAACATCACCATCAACGGCTGGTACCTGAATGAAACGGGCTCGAGCACGAGAAACAACGGCCAGTACGCCGCCAGCACCGGCTCGGATACCGGCGGTGACGTCTATAGCTTTGGAGGCGCAGCCAGCACAGAACGCGCTTTTGGCACGCTCTTCAGCGGTACGTTGACTCCCGTCATCGGCGCCCAGCTCACGAACAACACCGGCGGCACGATTACGTCCCTCGACGTTTCCTATACCGGCGAGATGTGGCGCGCCGGTGTGACCAACCGGAACGCTGCGGACCGTCTCGATTTCCAGCTCAGCACCAATGCGGCCAGCCTGGCGACCGGCACCTGGGTCGACTACAACGGTCTCGATTTCAACAGCCCCAATCTCAATACGACCGCCGGGCTCCTCAACGGCAATGCGGCGGGGAACCAAGCCCTCCTCAGCTTTACCATCACCGGCTTGAGCATTCCGAACGGCGCCTCCTTCTGGATCCGCTGGAACGACTTCGATATCGCCCCGGGTGCAGATGACGGCCTCGGGGTGGACAGTTTTTCGATCACGCCGTACACCTCCGTCGTGCCGCCCAGTCTGACCATCACGGACGTCTCGGCCAACGAAGGGAATGCCGGCACCACGTCCTTCGTTTTCGTGGTGAATCTCTCGTCGCCGGCTGGTCCGGGCGGCGTGACGTTCGACATCGCCACGCAAGACGCGTCCGCCGCTTCACCAGGCGATTTCGCGGCCAAGCTCTTGACGAGCCAGACCATCCCTGCCGGGAGCTCCAGTTACTCCTTCAGCGTTCTGGTCAATGGCGACGTCGTCACGGAAGCGAACGAGACCTTCTTCGTCCTTGTGACCAATGTGACCGGCGCCGTGGTGGTGGACGGCCAGGGTCAGGGAACGATCGTCAACGACGACACTGCCGATGCCGCCCCGGCGGTTGTCAGCACCTTCCCGGCCAACGGCTCCACGACCTTCCCCGTCGGTTCCAATCTCACCGTCACCTTCAGTGAGCCGGTCAACGTGTCCGCATCCTGGTTTACGCTGGCTTGTTCCACGAGCGGGACGGTTGCCACCACCTTCAGCGGCGGGCCCACCACCTTTGCCCTCGACCCGGGCGTCACGCTGGCTCACGGCGAAACCTGTACATTGACCGTATTGGCGAACCAGGTCAACGATCAGGATGGCAACGATCCGCCTGACCAGATGGCGGCCAACGTCATCGTTGGTTTCACGGCATACGACGCTTGTTCCGACTACACTCCGATCTATGCCATTCAGGGCAGCGGAGCCTCGGCCGCGATCACCGGCAACGTCTCCACCAAGGGCGTCGTGGTCGGCGACTTTGAAGGGACAGCCGCCGCTTCCGGTTTCTATCTTCAGGACTTGACAGGCGACGGCGACGCGGCCACCTCGGACGGCATCTTTGTCTTCAGCGGCTCGAGCAACCTCGTCAGCGTGGGTCAGGTGGTGCGCGTCACCGGCTTCGCCCGCGAGCGTTTCAACCTGACCACGATCAACGGCTCCAACAGCAACACTGCGGCGGTGCCGGCGGCGAACATCGTTCAATGCGGCACCGGCTCTGTTGCGCCGGCCGACGTGACGTTGCCCTTTGCCAACGCAAATTTCCCCGAACGTTACGAGGGCATGCTCGTCCGCTTCCCGCAGGCACTGGTCATTGCGGAATACTTCAACTACGACCGCTTTGGCGAGATCGTCCTCGCCCAGCCGCTCGCCGGTGAGACCCGCCCCTTCACCGGCACAGCCATCGACGAGCCTGGACCGGCGGCGAATGCCCGCACCGCCGCCAATGCGCTGAGCCGCATCACTCTCGACGATGCGCAGAGCGCACAGAACCCATCGACACTGCGCCATCCGAACGGGCTCCCGTTCTCGCTCAGCAACCTCTTCCGCGGCGGTGACACGGTCGCGAACGCCATCGGCGTGCTCGGCTACGACTTCAACCTCTATCGCATCATCCCGACCGGGCCGGCAGACTACACTGCCACGAATCCGCGGCCGGCGTCGCCGGAACCGGTGGGCGGGACCATCCGCGTCGCCGCGATGAACACCCTCAACTTCTTCGTCACGGCCGATTACCCGACGGGAGATCCGTTGGACAACAAGTGCGGTCCGGCCAACAACCAGGAATGCCGCGGCTGGGACAGCGATCAGGTCGATGAGCTCACCCGCCAGCGCGACAAGCTCCTGACCGCCCTTGCCGGTCTCGATGCCGATGTCATCGGCTTGAACGAGCTGGAAAACTCGACCGGCGTTGAGCCGATGGCCAGCATTACGTCTGGATTGCCCGGCTACGCGTACATCAATACCGGGGCGATCGGCACGGACGCGATCAAGGTAGGCCTGATCTACAGACCCGCCGTCGTTACACCAGTCGGAGCTTTCCAGCTGCTGACGTCGGCCGTGGATCCGCGCTTCATCGACACCAAGAGCCGCCCGTCGCTGGCGCAGACCTTCGAAGTCAATGCCACCGGCGCGCGCTTCACCGTGGCGATCAATCATTTCAAGTCCAAGGGCTCAGCTTGCGACGACGTCGGCGACCCGGACCTGTTGGACGGTCAGGGCAACTGCAGCCAGACCCGTCGAGCCGCCGCGGAAGCCCTGGTCGACTGGCTTGCCACCGACCCAACCGGCAGCGGCGATCCCGACTTCCTCATCCTGGGCGACCTGAACTCCTACGCCAAGGAAGACACGCTCGACGAGATCAGGGCCGGTTCCGACGACACCGCCGGCACCAACGACGATTTCACCAACCTGATTGATCAGTTCCATGGCGCCTTTGCCTACTCGTACACCTTCGATGGTCAGGCGGGCTATCTGGACCATGCGCTTGCGAGCACAAGCCTGTCGGGACAGGTGACCGGCGCGGCGGACTGGCACATCAACTCCGATGAGCCGGATGTCCTCGACTACGACACGACCTTCAAGCCCCCCGCGCAGGATGCGCTCTATGAGGTGAACCCCTACCGCACCTCGGACCATGACGCCGTCGTGGTCGGGCTCGTCCCCAACGCGCCTCCCACCGTGGATGCAGGCGGACCGTATTCCGCTCCTGAAGGCGGCTCAACCACGCTCACGGCGAGCGGCTCCGATCCCAACGGCGACAGCCTCACCTATGCCTGGGACCTCGACAACAACGGCTCCTTCGAAACCAGCGGACAGAGCGTCTCCTTCAACGCCGCGCTGCTGGATGGACCGAGCAGCTACACCGTCAAGGCGCGCGCAACGGATCCGGGCGGGTTGTCAGCGGTGTCGTCCGCGACCGTGAACGTGACGAATGTCGCGCCGACCGTCGGCGCTTCGTTTGGCGCCGGCAGTATCAGCTGCGGTCCGAACAATGCGACCCTCACCGTCACCTTCAGCGACCCCGCCGCGACCGATACGCACAGCGCCGTGATCAACTGGGGCGATGGCAACACCCAAACCGTCAGCACGGCGACCAGCCCCCTTGTGCTCTCGCACACCTACGCGGCAGCAGGAAATTACACCGCCACCGTCGGCGTCAGCGATGACGATGGCGGCACCGGGAACGCGACGGCCAGCGTCCTGGTGAAGCTCAACACCAGCGGCTTCCTGCAGCCGATCAACGCGGATGGGACGAGCGTGTTCAAGTACAACAGCACCATCCCGGTCAAGATCAGCTTCACGAACTGCGATGGCTCGACCCCGGCGGACCTTGCTCCGACCCTCAGGCTCACCATGATCTCTGGAGCCACGCCCGGTCTGCCGATCAATGAGCCCGTCTCCAGCAGCGCGGCGGATACGACGGGGGTGATGCGCTTCAGCACGAACCAGTACATCTACAACCTGGCTTCGAAGCCTTTGCCCGATTCCTCTGCGACGTATCTCATCACCGTCACCACTCCATCCAACGGTCAGACCTTCACGGTGCAATTTGGTCTGAGACCCTGATCATCATGGGTGAGACGGTGCCTGGAGGAGGCTGGTGCCTACCAGCCTCCTCCAGGCAGCGGGATCGTAGCGACCCTTGATCTACCTCGGCACTTCGGTCTTAACCGGACCGGATTCACTCCGCGGGAGGGGTGAGTGGCATCGAATCGTGTCGGACGAGCAC
>Ga0126309_10000277_pt1 | contig 17603 bp, 17 predicted proteins | sample Plot56_FD_92541 | JGI IMG/M metagenome (GOLD analysis project Ga0126309, IMG submission 92541) | Serpentine soil microbial communities from UC McLaughlin Reserve, CA, USA - Plot56 | ecosystem: Environmental > Terrestrial > Soil > Grasslands | place: USA: UC McLaughlin Reserve, Lake County...
AGGAGGCCGTCCCCCGCCGAGACGTTGCCCCCCGTCAGCTCGATCTCGCGCGTGACGCCGGTCCTGGGATCGACGCGGAACAGCAGGCCCTCGTTGCTCTGGACGACGACGAGCCACTTGCCGTTCTTGATGGCGTCGATGCCGTTCAGGTTGAAGCCCGCGCTGTACGAGAGGTCGCCCGTCAGCGGCAGGGTCTCCGAGGCCGCAGGCAGCGCGTCACCGCGCCCGAACGAGATGCGGTAGAGCTGCTGGTTGTTCGAGTCGGTGAAGTACGCGGCCTTGCGCGTGACGACGACGTCGTTGATGAAGCGCGGCGACGCCGTGGTGAGCTGGTACTCCTTGATCAGCGTCCCGTCGTCGGCGTCGTAGACGAACGCCTTGCCGGTGCCTCCGCCGGCGACGAAGAGCCGGTCGTGCCGCCGGTCGTACTCGACGCCGATCGCCGAGCGGCCCGCCACGGCAGGAACGAGGATGTCGGCCTCGTCCGGCTCCCGCAGGTTGCCGCTGTAGATCGCCCCCGTCGGTATGGAGCCGACGAAGAACGTCTTGCCGTGGATCGCGATGCCCTCGGGCTGGAAGCCGTTCGGCAACGCGACCGTCTTCGGCAGGTCTCTCCCCCTGTGCGCGCTCGACGGCAACGCCGTCAGAGCGGTTACGGCCACGAACACTGCGAGAAGCAGTGACATTCGACGCAATCGAATTACCCCCTCGGTCGTGGTCTCGCCCAAGAGTACGGGCCTGGACCGCAGCCGGTTCGTTACCGGCGTGACTTGAGCGCGCGCTCGATCTGGCGATCCGCGTCTCGCCGCGCGATGTCTCGGCGCTTGTCGCGGACGTCCTTGCCCTTCGCGAGCGCGAGCTCGACCTTGGCGCGGCCGTTCTTGAAGTAGAGCCGGGTCGGCACAAGCGTCAGGCCCTTCTCCTTGACCTTCCCGTACAGCGAGTCGATCTCCTTCGCCCGCAGCAGCAGCTTGCGGTCGCGATCCGGGTCGTGGTTGGCATAGCCCGCCTGGTCGTAGCCGGCGATGTGGCTGCCGATCAGCCACGCCTCGCCGTCGCGGACGTCCGCGTACGCCCGCTTCAGGTCGGCACGGCCGTCCCGGAGGGACTTCACCTCGGAGCCCGTCAGCACCAGGCCGGCCTCGAACCGGTCGAGGAGGTGGTACTCGTGGCGGGCCCGCCGGTTGTCCGCGATCAGCTTTTCGCCCTGCGCCATTCCGGCAAGGCTACTGACAGCGCGTCCCGCAACCACGGCTGCAGCTCGACCACGAAGCGCGGGTCGATCGTGTGCGGCAGCGGATACTCGCGGTAGATCGGCTCCGCGCCCGCCTGCTCGAGTTGCACCTTCGCCCGCCTGCCCCACTCCACACCGATGACCGGGTCGTAGGTGCCGTGTCCGATCGCGATCGGCGGGAGCGGTGGCGTGAGATCGAGCTCGAACCCGGGGACGGACGGGATGAACCCCGAGAGCGCAATCAGTGCCGCCGGCCGGGATCGCCCCGCCCCCAAAGCCAGCGCGTACGTCATTACGGCGCCCTGCGAGAAGCCGCCGAGCACGGTCTGCTCCCGCGGAATGCCCGTCTCCTTCGCGACCTCGGCCAGCCACGCGGTCGCCGCCGCGTACGTGGGGCGGAACGTGTCCGGGTCCGGCGTGCCGAGCCCGCCCAGCGCGTACCAGTGAGCGCCGCCGGGCGGCAGCGACAGCGGGCCGCGCGGCGTCACGCCGAGCAGCCGCTGCTCGGGGTCGAGCAGGTCGAGCACGGGATGGAGGTCGTCCTCGTCGGCGCCGCGCCCGTGGAAGAGCACGAGCAGCCCCTCCGGATCGCCCGCGGCGGGGCGACTCCGGTAGGTCAGAGTCATCGCGCGGCCCGGGCCTCGCGCGGGTTCGGCAGCGGCGTGAGCACCGGCTCGAGCCGGTCGCGGAGGTGCTCGAACGCGGGCGGCAGCGAGAGCCGCTCGCCGAGCTTGTCGGCGGGCTCGTCCGTCGCGAAGCCGGGCCCGATCGTCGCGAGCTCGAAGAGGACGCCGCTCGGCTCGCGGAAGTAGACCGACTTGAAGTAGAAGCGATCGATCACCGGCGTCGGGTGCGCGCCCGCCTTCGCGACGCGCTCGCGCCACGCGTCGTGGTCGTCCATCGTCGTCGCCCACGCAACGTGGTGGACAGTGCCGGCGCCGCCGAAGCCGCGCTCCGGCGGGGAACGGTCGTACGAGTAGAAGCCGCCGCGCCGGTCGCCGCGCACCTCCCAGAACTCGTCTCCCCGCGATTGGAAGCCGAGCGTCTCCTCGAGGAGCTCGCGGCTCTCCTCCGGCTCTACGGCGTACGCTTTCACGCCGTCGAAGCCCTGGATCGCGTGCTCCGGCAGGATGTCGGGGTGCTCGGCGACGAGCGGCTCGTCGGGCGTGTCGACGACGGCGAGCTCGAGCGTCAGCCCCTCGGTGTCGGCGAACCGCAGGCGACCGTCGGCGCGCTCGCTCTGGACGCCCTCCGCGCCGAGGCGCTCCTCCCAGAAAGCGAGCGCGTCCTCCGAGCCGACGCGGAAGACGACGGTGTGCACCATCCCCGCCCCTGCCCGTCCGCGGCGGGCGCCCGGGTACTCGAAGAACGTGATGTCCGCGCCGGCGCTGCCCTTCTCGTCGGCATAAAAGAGGTGGTAGACGGTCGGGTCGTCCTGGTTGACGGTCTTCTTGACCAGCCGCAGGCCGAGCGTGCCGGCGTAGAACTCGACGTTCTGCGGCGCGTCGCCTGTGATCGCCGTGACGTGATGGACGCCTTCGAGCTTCATCGTCTCCCAGCCTTTCCCCGATTGCCGTTGCCTGCACCTGCGAGGGACAGCTCGACCTTACCCTCCGAGCGGCGGATGTCCGCGACCTGGACGTCGATCGGATCGCCGAGCCTGAAGCGGCGGCCCCGGCGGCGACCGACGAGTGCCGTCGCCGGCTCGTCGAGCTCGTAGTAGTCGTCCGTGAGCCGGCGCGCCGGCACGAAGCCCTCGAAGACCTCGCCGAAGCGCGCGAACATCCCGCCGGGGATGACGCTGGTGATCTCGCCCGCGAAGGTGTGCTCCCAGCCGAGCTCGAACAGGCGCGACTCCAGCAGCCACGCGAGGCACAGGTCGTCGGCGAGATACTCGATCTCCGCCGCGTCACGCTCGCGGACGGAGCAGTGCTCGGCGAGCTCGCCCAGGTCGCCGGCTACCTCTGTCTCGCCTACGCCGAGCTCGTCCAGCAGCGCGCGGTGGACGACGAGATCCGGGTAGCGCCGGATCGGCGAGGTGAAGTGGCCGTAGGCGCGGCTCGCGAGGCCCGAGTGCCCGAGGTTGCTCGGGTCGTAGCGGGCCTGCTTGAGCGAGCGCAGCACGAGCGTGCGGAACGCCTCCTCGCCGCGCTTTGCCCGCTGCGTGTACTCGGCGACGAGCTCGCTCGCCGTTGCAGCGACGCGTGCCGCCTCGCGCGGTGTCATCGTCTTCGCCTCGGGGGCGGGCGGCGTCGGCACGTCGAGCTCTGCGAGGCGGGAGAGAAGCAGCTCCACCGACTGGGGCTCGGGCGGCTCGTGGACGCGGTACAGCGCCGGCCGCTTGCGCGCGGAGAGCAGCTCGGCGACGCACTCGTTGGCGAGGATCATGAGCTCCTCGACGAGCATGTGCGCGTGCGGCTCGCCCTCCCTGCGCGCGTCGGCGACGCCGCCCTTGCCGTCGAACTCGAATGCGAGCTCGAGGCTCTGGACGCGCAGCGCGCCCCGCGCGAAACGGCGCTCGCGCAGGAACCGGGCGAGCCGCTCGGCGTTGGCGAGCGCCTCGGCGAGGTCGGGCTCCGTCGACTCGCGGCCCGCGAGGATCTCCTCGACGCGCCCGTATGTGAAGCGCTCGCGGCTGCGGATCACGGAGCGGTAGAACACCGCCTCGCCCTGCGCCAGCTCGGGGCCGCGAAACGGCACCTCGACGGTCACGCAGAGCCGGTCCTGGTGCGGCCGCAGCGAGCAGAGGTCGTCCGCGAGCTCGTGCGGGAGCATCGGCGCCACGAGGCCCGGCACGTACGTGGAGAGCGCCCGGGCCGCGGCTCCGCGGTCGAGCGGCGAGCCGGCCGGCACGAAGTACGAGACGTCCGCGATGTGAACCCACGCGCGCAGGTCGTCGCCCTCCGGCCGAACCGCGATCGCGTCGTCGAAGTCCTTGGCCGTCTCGGGGTCGATCGTGAAGGTCAGCTGGTCGCGCAGGTCTACGCGCCCGTCGAGTGACGGCTCGGGAGGGGCATGGGGCTCGAAGCGGTCGCGCGCCCCCTTCTCGACCAGCAGGCCCTCCAGCACGGCCTCGATCGATTCCGCCCGGCCGAGGACCCGCTCGAGCCGCGCTCGGCCCCGTCGGTCCGAGGCGACGACCGCGAGGTCGCCGGGACGCGCTTCGTCGCGGCCTTTCTTGTCCAGGAGGATCGGCGGGCCGGGCGTGAAGTACGGCTCGCCGACGACGAGCTTCCCGCCGCGCCGCGCGATCTCGACGACGGTAGGCGTTAGACCCGGAGGAAGCGGCGGATCGTCAGGCCCGAGCCGGCGGCGCCGAGCAGGAGCCCGATGCCGACGACGATCGCGGCGTTGAGGCCGAACGCGATCGCCTGGACGTCGTCACCGTCGTCGATGTGGCCGAGGATCTGCGGCAGCGCGACTTCCTTGCCCAGGAGGAGCAGGAAGACGGCGAACAGCGAGCCGATCAAGCCGACGATCAGTCCCTCGAGCATGAACGGGCCTCGGACGAACCAGTTGGTCGCGCCGACGAGCTTCATCACCTCGATCTCGCGCCGGCGCGAGAAGATCGAGAGGCGGATGGTGTTTGCGATCAGGAGGGCAGACGCGGCGAGCAGGATTACCACGGCAAGCAGGAACAGCACCTCGATGACGCGAGCGACCTTGAGGATCCGGTTCGCCGTCTTCTCGCCGTACGTGACCTTTTCCACGCCGGGCGGCCGCTTGCCGGCGACGGCGTGCTCGATCGAGGCGGCGATGTCCTTCGTGTACTCGCCCTTGACCGGCTGCACCTCGTAGGCGTCGGGGAGGGGGTTGTACGCGAGATCCTTGACGAGGTCGCCGTTCTGCTTCCGCATCCGGTCGAGCGCCTCTTCCTTGTTGACGAACGTTGCGTTCTTCACCTTCGGGTTCGACTCCAGCAGGATCCGAACCTGGTCGATCTGCTTGCCGGTCGCCGGCCTGTCGCACGTGGTCTCGGTGCAGAAGAACGTCTTGACCACGAGCTTCTCCTTCGTGTGGTCGCTCCACGAGCGAGCCCACGTCCCGAAAGCGATCAACAGGCCGACGAGGAACATTCCGATCAGGACGGTGACCGTCGCCGCGATCGTCGTCGAGAGGTTGGCGGTGATCGAGCGCAGCGCCTCGGAGCCGATCATCCGGAGCCTCATTCGGACGTGTACCCCCCGCGCCGCTCGTCGCGTGCGAGAGCGCCGTCCTCGAGCGCGATCACCCGCTTGCGCATCTTGTCGACCATCTCGCGGTCATGGGTCACCATCAGAATCGTCGTCCCGGAGCGGTTGATCCGGTACAGGAGCTGCATGATCCCGACCGACGTGTCGGGGTCGAGGTTGCCCGTCGGCTCGTCGCAGATGAGGAGCGGCGGGTGGTTCACGAACGCGCGCGCGATCGAGACGCGCTGCTGCTCGCCGCCCGACAGCTCGTCGGGGTACGAGTTCATCTTGTGCGACAGACCGACGAGGCCGAGGACCTCCGGCACCTTGTTCCGGATCGCGGAGCGGCTCTCACCCTGCACCTTGAGCGCGTAGGCGACGTTCTCGGACGTCGTGCGGTTGGGCAGGAGCTTGAAGTCCTGGAAGACGCAACCGACGTTGCGGCGCAGGTACGGGACCTTGCGGCGGCTGAGCCGGCCGAGGTCGCGGCCGCCGACGATGATGCGGCCCTGCGTCGGCTCCAGCTCCTTCAGGAGCAGGCGGATGATCGTCGACTTGCCCGACCCCGAGGCGCCCACGACGAACACGAACTCACCCTTGTCGATCACGAACGAGACGTCGCGGAGGGCGTGAACATTGGGCTCGTAGATCTTCGTCACGCCGTCGAACACGATCATCGACCGAGCGCTCGCCACGGGGCGCTCACCGTCCCGCTCGGCAACGGCCAGGGCGGTGTCGGGGGTTTCGAGAATCGAGTCTGTCACCGTGATCGTGATGGACCGCGCACCGCGGCGGCCCAGTCGCTCGGAACGGCCCCGCAGTCTAGCTAAACGACCTGCTAGACAGGCATTTAGACGACCTTGCCGGCCGCCTTCGCGAAGAGATACGCCTGAATGAAGTCGTCCAGATCACCGTCGAGGACTGCCTGCGTGTTTCCGGTCTCGTGCTCGGTGCGGTGATCCTTGACGAGCTGGTACGGGTGCAGCACGTAGCTGCGGATGGCGTTACCGCCGAATCCGGTGTCCGGAATCTCGCCGCGCTCCTTCGCGAGCTCGGCCTCGCGCCGCTCCTCTTCCAGCTCGGCCAGCCGGGAGCGCAGGATCCGCAGCGCCGTCTGCTTGTTCGAGGACTGTGAGCGCTCGTTCTGGCACTGGACGACGATTCCGGTCGGCAGGTGGGTGATCCGCACGGCCGAGTCCGTCTTGTTCACGTGCTGCCCGCCGGCGCCGCTCGCGCGGTATGTGTCGATGCGGAGATCCCCCTCGTCGAGCTCGAGCTCGCCGTCGTCCGCGAGCAGCGGCGCGACGATCAGCTGCGCGAACGACGTGTGGCGCCGGTGGGCCGAGTCGAACGGGCTGAGGCGGACGAGGCGGTGCTTGCCCCGCTCGGCCTTCAGCACGCCGTAGGCGTTGTCGCCGCGGACCGTGAACGTAGCCGACTTGAGCCCCGCTTCCTCCCCCGGGCTCGCCTCGACGAGGTCGAGCGCGAAGCCGCGCCGCTCCGTCCAGCGCTGGTACATCCGAAGGAGTATCTCCGCGAAGTCCTGCGCGTCCGTGCCGCCGCTGGCGGCCTGAATCGTCACGACCGCGTCGCCGGCGTCGTACTCGCCGGTGAACAGCGCGTCCTCACGCAGGCGCTCGAGCTCCTGGCGGATCGGCTGCACCTGCTCGCGAATCTCGTCCTCGAGCTCGCCGTCGAGCGCCAGCAGCTCCTTCGCCTCCTCGTACTCGCGCGTGAGGTGCCGGTAGCGCTCCAGGCGTCTCGCCACGCGGGCGTGCTCGGCGGAGACGGCGGCGGCGCGCTGCTGGTCGTCCCAGAAGCCGGGCGCGGAGAGCTGGCGCTCCAGCTCGCTCAGCCGCGCTGAGAGCGAATCCGGGTCAAAGGTAATCACGGACCCAGCTGAGCTGGGCCCCGATCTCCTCGAGCTGCTGGTCGAGTGGCGCCGCGGTTTCCATGGAGTTTCGATGGTACATTCGGTCGAGGTTGGGGGGCATCGAGCGTCAGCAGCGCGATTTCGTGCGCCTCGGACGCCCCGGGGCGGCGCTGACCGCGCTGATCGTCTTGGCGATCTACGACCTCTTCGACCCGTCCGTGCGGCTGCACGTCCTGCTGGGGCTGCTCGTCGTCGCTCTGACCCTGTCCGGTCTCGCGGTGCTCGCCCTCCGGCGCTGGCCGGTCGGGACGGTCGCCCGCGTGACGCTGGGCCTCGACATCGTCCTGATCGCGGTGATGATCGGCGTGCTCGGCGCCGACGCGCTGCTCGTCGTCCCGTTCTACGCGCCGGTCGCGTTCGGCGCCCTGCTGTTCGGCCCGGTCGAGACCGTCGTCTACACCGTTATGGGCGTCGTCGCGGGAATCGTCATCGGGCCGCTCATCGGCGCAGAGACGGTCACGATCGTGGCGAGCTGCCTGGTGCTCGCCATCACCGGCGCCATCGTCGCCGGCCTTTCGTACCAGATTCACGCCGCCGAGCGGGCGCTCGCCGTCGAGCGCGCTGCCGATGCGGCCGCGCTCCGGATCACCGAACGGATCAGGTCCTCGCTCTACATCGGCAACGTGCTCCAGGCAACCGTCGACGAGCTCGGCCCTGCAGTCGGCGTAGATCGCTGCGTCCTCCGGCTCGCACCGCGTCCGGACGCGTCCGCTCCCGCCTACGAATGGCGGCGGCCCGGCCTCACGCGGGTCGTCCTGCCGCGTCCGCCCGCGGCGGTCCTCAGGGTCTTCGAGACCCGCCGGCCCGTGCTGGTCTCCGACGTCGACGACGCCGATGAAGACCTGCAGAGCTACCTGCGCTCGATCGGTGGCGGCTCGATGATCGCCTACCCGGTCGAGTGGCACGGCCGCGTGATCGCCGCGATCGGTTTCGCCGACGCGTCGCCCCGAGACTGGACGGAGCAGGCGTTGCCGCTCCTGGAACGGGTGGTGCCGCAGATCGGCGCCGCCGTCGCCCAGGCGGAGGTGCTCGCCGAGCAGGAGGCAACGCTCGCGTTCCGCGAAGAGCTGGTGGCGAACGTGTCGCACGAGCTGCGCACGCCGTTGACGTCGACAATTGGCTTCCTGCGTACGCTCGAGCGACGGGACGTCGAGTTCACCGATGAGCAGCGCGCGCGGTTCCTCGGGACAGCGCGCACGGAGGCGGAGCGCCTCGCCGGCCTCGTGGACGACCTCCTCGTCCTCACGCGGCTCCAGCGCGGGATCTTCCCGCTCAACCCCCGCTGCGTCGAGCTCGACGCGCTCGTGGCCCAGGCCACGCTCGGGCTGTCGCTGCCCGAAGGGCGTGAGTTCCGCGTCGACGTCCCTGAGGCGCTGCTCGCACGGGCCGATCCGGACCGGCTCGTGCAAGTGCTCTCGAACCTTTTTTCCAACGCCGCGAAGCATGGCAGCGGCTCCGTGGTCGTCACGGGCGCGCAGGACAACGGCGAGGTCCGTCTCGAGGTGAGCGACGACGGTCCGGGTGTTCCGGCGGACCGAGTCGCCGACCTCTTCGTTCCCTTCGCGCGCTGGGGCGGCGCTTCCGACAGCACGGGCTTGGGCCTCGCCATCTCGCGCGGGATCGTGGAGGCGCACGGCGGCTCGCTCGAGTACCGGCCCGCCGAGGACCGCGACGGCCACGCGTTCGTGGTCACGCTGCCGCGCGGAGAGCGATGAGCCGAGCCCGCCTGGTCGGGATCAACCACGTGGCGCTCGAGGTGGGCAATGTCGACGAGGCGCTCGAGTTCTACGGCCGCTTCTTCGACCTCGAGCTGCGCGGCCGGGTCCGCGGGATGGCGTTCGTCGACATGGGCGACCAGTTCCTGGCGCTCTCGGCGGGCCGCTCGGGCGGCCCCGACAGGCACCGCCACTTCGGCCTGGTGGTGGACGACAAGGAGGCCGTGCGGGCCGCGCTCGTCGAGGCGCGCATGCAGATCTCCTAAGGCACGAGCCTCGACTTTCGCTAACCGTGGTTTATACAGGTCGGAGTCGTCGACTACCGAGACATCCAGTTCACGAAGGCGCCGTGGATCCTCGAGGGAATGGAGCTCGCCGACCTGGAGAAGTCCGAGCGCGCGGTAGCCGAGCTGCGCGAGAAGGGTTTGGCGGAGAGTTAGCGCCCGGCGGCTGCTAGGCGCCGTGGCATTTCTTGAACTTCTTGCCGCTGCCGCACCAGCAGGGGTCGTTGCGGCCGATCTTCTCGTGGTCGGACGTCACGCGCTGCTGGGTGGCGACCGCGGCCCCGCCTCCGAGCGCGGCGGCCGCCGTTGCAAGCGCACCAGCCTCGGCTCCGGCGGCCGCGATCGCGTCGGCGCCGGCGATCGACTCGTGCTGGTACTCGAAATCGCCGTCGGTCGCCTCGGCTTCCTGCATCGCCTGGATCGTGGATGCGTCCTGGGGCGCCACCTGGGCGTGGAAGATGTTGCTCACGACTTCCTCGTGGATCGCCAGGCCGAGCTCCTCGAACATCTGGTGGCCTTCGGCGCGGTACTCGACGAGCGGGTCCTTCTGCGCCATCGCGCGGAGGTGCACGCCCTCGCGGAGGTAATCCATGTTCTCGAGGTGCTCTCGCCAGCGCGTGTCGACGACCTGGAGGATCACGTACCGCTCGAGCCAGCGCATCAGGCCGGGCTCCATGCCCTCGAGCTCGCTCTCTTTCTCGCCGTACTCGTCGAGGGCGTCCTCGAGGAACTCCGCGACGATCGCTTCGCGGTCGAGTTCCTGAAGCTCGTCGACGGAGACGCCCGTCGGGTAGATCGTGGCCATGGCGGTGACGAGCTCGGCCAGGTCCCACTCCTCGGTGAACTCGCCCATCGTGTACTCGTCGACGACGCGCTCGACGACCTCCCTGATCCACGCCTTGATGTCCTCGGAGAGGTCCTCGCCCTCGAGCACGCGCCGGCGCTGCTCGTAGATCACCTGGCGCTGGACGTTCATCACGTCGTCGTACTTGAGGACGTTCTTGCGCGCGACGAAGTTCTGCTCCTCGACCTTCTTCTGCGCGTTCTCGATCTGGCGCGAGAGGATCCCCGCCTCCATGGGCTGGTCCTCGGGGATCTTGAAACGGTCGATGATCGAGTAGATCCGGTCTCCGGCGAACAGCCGCACGAGGTCGTCCTGGGCGGACAGGTAGAAGCGCGACTCGCCGGGGTCGCCCTGGCGGCCTGAGCGGCCGCGAAGCTGGTTGTCGATCCGCCGTGCCTCGTGGCGCTCGGTGCCGAGGACGTACAGACCGCCCGCCTCGCGGACGCCCTCGCCGAGCTTGATGTCGACGCCGCGGCCGGCCATGTTCGTCGCGATCGTGACCGCGCCGATCTGGCCCGCGTCGACGATGATCTGGGCCTCTCGCTCATGCTGCTTCGCGTTGAGGACGTTGTGTTTCACGCCTCGCCGCGTGAGCAGCTGCGACAGGAACTCGGAGGTCTCGACCGCGATCGTTCCGACGAGGACGGGCTGGCCGGCCTCGTGGCGCTCGACGATGTCCTCGATCACCGCGTCGTACTTCGCGTCCTTGGTCTTGTAGATGAAGTCGTTCTCGTCGGCGCGGGCGACCGCGACGTTCGTCGGGATCTCGACGACGTGCAGGCCGTAGATCTCGACGAACTCCTTCTCCTCCGTCTTAGCCGTACCCGTCATCCCGGCGAGCTTCTCGTACAGGCGGAAGTAGTTCTGAAGGGTGATCGTGGCCAGCGTGACGTTCTCCTCCTGGATCGCGACGCCCTCCTTCGCCTCGATCGCCTGGTGGAGGCCCTCGCTCCAGCGGCGGCCCTCCATGATCCGGCCCGTGAACTCGTCGACGATCTTGACCTCGCCGTCCTGGAGGACGTAGTCGACGTCGCGCTTGTAGAGCGCCTGCGCCTTGAGCGCCTGGATCAGGTGGTTGACGAGCTGGACGTTGGCCGGGTCGTAGAGATTGTCGACGCCGAGCGCGCGCTCGACCTTCTCGATCGCCTGCTCGCCCGGCGAGACCGTCTTGTGCTTCTCGTCGAAGAGGTAATCGAGGTCGAGGCCGGCGAGCTCGTCCTGGCCCTTCGTCTTGGGCTCGCTCTGCTGGCCCTCGAGCGTCTTGGCGACGCGGGCGAAGTCGTAGTAGATCTTGGCCGCCGTCTCGGGCTCACCCGAGATGATCAGCGGCGTGCGCGCCTCGTCGATCAGGATCGAGTCGACCTCGTCCACGATCGCGTACGAATGGCTCCGCTGCACGAGGCCCTCGAGCGCGACGGCCATGTTGTCGCGGAGGTAGTCGAAGCCGAACTCGGAGTTGGTGCCGTACGTGATGTCGGCGGCGTAGGCCTCCTTGCGCTCGGCGTACGGCATCATGTTGCGGATGAAGCCGGCGCGCATGCCGAGCTTCTCGTAGACGGGGCTCATCCACTCCGCATCGCGCTTCGCCAGGTAGTCGTTGACGGTCACGAGATGGACGCCCGTACCGGGTAGGGCGTTCAGGTACAGCGGCATCGTCGCGACGAGCGTCTTGCCCTCGCCCGTCTTCATCTCGGCGATGTCGCCCTCGTGGAGAACGGTTGCGCCCATCACCTGGACGTCGAAGTGGCGCTGGCCGAGCGAGCGCTTGGCGGCCTCGCGCACGGCGGCGAAGGCCTCGAAGATCAGCTCCTCGAGCGGCTCGCCGTTCTCGAGCCGCTGGCGGAACTCGGCGGTCTTGCCCGCGAGCTCCGCGTCGGAAAGCGACTCGAAGTCGGGCTCGAGCGTGCCGATGTACTCCGCCTGCTGGCGCAGGCGCTTGAGGCGACGGCCCTCGCCGAAGCGAAGTGCCTTCTCGAGGCTTCCGAGCTGTGGCATGGGTACAGGGTATCGGTTCGGTTCCGCGCTCCCGATGGCGCTTTTTCGCCGCCTAGAGCGGCAGGACGCGCACGTCCCAGAGGTCGCCGTCGACGCGGCTCGCCTGGACGACGTAGTCGTCCCCGCGCTCGGCACCGAGCTGTTCGAGCTCGCTCGTATCGCCGAATGCCGGTAGGCCGTCCACGATCAGCGTGCGCTCGCCTTGCCGGACCGTGAGCTCGAGCTGCTCGCCCTCGAGCTCGCGCGGGAGCTCCACCAGCTCGATCGCCTCGGCGGCCGCGGTCCAGGCGTCGTCGTCCGCGCGAACCGCGTGCGCGCGGTACGGGGCGGGAAGCTCCTGCTCGATCGCCTCGGCAATCGAGTCAACGTCGAGGTCCTCGTCGCCGTCGACGACGAGGGTTCCGTCGCCGAGGGCGACGAAGCGAACCTCGCTCACTTCGAGGTCGACGCCGGTCACGCGCACGAGCGCGTCCCACTCGCGGAAGCGATGGATGCCGTGGATGCCGGCCTCTCCCCAGCGCGGCCGCGTGTCGTGCGGCGGGATGTCGCCGAAGTCCATGGCGCCTTCGCGAGCGGCCGGGGCGCGCTTCCGACCTACTGCGGCTCGATCAGTCCGTAGGCGCCGTCGCGACGCCGATAGACGACGTTGACCTCGTCCGACTCGGCGTTGCGGAACACGAAGAAGTCGTGGCCGACCAGCTCCATCTGGAGCACCGCCTCCTCCGGCGTCATCGGCTTCACCGGGAACTGCTTCGTCTTGACGATCATCCCGTCTCCCTCCACCGGCACCCCTGGCGCTTGCTCGGGCGTGGCGATCCCTTCGCGACGTGATCCCTTCCGCTGCCGCTTTTCGCGATAGCGCGTCACCTGGCGCTCGAGCTTGTCGACGAGCTGGTCGATCGACGCCTTCATGTCGTGCGACGACTCCTTCGCACGCAGGATCGGGCCCTTCGTCCAGACGGTCGCCTCGGCGATCTGGTTGTCCGAGATCGACGGATTGCGCTCGACGGCCAGCTCCAGCTCGACGCGCGTCGTGTCGTGCACCTGCCGCTCGAGCTTTCCGAGCTTCTCCTGTGCGTAGCTGCGGATCGAGTCGGTGACCTCGACGTTGCGCCCCTTGACCTGCAGCCTCACGGGCTCAATTTAACGAACCGCGCGCGCGAACGTAATCACGTCGACGTGCCGGGCCCCACCCTTTCTGAGCGCCGACGCGGCAGCCGCCACCGTCGCCCCGCTCGTGTAGACGTCGTCCAGCAGCACGACCCGGGTCGGCGCCGGTCCGGCCGCTCGGAAGCCCCCGCGGACGTTGGCGCGGCGCTCCGCGAGGCCGAGCCCGCGCTGCCGTCGCGCCGGACGCGTCCGCTCGAGGAGCGGCACGACGGGCAGCTGCCAGCGCGGTTCGAGAGCCCGCGCCAGCCGCTCGGCGGGATGGTGACCGCGCTCGAGCGCACGGTCGGCGTCGGGCGGGACGTAAGTGATCGTGTACGCGCGCGGGCGCGGTACGACCTCGGCTACGAGCGCGCCTGCATCCTCGGCGAGCCCTCGGAGCCCACGCTCCTTCCAGGCGGACACGAGCGCCTTCGCAGCGGCGTCGTACGCGACCGCAGAGCGGGCGGAGGCGAACGCGAGCCGCCGGCCCTCACACTCGAGACAGCGCGCGACGGGCCACGAGGTCGGAGCCCCGCAGCGGGCGCAACGGGGACCGCGCAGCCGGCGAAGCCCGGCCAGGCACGACTCGCAGACCACGCGAGAAGGCGCGCCGCAGACGACGCAGCGAAGAGGAAGGAGTAGATCGAGCAGGAGGCCCACACGCAGACGACGCTAGCCGCGGACAGCGCGCGTGTCTGTGCCGACTCTGTGTCACGTCCGTGACGGCTGCAGGCTGTACTCGGCCTGCTCCGAGAGCCCGGCCCGCCGACGCATCCGGTTGTCGGCTTCGAGCAGCTGCTCGCGGTCGCCGATGTCGAGCCAGTCACCCTGGAAGCGGTAGCCGTGCACGGGGACGCGTGGGTACAGCCAGACCACGAACCGGCCCGGCTGGTCCGGGGCGTTGCCCTCCTCGAGGTACTGCCGCACCAGCGCGGCGTGCTCCGCGGGGAACAGGTACGCCGCGATCGACGCGAGCGTGCTGGCGGGGCGCTCGGGCTTCTCGACCAACGAGACCACCCGGTCGGAGTCGTCGAGCTCGACGATCCCGTACCGCCGGGCGAGGTCGAGGTCGCCCACGTCGTGCACGCCGATCGCGCTCCCGCCCCGCGAGCGCCAGAACGCCACGTACTCCTCCAGCGAGAAGTCGAACAGATTGTCCCCGGCGACGACCAGCAGATCCTCGTCCTCGAGCCCCCCGCGCTCGATCACGAACCGCAGGTCGCCGATCGCGCCGAGCCGGTCGTTGTTCGACGTCGTCCCGTCGTCGTGCACGCGCACCGGCACCCGTCCCGACCGCGACGAAGCCCACGCCTCGAAGTCCGCCGCGAAACGAGAGTTCGTCACCACGTGGATCGCCTCCACGTCGCCGACCTCGTCGATCTTGTCGGCGAGGTAGTCGAGCATGGGCCGCCCTGCCAGCGGCAGGAGCGGCTTCGCGACCCGGTTGGTGAGCGGTCGCAGCCGGGTGGCGTACCCGGCTGCGAGCACTACGGCCTCCATCGGCCGCCTACGTTCCCTCGTTCCACGAGGCGAGATACCGCGCCTGCTCGTCGGACAGCGCGTCGATCTCGATTCCCATCGTGTCGAGCTTCAGGCGGGCGATCTCGCGGTCGATCTCGTCGGGCACCGGGTAGACCGTCCGCTCCAGCGTGGCGGCGTTCGCGATCGCGTACTCCGCAGCGAGGGCCTGGTTCGCGAAGGACATGTCCATCACGAGCGCTGGATGACCCTCGGCGGCGGCGAGGTTGACCAGCCGTCCGTCGGCCACGAGGTACACGCGGTTGCCGTTCGCGAGCGTGAACTCCTCGACGAACTGGCGGGCCTCCCGCGTCTCGACGGCGAGCTGCCGCAGCGCGGGGATCTCGATCTCCACGTTGAAGTGGCCCGTGTTCGCGAGGATCGCGCCGTCCTTCATCCGCTCGATGTGCTCCCGCGAGATCACGTTCTTGTCGCCGGTGGCGGTGCAGAAGAGATCGCCGAGCTCGGCTGCGCGCCCCATCGTCAGCACCTCGAAGCCGTCCATGGCGGCCTCGAGCGCCCGCAGCGGATCGACCTCGGTGACGATGACGTGGGAGCCCATGCCCCGCGCGCGTGAGGCCACGCCGCGGCCCACCCAGCCGTAGCCGGCGACGACGAAGCGCTTGCCCGCGAGCAGGACGTTCGTCGCGCGGATGATCCCGTCGATCGTGGACTGCCCTGTGCCGTAGCGGTTGTCGAACAGGTGCTTCGTCTTGGCCTCGTTGACCGCGATGATCGGGAAGCCGAGCGCGCCGTCCCGCTCGAGCGCCTTGAGGCGGATGACGCCGGTCGTCGTCTCCTCGGTTCCGGCGATGATGTCGCCGAGCTGCTCGCGCCGGGCCGAGTGGAGGACGCCGATGACGTCGGCGCCGTCGTCCATCGTCAGGTGCGGCTTGTGGTCGACGGCCGCCTCGATGTGCGCGTAGTACGTGTCGTTGTCCTCACCCTTGATCGCGAAGACCGCGACGTCGAACTCCTCGACGAGCGCTGCCGCCACGTCGTCCTGCGTGGAGAGCGGGTTCGAGGCGCAGAGGACGACGTCGGCGCCGCCGGCCTTGAGCGTCCGCATCAGGTTGGCCGTCTCGGTCGTGACGTGCAGGCACGCGGAGACGCGGTAGCCGGCGAGCGGCTGTTCGTGCTCGAACCGGTCGCGAATCGCCGCGAGCACCGGCATCTGCCGGTCGGCCCACGCGATCCTGCGCACACCCTCGGGGGCGAGGGACAGATCCTTGACGTCGTAACGCTTGGTCGTAGCCATCAGCTCTCTTCCTGTCGAAGCGGGTTGGTTTCGTCGGGGGTCACGCGACCAGCAGCCGTTCGTGCTTCTGTTGCTCCCAGTCGACCCAGTGGACGGTATGCACGCCGCTCGCCGAGAGCCAGTTCTCGACCTCGGCGCGGAGCTCGGGATCGCGGCGCATCCGGGCCGCGAAGCCGACGTCGGTCAGCTCGAGCCGGAAACGCTCCCGCAACGTTCGCAGCGCGCGGAGCTGGTCGAGCTCGCCCGCGCCGTAGAGCCGGTAGGCGGACGCGGTTCGCCGCGGGACGACGAGCGCAGCGCGCTCGAGATACCGGAGCATCCGCGGCGACCAACCCGTGCGGGCAGCCGCCTGTCCGACCGTAAGCCCGTCCATCGCGGCGGAACCTTACCACAAGCGTGGCAAGGTTCTACGGCTCGCTCGTGCCCTCCCGTCCGTAGGAGTCCTCGAGCCGGACGACGTCGTCGAGCTGCGGCGTCGAGACCTCCAGGATCGTCGTGTCCTCGATCGCCTTGACCCGATGGACGGTCCCTGGGCGAAAGCGGAACGACGCGCCCGGCTTCAGCACCTCGGTCTGGAGCATCGCCTCGCCCACTGCGCCCACCTGGAGCTCGGCCCGCCCCGCCTGGACGTACCAGGATTCATCCTTCCGCCGATGGAACTGGAGCGAGAGGGACTCGCCGGCTCGGACGAAGAGGACCTTGCCGCAGTAGTCGTCGGTCAACGCCCAGATCAGCTCGTAGCCCCATGGCTTGTCCACGCGCCTCGACTCGAACGCGAACCGGTCCAGCCCGGCGAGGTTGGGTGACGAGAGGGAATCGCCCATCCGGGCGATCCTATGCTGCTAACCAGTCGGGGTGCTGCTCGACGAACTCCTCCGCCAGCCTCAGCTCCTTCGGGGTGTTCACCGTCAGCCAGGTGCCGAGGTGCCGGAAGCCGTGGAGTCGCCTGCGCGCCGCGAGGAGCGGAAACGTCGTCGTCTCGTGGTCGCCGCGCTCGGGGAGCTGCTCGAGGGCCTCGTCGCCGAGGACGTACAGGCCGGCGTTGACCCAGTACGGCAGGCGCGGCGCCTCCCGGAACCCCGTCACGACGTCGTCGTCGTCCAGGTCCACGACCCCGAACTGGGAACGGAGCGGCACCAGGGTGATCGTCGCGGCCGGCTGACGCTCTCGATGCCGATCGAGGAGAGCGTTCAGGTCGACGTCCAGGAGCTCGTCACCGTTCATCGCGAGGACAGCCCCCTCCTCGCGCCGGGCTTGGGCCGCGAAGCGAAGCGCGCCGCCTCGGCCGAGCGGCTCCGGCTCCTCGACGACGACGATCTCCGGGCCGATCCCGGAGAGCTCTCGCTCGAACAGCTCGCCGGCCCCGGCGGCCGCCGCAACGATGACCCGATCGATGCCCGCGCGCGAGAGGAGAGCGACCGCGTACGCCGCGAGCGGGCGATCGCCGACGGGAACGAGCGGCTTGGGGAGACCGCGTGCGGCGTCGCCAAGGCGCTCGGCC
>Ga0126309_10000278_pt1 | contig 17540 bp, 14 predicted proteins | sample Plot56_FD_92541 | JGI IMG/M metagenome (GOLD analysis project Ga0126309, IMG submission 92541) | Serpentine soil microbial communities from UC McLaughlin Reserve, CA, USA - Plot56 | ecosystem: Environmental > Terrestrial > Soil > Grasslands | place: USA: UC McLaughlin Reserve, Lake County...
AGCAGCTGGTCCTCTCGAAGCTCGGGGTGCAGGGGCTCCCGGTCACGCCCGACTACACCTTCGAGCGCGTTCTCGCACAGTTCTCCCCGGCGCTCGACCCGCGGGCGGTCGCGATCCTCGAGCGGCTCGACGAGGTCGAGGGCGTGTATCCGGTGCGCACGGCCTACCCGGCGTCGACGTCGTCGCGCTTGCTCGGCGAGCGCGACTTCCAGCCGGGCAGTGGACATCGGCTCGACGTCCGCCTCCCGGGCTTCGACGGCCGCGGTGTGACGGTCGCGCTGCTCGACACCGGCGTCGACCGCGCGCAGCCGTATCTGCGCGGCCGGATCAAGGACGGCGTCGACCTCGTCGGCGGCAGCGAGCTCGCGCTCGCCGCGCCGCGGCCGGACAATCCCGCGGACGTCGAGCGGCACGGGACGGAGCTCGCGGGGATCATCGTGGGGGCGAGCGGACCGGCCGACCTCGCAGGCGTGGCGACGGGCGCGTGGGTGCTCCCGATCCGCGTCGCAGGGTGGCAGCGTGCTGCCTCGGGCAATTACGCCGTCTATGCACGAACCGACCAGATCCTCGCCGGCCTCGAACGAGCGGTCGACCCGAACGGGGACGGCGTCGCCCACGACGCCGCGCGGATCGCGGTGGTCGGCGTCGCCGAGCCATACTCGGGCTTCGCCGACGGACCACTTGCCACCGCGGTCGCAGGCGCGTTGAAACTCGACACGCTCGTCGTTGCCCCGGCAGGCAACGACGGAGTCGGAACGTCGATGAACGCGGTTCGCGACTACGGGCTCGTCGCAGGACCCGGCGCTGCGCCCTCGGCCCTGACCGTCGGCGCCGTGGACCTGAGGCGGCGCACGCGTGACGTGCATGTAACGATCCGCGCAGGGCTCCGGCTTGCCTTCGAGGGGCGCGTCCCGCTCGGCGGCGCCGTCCGCCCAGGCGCACGCCTGAGCCTCCCGCTCGCGGCGCCGCTCGCCGGCCCGCGTGCGCCACGCCGGTCCGCGGCGGCGATCGAGTCCTTCTTCGACGCCGACGGGTTCAGCACAGTCGCGGGTCGCGCGGCGCTCGTGCCCGGCGGCGACTCGCCACGCCAGGCCGTCGAGAACGCCGCGCGCGCGGGGGCGGGAATCGTCGTCCTGTACGGCGCGGGTCCCGTCCCGAGCGGATCGCTCGGGCTCGACGAGGACGTGCCGGTGCCGGTCGTCGGCATCCCGCGCGCGGCGGCGGAGCGGGCGATCGACGCCCTCCGACGCGGCGCGTCGGCCGCCGTCTCGATCGGGTCGGTCCGCGCGCGCACGAACATCGGCCTGCGGCGCGTGGCCGCCTTCTCGTCCAGCGGCCTGGCGTTCGACGGGCGCGTGAAGCCGGATCTCGTCGCCGCGGGCGTCGGGATCGCGACGTCGGACCCGGGCTCGAACGACGACGGAACCTCGCGCTTCGCGACGGTGAACGGCTCGAGCGCGGCGTCCGCGGTCGTCGGCGGCGCGGCGGCGCTGCTCGCGCAGGCACGGCCCGGACTCGACGCACGTGCGATGCGCAGCCTGATCGCGAACGCCGCACGACCGCTCGCCGCCGGCTCCGTCGCCGTCCAGGGCTCTGGGCTCCTCGACGTCGGGGCGGCCGCCGCCGGCGAGCTCGCCGCGTCGCAGACCTCGCTCGCGCTCGGACGGGCGGACAAGGTCGCGTGGCAGACCGCCACGCACGTCAACGTTCGCAACGTGTCGTCGCGGCGACTCGTCGTCGCGACGGGCGTCGCCACGCTGCGCGAAGGTGCGGCGAACATCTCGTTCAGCATCAAGCCCGAGCGGTTCTCGATCGGGCCGCAGCGCACGCGGAGGGTGCGCGTGCTCGCGCTCGCCACGAACGAGCCGCGAGGAGCGAAACCCGCAGAGGGCTTGCTCGTCCTGCGCACGTCGGGCGGCCGAGCGTTGAGGATTCCCTGGGCGATCACGTTCGGCGCGCCGAGCACGAACCTCCTCGGCGCGGTCCAACTGTCGCAGCGCGCCTTCAAGCCCTCCGATGCGCGACCCGCGCTGCTCACCCTGCGCGCGGGCAAGGTCCTGCGGTCCCGCGCGGGCGACGAGCTCCGGCCGGTCCGCCGCCTCGACGTCGAGCTGCTGCACGCGAACGGCAAGTCGATCGGCCTGCTGACGAGGCTGCGGGACCTGATCCCCGGCCACGTCGCGATCGGGATCACGGGCCGCGACCCCGAGGGCGAGGAGCTCCCGCGAGGTCCATACCGCCTCCGGCTGAGCGCGTGGCCGACGGAGTCTCGAGGCGCGCCGAGCCGAGCGGTCGTCCGCTTCCGGATCCGCTGACGCAGTAGACTCGCGGCGTTTGCAGCGAAATTGCAGGCGAAAAAGGAGCGCTGACCGTGACGACCCTGCAGGAACCGGCCCTCTCGCACCTCCGCGAGAACCCGTTCGCGATCGCGCGCGACCAGCTGCGACGGGTCGGCGACGCGTTCGGGATCGACGCGAACCTGATCAGCGTGCTCTCGCAATGCAAAAAGGCGGTCGAGGTGTCGATCCCGGTCCAGATGGACGACGGGTCGACGAAGGTCTACACCGGTTTCCGCGTCACGCACAACATCGCGCGCGGGCCGTCGAAGGGCGGGATCCGCTACCACCCGGACGTCACCGTCGACGAGGTGAAGGCGCTTGCGATGTGGATGACCTGGAAGTGTGCGCTCGCGAACATCCCGTTCGGCGGCGCGAAGGGCGGGGTCGTCTGCGACCCGAAGGTGATGTCGCGGCGCGAGCTGGAGCGCATGACGCGCCGCTTCACGAGCGAGATCATCAACGAGATCGGCCCCGAGCGGGACATCCCTGCGCCGGACGTCGGGACCGACGCACGGGTGATGGCCTGGATCTTCGACACGTATTCGATGAACAAGGGGCACTCGGTCCTCGGCGTCGTCACCGGAAAGCCGCTCCAGGTGGGCGGCTCGCTCGGCCGCGAGGAGGCGACGGCCCGCGGCGCGCTCTACGTGTTGCGCGGGGCGGCGCGGAAGCAGGGCCTCGACCTGCGCGGTGCGCGTGTCGCCGTGCAGGGGTTCGGCAACGTCGGCTCGTACCTCGCGCGCTTCCTCACGCAGGACGGGGCGACCGTCGTCGCGATCTCCGACTCCGCCGGGGGCGTCTACGACCCGAGCGGGATCGACATCGAGGCGGCGTTCGCGCACAAGCGCGAGAACCGGACGCTCGGCGGCCTCGCGGGGACCGAGCCGATCTCGAACGACGACCTGCTGCTCCTCGACTGCGACGTCCTCGCGCCCTGCGCGCTCGAGCAGGTGATCACGGAGTCGAACGCGGACCGGATCAAGGCGAAGATCGTCGTCGAAGGCGCGAACGGCCCCGTGACGCCGGGCGGCGACGAGATCCTCGAGCGCAACGGCGTCCTGATCCTCCCCGACATCCTCGCCAATGCCGGCGGTGTGATCGTTTCGTACTTCGAGTGGGTCCAGGGCCTCCAGGAGTTCTTCTGGAAGGAAGACGAGGTCAACTCGAAGTTGAACGACATCGTCACGCGCGCGTTCAACGAAACGTGGACGGTGTACGAGCAGCGTTCGATCTCGATGCGGCTCGCCGCGTACGGCGTCGCGGTGCAGCGCGTCGCCGAGGCGACGATCACACGCGGCATCTACCCGTAACGCTGTTCAGCGCGCCGGGCTGCTCGCTCTGCGCGAAGGCGCGGACCGTCCTCGAGGCGGAGCTCGGCGATCGGTTCGACGAGGTCGACATCAGCGGCGATCCGGAGCTGGAAGCGCGGTACCGCGAGTGGCTGCCCGTCGTCGAGATCGGCGGCGAGCGCGCGTTCGTCTACTTCGTCGACGCGAACGCGCTGCGGCGGAAGCTCGCACAAAGTTCGCCCTGACAGGTGTTCCGCGCTCGCAGCCATGCGGCTGGCACAATGGCGCGCGGTGTCACAAAGTCGCCGATCGAAGTGTCGTGGCTGAGCGCCTGACCGTCGGGGTCGCGGCGCGTCTCTCCCGGTACCTGCAGGTGCTGACGCAGGCGAAGAAGATGGGCAAGGACCGAATCTCGTCGCAGGAGATCTCGGACTACACGAACATCAACGCGACGCAGATCCGGCGCGACCTGTCGGCGTTCGGGAAGTTCGGCAAGCGCGGCGTCGGGTACGACATCGACTCGCTCCTCGGCGAGATCCGGAAGATCCTGCGCACGCAGGGGCAGCACAACATCGCGCTCGTCGGCGCCGGCCGGCTCGGGCAGGCGATCGCCAGCTCGCCCATCTTCGCGGAGCACGGGATCAACATCGCCGCGATCTTCGACGTCGATCCCGACAAGGTCGGTCGTGCCGTCGGCTCGCTCGACGTGAGCGACTACGGGAGGATGCGCGAGCTCGTCCGCGAGAAGAACATCATCGTCGGCGTGCTCGCCGTCCCGGCGGACAGCGCGCAGCGGGCGGCGGACGACCTCGTGAACGCCGGCGTCCGCATCATCTTCAACTACTCGGAGGCGCTCCTCGACGTCCCCGGCGACGTCCAGGTGCACACGTCGAACCCGGCGGTCGAGCTGCTCCACGCGCTGTACTTCCACCTCACGTAGCGCCGCGTTATAGGCTTCCGCCGTCGCTCCGTGGGGGAGCGCGGAAGGGGGAGACAATGAGGAAGAGTCTGCTTGCGGGCATGTTCGTGCTCGCCGCAGCGCTGTTCGCACCGGCCGCGGCGTCCGCCGCGACCTACGTCGTGCTCTACAAGAACGAGTCCGTGTCGGCCGGCGCGAAGAGTTGGATCGAGCGTTCGGGAGGGTCGGTCGTCGCGTCGTATCCGCAGATCGGCGTCGTGATCGCGTCGTCGAGCTCGCCGACGTTCACGCAGGCGATGCAAGGCGGTACCGGCATCGACACGGTCGCGCTCTCGCGCGCGGTCGCAAAGGTGGATACGCCGAGCGCCGACCCGGGTGACCTACCGAACTCGCCTGCGACGCCCGACACGCTCGCGGCGCTTCAGTGGGACATGCGCCAGATCCATGCGCCGGAGGCGAATGCGATCACCGGCGGGAGCCCTGCGGTCGTCGTCGGCGACATCGACACGGGCCTCGACAAGGACCACCCCGACCTGATCCAGAACATCGACTTCGCGCACAGCGTCTCGTGCGAGTCGGGCGCACCCGTCAGCAATCCGGCCGCGTGGGACGACCACAACGGCCACGGTACGCACACCGCGGGCACGATCGCCGCGGCGGACAACGGGTTCGGGATCACGGGCGTTGCGCCGAAGGTGAAGGTCGCGGGGATCAAGTCGTCGAACGACGACGGCTTCTTCTTCGTCCACATGGTCGTGTGCTCGTTCATGTGGGCGGGGTCACAGCACCTCGACGTGACGAACAACAGCTACTTCATGGACCCGTTCCTCTACAACTGCCGGAACGATCCGGCGCAGCGTGCGCTGTGGAAGGCCGCGAAGCGCGCGATCGACTACGCGCAGAAGCAAGGCGTGACGGTCGTCGCCGCAGAGGGGAACGAGAGTGACGATCTCTCGCACCCGCAGGTCGACGTGATCAGCCCCGACTTTCCGGAGGGCTCGGAGGAGGAACGCGACGTCACGAACGCGTGCGTCGTCGTGCCCGTCGAGGTCAACGGTGTGATCGGCGTGACGGCCGTCGGAAATACGCGGCAGGTCGACGACGACGACGACCCGAACGACTACTTGAAGTCGTACTACTCGTCGTACGGTGTCAGCACCGCCGACGTGACCGCGCCGGGCGGCGACTTCTACTACGGCCGCGGAACCGAGGGCCAGCCGTTCGGTCTGGTGCTCTCGACCTGGCCCACGGAGATCGGGTGCTTCCGCTCGGTGAAGGAGGATCCCGTCGCGCCCGCGGTCGGAGCCACGACGTACTGCTACCTGCAGGGGACGTCGATGGCGTCACCGCACGCTGCGGGCGTCGCGGCGCTGATCATCAGCCGCTTCGGCGACTTCAAGAACCCACAGAACGGGAAGATGCGCCCCGGCACCGTCGAGGCGTACATGCAACAGACGGCGGATGCCCAGCCGTGCCCGACAGCGCTCCCGCTTCAGGGCGCTCCGGGCTCGTCGCGCGCGAACATTCCGTACTCGAACACGCGGCGACCGAGCGGCGACTTGCAGGAGTGTCAGGGCGGACCCGGCCACAACTCGTGGTACGGCGCCGGCCAGATCAACGCGCTCCGCGCCGTGCTGCACGACGCGGGCGGCAACTAGCCGAGAGGCGAACGACCGGAGGGGCCGGGAAGCCGGCCCCTCCGCTGTAATCCCGCCCGTGCGCGTCCTGCTCTGGCACGGATACCTGCTCAGCGGGACGGGGTCGAACGTCTACACGCAGGCGCTCGCGCGCGGGTGGAGCCGCGCGGGCCACGACGTCACGGTCTTCTCACAGGAGTCGCACCCGGAGCGGTTCGACCTCGCGGGCGCGACGACCGTACGTCCGGACATCGGCGGCGTCCTGCCGGTGTTCGTGCTCGACCGGTACGAGGGGCTCGAGCCGAAGCTCCTCCAGGAGACGACGCAGGAGGAGCGCGCGCGGTTCGTCGAGCGGAACGCGGGCGCGCTGCGTGAGCATCTGCCCGCGGACGTCGTGTTCGTGAACCACGTCCTGCTCGGCGGACCGGTCGGGACCGCGACAGGCGTCCCTTTTCGGCTCAAGGCGCACGGCTCCGAACTCGAATACGCGATGCGCGGCAATCCCGAGCTCTCGGCCTGGGCCCGCGAGAACCTGCGCGCTGCCGAGGCCGTCTACGTGGGGTCGGAGCACATCCGCCGCGTGCTGGAGGAGGTCGTCGGTCACGTCGAGCGCGTGCGCGAAGTGCCGCCCGGCGTCGACGTCGACGAATTCCGGCCGGAGCCGCGTGACGCGGCGCTCGCGGCGCTGCTGGCAGAGGCGCGCGCCGACGCGCCGAATCCGGAGAACGCGAACGAACGACAGCCGGACGCCGGCAACGCCGAACGGCTCGCCGCCTGGTTCGCGAGCGACGAGGCGACCGTCCTCTACTTCGGCAAGCTGCTCCGGAACAAGGGCGTGCACGTGCTGTTCGACGCGTTGCGGCTGACCGGGGCGCGCGCGCTGATCGTCGGCTTCGGCGACTACCGGGAGGAGCTGGAGCGGATCGCTCCGCCGCGGACGGTCTTCACGGGACCGCTCGAGCACCGGCACCTGCGGCACCTGATCCCGCTCTGCGACGTCACGGTGGTTCCGTCGATCTTCCCCGAGGCGTTCGGGATGGTCGCCGCGGAGGCGGCCGCGGGCGGGTCGCTCCCGCTCGTCGCCCGCCATTCGGGGCTGGCCGAGATCGCCGAAGGTCTCCAGCAGGCACATCCCGGGCCGTGGAGCTTCGAGTCCGGAGACGCCGAAGATCTCGCGGAGAAGCTCACCGCGCTGCTCGCGCTGCCGGCCGAGGAACGGCGCGCCGCCGCTGGGGCCGTGCGCGCCGCAGTCGTGCGCCGCTGGTCGTGGGCGACCGTGGCGGCGCGCCTGCTCGAACCCATCTAGAGGAGCGCGTCGACCGCCGCGGTCGCGCTCCGCAGGCGCTCGTCGTGATCGCCCCGCAGCTCGATCCACGCGACCCCGCTGCCTTCCAGGTGCTCGACGTAGCGCCGGTGCATCTCCAGGCGCGCGTCCTCGCGTCTGAGGCCGAGTCGGTCGGGATGGAACGGCGTGTGCACGTCGCACAGGAGGTGGAGCGCGTACCGCTGGGGCTCGACCATCGCCGCGAGCTCGTCGCTCGACTCGCCGAGGTACACCTGGTGGAACACGCACGTGACGAACGTATCGGTGTCGCAGAAGAGGACGCGCGACGCGTAGCCGGCGAGAAACTCCTCCAGCCAGTCGCGGATGCGCGCGATGTGCACGAACTCGCCGCTCGTCCACGGCTTGTACGGATCGCCCCGCCCGACGTGGTGGTAGGGCGCTCCGTACTCCGGCACCCAGAGCGTCGAGTAGTGGTCGGCGAGCGCCGCCGCGATCGTCGTCTTGCCGGTCGATTCGGCACCGAGCACGCAGACGCGAAGGACGTGTCGGCGGCGCTCCCGCGGCGCGCGCGGCTCCGGGAGGTTCACCTCCACTTTCATTACTGTAGTGAGCCCGTGGGGGACGAGCAGCGGCTTCCGTACGACGAGTTGATCCGCGCCTCACGTGAGGCGTTCGACGCGGGTCGCGACTTCACGGTCGCAGTCGAGGAGGAGTTCGCGGTTCTCGATCCGGCGACGAACGACCTCGTGAACCGGTTCGAGGAGCTGCAGGCGGCAGCGCGCGGGACGCCGCTCGAGGAGCACCTCGTGGGCGAGCTGATCGCGTCCGAGGTCGAGGTCCGGACCGGGCGCTGCGAGACGTGGGCGGACGCTGCCTCGCGGATGGGCGAGCGCCGCGCACAGGTCGTCGAGCTCGCCGACTCGCTCGGGCTCGCGCTCGCCGCGACGGGAACGCATCCGTGGTCGTCGTGGAAGGACCAACGGATCATCGACACGCCGCACTACCGCCGGAACGACGAGTACCTCCGCTACGTCGTGTGGCGCAACAACTCGTTCGGCCTCCACGTGCACGTCGGGATCGCGGGCGCCGACAGAGCGATCCGTACGTTCTCGAAGCTCCGCAACTACCTGCCCGAACTGCTCGCACTCTCGGCGTCGTCGCCGTTCGTCGAAGACGTCGACTCGGGGCTGCACTCGGCCCGGACAGAGATCTTCACGCGCATGTTTCCGCGTTGCGGCGTGCCGGATCCGTATTCGTCGTGGCGGGAATGGGAGGAGTACGTCACGTTCCTGTACGCGACGGGCTCGATCACCGAGCACACGCAGATCTGGTGGAGCGTCCGTCCGCACCTCGCGTTTCCGACCGTCGAGATGCGCATCTGCGACGCGCAACCGACGCTCGACGAGGCGCACGCGCTCGCCGGCTTCATCTATGCGCTGACGTGCCGCATCGCCCGCGCGCTCGACGACGGCGAGCCGCTGCCCGACCACAGGCACTCGCTGATCGAGGAGAACTTCTGGCGCGCGATCCGCTTCGGCCTCTCCGGCGAGCTGATCGACCTCGCGACCGGCGACGTTCGCCCCGCGCGCGAGCACCTCGAGCGGCTCGCGGACTGGATCGCCCCCGTCGCCGACGAGCTCGGCGTCCCGCTCTCGATCCCCGCGGCGAACGCGGCCGAACGGCAGCGCGCGCGCCTCGAGGAGGGGGCGTCGCTTCGCGAGATCTACGCCGAACAGGTGCTCGAGCGTGTCCGAGCCTGAGCTGACGCCGGAGCAGTTGCTCGAGCAGATCAAGACCATGAAGGTCTCCGACCTGCTGCTCTCGACGATCACGACGCTGGCGCAGATCTCGTACGCGAAGCTCGACGAGTCGAGTCGCGACCTGGAGCAGGCCAAGATCGGGATCGACGCGATCGTGGCAGTCCTGCCGCTTGTCGAGGGCCACGTGCCGGAGGAGCTGACGCGGGATCTCGGGCAGATGCTCGCGAACCTCCAGCTCGCGTATGCCGGGGCCGCCGGCTAGCGCCTTGTGATAGAAGAACCGCCGCGCCGACGCCCGTCGGCGCCGACTTTGTAACGCTACGGGGAGCCGGATGGAGTTCTTCAACGAGCACGCCGTCACGCTGGCCATCGTCTGCGCGCTGGCCGGCATCGCGGCAGGCCTCGGCTACACGTGGTGGCTCCTCCAGCAGCCGCTCGGGACGGAGCGGATGCAGGAGATCTCGCGGGCCGTCCAGGAAGGGGCCGCCGCGTACCTCCGGCGCCAGTACATCACGATCGCGATCGTCGCGGTCTTCCCGTTCCTGCTCCTCGGCCTGTACGACAAGCTCGGGTGGGGGCCGGCGATCGGCTTCCTCGTCGGCGCGTCCCTGTCGGCGGCTGCCGGGTTCATCGGAATGAACGTCGCCGTCCGCTCGAACTCGCGCACCGCGGAGGCGGCGAAGTCCGGCCTCAAGCCGGCGCTGAACGTCGCGTTCCGCGCCGGCTCGGTCACGGGGCTGCTCGTCGTCGGCCTTGGCCTGCTGGGCGTCGCCGGCTACTACTGGATCCTCACCGTCGGGCTCGACAACTCGCCCGAGTCGGCGATCGACGACCTCGTGGGCCTTGCGTTCGGCGGCTCGCTGATCTCCGTCTTCGCCCGACTCGGCGGCGGGATCTACACGAAGGCGGCGGATGTCGGTGCCGACCTCGTCGGCAAGATCGAGGCGGGGATCCCCGAGGACGACCCGCGCAACCCCGCGGTGATCGCCGACAACGTCGGGGACAACGTCGGCGACTGCGCGGGGATGGCCGCCGACCTCTTCGAGACGTACGCGGTCACCGCCGTCGCGGCGATGCTGATCGGGACGCAGTTCCAGGCCGACCAGCTCTACCTCTACCCGCTCGCGCTCGGCGCCGTGTCGATCCTCGCCTCGATCGTCGGCACGTGGTTCGCGCGCATCGGCCGCGGCGGCTCGATCATGAACGCGCTCTACCTGAGTGTGATCGTCGCGACGGTTCTGTCCGCAATCGGGTTCATCCCCGTGACGATGGCGTTCGACGACGGGAAGTTCTCGTTCAGCGACCTCTACATCTCGGCGCTGACCGGTCTGGTCATCACGTTCCTGCTGGTCGCGATCACCGAGTACTACACGGGGACGCGTTGGGGGCCTGTGAAGTCGATCTCGGGCGCGTCCCGCACGGGCCACGCGACGAACATCATCGAAGGGCTCGCCGTCGGGATGCAGGCGACGGCCGCGCCCGTGATCGTGATCGCCGCGGGGATCCTGGTCGCGCACCACTTCGCGGGCCTGTACGGGATCGCGGTCGCCGTGATGGCGCAGCTCTCGATGACCGGACTGATCGTCGCGCTCGACGCGTACGGCCCGGTGACCGACAACGCGGGCGGGATCGCCGAGATGGCCGACCTCGACGAATCGGTGCGCGCGATCACGGATCCGCTCGACGCCGTCGGCAACACGACGAAGGCGGTGACGAAGGGCTACGCGATCGGCTCGGCCGCGCTCGCGGCGCTCGTCCTGTTCGACTCGTACACGACGGGTCTCCAGGAGGAGAACCTCCCGACGCGCTTCGATCTCTCCGACGCGTGGGTGATCGCAGGCCTCTTCATCGGCGGGCTGATGCCCTTCCTGTTCGCGTCGCTCGCGATGCAGGCCGTCGGCCGCGTCGGCGGCCAGGTCGTCGAGGAGGTCCGAAGGCAGTTCCGCGAGATCCCCGGGATCCTCGAGGGGACGGGGCGGCCCGACTACTCGCGCGCGGTCGGGATCGTGACCGGGGCGGCGATCAAGCGCATGCTCGCGCCCGCACTGATCCCGATCCTGTTCCCCGTCATCGTCGGCGTGATCAGCGAGAAGATGCTCGGCGGGCTCCTGATCGGGACGATCGTCACCGGGCTCTTCCTCGCGATCGCGATGACGTCGGGCGGCGGCGCGTGGGACAACGCCAAGAAGCTGATCGAGGACGGCGCGTTCGGCGGCAAGGGCTCGGAGGCGCACGCAGCCGCGGTCACGGGCGACACGGTCGGCGATCCCTACAAGGACACCGCCGGCCCCGCGATCAACCCGATGATCAAGATCACGAACGTGGTGGCGATCCTGATCATCCCGCTCATCGTCGCGATTCACGGCTAGCACGCTCCCGCATCGCGTCACGCACAACCCGGACGAGCTCCGGTACGAGATCCACGTCGAGGAATCGCTCGCGGGCTACATCCGCTACCGCGCGGAGCCGGGCGTCGTCGTGCTCGTGCACACGGACGTGGCACCGCGCTGGGAGGGTGGCTGGGTCGGCGAGACGCTCGTCCGCGAGTCGCTCGACGACCTCCGCGAGCGCGGCCTGCTCGTCGCGCTCCTCTGTCCGTACATCATCGACTTCGTGCGGCAGAACACGGGCTACGAGGGCCTCGTCGTGGCCGATCCCGCGGTGAGCGACTGACCTAGAGTTCGACCGTGCCACGGCGCCGACGGCAGCAGGCCGCTCTGGAGCGCGTGCTCGGCACGCCCGCGCTCTTCGCGACGGCCTACGGGAACGTCGGCTCCTCGATCTACTACGCGCTCGGCGTCACGGCGTCGTACGCGCTCGGGCTGACGCCGCTCGTGTTCGTGCTCGCGGGCCTGATCTTCGCCGCGACGGCGACGACGTACGCCGAGGGGACCGTGCGCTACCCCGAGGCGGGCGGCTCCTCGAGCTTCGCGCGTCACGCGTTCAACGAGCTCGTCAGCTTCGCCGCGGCGTGGTCGCAGATGCTCGTCTACGTCGCGACCGTCGCGATCTCCGCGTTCTTCGTGCCCCACTACCTGTCGGTGTTCTGGGCCCCGCTGCGCGAGAACCCGTGGGACGTCGTCGGGGGTGCGGTCGTGATCGTGCTGCTGGTCGCGATCAACATCGTCGGCGTCAAGGAAGCGGCGACATTGAACGTCCTGCTGGCGGTGATCGACTTCGGGACGCAGGCGCTGCTCGTCCTGCTCGGGTTCTTCCTCGTCTTCAGCCCGGACGTGCTGACGAGCAACGTGCAGTTCGGCGTCGCGCCGACGTGGGGTCAGTTCTTCATCTCGATCCCGATCGCGATGCTCGCCTACACCGGCGTCGAGACGGTTTCGAACCTCGCCGAGGAAGCGCGCGACCCCGTCCGGAACGTGCCGAACGCGTACAAGCTCGTCGCGGGCGCGGTCTTCGCGATCTACCTGACGCTGCCCGCGATCGCGCTCTCGGCGCTCCCCGTGTTTCGCGACGGCGAGGGGAAGTGGGTGACGAAGCTGGGGCAGGGGCCGGAGGAAGGCGGCTACACGAACGATCCGGTCCTCGGCGTGGTCAGGAACCTCGGCCTCGACGACGGCGCGTTCCTGCACGCGCTCGAGATCTACGTCGGCGTGCTCGCGGCGACGATCCTGTTCATCGCGACGAACGCCGGTGTGATCGGCGCGTCGCGGATCACCTACGCGATGTCCGGCTACCGGCAGCTGCCGGTCTACTTCCGGCGCCTCCACCCGAGGTTCCGCACGCCGTGGGTCGCGCTCGTACTGTTCGCGGGGATCGGCCCGATCGTCGTCATCCTCCCCGGCGACACGACGTTCCTCGGGACGATGTACTCGTTCGGCGCAACGCTCTCGTTCACCGTCGCGCACGCGTCGCTCGTCGGGCTCCGCTACCGTCGCCGTCAGGACGAGCTGCTCTTCCGCGGCCGCCCGAACGTGTACTTCCGCGGTGTCCAGTGGCCGGTGTTCGCGATCCTCGGCGGCATCGGGACGGGGATCGCCTTCTTCGTGATCGTGGTCCAGGACGAGGCGACGCGCTGGGCAGGGATCGGCTGGCTCGCGATCGGGTTCGTTGTCTACGCCGTGTATCGGCGCCGCGTCGTGCACGAGCCGCTCGCGGTGACCGTCCGCGCGCCGGTGATGATCCTCGGCCCGTCGCTCACGGCCGAGTACCGAACGATCATCGTCCCGGTCGTCCGCACGGCCGAGACCGAGGAAGCCGTCGTCGCCGCCGCGCGCCTCGCGGGAGAGCGCGGGTCGACGATCGTGCTCGTGCACGTGCTCGAGGTCCCGCTCGATCTGCCGCTCGACGCGGAGCTTCCCGATGCGGAGGCCGAAGCCGACTACCTGCTCGACAGCGCGCAGGCGATCGTCGCCCAGTACGGCGTTCGCGCGGTGACACGGCTCGTGCGCGCGCGTTCGGCAGGGCGGGCGATCGTCGAGGAAGCCGATCGCCGCGGCGCCGAGCTGATCGTGCTCGGCGCGCCGCGCGACCGGCTCCGCGCCGCCGGCCGGATCATGGGGCGGACGACCGACTATGTGTTGAAGGCGAGCCCGGTCCGCGTGCTGGTCACCGCGGGCAAGCGCGAGGCGGCATGAAGTTCGCGCTACCGCTGCTCTCGATCGTCCTCGGTCTCGCCGTGCTCGGGCGGACGCTCGCGGAGGGTGTCGGCGGCGGGCTCGGGCTGCTGCTCGGCTTGCTGCTCGTCACAGCGGGTGCGGGCCGGCTCTGGCTCGCGAGGCGCGTCTAGGTGGCGCGGCGCTTCCCCGGCCTCGCGCGCGTACTCGGCGAGCGCTCGCTCGCGTCGGTCGCGTTCGGCGAGATCGGCTCGTCGCTGTACTTCGCGCTCGGGATCGTCGCGCTCTACGCGCTTGGACTGACGCCGTGGGTCCTGCTGCTCGCGGGTGCGATCTTCGTGCTGGTCGCGCTCGCCTACGCCGAGGGAACCGCCGCGATCCCCGAGCCCGGCGGCGCCGCGCTCTTCGTTCGGCGCGCCTACAACGATCCCGCCGGGTTCGTCACGGGCTGGGCGCTCTTCCTCGACTACCTGATCGTGATCGCGCTCGCCGCCCTGTTCGTGCCGCATTACCTCGCTGCGGCCGTGGGTTGGGACGCGCTGCGCGACTCGCCGTGGGACGTCGTGGTCGGCGTCGTGATCGTCCTCGGGCTCGCGCTGATCCGGCTCGTCCGGCGTCCGCAGATGTACGCGCTCGCGGTGTTCGTCGCCATCACCGCGTTCGTCGCGACCGCGGTGCTGATCGTCCTGGGGCTCTCGCTCTCCTTCTCCTTCGACGCCGTGACGAGCGGGATCGACCTCGGTAACGACCCGTCGTGGGACGAGGTTGCGTTTGCGCTGCCGCTCGCCATGCTCGCCTACACGGGCCTCGAGACGGTCGCGAACCTCGCAGCGGAGGCACGCGAACCGGGGCGCACGCTGCCGCGGAGCCTCTTCGCGGGAATCAGCGCCGTGATCGTCGTCTCGTTTCTCGTCGGCCTCGTCGGGATCTCGGAGTTTCCGGTGCAAGACGGACACACCGGGCTCGGCGAAGAGTGGCGGCTTGCACCGCTCGCCGGAATCGCCGACGCGATCGGCGCCGACCTGCCCGCGTTCCTCGGGGACGTCCTCCGCGTCGGGATCGCTCTGAGCGGGGTCGTCGTGCTGCTCGCAGCCGTCACGACGTCGATGTCCGGTGCGGGCCGCCTTTCGTACTCGCTCGCGCGGCACGCGATGCTCCCACGTGCGTTCGAGCGGCTGAACCGGCGGACGCTGCTCTCTCCCGCGGCGATCCTGACCACGGCCGGCGTCGCGTCGTTCCTGCTCGTCTTTTCGGACGTCGCCGGTCGGCCGTCGGTGATCCTCGCCAGCCTGTACAGCTTCGGGGTCTTGCTCGCCTTCACGGCTGCGCAGCTCGCGGTGCTGCGCCTCCGGCGGCTCGAGCCCGACCTCCGGCGGCCGTTCCGCGCGCCGGGCATGCCGTACACGGCGTACGTCGGTGCGGTCGCGACGGCGTTCGTCTGGTGTCTCGCGCTCGCGACCCACGGCGCGGCGCGTGTCGTCGGGCCACTCTGGGTCGTCGGCGGGCTCGTCCTCTTCGTCGCTGTCCGGCGCTCCCGGGGCCTCTCCCTGACCGGGCACGTCGAGCCGGCCGAGGCCGACCTCGTCCCGTCCGAGGAAGGCGCGTACAACCGGATCCTCGTCCCCGTGAAGCTGGGCGCGATCGGCGATGAGGTCCTCGCGACGGCGATCCGCCTCGCCGAGGAGCGCGGCGGCGCGATCACGGCGCTGCACGTCGTCCGGGTCCCGCTCGACAAGCCGCTCGACGCCGAGCTGATCGACGAGGAGGAGCGCGCGGAGAGCTCACTCGCGGAGGCGAAGCTGCTCGCCGCCGAGCACGGGGTCACCGTTGAGGGCGCGATCGTCCGTGCGCGCGCGATCGGCGAGGCGGTCGTCGGGACGGCGCGCGAGCAGGAGGCGGACCTGATCCTGATGGGCTCGGCGCCGCGCTGGCGCCGCCAGTCTCGATTCTTCAGCCCGACGGTCGACTACGTCTTGCGGAAGGCGCCGTGCGAGGTGATGGTGATCGCATATCCGCAGGGCGTCCTCGAGGAGGACGGCGTGGCGGCCGCGCGTCCGTAGCCGGACCGGCTCGCGGACCGGCACGAGAGCTACGCTGGACGCATGAACGCGATCGTCGTCGGCTGTGGCCGGGTCGGGTCGTCGGTGGCGCGGCGGCTCGCCCGCGAGGGCTGGCAGGTGACCGCCGTCGACGAGACCGAGGCAGCGCTGACCCGGCTCGGCGAGGACTGGAGCGGCGGCTTCGTCGTCGGCCACGGGATGGACCTGAAGGTGCTGCGCGCGGCCGGGATCGAAGAGGCCGACGCAGTGATCGTCGCGACGGACGGCGACAACACGAACATCGTCGTCGCGCAGGTCGCGCAGCGTCAGTTCGAGGTCCCGCGCGTCGTCGTCCGCCTGCTCGACCCGAACCGCGCGGACTTCTACGAGGCGCGCGGCCTGAACGTCGTCTGCCCGACGAAAACGGCGATCGAGACGCTGACGGACGCCGTCCTCGGCGAGCGAACGCCCGTCTGATGTTCGCGATCGTCGCAGGCGGCGGGAAGGTCGGCTCCACCGTCGCGCGGACGCTGCTGAAGCGCGGACGCGAGGTGACCCTGATCGAGCAGCGGCTGGACCGCTACGAGCGCCTCGAGCAGGAGTTCGAGCACCAGGTCCAACTTGGGGACGCGACCGAGCTCCCCGTGCTGGAGCGCGGCGGCATCGCGCGTCCGGCGGACATCGTGATCGCCGTCACCGGCGACGACGAGGACAACCTCGTGATCGGCCAGCTCGCGAAGGAGAAGTACGGCGTCGAGCGCGTGATCGCGCGCGTCAACGACCCGCGCAATCAGCCGCATTTCGACCTGCTCGGGATTCGGCAGACCGTCTCCGCGACGCAAATGGTCCTGGGTCTGATCGAGCACGAGGTGCCGGAGCACGAGCTCGTGCACCTGCTCGAGCTGCGCAAGGAGAACCTCGAGATCGTCGAGGTCGAGGTCGACGCGGGCTCGCCGTGTGCCGGGAGGCGCGTCGAGGAGCTATCGCTTCCCGAAAGTACTCGTCTCATCTCGGTGATGAGGAATGGCAAGGCCGAGATCGCCGTCGGAAACACGAAGCTCGAGCCGGGCGACCAGGTGCTCGCGATCCTCGAGCCGGGGCGCGAGGACGAGCTGAAGCGCCTCCTGCTCCGGACGTAGCGTGAGGATCGGTGCGGTGGTCGGCGCAGTCGGCGCGCTCGCGGCGTCGGCGTGCACCGCCTCGGCGGCTCCGGCGGAGCCTGCCGGGCGCGACGCGGCGTCGTACAGCTTCCGCCCCGTCCTCAACGCGGACGCACCGGTGCACGTCGCCGCTCCGCGTTCGGCGCCAGGGAAGATCTTCGTGGTCGAGCAGGGCGGCCGCATCCGGCTCGTCGTCAACGGCCGGCTCCGCGCGACGCCGTTCCTCGACATCCGCCGCCTCGTCGTCGCCGGCGGCGAACAGGGTTTGCTCTCGGTCGCGTTCCACCCTTCGTACGCGCGCAACCGCCGGTTCTACGTCGACTACACCGACCGCAACGGCGACACCCGCGTCGTCGAGTACCGCGCGAACCGGGCCGGCACGGCGGCGCTCCCGAGGACGGCGCGACGGCTGCTCTTCGTCCACCAGCCGTACGCGAACCACAACGGCGGCCAGCTCGCGTTTGGGCCCGATGGGAGGCTGTACGTTGGCATGGTCTTTTTTGTGTCGGGCGGCGCCCCCGAGAACCGCGCCCAGAACCCG
>Ga0126309_10000279_pt1 | contig 17475 bp, 22 predicted proteins | sample Plot56_FD_92541 | JGI IMG/M metagenome (GOLD analysis project Ga0126309, IMG submission 92541) | Serpentine soil microbial communities from UC McLaughlin Reserve, CA, USA - Plot56 | ecosystem: Environmental > Terrestrial > Soil > Grasslands | place: USA: UC McLaughlin Reserve, Lake County...
GAGGAGGGCCTCGGCGCCCCGTTCGGGCGAATCAGCGAGTCAATAGACTTCGATCCGGCGAGACAGGTCTAAGTGGCTGAAGCGCACGAAAAGAAGACGGGGGTGCCCGAAGAGACTCGTCCGAAGCCCGATCCGCCTGGGTACTTCGAAGGAGAGTCGATGACTCGGCGGCGGGTCTTCACCGTCGCCGTGCAGGGATTGGGCGGTCTGGCCGGAGCGGCGATCGTGCTGCCCGCGGTCGGCTTCGCCGTCGCCCCGATCTTCGAGCGCGAGGACGATCGCTGGGAGCCGATCGGCCCGCCCGACGACTTCACCGCGGAGGCCTACAAGGCGGCCGTGATCACCATCGTCGACGGGATCGGTGAGGCCGGCAAGACGACCGTCTACGTCCGCAAGGGGTCGGAGGAGCTGGGCGAGGACCCGGACGGCTACATCGCGATCTCGACCCGCTGCGCGCACCTCGGCTGCCCCGTCCGCTTCGTCGAGGCGGCCGGCAACTTCATCTGCCCCTGCCACGGTGGCGTCTACGACTTCGAGGGCAAGGTGATCGGCGGCCCGCCGGTCCGGCCCCTCGACCGCTTCCAGACCCGCGTGCGCGGCGGCAAGGTCGAGATCGGCCCCCGCTACAGCGTCACCTCCCAGCTCGAGCCGGTCCGCTCCCGCGATCCGGGCGAGTTCACCGGCGGAATCTGGGAATACCTGTACCCGCCCCGTCCCTCGACCCCCTCCCCGCCCTAGGCAGCCGATCGTGCCCAAGCTCCAGCTTCCAGCTGCGCTGCGCCGGCCCGCCAAGCCCGGTTCGAACGGCCAGGTCGACGGCAAGGCGCCCGAGGACCTTCGCGAGACCCCTGCCGCCCGTCCGGAGCCGAAGGTCACCGATCAGGCGGTCGAGGCCGGCAAGGACGTCGTCGGCTGGGTCGACCAGCGCACCGGTCTCTCGGGCTTCCTCACCGGGATGCTCTACCGGAAGGTGCCGAAGGGGACCAACTGGTTCTACACGCTCGGCTCGGCGACCCTCTTCGCCTTCGTCGTCCAGGCGATCACCGGCGTGTTCCTGGCGATGTACTACACGCCGTCCCCGACCCAGGCGTACGGCTCGGTCACCCACCTGACCAACGACGTCTTCCTCGGCGAGTTCGTCCGCGGCATGCACAAGTGGGGCGCCAGCGTGATGATCATCCTGCTCTTCCTCCACATGGGGCGGACCTTCTTCTTCGGCGCCTACAAGTACCCGCGCGAGCTGAACTGGGTGATCGGCGTCGTGCTCCTGATCCTCACCTTCGTGATGGGGCTGACCGGCTACCTGCTGCCCTTCGACCAGCGCTCCTTCTGGGCGACCGTCGTCGCCAACAACATCACCGCTACGGGGCCGGTCGTGGGGCCCTACCTGGCCGACTTCCTGCGGGCAGGCGCGGAGTTCGGGCCGACCACCCTCACCCGCTTCTACGCGATCCACATGCTTCTTGTGCCCGGGGCGATCATCGCTCTGATCGGCGCCCACCTGTACCTGGTGGTCAAGCTGGGCACGACGGCCCCGCCGTGGCTCAAGGCCCAGCGGCCGGGTTCGACGCGGCCGGTCGAGGCAGTGGTGGCCGGCGCGAACGGCGCGTCGCCCAACGGGGACCGGAGCCGGACGTGAACGCCGCCGACAAGCAGCGTTACCTCGAGGAGTACGAGCTCCAGAAGAAGAAGGGCAAGCCGTTCTTCCCCTATGCGGTCCTGAAGGACTCGGTGATGGCCCTGCTCGTCGTCCTCGTGATCATCTTCATGTCGCTGATGCTCGGCGCCGAGCAGGGGCCGAAGGCCGACCCGACGTCGACCACCTACGTGCCGCGGCCGGAGTGGTACTTCTTCTTCCTCTTCGAGCTGCTGCGCGTGCTCAAGCCGCCGGAGCTGGTGCCGCTGGCGACGATCGGCATCCCGACCATCTGCATGGTCCTGCTGCTGCTGCTGCCGTTCTACGACCGCAACCCGGAAAGGCGGCCGGAGCGCCGGCCGATCGCGACCACGGCAGGGATCCTGATCATCATCGCGATGGCCTACCTGACGTTCCTCGGCGCCGAGGCCGGGTCGCCGACCGAGATCGAGATGACGGTCGCCAAGGAGTACGACCAGGGGAAGGAGGTCGTGGCCTCGTCGGGCTGCCTGGCCTGCCACAAGATCGGCGAGAACGGCAACGACGGTCCCGGCCCGGAACTGACCCATATCGCCGAGCGGATCCCGCGGGCGGCGATCATCCGGTCGCTGAACGTGGGCCCCGGGATCATGCCGTCCTACGCCGGTCTCTCGGAGAAGAAGCTGAACGCCGCGGCCGACTTCCTCGCGAGCCTCGACTAGGCCCCGGGCCCGCGCGGCCCGCCTCTAAGCTCGCAGCGTGACCAACGCACCAGAGGGGGCGAGCGCCGGCGCCCGGCCCTCGCGCGCCTCAGCCGGGTTCTCCGACCAGGTCAACCGGATGTTCGACCGGATCGCGGGCCACTACGACGCGATGAACTCGGTCATGACCGCGGGCCTCCATCACCGTTGGCGGGAGCGGGCTGCCGACCGGGCGGGGCTCAGTCGCGGGGACGCGGCGCTCGACGTCTGCTGTGGGACCGGTGACCTGGCGCTGGCGCTGGCGCGCCGTGTGGCGCCGGACGGCAGGGTGGTCGGCTGCGACTTCTCCGAGCCCATGCTCGACCTGGCTCGCGACAAGGCAGCCGAGCAGGGAGCCGAAGCGGTCCGGTTCGAGTGGGCCGACGCGCTCTCCCTGCCCTACGCGGACGCCGGCTTCGACGCGGTGACGGTCGGCTTCGGGGTCCGCAACCTGGCCGACCTCGACCGCGGGCTGCGGGAGATGGCCCGCGTGCTGAAGCCGGGCGGGCGGCTCGTGATCCTCGAGATCACCCAGCCCCGCCGCCGACCGCTCGCGACCTTCTACTCCGTCTGGTTCGACCGGGTCGTGCCGCTGCTCGGCTCGGTCGCGGGCGACGCCGATGCCTACACCTACCTGCCCGAGTCGGTGCGGAGCTTCCCGCCGCCCGACCGGCTCGCGGCACGGATGGGCGCTGCCGGCTTCGAGCGGATCCTCTACACGGTGCTGGCCGGCGGGATCATCGCCATCCACAGCGGGGAGCGCGAGTCCTGACCCGCTCGGCGGTGCCGCCGCCCGTCACCGCCGTCCTCGACGCCGGCGCGGCCTGGCTCCCGGCCCGGCTGGGCGAGACCGAGCGGCTGCTGGAGGACACCGCCGCAGGTCACGGGGCGGCGCTCGGCGCCGACGCCACCGCGACCCTCAATGCCGGCGGCAAGCGTCTGCGGCCCCTGCTGGTTCTGCTCTGCGCCGGTCCCGGCGCGGACGCCGCCGCCGTGCGGGCGGCCGCCGCGGTCGAGCTGGTCCACATGGCCACCCTCGTCCACGACGACGTCCTCGATGACGCGCCGCTGCGACGGGGGCGCCCGACGGTGGTTGCCACCTCGGGTCGTTCCGGGGCGACGGCGACCGGGGACCTGCTCCTGTCACGCGCCTTCGGGCTGCTCGCCGCGGCGGGGGACGCGGACGCGGTCCGGCTGCTCAGCGAGACCTCGGTCGCCCTGGCCCGCGGCGAGCTGGCGCAGCGCCGGGACGCCTTCGACCTCTCGCTGGGCAGGGAGCGGTACCTCGAGCGATGCCGGCTGAAGACCGCGCGCCTGTTCGAGTGCGCCTGCCTGATCGGCCGGCCGCGGCGGCCGGGCGCCGAGCTGTTGCAGCGCTACGGCAGCCTGGTCGGGCTGGCCTTCCAGCTCCTCGACGACGTCCTCGACGTGACGGGACCGCCCGAACGGACGGGGAAGGCGCGGGGCACGGACCTCCTCGACGGAACCGTCACGCTGCCGCTGATCGAGGCCGCCGAGCGCGACCCGGAGCTGCGGTCCCTCGATCTCGCCGAGCTGGACCAGGCGGGCGCCGAGCGCGCCTGTGACCGGATCGCGGCGACCGGGGCGCTGGAAAGCGCCCGCGGCGAGGCGCTGGCGATGGTGGCCGAAGCGAAGGGCCTGCTGGACGACGTTGATCTGGACGTCGAGGAGCGGCGCCTGCTCGGGCTGGTCGCCGACGGGGTCGTCGAGCGCTACTCCTGAGCCGCCGGGTCTAGCGAAAGTCCTCGGGGCCGATCAGATCGGCGGCGAGGGCGGCGGCGAAGGTCTTGAGGACCTGCTCCATGTTGGTCCGCTCGAGCTCCTTGAGGCCCTCGGCGAGCTCGCGGGTGCCGAAGTCGAGGCGCTCGTCATAGTCGTCGATCTCGCGCTCGCAGTGGACCGCGTCGCTGGTCCATTCGCATTCGGGGCAGCGCCGCCAGATCCGCCAGCGGCCGTCCTCGGAGGTCTGCTCCCAGCAGGTCGGCTGGACGAGGTGGGACTCGCACTCCGGGCAGACGTGGAGCCCGATCTCGACGCGGGTCTGGCTTCTGCCGGCGTTCACGGTGGGAACTATCGGGGCGGCAAAGCTCCCGCAACATCCGCATTTTTCGCATTGCAGCGCCGAAATCCCAATAGCGGGTAACCCGCAGTCCCCAATAGACTGCACCGGCCGATGGTCCTCAGCGATCGCACCATCAAGCAGGAGATCGACGCAGGAAGAATTGCGTTCGATCCGTTCGATCCGGCGATGGTCCAGCCCTCGAGCGTCGACGTCCGGGTGGACCGCCAGTTCCGCGTCTTCCACAACGCGCGGTACCCCTACATCGACGTCCGCCAGCCGATGGACGACCTCACCGAGCTGGTCGAGGTCGCGGACGAGGAGCCGTTCATCCTCCACCCGGGGGAGTTCGTGCTCGGTCAGACGCTCGAGCGGGTCCGCCTTCCCGGAGACCTGGTCGCCCGGCTCGAGGGCAAGTCGAGCCTCGGCCGTCTCGGGCTCCTGATCCATTCCACCGCGGGATTCGTCGACGCCGGGTTCCAGGGCAACCTGACACTCGAGCTGTCGAACGTCGCCAACCTGCCGATCACGATCTACCACGGCATGCCGATCGGCCAGATCTCGTTCATGCGGATGGACGGTCCGGTCGAAAATCCCTACGGCTCCGAGGAGACCGGCAGCAAGTACCAGGGCCAGGCCGAGCCGACGCCCAGCCGCTTCCACCTCAACTTCGAGCGGGACAAGGCCGGCGCCTGAGCGGCGTCCGGCGGGACCCGCCGGGACCCGCCGTTACCATTCGGGCATGCCCAACGTCGGACCGCTCGAGCTGATCGTCGTCCTGATCATCGCCCTGATCGTCTTCGGCCCGAAGCGCCTGCCCGAGCTCGGGCGCTCGCTCGGGCGCGGCATCCGCGAGTTCCGCGGCTCGATCAGCGGCGACAAGGGGGACGACGAGGACGACGACGAGGTGCGGGAGCTCGAGCACTCCCGGGCGCAGGCGAAGGCCGAGCCGGTCGAGCCCGTCGAGGGCGAGGTAGTCGCCGACAAGCGAAGCTGAGGGCGGCGCGATGGCCCGCTTGAGGCCGGTCGCCCACGAAGACCGCCTGACCCTCGTCGAGCACCTCGACGAGTTGCGAACCCGGATCATCGTCTGCCTCGCCGTGCTGGCCGTGGCGATGGGCCTGTGCTTCTGGCAGAACGACCTGCTGCTCGACATCGCCCAGGCGCCGTTGCCCGACGATCGCGAGCAGCTCACGACCTTCGGCGTCACCGAGCCGTTCACGACGACGCTGACCGTCTCCGCGTACTTCGCGATCCTGCTCTCGCTGCCGATCCTGCTCTACCAGCTCTTCGCCTACATCCTGCCGGCCTTCTCCGATCAGGAGCGGCGGACGGTCATGCCCTTCCTGCTGCTGATCCCGGTTTTGTTCCTCGCCGGGGTCGCCTTCGCCTACTTCGTCGTGATGCCGCCCGCCTTGAGCTTCTTGACCGACTTCAACGACGACCAGCTCAACATCCAGCTCAGGGCCCGCGAGTACTACTCGTTCTTCGTCACGATGCTCGCGGCGATGGGCCTCATCTTCGAGGTCCCGATGGCGATCCTCGCCGTGACGAGGCTGGGCATCGTCACCCCTGACCAGCTCGCCCAGAACCGCCGCTACGCGATCCTCGTGATCGCGGTCGTGGCGATGCTGCTGCCGAGCGTCGACCCGATCACCATGCTGATCGAGATGATCCCCCTGATCGTCCTCTTCGAGTTGAGTATCTTGCTCGCTCGCGCCTTCGGGACGTCCGGCGGGCGCGCCGCCTCCGAGCCCTCCACCCAGGAGCCCTGACCCTCGTTGCTCTTCGACCTGCGTGGAAAGAGGAAGCGCTTCATCCAGGTGATCTACGCGCTGCTGGCCGTGCTCATGGGCGGCGGCCTGATCTTCTTCGGGATCGGCAGCGACGTGCAGGGCGGGCTGTTCGATGCCTTCTCGGACCAGAGCGGCTCCACGGCCAGCTTCGCCGACGAAGCCGACGACGTCGAGGAGAAGCTGGAGACCCAGCCGAACAACGAGAACCTGCTCGCCCAGCTGATTCGCACCCGCTACAGCGCCGGCAATGCCGGCATCGAGGTCGACGAGACGGGGCAGCAGTCGGTGACGAACGAGGCCCGGGAGGAGTTCGAGAAGGCGGCTGACGCCTGGGACCGCTACCTCAAGGCCGCCGGGCAGAAGCCCGACCCGAACCTGGCGCTCCTGGCCGCGAACGTCTCGTTCCTGCTCGCGCAGACCTCGTCCACCGCGGACGAGGCCGACGCCAACCTGAAGGCCGCCGCCGATGCGCAGGAGATCGTCGCGAAGGCGCGGCCGAACGTCGGCACTCTGAGCACGCTCGCCACCTACGCGTACTACAGCCTCGACTTCGAGGCGGGCGACGCTGCCCGCGACAGGGCGGTGGCCGAGTCGCCGAAGCCGAGGCGGAAGGCGATCGAGCGCCAGCTCGAGTCGATTCGCAAGGCGGCCAAGGTCTTCGAGAAGCAGGCCGAAGCGGCGCGGAAGGCGTCCGCCGGCAAGAAGGGCGAGGCGCTCGAGAACCCGCTGGGCGGGCTCTCCGGCGGTGGCTCCGGCGCCGCCCCCGCCCCCTAGCCGCCTCCTCCGCCGGCCGTGCCGGGGCAGGTTTGCCTTCCTATAATCCGTCGCGGCCTCGGCGAGATCCGGGGCCGCCGCTTCACCGGGGCCGTTAGCTCAACTGGTAGAGCAGGAGACTCTTAATCTCAAGGTTGAAGGTTCGAGTCCTTCACGGCCCATCACGCGCACCCCCCGACTCATGCGTGTGTCCAGCGGGTATCAACCCGGTTTGCATCCATCCGCCGATTCGGGGATCATCGCTGCCGCGCAGGCGGTGTCCGGGCCTCCCTTCGCGGGAGACGACCGGCCCCCCACGCGGATATGGAAATGCAGACGAGCGACCTCGGGGGGACCGGACCGACGATCCTGGTGATCGAGGACGACGCGGAGATCCGCGATCTCGTCCGCGTGATCATGGAGCGCCAGGGGATGCGGGTGATCGAGGCCCGTGACGGTCGCGATGGGCTGCGCTCGTTCTATGAGTCGAAGCCGGACGTCGTCGTCCTCGACATCTCGCTGCCCGAGATCGACGGCTGGCAGGCGCTGGCACGGATCCGCGAGCTGAGCGAGACCCCGGTGATGATGCTGACCGCCGCCGACCAGGAGCTCGAGAAGGTGCGCGGCCTGCGCAACGGCGCCGACGACTACGTCACGAAGCCGTTCGGACGGCTCGAGCTCCAGGCTCGGATCGAAGCGCTGCTGCGGCGGGGCGGCAGCCAAGAGGACGACGTGCGGACGATCGACGACGGCACGATCGAGATCGACCTGGCGGCGCGCGAGACCCGGGTGGACGGGAACAAGGTCGAGCTCACGCCGACCGAGTTCAAGCTGCTCGTGGCTCTGGCGCGACACCCCGACCAGGTCCTCAGCCCCACCCAGCTCCTCGGCATGGCGTGGGGTGATCCGACCGGTGACCCGCAGCGGGTCAAGCTCTATGTCAGCTACCTGCGCCGCAAGCTGGTCGACGCGGCCGGGATCGACCCCGTTCGGACCATGCGCGGGTTCGGCTACCGGTACAGCCCGCGCGCGGTAGACCAGCCCGAGTCCGCCAACGGGGACGGCAGCGGCTGAGCCCTCGGCGCCCCTCCAGCCAGGACGAGCCCGTCCGCGGCGCCTTTGGCCGCGGCGAGCTCGGCGAGCACGACCCCGCGCTCCAGATCCAGGCCGAGGTGGCCCGGAACATGGCCGAGGGGGTGATGATGGTCCGCGCCGAGGATGGCGTGATCCTCTACGCGAACCCGAAGTTCGAGCAGATCTTCGGCTACGCCCCCGGCGAGCTCGACGGGCGGCCGGTGACCGATCTTCACCTGCCCGACGAGCCCCAGGACGAGCTCAGCTCGCTGAGCATCCAGGCTCGGCTCCGCCAGGCCGGCACAGCCGAGTTCGAGGCCCGCAACGTCCGCAAGGACGGGACGCCGATCCGCTGCCGCGGAACCGCGTCTATCCTCGACCACCCGCAATACGGCCCGGTGTGGATCGCGGTCCAGCGCGATGTCACCGAAGAGTGGCGGGCAAGGAAGCCGACGGAGGAGTCCGAGCTCGCGAGCGAGGGGTTCTTCGCGATGATCACCCACGAGCTCCGCACGCCGCTGACCTCGATCATCGGCTACACCGACCTGATCCGGGACTTCGAGTCCGAGGGCATGACCGAGGACGGCCGGCGCTTCCTCGAGGCCGTCTGGCGCAATGCCCAGCGCCAGCTCCGCCTGGTCGACGACCTGCTGACGCACATCTCGATCGAGGGGGGCAGCTTCGACATCGTCTTCGCCCCGGTGGACCCGACCCAGGTCGTACGGGACGCGGTCGAGGAGGTCGCTCCGGCGGCCGCGGCCGCCGGCATCCAGATCCGGCAGGCGTGCGGAGCGGCTCCCTGGGTGCTCGGCGACGCCGATCGCCTCGTCCAGGCGGTCGGCAACATCCTCTCCAACGCGGTCAAGTTCTCTCCTCCGGATGCCGTCGTCGAGGTGCGGCTGGGCAGCGGGGACGGCGAGGTGACGGTGGCGGTGGACGACGAGGGCCCGGGCATCCCGGAGCCCGAGCGGGAGCGCCTCTTCGAGCCCCTCTACCGGGCCGAGAGCGCGCGCCGCCGGTTCGTCCGCGGCAGCGGCCTGGGCCTCTCGATCGCCCGGGCGCTGATCGAGGCCCACGAGGGCCGCATCGGGGTGCAGAGCAGCCCGCGGGGCGGGGCGCTGTTCAGGATCTCCCTGCCGGTGCCGGACCTGGAGGTCGGGCTGGGAGCCGGTCGGGAGGAGGCGCGAGCAGGCGCCGGAGGCGAGCCCGCCGGGGACGAGGACGAGGCCTAGCGGACGATGTCGTGCCGCGATCCCGCCGTCTGGTACCCGACGTACCAGGCGAGATGACGGACCGCGTTGATGCTGGCCAGAGCGGGCGACAGCAGCAGCTTCATCAAGGCGAAATCCTATTCTCCGGTTCGGCGGCTCTCTCCCATCACCCTGCTATTTGCGGGGTTTCCGGGAAGCTGACGCTTGAATACCCCGTTTCGGGGTCAACTAATCCGCTTCGTACACTGCCCGCATGAGGGTCGGGATCAGCGCCGCGAACCTGGTTCGCCTGTGAGGGGAATCGTGCCGAGGATGCGCCGTAGCGATACGGCCCGGCGGCGGCGCTCGGAGCGGATCACGGTCGGCCTGGCGGCGGCTTCGGTCGCCGGAGCGGGGACGGTGATCAGCAGCCAGTTCACGCGGATGCTCCGCCGCCGCCGCCGCCAGCGCGAGGGCGGCCAGGGGCTGATCGAGAACGCCCCGGTCGCGGCGCTTGACACGGTCGGGGTGGCGGTCGAGGGCTATTCCGCGGCCCCGCGGTCGGAGACCGTGCTCCTCAACCTCCTCGGCGGTTTCCTCGGGTCGTTCGCGTTCGTGCGGATCTCGACCTGGGGGATCCGCAGCAACTGGTGGCCGTTCGGGAACGTCAGCGTCGGCGGCCGCCACATCCACCACTTCGTCCCCGGCATCCTGCTGGCCTTCGCCGCGGGCACCGCGAGCCTGCTGACCGACGACGAGGAGCTCGAGAACCGCCTGGCGGTCCCGATGGGCGTGGGGATGGGCCTGACCTTCGACGAGGCGGCGCTGTTGCTCGATCTGCGCGACGTCTACTGGACCCGCGAGGGGCTGCTCAGCGTCCAGGTCAGCTTCGGGGTCGCGGCGATCCTCAGCAGCGCGATCCTGACGATCCGGATGCTGGCCCGCGGAGAGCGCCGCCAGGAGGAGGCGGGGGTCATCCCCCGCGGCCACTCCTCTCACCACGCGCCCCCGCCGATCCCGGTCGGCTAGGCGGCGCGCAAGGCGGGTTCGTCGCCGAGCCAGATGACCTGGTCGCGATCGGGACCGACGCCGGCAAGGCGGATCGGCACCCCGACGAAATCGGAGACGTAGCGCAGGAAGTCGCGGGCGGGAGCCGGCAGGTCGGCCTGGGTGCGGCAGTCGCCAACCGGCTCGGTCCAACCGGGCAGCTCCTCGTACTCGGCGCTCGCCGAGTGGAGGATCGACTGGTGGTAGGGGAACTCGTCGAACACGGCGCCTTCGCTGGAGCGATAGCGGACCGCCACCCGCAGGGGCTCGACGCCGGTCAGCACGTCGAGCTTCGTGACGGCGAGGTAGTCCATGCGGTTCAGCCGCACCGCGTAGCGCAGCGCGACGAGGTCAAGCCAGCCGGTCCGCCGGCGCCGGCCGGTGGTGGTGCCGAACTCATGGCCGGCCTCGACCAGGCGCGCGCCGACCTCGTCCTCGAGCTCGGTGGGAAAGGGCCCCGCGCCGACCCGGGTCTGGTAGGCCTTGACGACGCCCCAGACCTCGTCGATGTCGTGCGGGCCGACGCCGGCGCCGATGCATGCCGCGCCGGCGACCGGGTTCGAGGAGGTCACGAACGGATAGGTCCCGTGGTCGAGGTCGAGGAGCGTCGCCTGGGCGCCCTCGAAGATCACCGTGTCGCCGCCGTCGAGCGCCTCCCAGCAGAGCCGGGCGGTGTCGGCGATGTAGGGCTCGAGCCTGTGACCGTAGGTCACGTATTCCTCGGTCATCGCGTGGAGGTCGAGCAGGGGATCCTTCTCGAACGGCCGCAGCGAGAGCCGCTTGGGCTCCATCGCGGCCATGATCTTCTTGCGCAGGATCTTCGGGTCGAGGAGGTCCTGGACCCGGATCCCGAGCCGCGCCGCCTTGTCGGCGTAGCAGGGTCCGATGCCGCGCCGGGTGGTGCCGATCGAGAGCTTGCCCAGCTTCATCTCGCCCGCCGTATCGAGCAGCACGTGGTAGGGCATGATCAGGTGCGCGTTGGCGGAGACCCGGAGGTTGGCGACGTCGACCCCGCGCCGGCGCAGGCCGTCGATCTCCTCCCAGAGGATTCGCGGGTCGAGCACGACGCCGTTGCCGATCGCGCAGAGCTTGTCGCTGTGGAGGATCCCCGACGGGATCAGGTGGAACTTGAACTCCTCGCCCCCGCGGACGATCGTGTGCCCGGCGTTATTGCCGCCCTGGAAGCGGACGATCATCTCGGCTCGCTCGGCGAGGAGGTCGGTGATCTTGCCCTTGCCCTCGTCGCCCCACTGGGCGCCGACTATGCAGATGCCGGGCATCGGCGACCGTCCTCTAGACGCCAAACAGTCATTGCGGGTGATTGTGACGACTGGGCGGGCGCCTACGCGGCTTCGCCGTAGCGGCGATCGTCGCCGAGCACCGGCACGGGCCGGCACATCTCGGTCAGCCTCGAAACCGTGCGCCTGCCGATCTGGTCCTCCAGCTCCTCGTGCGGGAGGTTCGTCGTGACGACGACCGAGCGCTGGGCCTCGTAGCGCTCGTTGACCAGGGCGTAGAGCTGCTCGAGCACCCAGTCCGAGCTCTTCTCGGCGCCGAGGTCGTCGATGTGGAGCAGGTCGACCGAGGTCAGCCTCTCGAAGAACGAGAGGTAGCCCTCGCCGCCCGGCTCGGCGTCGTAGGTGCGGCGGATCCGGGCCAGCAGCTTCGGCAGCGAGTAGATCGCGACGCTGTGGCCGGCCTCGCTGGCCGCCTTGGAGACGAGCATCGCGAGCGTCGTCTTGCCGGTGCCGGTGTCCCCGAAGAGCCAGAGTCCGCGGCCGGCGGCGAGGCGCTCGTCGAGCTCGCCGATGTACTCCCGCACCTCCTTGACCGCGGCGCGGGTCTGGAGGTCGCGGGCCATGTCGGAGACCGGGGGGCGGTCGAAGGACACGCCGCGGTAGCGCGGCGGGAGGACCGAAGACAGGCCTTTCGAGCGGGAGCGCCGGCGCCGCTGCTGCCGGCACTCACACGGGCGCGCCAGGTCCTCTGGGCCGACGATCCAGCCCGACCCGTCGCAGACGCCGGCGGGACAGGCCCGGTCTGAGACCTCGGCTGTGCCGAGCTGGGCCAACTAGAACTCGATCCCGCCGGCCTCGGCGACCGGGAGACCCTCGCCCGACGAGCCCTCGGAGGCCGTCTCGCCATAGGCGCGGTCCATGAACTTCGGGTACTGGCTGATGAACGCGAGCTTGGTCACGCCGATCGGCCCGTTGCGGTGCTTGGCGATGATCACCTCGGCCAGCCCTTCGTCCTCGGACTCGGTGTCGTAGTACTCGTCGCGGTAGAGGAAGGCGACGAGGTCGGCGTCCTGCTCGATCTGGCCGCTCTCGCGGAGGTCGGAGAGGATCGGCCGCTTGTCGGGCCGCTGCTCGGGGGCGCGGGAGAGCTGGGAGATCGCGATCACCGGGATCTCGAGCTCGCGGGCGAGGATCTTCAGCCCACGGCTCATCTGGCCGACCTGCTCGACCCGGTTCGCCCTCGGGTCGTCGGCGCGCATGAGCTGCATGTAGTCGACGATCACGAGCCCCAGGCCCCCCTGCGCCTGGAGGGAGGCGTGGAGGCGCCGCGCCTTGGCCCGCAGGTCGAGCATGCCGAGGTCGGATGAGTCGTCGAACCAAAGCTGCGCCCGCTCGAGCTCGCCGCAGGCCCGCACGACCTTCGGCCAGTCGCGCTGGGCGACCTTGCCCTTGCGCAGCTTGTCGCCGGGGATCCGCGCCCGGTTGGCGATGAACCGCTGGGCGAGCTCGACCTCAGACATCTCGAGGGAGAAGAACGCGACCGGCTTGCCGTGCTTCACCGACACGTTCTCGGCGATGTTGGCGACCAGGGCGCTTTTCCCCATCGCGGGCCTAGCGGCGAGCACGATCAGGTTGCCGGGCTGGAAGCCGCCGGTCAGGGCGTCGAGGTCGCGGAAGCCGGACGGGGTGCCGGTGACCTCGGCGTCGCCGGTCGAGAGCTTCTCGAGCCGGTCGATCTCGTCGTGGAGGATGTCGCCGACGGTGCGGAAGTCGCTGGCCTGCTCCTTGTGGGCGACTTCGAAGAGGAGCTTCTCGGCCCGCTCGGAGAGCTCGCGGGGCACCCCCTGGCGCTCGTGGACCCAGGACTGGATCTCCTGCCCGGCGCCGAGCAGGCGACGCAGGAGCGAGTTCTCCTGGACGATCTCGGCGTAATGCTTGGCGTTGCCGGCCGCCGGCACCCCGGCGGCGAGCTCGGAGACGTAGTCCTTGCCGCCCGCCTCCTCGATCTGGCTGCGCTGGGTGAGCGCCTCGCCGACGCTGAGCTCGTCGACCGGCTTCGACGCCGCGTAGAGGTCGTGGATGCACTCGAAGATCAGCCGGTGCTTGTCGAGGTAGAAGTCCTCGCCGCTCAGCTTGACCTCGTCGACGACCTTGAGCACGGCCGGCTCGGCGACCAGCATCGCGCCGAGGACGGAGCGCTCGGCGTCGAGGTTCTGCGGCGGGACTTGGGCTGTCGGCGCTTGCGCCATCCGGGTCAGTTAGGCAGACGGCCCGGCGGGAACGCGCCGGGAGGCCACCGAACCACAGACGGGCGCGCCCGGCAGGGGCGAATGCCCGATTTGCGGAACGTTTCTGCGCCTACTTCTCTTCGGCGATGATCGTCTTGACCGAGGCCGTCGTCCCGCCCGGCAGCTCGACCCCGACCATGTAGGTGCCGACCTCGTGGATCGGCTGCTCGAGCTTGACCTTGCGGCGGTCGATCTTGAGGTCGCGGGCCTCGCGGATCGCGTCGGCGACATCCTTCGCTCCAACCGAGCCGAACAGCTTGCCGTCCTCGCCGGCCCGGTGGTGGATCGTCAGCACGGTCTTCGAGAGCAGCGCGGCGGTCTCCTGGGCGCGCTCGGCCGCCTCGCGCTCGGCCCGCTCGGCCGCGGCGCGGCGCCGCTGGGCCTCCTCGAGCGAGCCCCTGGTCGCCGGCTGGGCGAGCCGGCGAGGGATCAGGTAGTTGCGGAGGTAACCGGGCGAGACGTCCACCGCCTCGCCGCGCGACCCCAGTGCCTCGACGTCCTTGAGCAGGATCGCCTGGGCCATCAGCGCTCGCCGACGTAGGGGAGCAGCGCGATCTCGCGCGCCCGCTTGACGGCGACCGCGAGCTGCTTCTGGTGGCGCCGCGAGAGGCCGGTCACCCGGCGCGAGCGCGTCTTGCCCTTGTCGGAGATGAAGCGCCGGAGCAGGCCGAGGTCCTTGTAGTCGATCGTGTCGACGTTGATCCGCGTGTACTTGCGCGGTCGCATGCGGTCCGACGGCCGCCGGCCGCGCCTCGGTGCTTCGCCTCTGGATCTGGCCATCGTCGCGTGGGTCCTTACATGGAACTCGCCCGGACAGACCGGGCGGAACGACGGCAGATCGTAGCGGCCGGGCGGGGCCGGCGCCCGGCCGCGGACCTGCTCGCAGGGCCGGCCTAGCCGGCCTCTCGCCTAGAAGGGGATGTCGTCGTCGCCGCCGCCGCCGCTGACGCCGGCGCCCTCGAAGTCCGAGGTGTCGGCGGGGACGTCGGAGGACGGGGAGAAGCCGTTGCCGTTGCCACCGCCGTCGCGCGAACCCAGGAACTGGACCGAGTCGGCGATGATCTCCACCGACTGGCGCTTGCCGCCGTCCTGGGACTCCCACTCGCGCCACTCGAGCCGCCCCTGGACCGCGACCGGGCGGCCCTTCGAGAGGTAGTTGGCGCAGTTCTCGCCCTGCGCGCCCCAGACGGTGACGTCGAAGAAGTTCGGCTTGTCCTCCCAGTCGCCGCCCTGGCTGCGACGGCGCGTGTTGACCGCCACCCGCAGCTTGCAGATCGCCGTTCCGCCCTGCGTGCTGCGCAGTTCCGGGTCCTTGGTGAGGTTCCCGGTGATGACTACAGAGTTGATGTTGGTGGCTGCCACAGCCTCGCTCCTCGGTTCAGTTTTCGAGTACCCGAGTCTAAGCGGGGTTCGGACGGACCCTCGCCCCCGTCCCGCCGCGCACGCCGCAACGAGCGGCTTTTTAGGCCGGCTGCTCTTCGGCCCGATGCGACCGGCGGTCGCCGCGGTCCTCGCGGCGGCCGTCGCGTCCCGCGCGCCCCTCGCTGCGCGGCAGGCTCGAAGGCGCCGGGGGAGCCGGCAGGACCGGCGCCTCGGGGTCGACCTTGAACATCCGAAAGCGGAGGACGCCGTCGGCGATCTTCAGGTTGTGGTCGAGCTGGCCGAGCAGCTCGCGCGGAGCGGTGAACCGGTACCAGCGGTAGTCGGCCTCGGTCCGCTGGCGGATCTCGTAGGCCATCTTGCGCAGGCCCCAGGAGCTCTCGTGCTTGAGCTCGCCGCCGCCCTCGATCTGGGCACGGGCGTCCTGTGCGAGGCTGTCTCGCGCCGACTCCTCGAGGCCCGGATCGAGCATCAGGACCAGTTCGTATTCGCGTGGTGCTGTGTCCAAGGCGGCGGCCGACTATAGCGGGGACCGCGCGGCCGCAGGCACGGGGAGAGACCCCCGCGGAGCCGCATTGGACGGCCATGAGGGACCTCCGCGTCCGCTGGCGCAGCGCCACCCGGCCGCTGCTCGCCACAGCGCTCTGCCTGGCGGGCGCGCTGGCCCTGCCGCCCCTGCTCGAGCCGCCGCCTCCGCCGCGGGTGCCGGCCGACGTCGGGCTGGCGGCGCCGGGGTTCATGGCGAGGCCAGACGCGACGTCGCCGCCGAACGGGCCGAGACGGCCACGTGGGAGGGCGGGAAAGGCACGCGTAGCCGTGCGCCCCGCCCGGCGCGTACGCCCAACGCGGCGTCAGCCGCCCCTGCGGTCGACGTCGCGTTCGCCGAAGAGGGATTCGCCCGTCGCGCCGCCGCCACCGGCTGCCCCCGCGCAACCGCCGCCGCCACCTCCCGCACCGCCGCCGCCACCCCCGGCTCCCTACGGGTCACCACCCGCGCCACCTGCGCCAGCGCCACCCCCGCCCGGGGACGGCTCTCAGGAGTTCGCGCCCCGCTAGGAGGGTCTAGCGAAACGACTAGCGAAACTCGCCACGCCTACTCCGACAGCCCGGCGGCTTCGAGGGCTGCGGACTGATCCATGTACGGCTGGATCCGTATCACCCGCTCCTTGCGCACCGTGAATACAACCGCCGTATCGGTCTCGACTTCGATGCCACTGCCTCTGCCGCGCCGGTACTCGTGCATGAGCACGACGACGAGATCGTTGATGTGAAGGAACCTCTGCGGGTCGAGCCGACGCTCTTCCCAAGCTTCGAGGTCCTCGGTCTCAAACGAGTTGAGGATCTCAGTAAGACCGCGCGCGACTCGGCCCTCCCAAAGGCCACCGATCGTCCCGTGCAATGCAACGTTGGGATCGAGCAATTCTGCCGCTCGCTTCGAATCCCGTCGGATTCGGATGGAGGCTTCGGTCGCCGTCGGCCCGCTCGTCGAGCCGTAGATCACTTCGAAGGCATTCCGCACGATCTCCACGTTCTCCTGCGACATCGCCTCCGCAGTATCACGCAGGGCGACTACACGGCAAGCGGCGCGGCTCGTGCTCGTGCAAGTTCGCGGGCCAGCTTCGTCAGGATCGTCAGGTTGGCATGAAGCCGGACTCTTTCCAGACCTCTCACGCGCAGGGGCGCAAGCGCCGAATCATTTTTGAGCCGTCGGAAGGCACGCTCGACAGAACTCCGCCTACGCTTGAGCTTGTTCCAGCGTCTACTTATTCGGGGCATCAGCGGGTGGAATCGGCTCGCCTTTGCCCACTTGTGGGACACGCGGCACTCGCCGGTGGGGCATCTCCACTTAGAGGCTCGCCGCTCGTAATCGATTCCGGCTCGCTTCGCGGGCAGGCATGATTCCTTCGACGGGTACGGTTGCCCAATGGAGATTCCCGAGGCGCGGGAGCTGGGAGGGAGAGAGGCCGAGCGGCTCGCTGCAATCGCCTGGCAGGTCCCTCATTCCGGGCGAGCGCCTGATCCGCTTGACCTCAGTATCCCGCGACCGGAGAACTACCGCGACAGCCCGGAGCTTCCGGCCCGGCGGGTGGCGTCCGACTGGGATCGGTATCGAAACGGACTGCCGAGGGGACCTTGGAACGTGCGGGATGCGACTCCATCGGTCTTCCGGAGCCTCGGTCCCGACGCGAAAGCGGTGTACGACGCCGACCAAGGGGAGAAGGGCGAGGACCTATGGAAGGCATTCAACGAGTCCCTGATCCAGCGTCTCCGAGA
>Ga0126309_10000280_pt1 | contig 17458 bp, 23 predicted proteins | sample Plot56_FD_92541 | JGI IMG/M metagenome (GOLD analysis project Ga0126309, IMG submission 92541) | Serpentine soil microbial communities from UC McLaughlin Reserve, CA, USA - Plot56 | ecosystem: Environmental > Terrestrial > Soil > Grasslands | place: USA: UC McLaughlin Reserve, Lake County...
TCGATCAGCGAGCAGTCGGGCGCACCGCGCGTTGCTCTCGTCAGCTCGCCTTCTGCGCCTGCACCTGGCGCATCTGGGCGACGACTTCCTGACCGCTGTAGAACAGGGGGGCAAAGGGGCTCTGAGCCTCACCGAGCGACTCCCGGTCCACCTCGCTGGTGAGGAGCCCCTTGGGAGTGAGCGCGTAGAAATGGACCTTGCCGGCCTCGGGGAGCGGCGTGTCCTTCGCCTGGGTCATCTGCGGGAGTGCTTTTTGGACCAGGTTGACGAATTCCTTGGCGGCCTTGCGGACGTTCTCGTGGGCGCCTCCGCCTTTCATCCCGCCGCCCGACCGGTAATAGAGGCCGGCGTCGCCGTCGGCGAAACAGGCCAGGGTCAGCACCGTGTCCCCGATTCCCATCTCCATCACCAGACCATAGGCTTCGTCGTCCTTGACGTCGCCGGCCGAACCGAGGCTCTGCGGGGATGTCGCGAACGCCCGCTTGCGCAGGTTGGCATAGACCACCTCGGGAGGATCGACAGGTTTCACCGGCCGCTGGATCGCGCCATGCGGCCCCGTGCCGGGCGCCCCCTTCGCAGGCCCCTTCGCGGCCAGCTTCTGCTTACGCACGTACCAGAAGGCGACGGCCAGGAGGATGACGCCAATCACTTGGAAGGGATGAATGTGTTCCATCGGCTCGCTCAGATTTTCCAGGTCTCTCTCTTCCCGATGTTATCGGAGATGGGCTCCTGGGGATAGAGGTCCTCACAGCCCGGCGAAGATATCTTCGGCCGGCACGGTCTCCGGCGGCACGCCCGCGCCGAGCCGGAACGTCTCGTAGCGCAGGATGTCGTCGAGGTCCGGGCGCGAGAAGAAGACCCGGACGATGGAGGGTTGCTGCGTCCGGTGGGCCGCGAGAGCCCGCCGCTTGGCCTCGCTCCAGCGCCCGATGTCGATCAGGAAGTCGACGCCCGGGCGGGCGGCCAGGCGGTCGCGGCCGGTCTCGTCCCAGGGCATGAGCGAGCCGGCCCAGAGCAGGCGCGGCACGCGGTGCGGGGACCCGAGATCGGGATGCCAGCGCGCATCCGCTGCCGCGGTCACGGCATCCGAGGTGAAGCGGCTGATCGCGATGTGATCGGGGTGCAGGTTGCCGCCGTTCGGCTCGAACGTGATCACGATCTCCGGCCGATGCTCGCGGATCAGGCCGACGAGGGAGGCGCGGATCTCGTCTGGAGGCGCCGCCGCCAGCTTCTTGTCCTCATAAGGCAGGATCTCCAGGCGGGTCACGCCCAAGATCCCGGCCGCCGCGCGCAGCTCCCGCTCGCGCACGGCCGGAAGCTCTTCGACCGTGGTCAGCGGTGGCTGACCCACCGAGCCCCGCTGCCCGAGGGTGGCGCAGCAGAGGATCACCTCGCGGCCGGCTTCGCGGGCTTGCAGCGCCACACCCACCGTGAAGAAGCTCTCGTCGTCCGGATGGGCGAAGCTCAAGAGGATCGACATCGGCGGTGACTGTACCGCAGGGGGCCGTCAGCCGAAGAGCGAGAGCTGCTCGCCCGGCCGGCGGAATGCGGCGGTCGACAGCTCGGGGCGGGGCTGATCGAGGCCATAGCGTCTCTGGAAGGTCTCGAACGTGGCGCGGATCTGCTCGGCGAAGATCCCCTCGCCGCGCATCCGGCTGCCGAACGTCGAGTCGTAGATCTTGCCGCCGCGCATCTCGCGCACCCGGTTCAGCACCTTGTCCTTGCGGTCCGGGAAGTGCTCCTCCAGCCAGCTCTCGAACAGCCCGGCCACGGCCCCGGGCAGGCGCAGCATCACGTACCCCGCGCTCTGCGCCCCGGCCGCCGCGGCGGCCTCCAGGATCTTCGGGATCTCATGGTCCGTGATCGCCGGCACGACCGGCGCCACCATGACCGACGTGGGGATCCCCGCCGCCGCCAGCCGCTCGATCGCCTTCAAGCGGTCGCGCGGATGGGAGGCGCGGGGCTCCATGCGCCGGGCGAGCTCGCCGTCCAGCGTTGTGATGGAGATCGCGACCGCGGCGGCTTGATGCGCGGCGAGCTCCTGCAGGTAGTCGATGTCCCGGGTGACCAGCTCGTTCTTGGTGATCACCGCCACAGGGTGGCGGAGCTCGGCGAACACCGCGAGGCAGCGGCGGGTGATCTCCAGCTTGCGCTCGGCCGGCTGATAGCAGTCGGTGTTGCCGGACAGGGCGATGACCTGCGGGACCCACTTGGGAGACGACAGCTCCTTGCGCAGCAGCTCGGGAGCATCCTCCTTGATCAGGATGCGGCTCTCGAAGTCGAGGCCCGCCGAAAAGCCAAGGTACTCATGGCTCGGCCGGGCATAGCAATAGATGCAGCCATGCTCGCACCCCCGGTAGGGATTGATCGAGGCCGCGAAGCCTACGTCGGGGCTGTCGTTCTTCGCGATGATCGACCGCGAGCTGTCGCGCAGCAGCTCGGTGGGGACCCGGTCGGGACCCGGGACCTCCATCTCGATGGAGACCCGCTCGAAGCGGTTCGTCGGATTGGTGCCGGCCCCGCGGCCTTTGGGAGAGGTGAGGGTGGTGTTCGGAACGCCTGCCATAACGGGCACAGTATACCGCATCTTGCGCCTGAGTTACGCCTGAAAATTTGATATCCTGAACGTCACCATGAGAAAGCTCCTCTGGATTGGCGGTGGCTTTGCCGTGCTGCTGGTCGCGTTCGTGGCCGTGGCGTTCCTGGTGGATTTCGACTCGCCGCGCTTGGGCAAGGCGGTGCTGGCCGAGGTGAGTGCGCGGACCGGTCTCCAGATCGAGGCGGACGCGTTCCGGCTGAACCTGTCGCGCGGCTTGAAGATGGATGGAGTGCGGTTCGTCACGGACGGGCCCAGCGGCCGGCTGAGCGTCCAGGCTGCGGGACTCCTCGCCGAGCACCGCCTCGCCCCTCTGCTGCGTGGCCGGGTCGAGATCGAGCGGATCGTGGTCTATGACCCGAAGATCGAGCTGGTGACTCCTGAGGAGGAAGCCCCCGGGATGACCCCGAAGCCCGGGGTCCGGCCGGCGGGGGCCACCGGAATGTCCAAGGCGCCCGTCCAGGGCTCGGCTCCGAGAGACGCCGCGAAAGGACCGATGCTCTCTGTGGACCGCATCTGGCTGCGCGGCGGCACGCTGGCTACCCGGACCGAAGGGGCGCCGGCGCCGGACGTGGAGATCCGGGGGATGGATGTCGAGCTCCGCGACCTCGCGTTGCTGGACGCGCCGACCGCGCTCCAAGGCCTGCGTGCCGGAGGGGACCTGCACACCGGCGAGGTCGTGCTCGGCGGGCTGCGCGCCACGGAGGGGAGTGGCAAGCTGCGGCTGGCCGACGGGCACTTCCTCCTCGAAGACTTCGGGCTGAAGCTCCCCCAGGGGCGCTTCCTCCTGGGCCAGTTCGACGCCGATCTGAACCAGGACCCCTTCGCCTACCGCTTCACCATGCGCGTCGACCCGCTGGAAGCGAACGCCGTGCTCGCCGCGGGCTCCGGCGGGGGCTTCGGCCCCGGAATCCTGGCCTTCGACGCCACCGGGTTCGGCACGGAGACCCGCGACTTGGCAGGTGAGGGGACTTTCTCCCTGGCGGCGGGCCAGCTGCCGGGCTCGCCCCTGTTCACTGCGATCGAAGCCGTGCTCGGCCGCGCCGCGCTGAAGGGCTCGGCCTATGAGCCGGTCTCCGTGCCGTTCCGCATGCGCCGCGACCGGCTGACCGTCGACCCTTTCGAGCTGCGGACCCCGCTCCTGTCGCTCGGCTTTTCCGGCTGGGCGGACCTCGCCGGCCCGGTGGACTTGCGGATCGCCGTGCGCGCTCCCCGCGACGCCGTGGCCCTGGCGCGCGTTTCACCGGAGATCCTCGATCTGGTGGACGACGGGGGCTGGGTGACCATCCCGCTGCGCGTCGTGGGGACGTTGGAGGCCCCCAAGGTCACCGCCGATGCCCAGGCTTTGCGCGCCCAGGGCAAGCGCGCCGTCCGCGAAGTCGTCCGGCAGCAGGTGGAGAAGGGCGTCGGCCGGGTCCTCGGCAAGCTGTTCGGGCACCGCTGATTCAGGGTGGCGGAGCGATGTCCGTCCCCAGGGGCTCGACCGTGTTCGGAGCCATGACTGAGGGCGGATTGACCCCGCCATGGACCTCCAGATCCGTCGTGACCGGCTCGGTGGTCTCCGGCTCCGGCCTTGCCGGCCTGATGTCGATCTCGACCGGCACGGGTTCGACCGTTCCCTGATCTGTCCTCTGATCCGTTCCCGCATCCGTGGCCGCGGTCGCTTCCAGATCCGTGGTCACGGGCTCGTCGGCCTCGTTCGTTCCGGGCCTGCCGAGCTTTGCATTCCCGGCCTCGATGACCTCCACGTTCGGGTCCATGGGCTCGGTTGTCGCTGTGCCCGTCGCCGATTCTTCCACCGCGGGCTCTTCCGATCCCCAGCGCTCCCGGGTGGCGAACAGGACGAGCGCCGCCAGGACCGCCACGGCCACCGCGATTCCCACGATCAACGCCACGGGCAGCCGTTTCCCTGCCGGAGCTTCTCCCGTCTTCCGCACCGCCCGGACCGGCGCGGGAGCCGGCGCGATGGGTTGGGCCGCCGCGGGGGGCGCCTCCAGCGTGCGGCGAAACTCTCCGCAGCCGGAGAACCGCTCATCGGGATTCTTCGCCAGGGCGCGCAGCACGACCGCGTCCAACCAGGCGGGGATCTGCGGATTCCGCGTCCGGAGCGGCTCCGGAACGCGATACACGTGGGCTTCCTTCAGAGCGAAGTCCGTGTCGTCGGAGTCCGCCGCCTCGGCGAACGGGGGGCGCCCGGTGAGCATCTCGTACAGCACGCATCCGAAGCTGTACACGTCGGTCCGGTGATCGACGGTGCGCGGCGAGCGGATCTGCTCCGGGCTCATGTAGTGCGGCGTGCCAAGGGATGTCGTCGCCTGCGTCACGCGCTGCCGTCCCAGCGACAGGGCGATCCCGAAATCGGTCAGGCTGGCGTGATCCTCCTGATCCAGGAGGATGTTCGAGGGTTTGACGTCGCGGTGGATGACTCCCTGCTGGTGGGCGTAATCGAGGGCGTCGAGCACGTCGCGCGCGATGCCCAGAGCCTCGCCGACCGACAAGGGGCCCTGGACGTCGTGCAGGCGGTCGGCCAGGTTCTTCCCCGACAGCAGGGGCATGACGAGGAAGTACTGGCCGTCCTCCGCGAAGAAATCGCTGACGTGGACGATACGCGGGTGATTCAGCCGGGCCTGCGACTGGGCTTCCTGAAGGAAGCGCTGGCCGAACTCGGGATCGGTTTCCACGTGCCGCGCCATGGCCTTGATCGCCACCTTCCGGTGCAGGATGGTGTGCTCGGCGCGCCAGACCTCGCCCATCCCCCCTTCGCCGATCTTCTCTTCCAGAAGGTAGTCGCGGATTCTTTGGCCTTCTTGCATCCCGCTCCTTTCTCAGCTCTCCGGCGGCGATGGCGGCGGCTCGAGGGCGGTGAACCGCCAGAGCGTGTCGCCCGTCCGGAGGACCGCGGAGTCCGGCAAACGCCGTTTCTCCTCGATGAGCGTTCCGTCCACGAACGTGCCGTTCATGCTGTTTTCATCGTCGATCCAGAATCCGCCGGGCCGGTGCACGATGGAGGCGTGCCGGGCGGACATCCGGGGGTCCGTCGTGATGCGGATCTCGCACTCGGGTGCGCTCCCCACGAGATTGCTCCCTTCGCGGACGAGGAAGACCTCCCCGTCGGTTTGCCAGGTGTAGGTCGCCATCACGCCCACGATATGCCGACCCTCGCCATTGAAGACCGTTCGAGGGACTGCCGCGCCGGCGAGGGGAGCAGAGGACATTTCGGCATCCGGGACGGAGCGGCGCGTGGCATCGTTTTGCCCCTGCGGCGCGCTCTCGCTGGCGCAATAAGGGCAGACCTCCCAGCCGGGGTCCATGGGATGGCGGCCCGCGGGGCAGTATTGCAGGCTCACGGCGCTCCTCCGTAGATGACGAGAATGTCGGCTTCCGGATGCTCGCCCGCGAGGCTTTCGGGCCAGGGGACCGCCGCATAGCCGAGCTCCTGGGCGAGGCGGGTGGACTCCGGGCCGAAGCCTGCGCGGTAATAGACATGCCCCTGGGCCAGAGAGCCGGCCAGGCGGTCCTCCAGCGTCTCTGGCGAGGACCAGTTCCCCGGGTACTCCCGGAGGACGCGCTGCTTGACCTCGGGCTGCGAGAGTCCCGCGGGGCTCACCACGGTGATCCGGGGAAGTTGCGGGGCGGGGCTCTCGGGAACCGCCGCCGTCCCCGCCGCGGCGAAGGGATCGGTCTGATCGATCGGATCGGACAGATCGGTCGGATCGGGCGACGCGCCCTGCGGAATCGTCTCTTGCGGCGCCGCGGGCTCCGCCGGGGGAGCAGGCGCCAGCCAACTCCTCCAGGGGAGCATGAATCCGGCCAGAGCGGCGACCAGGATCAGGGGGACCAGCAGCAGGACGCCGGACACCCCGCGGCGCGGCTCGCTCTCGGAGACCTTCGCCGTGGGTGGAGGCGCAGCAGCCAGCGCCGCCGCCTGCACGTCGACGATCTGCACGCTGATGTTGTCCTGGCCCCCCGCCTGAAGCGCCAGCTTGATCAGGTCGTCCGTGGCCGCCTGGGGGTTGCCGCGCTCGGCGAGGACCCGTGCGATCGCAGCGTCGTCCACGTACCCGGACAGCCCGTCCGAGCAGAGCAGCAGGCGGTCCCTGTCGACCAGCTCCAGAGGGGCGGCGACCTCCAACTCAGTCTCCGCCGTCTGGCCGAAGGAGCGGGTGACCACATGCGAGTCCGGATGATGGCGCGCCTCCTCCTCGTTGAGGATCTGATGGTCGACCATCCGCTGGACGAGCGTGTGATCCCGCGTCAACCGCGTGAGCTGGCCGCCGCGCCAGAGATACGCCCGGCTGTCGCCGGCATGAGCGATCCAGGCGCGGTCTCCTTGAATCAGGGCGAGGACGCACGTCGCCCCCATCTTGGCCAGGCGCGGATCGGTCCCCTTGGCCTTCCGAAGGATGTCCGCATTCGCCTGGGCGGCGGCCTGGCGCAGCGCCTCATCCGGCGCCGTTCCGGGCGGGAGGGCGCGCAAGTGCTGACCGAGGCTGTCGATCAGCATCTGGGCCGCCGTGGCCCCGCCTTCGTGACCACCCATGCCGTCCGCCACGACAAAAACCTCGCCCAGGGGAGAAAGGATCCGGCTGATGCGATCCTGGTTCTCCTCCCGCACAAGCCCCCGATGGGCTCCGGCTCCGATCCGCAGGGAGACTGAAGGACTCTCGTTCATCACCCCCCGAGAGCTGCAACCACCGTGCCGCGAGGCAGCAGGCCCCGCTCGACACGCGCCCGTGCCGCCCCGGCTCGCGAACCGGCCCGCGGGGTTCCTGGACCGCCGGACCCGCGGGTCAAGGCAGCTGCCCCGCGCCGTGGGCGGTTCGCCCCACGGGGCAAGTCGGTTGACCCAGGACGTGGACTGTTTGCCCCACGGGGCAGGTCAGTTGACCCAGGACGTGGGCGGTTGGCCCCGCGGGGCAAACAGCTCGACCCGTGGGGCAAGACGTCTGTCCCCCGGGTCAGGTCGCTTGACCCCTGGGGCAAGGAGCCTGCCCCACGGGTCAGCTCGCTTGACCCACGGGGCCAACCGCCCACGTCCCGGGGCCGCCTGCGCGCCTCACGGGTCCAACCATCCACGTCCCGGGTCAGCCGGCGCGACCCGCGGGGCAAGAGGCGTACGGACGGGGTCGGGAAGGTGACTCCGCGGGTCGAACCGCCCATGGGACGGGGCAAGTCGCTTCCGGCCCGGGTCGAAGACCACACGCCCCGGGGCAGGAGGGCGGCGTCTCTACTTCCATTCCTTCTCCAGCCACTCCACCTCCCGCCTCCGCCGCCCATACCCCGTCGACTCTACCAGCTCCCGCGCCCGCGCCACATGCTCCCGCGCCGCGGCGAGATCCCCCTGGTCCCGGCAGAGGCGCGCCCATTCGAGGTGCGCATCGCACTCGTGAAGCCGCATCGGACCGCGCTCGGCGATTTCTAGGGCCTCTGTGAGGTCAGCGGCGGCACCGGCGAAGTCCGAACGGAAGCGCCGGAGGGGTCGGCCAGCTCGACACTCTGCTCGCCGAACGCCACGGCGCGTGGTACGTACCCCAGGGTCAGGGCCAACTCGCTAAGGTTGCTGGCGTCAACCGCGGCGCTCGTCCAATCTCCCTGCGGCGATCGGCCTCCAGCCCCGCCTGCATCGGCTCGACCGCCTCCGCCAAGCGGCCCAGGGCGCGAAGGTGGAAGGCGGCACTGATCAGGGCGAATGCCTGAGTCGCCTCGGTGAGGCGGGCGGAGGGCTGGGACCAGCGACCATCGCTTGGCCATCCGTCAGGACCAAGCATCCTCGTGGGACACGGCGGTCTTCCGATCGAAGGTCTTGAGCCTTTCCTCGCCCTCCTTCGCCCAGAAGCGCTCCTCGTCTTCGGCAAATTGCTTGGCCAGAATCTCCCGGACGACCAGAGAGACCGAACGCCCCTCCGCTTCCGAGCGTCGCCGCAGCCATTGGGCCAACTCTTCATCTACGGTCGTCATGATGCGGGGGTTCGCTGCCGGCATTGGGATCCTCCTCGTCCGCCAAGTGTAGCATCGGGATGCACGAGGCCCCCGTGGCGCCGCTGTAGAATCGCCCAACCCATGAACCTCCTCGACCTCTTCGCCATCCCCCTCCACCGAAACCCCCACAAACCCGCTCTGCGCTTCCGTGGCGAGGACGGCGCCTCCGTTGACCTCTCCTACGCCGAGCTGTTCGCCGAGGCGCGCCGGGTGGCGGCGGGGTTTGCGGCTCGCGGGGTGGGGCCGGGGGACCGGGTGGCATTCTTCCTGGGGAACCGGCCGGAATTCGTCACGGCTCTCCTTGCGCTATTCCATCTCGGCGCGGTGCTTGTTCCGATCAATCTGGCCTACCGCCGGCGCGAGATCGCTCACATGCTCTCCGATGCGGAGCCGCGGCTACTTCTGACGGAACGTTCGCAGCTTTCGATTCTCGATGAATTGGAGGCGGGGGAGAGGGGGAGCGTCGAGATCGTGCTGGCCGAGGATCTGGCAGGCTGGGCGGAGGATGGGGCGTTCGTGCCGGCTCGGGTGGGGGGCGAGGATCTCGCGATGCTCCTCTACACCTCGGGCACCACGGGGCGCAGCAAGGGGGCGATGATCTCTCATGACAATGTGCTCGCCACCGTGACCGGACTCCTCGCGGCCTGGGCCTGGGAGACGGACGACGCGCTTCTCCTGACGCTCCCGCTCTTCCACACGCACGGCCTCGTCGTGGGCTTCTGCTGCGCTCTCTCGGCTGGGGCCACCGTGTTGCTGCGCCGCCGTTTCGAGGCAACCGCCGTGGTGGCCGAGCTGGCGGGCGGGGAGGCGACGCTCTTCTTTGGGGTGCCCACGATGTACGTGCGGCTGGTGGAGGAGCTGCGGCGCTCCGGAGATCCCACGGGCCTGCGCCGGATGCGCCTCTTCTGCTCGGGGAGCGCGCCGCTCGCGCCGGAGACGTTCGCGGCGTTCCGCGAGCTGACCGGCCACGTGATCCTGGAGCGCTACGGGATGACCGAGACGGGGATGAACCTGAGCAACCCCTACGCGGGAGAGCGCCGCCCGGGCACGGTGGGCACGACGCTGCCCGGCGTCTCGGCCCGGATCGACGAGAGCGGCGAGCTCCTCGTCCGCGGCAGCAACGTGTTCTCCGGTTATTGGCGGTCCCCGGAGAAAACCGCCGAGAGCTTCGTGCATGACGAGCTGGGACGGCGCTGGTTCCGCACCGGGGACCTGGCGGTGCGCGATGCGGAGACCGGCTATTTCACTCTGCTGGGGCGGCGCACGGAGCTGATCCTCTCCGGTGGTTTCAACGTCTATCCTCGGGAGATCGAGGAGGTCCTGGAGTCGTTTCCTGGGGTGCGGGAGGCGGCGGTCGTGGGCCGGCCGCATCCCGAGTGGGGTGAGGTGCCGGTGGCCTTCCTGGTCACGGAAAGTCCGGTCGATGATGCCGCGCTGATCGACTTCTGCAAGGGGCGCATCGCGGGGTTCAAGGTGCCGCGGACGTTTCGGGTGGTCGATGCGCTGCCCCGGAATGCTTTGGGGAAGGTGCAGAAGCATCTGCTGCCGGGGTAAGGCTCTTACCCCAGCTTGAAATGCGGGTTTTCGATCACCCCGAACACATTCCCGAACGGATCGAGCACCGTGGCGACCTTGATGCCTCCGCCGACGTCCTGGACCGGGTTGCTCTCCCGCGCGCCGAGCTCCAGCAGCCGGGCGTAGGCCGGTTCGATGTCCTCGACACCCCAGTAGGCCACCGTGCCTCCCGCTCCGGGGCGGTTCTCTTCCGAGGGATCGAGCCCCAGCTCGAAGCCGCCGACGTTGAAGCCGACGTAGAAGGGCTCGGCGAAGTAGGGCTCCTGGCCGAGCACGGACGCATACCAGGCCTTGGCGCGCTCCAGATCCTTGACGCTGTAGATGACGGTTCGCAGACCGAGAAATTCGCTCATGGCGGGCAGTATACCTGGAGGTTTGCGCGCCGGCCGCTCGGAACTTTTCTCGATCACCTCCCATCCAATTGAACAGAGGGGGAACACACACCCCCTGGGAGGTGTGAAATGTTCGAAAGCTCGCTGATCGATCTGGAAGCCAAGCAGCATCCCCGCCGCAGGTGGGCTCCTCTGCCGATCGCGATCGCCTTGCATGGGATCGTGCTGGCCTCGGTGGGTCTCGCGCAGGTCTGGAACGTCGAGGCTGTGGGCGATCCGGAGGTCGTCACGCCATTTCACGTCTCCCTCGTGCCGTCTCTGCAGGCCGCTCCGGCGACTGAACAGCCGGCGAAGCAGACGGCCACCGCGTCGAAGCCGGTGGCTCCTTCGAAGCCGGTTCAGCCGGACCTGCGGGAGGTCCCCGACCTGCCGACGACTCCTTCGGTGCCGGAGATCTCGACGGGTCCGAGCGTCGCGGACAGCTCGCGGAGCGGCGGGCCGAGCAACGGCGGGCCGGACGACGGCACCTCGCTTCTCGACGGACCGGTCTCCCATGAGGCTGATACCGCGTCCGTGGTGCCCGTGGCCGCTCCTCTGAAGGACGAGATCCTGACCGTGGGCGGCGCGGTGACGCGCCCGGCGCTTCTCTCGGGCAGCGCGCCGCGGTACCCCAAGATCGCGCAGCACGCCCGGATCGAAGGCCGGGTCATCCTTCAAGCGGTGATCGACGAGCGGGGCCGGGTGACGGACGTCCGCGTTCTTCAGGGGCTGCCCATGGGGCTCGACCAGGCGGCGGTCGAAACGGTGCGGAACTGGACCTTCGAGCCCGCGAAGCTCCAGGGGAGGGCGGTGAAGGTGTACTACACGCTGACGGTTGACTTCCGGCTGAAGGGGTAAGGCGCGCGGAGCCGAAGCCTTCCCCCTCCCGACCTCACCCCCGACCCCTCTCCCATCGCCCACCCATCCCCCGGGAGAGGGGCGCCCCCACCCACCCCTTACTTCCGAAGCCAGTCTCCCCCCTCTCCCGGGGGCAGGGTGTGCGATGGGAGAGGGGGGCCGGGGGGTGAGGTCTCGGCGGCTGCCCGGCCCGGAAATTGCTAGACAGGGTCGGAGCAGCAGGACTGGCAGTACTTTGGCCATGCGGAGCTTCCGATTTTCTCGCGCAGCACCGCCCCGGTGGCGCACGTTCGGCCGGACGGTGGCGGTCGTCACTACGGTTGTGCTCCTGGCGTGCCAGGCGAAATCACCTGAGCAAGAGCTGCTGAAGAAAGTCGAGCCGGTCGGCTCCTGGCTCGCCACCCTGGAGATGGCCGGCCAGAAGTGGAGCGCCAACAGCGTTCCGGCGTCTTTTGTGAAGAGCACGACCTCGGCGGCCCGCAAGGAGCTCGACACGGCATCCGAGGAGGCCGCCAAATCGCGCGCCCGGCCCGAGCTCCGGAATCCCTTGCGACAGATCCTTGCCGAAGCCAAGGCCGCCAATGCGGGTCTGCGGCAGGCCGTCGAGGCCAATGATCGATCGCGGCTGGCGCGGGAGATCGGCCGGCTGGGAGGGCTTCGCGCCCGGTTCGAGGCCTGGCAAAAGGCGGGAGAGGGAGGCGCGTGAAAAAAGCCTTGCAGCTCACGCTCGGCATCCTGACGAGCATCGGCGGCTTCTTCGATATGGGAGCCTTGGCGACCAGCGCGCAGGCCGGGGCCAACTTCAAGTTCCGGCTTTTATGGGCCGTCGCCGCCGCGACCCTCCTGGTGATCTTCCTGGTGGAGATGTCCGGCCGGTTCGCCGCCGCCACCCGCAAGGCACTGCCGGACGCGATCCGCGAGCACCTGGGCTTCACGTTCTGGCTGGTTCCGTTTCTCGTGCTCACAATCGCTCAAGTTCTGGTGCTCGGCACGGAGATCGGCGGAGTCTGCTTCGCCCTCCACCTGGTCACCGGGCTGCCCACAGCTCTCTGGGCCCTGCCGGTCGCCGTCCTGATGTGGCTTTTTCTCTGGCGGGCGACCTTCGGCACGATCGAAAACAGCACGTCGCTGCTCGGTCTGATCACTCTGGCGTTCGTGGTGGCCGCCTTCCGCCATCACCCGCCGGCCGGCGAGGTCCTCGCCGGGCTGGTGCCGTCTCTGCCGAGCGGAGATTCGTTGAAGTATTGGGGGATCGCCGTCAGCATCATGGGCGCCGTCCTCTCCCCCTATCTGTTTTATTTCTACTCCTCCGGCGCCGTCGAGGACAAATGGGATGCATCCTACATCCCTGTGAATCGGGGGATCGCCACGATCGGTATGGGGTTCGGCAGCGTCGTCGCGATGGCGGGGATCGTGGTGGCCGCGATGGTGCTCGCGCCTCGGGGAATCCAGGTGAACGATTATCATGAGGCGGCGATGATGCTGACCGACGCGTTCCCCTTCTGGGGCTTCCTGCTGTTCGCCGCAGGCATGGCGATCGCCTGCCTCGCGGGAGGCCTCGAAGTGGCTCTGTCCATGGCCTATGCGAGCGCTCAGACGTTCGGCTGGAACTGGGGAGAGAATCTCGATCCGCGCGAGGATGCCCGCTTCTGCCTGGTCTACACGGGCGCGATCCTCTTTTCCTCTCTGATCATTGCGGTCGGGTTCGACCCGTTGCGGCTCACCGTGCTGGCCATGGCCGTCGAAGCAGCGGTTCTCCCTTTCGTGGCGCTTCCGTTTTTGTTGCTGATGAATGATCGCAAGCTCCTCAAGGAGCACAGCAACGGCTGGATCTCGAACACAATCGCGGTGATCGTGCTCCTGCTCTCGCTGGTGCTCACCCTGGTATCGATTCCACTGGCAGTCCTCGGAGGTGGTGGATGAAGCGATTGGACCTCGCCCGCGACGTGCTCGACAAGCAGGTGGTCGATCAGGAAGAGACGAGGATGGGACGCGTCGACGGCCTCGTGCTGGAGCTGCGGGGTGACCGGCCTCCGCGGGTCGACTCCATCGAGATGGGATTCGTCGTCCTGGCGCGGCGCGTCCATCCGCGCCTGGAGAGCTGGCTCGAACGGCTCCGCCGCCGCTTCAGCGTCCGCAAAACCGCGATCTACCGGGTCCCCTGGTCGAAAGTGAAAGACATCAAGCCGTACCAGATCCAGATCGACGTCGCGGCGCTGGAGACGCCGACGTTCGATTGGGAGCGGTGGCTGCGCGATCACATCGTCGCCAAGCTGCCGGACTCGGCGAAATCATGAGCAGGAAGGTCAACCTCGAGCTGCTGCTGGGCAAGATGGTGCGCGACCCCGACGAGGTGCGGGTCGGGCGGATCTTTTCCGTCCAGGCGGAGCTGGATGGAGATGAGTGCATCGTCCGCGAGTACCACCTCGGGGGCGCCGCCCTCCTGGAGCGCCTTGGGATTTCCTTTCTGCAAGGAATCGGCGGAGCGATTCCCCGAGAGCCTCTGCGCGTGCCCTGGGACCAGCTCGACTTGAGCGATCCCGAACGGCCGCTCCTGCGCTGCCGGGTGGCCGAGCTGGGATCGAGAGCTCGGGGCTGAGCCGTTGTATCATTCCGCTGGCGACCTCGACGCAGCACGGAGGGCACGATGACGGCCAACCAGGAGCTTGTGACTCTGTTCGTCCCGGGCGATCCGACCGAGCTGGCGCTCGCCGAGTCGCTTTTGCGCGAGCGCGACATCCCCTACAGCGTCAAGAACACAGGGGTCCAGAATCTCTTCGGGGCCGGCGAGATCGGCGCCTACAACCCCGCCGTGGGATCGGAGGAGATCCAGGTCTTCGCCGTCGACCTGGAACGTTCGAAGGCTCTGATCGCCGAGACTCTCGGCGAGGAGGCCGCGAAGTCCGCCGTTGAAGGGGCCGCTGGGGAAGCTCCCTCTCCGCTCGAGGAGCAACTCGCCCGCTACTCCCGCTACAGCCTCATCTGGGGCGTCTTCTGGGTCTGGGGAATCGGAGCGCTTCTAGCGATCTACTTTGGGGCGAAGGCGCTCTCCCTCGCGCGGCAGGCACCGGGGCTCTCCACAACCAAGGCGAAGCTCGGGATCGGCTTCGGTGTGGCCGGTCTGATCCTTTGGGGCTTGTACTGGAGATTTTCTTTCTTTGGCTGACGTTCTCGTCAACGATCCGGAACCGCCGCGCCTGCGCTGCCAGGCGGCCGAGCTGAGGTAGAGCCAGCGGCAGCGCCCGACTCCAGTCGAGCACAGCCCGACCACGGTCGGGCTCAACTCGACTCCGGTCGGGTTCAACTCGACTTCGGCCGGGTTCGACTCGACTCCGGTCAGGTTCGACTCGACCACGGTCGGGCTCAACTCGACCACGGTCGGGCTCAACTCGACTTCGGTCGAGCTCAACTCGACTTCGGTCAGGCTCGACTCGACCACGGTCAGGTTCAGCTCGACCACGGTCAGGCTCGACTCGACCACGGTCAGGTTCAGCTCGACCACGGTCAGGCTCGACTCGACCACGGTCGGGTTCAACTCGACTCCGGTCGGGTTCAACTCGACCATGGTCAGGTTCAACTCGACTTCGGTCAGGTTCGACTCGACTGCGGTCGGGTTCAACTCGACTTCAGTCGGGTGCAACTCGACTTCGGTCGAGCGGCCTCGCCCACGATTCGCCGTCATTGAGGAGACCGCTTGCGCATTCAAACCGGCCGCCTGGATCTGATCGCCGCCACCTTGGAGCACGTTCAAACGGAGCTTACGGCGCCGGACCGGCTGGGGAGCCTGCTCGGCGCGGTCGTGCCCGAGGCCTGGCCGGCCGGTGAGTACGATACCGCTGCCATGGAGTTCTTCCGCGACCGGCTCGAACAGGGTGGGCCCGAGGTCGTGGGCTGGTACGGCTGGTACGCCGTGCGCCGGGAGGAGGCGGGATCTCCCGCCACGTTGGTGGGATCCGGAGGATACCTGGGATCTCCCAGCCCGGAAGGAGAAGTCGAGATCGGCTACTCCCTCCTGCCGGCCAGCCGCGGGCACGGCTACGCGACCGAGATCACAGAAGCCCTCGTGGCCCGCGCCCTCGCCGATCCGCGCGTTCGGCGGGTGATCGCCCACACCCAGCAGGACAACCAGGCCTCGATTCGCGTGCTGGAGCGTTGCGGATTTTCCCGGGCCGGGGAGGGCGAAGAGCCTGGAAGCTTGCGGTTCACCCTGACAGGGTGAGACACCAACGGACCGGACCGGGGCTGATCCAGACCCGTTTCTCCTGGTTCTCCTCGCCTGCGGTCGGTTCCTGAGCACCTCTGCCCGCCGCATCAACTGCAGGTTCTGGCCTTGGGCCCGGCGAACTGCCGGCCCCAAGGGTGATGGCACCTGTATCGGCACTGTAGTCGCGGGTGAGGGTCGAGGAAGAGGGGTATAATTCCTGGGTGCGCTTCGAATGGGACCCCGACAAGGCGGCCGACAACGTCTCCAAACACGGGGTCAGCTTCGAAGAAGCCCAGACAGTCTTCCAAGATGATCTCTTCGTCGCGTTCGAGGATCCGGATCACTCCCAGGGAGAGCACCGTCTCATCATTATGGGCCAGTCTACGGAGAGGCGGCTGCTGGTGGTGGCGTACACGGAGCGCCGAGAGAGGATCCGGTTGATCAGTGCCCGGGAAGCGACCAGAAAAGAGCGCCGAGCCTATGAAGAAGAAATCTGAGCAGCCAGACGACGAGCTTCGGCCTGAGTACGATTTCCGTTCCCTCCGCGTGGTGGCTCGGGGACCTGGCCGGAAAAAGCCAGAGGACGTCACAATCCGGTTGGCTCCGGACGTGGCCGAGGCTTTTCCTGACTCGGGCTCCGTGAACGAGGCGCTGAGATTTCTTCTGAGGATTACGCAGAAAGGTCTGGCACGGCACAAATAGCGTCTCCCTTCCTACGCTCATCGAAGCCGGTCTCTCACCTGGGTCAAGGCCACCTTCCACGTCCCCATCCGTCTGCCGGAGGAGCCCAAGCTCGCCCCCTTCCCCGTCGCCGGCATCGTCTCGGGTTCCTTCGGCATCTTCCGGGGGACACCAAAGGACCGGACCATGGGGTGAGTCAGCCTCGCTTCTCCCTGGTCTTGCTCGCCTGCGGCCTGTTCCTGAGCACCTCTGTCCGCCGCATCGACTGCCAAGGCCTGGCCGAAGAGCTGGCGCGCCTCTGGAGGTCACCTGGTCCGCCACGGACCCCCACGCCGTCACCGGGCCGGGGATTGAGACGACCCGCTGGCTCCTCCAGTGCCGCCAACGCAGATACGAGCTTTGAATCCTTGAGGGCCGGCGTCCTGCCGGCCCCCGCTTATTTAGCGAACCCTGCTCCTTTAGCTGGCACCTGTTACTGGGCCCCATCACACCCCTGGCCATGCGCTAGAATTCTCCTTGAATGAACAAGAGCTTCGACGTCTTCCTGAGCCACAACAGCAAGGACAGGCCAGCCGTCCGTGAGCTTGCCGAGGCGCTTCGTGCCCGGGGATTGAAAGTGTGGCTGGACGAGTGGGAGTTGGTCCCCGGACAGCCGTGGCAGGAAGCTCTGGAAGAGGTCATTGAGACCACCAGGGCTTCTGCCGTGCTAGTCGGCAAGGATGGCCTTGGCCCATGGCAAGACCAGGAGATGCGAGGCTGCCTCTCCGAGTTTGTGGAACGCAAGCTGCCGATAATCCCAGTGCTCCTGCCCGGTGCTCTGGAAGTGCCTAAGCTACCCTTCTTCCTGAAACGGTTCACCTGGGTCGATCTTAGAGGTGGGCTAACTGAGGAGGGGCTCAACCGACTCCAGTGGGGAGCTACCGGCGAGAAGCCCGATCCTCCGAAAGTGGCGGTGGCCGCGGCCGAAACGCAACCGACAGCCGCCAAAGTGAGACTGGCGCTGCCTAATTCTACTTTGTCAGACTGGAAGCCTCGGTCGAAGGTCTTGATTTCCGGTACTTTGGTGGCGTAGAGTTGCGACAGGGCGTCATCGTGGCGCCCACAGAAGACACCAAGATGCCCAACTCCCCGCCAGAAGGGACGTAAGTCCGAGGAGACGACCGATGCTCCATCCCCGCTCGAAGAGATGGGGCA
>Ga0126309_10000281_pt1 | contig 17456 bp, 15 predicted proteins | sample Plot56_FD_92541 | JGI IMG/M metagenome (GOLD analysis project Ga0126309, IMG submission 92541) | Serpentine soil microbial communities from UC McLaughlin Reserve, CA, USA - Plot56 | ecosystem: Environmental > Terrestrial > Soil > Grasslands | place: USA: UC McLaughlin Reserve, Lake County...
CCGGCGCCATCCGCGGCGAAGAGGAGCAGGGTTGCGCCGGCCTGGTCAACGGCGAAAGCGTCCTGGCAAGGAGTTTCGGTGCGCAGATGGCTGGTGCCCGTCTCGCGGGCGGCGACCACGCGCCACATCAGGTGGGGATCTCGCCCCAGCCGGTGGGAGCCGGGATCTGCGCCTTCTCGCCCGGCCGCGAGCCCGAGACGCTCTTCTGGCTCTTGGAAAGCCAGAGGAAGAGCTCGCGGAACTGGAGCCCCTTGAGCCGCATGGGCTCGCGCTTGCGGGAGATCTGCCGGAGGACGGCGAAGTCCGCCTCCTCGACCCCGATCGCGAAGACCACGACTCCGTCGCGGTCCTCTTCCGCGGCAAGCTCGGCGGCGGCGGCCTGCCACTCGTCCGTGGGTGCGCCGTCGGTGACCAGCATCACCCAGGGGCGGTAGTAGTTGATCTTGTTGCGCTTGAAGTCCTCCTTGCGGCCGCGCAGGAGCTCGAGCCCGCGGCGCAGGGCGCCGCCCAGCGGCGTGTTCCCGCCGGCGGCCAGGCTGGGCACCTGAAGCTCCTGGGCGGTGACGAAGTCCTGGACCACGCGGACCGTGTCGCCGAAGGTGACGATCCCGATCTCGACGCGCTTCTGGGCCAGGCTGTCCTGGAGCAGATCGTTCTGCAGGACCCGCAGGCCTTCCTGAAGCTCGGCGATGCGGGCGCCGTCCATGGAGCCCGAGGTGTCCAGCAGAAGCAAACAGGCCGCGCGTGGCTCGGGATTGACCTTCAGGTCGATGTCATCGAGTCTGCCCATCCGGCATCCTCCTCCTCAGTGGGGCTGGCAGAGTTTGGCCTATCCTAGCAGCCCTCAAGTATAATTTTCTCTGCCCCTTCCACACTCCTTGAGACATAGGGGATGCCCATGAGCACCATGAACAGAGTGATCACCGGTGTTCGCCATGGGAAACCTCATCGTATAAGCCCCGAGCAGGCCTGGAGCCGATCACCCTGCAGGTGAGCGCCTGAAGAGAAGTGCTATGATGGGGAGCCAGGAGCCGAGAAACGACGATGAACGTAACGCTTTCAGGTGACATCGAGCAGTTCATTCGCGAGGAAGTGGCCAGCGGCCGCTACGATTCTCCCCAGGAGGTCGTTCGCGAGGGCTTGCGCCTTCTGGACCAGCAACGGCGAGAGCGGCTGAACCAGCAGATCGAGGAAGGTCTTGCCCAGCTCGATCGTGGCGAGGGTATCCCTGGTGAGGACGTCTTCCAGGGCCTGTGGGAGAAGAGCCGGAGTCGACGCGCGGCTCGATGAGTCGTTGGCGGAGATGCCGAATCTCGGCCACACCCGCAAGGACCTGACCAATCGGCGGGTTCTCTTCTGGCCGGTCGGGAGGTATCTGATCATCTATCGGGCTGACCGGCGACCGATCGAGGTAGTTCGCGTCGTCAGCGCTTACCGGGATGTGCCTCGTCTGCTTTGACCCAGTCTCTCCTCACCGCCCGAACCAGCTTAAGCGTCGACGGCACCGTAGAACAACCGCCGTCGGGGAGCGGAGTCTCCTCGACGGTGACCTGCGCCTGCCGGCGAAAGATTTGCGCCGGGGCCGCGGTGGCCATCGAGACGGTCAGGGAGGCCCACCCACAGAGAACGATGATGGCCAAACAGCGGTTCTTCATGTGGCCGCCAGCGGCCGCGAGAGTCGTGACTTCGGACATGACGCTGGAAGTATAATTCCCGCAATGAGTGAGCGTAGATTTTCCCGCCGTGCCGTCGAGCTCATTTCTGACAACCGCATCCGCCAGGCGATGGAGGAGGGGCAGTTCGACAACCTCCCCGGCTTTGGCAAGCCGATTCCCGACATCGACGAGCCCTATGACCCCTTATGGTGGGTGAAGAAGTGGATGAAGCGGGAAAAGCTGAGCGCCGAGCTCGCCCAGGGGCTCAGGAACCTGCGCGACCGCGGCTGACTGCGGTATCCTCCTCCCCTACATCCCAACCGGAGGAGAGACATGGCTTTCCTGCTCGCCGTCTTCCTGAGCTTCGCCCCGGCGCTCGCCTGCGCCGCCACGGTCTATTGGCTGGACCGCTATGAGAAGGAGCCGAAGGTCCTCCTCGGAGCGGTCTTCATCTGGGGCGCCGTGGTGGCGGCCCTGGGAGCGCTCGTGGCGCAGCTCATCCTCGGCGGAGTGATGCAGGCGATCGCCGCCTCGGAGGAGGCGACCGAGCTCGCCGGCGGCTCGATCTTCGCGCCGCTGACCGAAGAGAGCCTCAAGGGGTTCGCGGTCCTCCTCGTGTTCTGGGTGCTGCGCCGGGAGCTCGACTCCGTCCTCGACGGCATCGTCTATGCGGCCACGGTGGCCCTCGGCTTCGCCGCCACGGAGAACGTCCTCTATCTGTTCGGGCAATATCTGGAGAGCGGCCTGGGGGGGATGCTCGGCCTGTTCTTCCTGCGCATCGTCCTGGGCGCCTGGGACCATGCCGTCTATACGTCCTTCATCGGCGTCGCCCTGGCGCTGGCGCGCCTCTCCAGGTCGCCGGCGCTGCGTTGGATTCTGCCTCCACTGGGCTGGTTGATGGCCGTGGGGGTCCACTCGCTGCACAACACGCTCGCCGCCGTGGCCGCGGAGATGCCGGAATCGGGCGTCCTCATGTTTCTGATCGACTGGAGCGGCTGGGCGTTCTTCGCCCTTCTGGTCCTCTGGTGCATCTGGCGCGAGAAGCGGATGCTCGGCCGTCACCTGGCCGAGGAGGTCCAGCTCGGGTGGATGACGCCGGAGCAGTACCGCACGGCCCTGTCCGGCCGGGCGCGCACCCGCGCCCGCCTGCGCGCCGCCATGTCAGGCCAGACGAAGGCGACGCGGCGGTTCTATGATCTCTGCGGCGAGCTGGCCCACAAGAAGAACCAGCTCGCCCGGTACGGCGAGGAAGACGGGAACACGGCCGTGATCGAGGGGCTGCGGAGAGAGATGGCTCAGCTCTGCTCCCAGGCGAGCCCGGCCCCCTGAGTCCTTCGCAAAGCAATGCCGCGTCCGGGCAACCCGGACCCGCTCTCACCAGGAGGTTCGTGCATGAAGATCCGCTCCCGTAGTATCACTTGCGCCGCGATCCTCGCCACCGCTCTGGCCACCGAGGCCTACGCCGCCGGCCCCTACCAGATCACCGGCACGGTCGAGACCCACGTCGGCCCGATCGTCCGCACCGAGCTCACGACCCAGGCCGGTGCCCATCCGCTCGACCGCTTCAAGGCGGTCCACCTGGCGAAACCCGGCGCGGCGTCGCAGCACGGCGCGATCCTGTTCCTGCCGCCGCTGGGCACCACGTTCTCGTTCTACGAGCAGCGCGACCCCAACGGAGCGCTCGGCACCTCGATCGCCGAGTTCTTCGCGCTGCGCGGCTACGACGTCTGGGGCGTCGGTCCGCGCTTCGAGGGGATCCCGGGCGGAACCTGCGAAGCGGGCCTCTTGGACTGCTCCATCATGGGAACGTGGAATCTCGCCTCGATGGTCGAGGACACGACCTTCGTCCGCGCCCAGATCGAGGCCTCCGATCCCGGGGCGAAAGTCGTCACCGGCGGCGCCTCGCTTGGCGGCATCCTGGCTCTCGCCATGGCCAACGCCCATCCGGACGACTACGACGGCATTCTGGTCTGGGAGGGAATCCTCTTCACCCCGGACCCGGTGGTGGTCGCCCTGAACCAGGGATATTGCGCGGCGGCCGAGGCGCAGCTCGCCGCGGGAGCGGTCTTCGACGGCGTGGGCACGAACGTCTTCCAGATGGTGGTGAAGCTCGCCCACCAGACGCCGGGAGGCCTGACCCCGATCCCCCTCTTCCCGCCGAACCTGACCAACCACCAGGTGATGGTCCTCCTGCTGAGCGTGCCGTCGCCTGGACCGGTGACCATGCCGGTACCGGGGTACATCCAGATGAGCGGCAGCCTGGCGGAAGACCGTCTCTTCTTCGCCTCCGAGGAGCGGATCTACGAGGACGTGGCGGGCCGCTTCAACGATTACAGCCCGAACCCCGTGGTGCGCGACATCAGCTGCTCGCTGGCGGGAGTCGAGACCAGTTACGTGTCCAACCTGGGCAACTACCACGGCTCCGTGCTGGCGATCGGCGGCGGCCATGCCTTCGGAGCCTACATGGACGATCAGCTCGACCAGATCGGCTCGACCGACAAGACGTTTCTCCTCACGCCCGAGTTCGGCCACATCGACCACTTCATGACCGCGCGGCACCGGTGGTACGTGGAGCGGCCGATCTTGCGGTGGGTGGAGCGGGTGCTGGAGTAGAAAGGGGAAAGGACGACAAGGACAGCAGGGACATCAAGGATCAGTTTTCCGGCCTTTCCTTGGTGTCCTTGCAGTCCTTGCTGTCTTTGGGCGGGCGGGGCCTTCCCTACCCGTGCGGCACCACCGACCGCACCGCCTCCAAAAACCGCGGAAGGCGCTCCATCTTCTTGGGAAGGTCTTCTTTTCCTGACGCGGGATCGGCGCGCAGGAGATCGTTGCAGAACGTCTCCAGGCGGCTCACCACGTCCTCGGTGATGCCCTGGTAGGGGACGATGGGGCGCAGCGCCGGCACGAGCTTGTCCCGGACCTCCTCCAGGTACGGGAAGAGGGACTGGAACATGGTGTCCGGGATGCGGGCGTGCTTCGCCAGGAGCCGCTGCGTCATCTTGAAGGCGCTCAGGTTCGGGTTCGTCGGGGACATCAGCTCGACGAGAAGAGCATCGATCTGCTTCAGGGCCGCCTTCTGATCGATCGGCTTCGCCGGTACCGGAGCGGGGCGGGGCGCGGCCGCAGGCTTCGGCGGCATCGGCGCGGCGGCGGGTACGGCTTCAGGTTTCAGGCTCGGCGGAGCGGCCGGAGGCAGCGTTTCGACCGGCCGGACCGACAGGCACGCGCGGCGGAGCACGGCGCCCAGCAGCAGCTCGAAATAGATCCGCAGGTCGTCTTCGGCCAGCAGGGGGACGAGCGCATCTGCCCCGGTGACCGGCGTGAACGGCTTCCCCTTGGCCATCACCGCCCGCCCGCGCAGGCCGTTGACCTGCTTCTCCCCGATCAGCTCCTTGAGGAGGTTGGCGTCCAGGATCGCCGAGATCTCCAGCACGAGCTGGACCATGCCGGCGTAGATCGCGCTCAGGTCCTCGCTGTCCCGCGGCGTGGTCCAGGTCTGCAGATGGAGACGCTCCAGCTCGGAGATCCGCGCGCTGAGCAGCATCTCGCGGCGGCTGATCTGGTGGTAGTCGCCCGAGTAGAGGGCGCGGCGGTTCTTCTCCTGGAGGAGCTTGCCCAGCTTGGCGCGCAGATTGGGCAGCTCGGCGAGCGCGTACAGGTCCACCCGCTCCTGGCGCCGCCAGCGCTCCAGCAGCTCGGGGAAGGAGAGATGGCTGGAGAGCTTCTGGATCGCCTCCGTCGCGGCGCGCAGCCGCTCCACCAGCTCGCGGGTGCTCTGGAACTCCTCGGCCTTCTCGGGAAAGAGCACGGGCTCGAGCTCGACGCCGTCATAGAGACCCTGCCCCACCAGGCTCGCGGCGGCCCCCATCATGGCGCTGGAGTACTTCCCCTTGAGGTCGGCGGCGATCTCGCAGAGGTGGGTCCCCTCGGCGGGTGTCGGCAGCGCGCCGAGCCCGGAACGGAGCGGCGTCAGAGCCGTTTCCAGCCGCTTCAGGTCGTTCGCCACCATGTGGTGGATGCCGCGGAAGAGGAAGCTCACGTCATCGCGCGTCGGCTCGTCGTCGGCAGCCACCTCGTCGCTGGGCAGCGTGTGCAGGACCGCGTCGACCCGCTTCGGGACGCCGCGGATCTTGTCGAGCAGGGCGGAGACCATGCCGAGGAGCTCGGCCGGATCTTCGGGCGGGTAGTACAGGAGCTTCCAGGGAGCCATGCGCTCGAAGTCGTTGACGCACGCGCGCACGAGCAGGTAGACGCCGAGACGGGCGGGGCCGGTTTGCGTAAGGATGGCCTCGCGGTCCGCCGGCGGCGAGGCAAGGCGGACCGGCGGCGCGGAAACGCCTCCGGGGACAGCTTCCTCCAGCTCCTCGGCGAAGCCTTCCCAAGTGAGCAGCGCGTCATCCTTCATTCGCGGGATCTCGGAGGCACAGTATAGCTTAGGAGGGGCTCACCCCCGATCGGACCGATCAGTCGGATCGGACGGATCGGTCCGATCGGGGGAAGTTGGGGGGAAGATTTCTACAGTCCCCGCAGCCGCGACAGCTTCGCCAGGCCGAGCCGTTCCGCGAGCACCTTGATGCGGGCGGCCTTGCTCTGGAGCTGCTGGACGCGGTGGGCTCCGCTCGGGCCGTCGAGCGGCATGGTCGGGATGAAGCGCGGCTTGTGCCGGGCGGGGGCCACGGCTTCGAAGCCGGAAGCAAGCTTGATCAGCGTCGGCTCGCTGAAGGCGGTTCCCATGAAGCTGATGCCGACGGGGAGCACGTTGAACGCGTAGCCTCCCGTCACGTTGACGATCGGGTAGCCGGCCATGGCCGCCGGGAACGAGCTCGCTCCCAGGAAGTGGTCGCCGTTGACCAGGTCCGTCGGCCAGGCCGGCGAGCCGGTGGGCGCCACCAGGGCCTCGACGTTGAAGATCTGGAGAGCCGCATCGATCCCCTCCGGACCTGCGATGCGCGGCCCGCGCTCGAGGGCCTCCAGATAGTCCGCCTCGGTGAAGATCTCCGCCTCCGCCAGCTCCATCAGCTCCTGGCCGAACCACTTGAGCTCCTGATCGGCATGCGCCTCGTTGAAGGCGATCACGTCGGCGAGGTTGTGCACCGGCACGCCCGTGCGGGTCGCCAGATAGGCGTTCAGGTCCTGCTTGAACTCCCAGATGAGGACGATGATCTCGGCCTGATCAGTGAGCAGCTGGTCCATGGTGGGGATGTCGGCATCGTCCACCAGCACCGCTCCGGCATCGGCCATGGCCTGGAGGGACTCCTCGAAGATGCGGTCGGTCTCGCGGCTGTAGCCGGTCACCCCGATGCGGAGGATGCCGATGCGGGCGCCATCGAGCCCTTCGGTGTCGAGGAACTGCGTATAGTCGGTGTGGAACTTCCCGGCGCTCCGCGCGGTCGCCGGATCGCGCGGATCGACGCCCGTCAGCGCGCCGAGCACGGCCGCCGCATCGGCCACCGTCCGACCGTAGGGGCCGACCGTGTCCTGGGTGTGCGAAATGGGGACGACGCCGGCGCGGCTGGTCAGGCCGACGGTCGGCTTGATGCCCACGATGCCGTTCAGCGAGGCCGGGCAGACGATCGAGCCGTCTGTCTCGGTGCCGAGGGCGACCGCGGTGAAGTTGGCCGACACCGCGGCGGCCGAGCCGGAGCTGGAGCCGCAGGGGTTGCGGTCGAGGACGTAGGGATTGCGCGTCTGGCCGCCCACGCCGCTCCAGCCGCTGGTGGAGCTGAAGCCGCGGAAGTTGGCCCATTCGCTGAGATTCGCTTTGCCGAGGATGACGGCGCCGGCCTGCCGGAGCTTGCGGGCCACTGTGGCGTCGCGCGTGGCCGGCGCGCCGGCCAGGGCGAGGGAGCCGGCGGTCGTCTGCATCCGGTCGCCGGTGTCGATGTTGTCCTTGAGCAGGATGGGAACCCCGTGGAGCGGACCCCGCGGGCCGGTGGTCCGGCGCTCCCGGTCGCGGTTCCTGGCGATCTGCCGGGCCTGGGGATTGATCGCCAGGACCGAGTTGACGGTCGGGCCGTGCTGGTCGAGCGCCTCGATGCGGCGGAGATAGAAGTCCACGAGCTCGACGGACGTGAGGTCTCCGGACTCCATGGCCGCCTGAATCTCGGCGATGGTGATCTCCTCGAGGCCCGTCGGCGCAGAGGCTTTCTCCGCGGCTTCGGCCGGCGGCGCCTTCCACAGCCCTCCGACCGAGGCACTCGCGCCAGCCAGGGCTCCGAGGCGGAGGAAGGACCTGCGACTCACGTCGCCAGCCGGGGTTTCCTCTGCGGAGGCCGATTCCTGCGGGTCAGATTTCTGGGGATCGTCCTGGGGTGAACGCGTCTCCGACATCCTGGTCCTCCTTCGCTTTGGCGAACATTCTGTCGAGGAAAAAATAAAGAACCGCTCGCAAGCATACTCGACGCAGCAGGAGGAAGGAACGGGACAGGGCGCGCAGAGCACGCCCTGTCTGTCCTGGAAGGGCTGAGCGGCCCGGCTCAGCAGTTGCCGGGCTGGTTGCCGCAGGCGCTGGCGAGCAGGGAGGTGAAGCGGGTGTCGGGGATCGAGGCACCCTGCGTCTTCGTCGACGTGGACGTCTGGTAATAGGAGAGGACGCCGATCAGCTTCACCAGGCCGGAGTTGTCTCCGAAATCCTGGAGCAGGGGCCCGCCCTGCGAGCCGCCGCGCATGTCCGATCCGTACTCGATCGAGCTCGTCGCGGTCGAGGTGGCCTTGAAGTCCTTCGCGGACACCTGGTGGAGCTGCTCGCCGCCATCGAAATTGGAGGAGTAGCCCAGGATCGTCGCGTGGTTCGGCTTCAGCTTCTTGGTCGCGTAGCCCAGCGTGCCCGTGACCTGGCCGATCTTGCGGAGCACGCCGTTGTAGATCTGGTCCTCCACCTCGATCAAGGCATAATCCGCGGCGTTGGGCAGCGTGCCGCCGCCCTGCGACCAGGTGGAGGGGACGACCACGTAGGACCACTCCCAGGAGCTGAACGGATCGTTGCCGTCGCGGTACGCGGGGACGAACAGGAAGTTGTTGTAGAAGCCCGGCGACTTGCCCGCGTGGACGCACCCACCGGCGGTGATCACGATCCGCAGCCGGATCACCGCGGCGGAGCAGTAGAACGTGCCCGACTTGCCCGGGATGGTAAAGAAGATCTTGCCGACCGTGGAGTAGGGATACCAGAGGTCGGCCGCTTCCGGGATCAGGCGGTGGCTGGTGAAGAGGGCACCGCCGGAGCCGGACGCGCGGTCGGCGATCTCCTCGGCGCCGGCGTCCTCCTCGATCGCGGGAGCGAGGCTCGCGTCCGCCGGATCGAAGAGCGGGCTGGACCGCTGCGGGCGGATCCCCGGCAGCGGGCGGCTGCCCTCGAAGGAGACGCCGCCGGTGTCTCCGAGGACCGCCTCATCCAGCGCAGCGTCCAGATCGGCGAGCTGGTCGAGGGAGACCTCGGGAGCGGGAAGAGGCCGGGCGGCGCGCAGGCGCTCCGGGGTCCAGAAGCCCTTCACCTGACCCGCTTTGACGTTCTTGCGCACGCCGGCAAATTCTTGCGCCTGGGCGGAGGCGGTCGGAAGCAGGGCGAGGCCGAGGCAGAGGCCAAGGCCGATCGCGACGGCACGGCCGGTTCGAATCTCACGGAAGCTCATCTTCTCCTCCTCTCGCGCGCGATCCACGCGCACCAACACAGGTGCACGGGCCGGCACGAGGCTCGTACTTCGTGTGAACGACCCCTCTATTCTATTTCGCCTTACGGTCAAACGCCCGATCTGTGGTGAAATCATCGTCACGGAGGTGACTCGACCTGGTGAAGAGCGGCCACCGGGTCCTCTCGCACTGCGGCATGGGCTACAACCGCTCGGCCCTGGTGGCCGGCCTCATCCTGGTCCACCTGGGGATGAGCGGCGCGGAGGCGGTGGCCCACCTCCGCCGCTGCCGCCCCGGGGCGCTGTTCAACGAGGTGTTCGCGGAGTATCTGGAGACGCTGGAGAGGCTGGAAGCCCTGACTTGAGGGTCGCCAGCAGCGCCCGCACCGCCTCGTCGAGCTGCGAGTCCTTGCCGCTCAAGCCTTCCCCGACCGGTTGCTCGACGTGGAGGTCGACCGGCCGCGGGTTCATCTCCATGTCCTCCCCCGTGGCGCCGGTGATCTTGATGAACGGCAGGCGGACCTGCGAGCCGTCCAGAAGATCGACGTCCGAGGTGTAGATGATCCAGCCGGCGGTGGGCTCGCCCACCACCTGGCCCAGGCCCAGGGTACGGTACCCCTCGGTGAAGTCCTCGCCGTCCGAGAGCGTGTGGCGGTTCACCACCAGGATCGTCGGCCGCTCCAGGGCCCGCTGCCCCAGGAGCGCGCGGGCCGGCGCCAGATCGAATCCGCGGAAGGTCATCCCCATGTACCCCCGGCGCGACAGGACGTCGATCGCGTAGGCGTTCACGTACCCGCCGTTGTTGTTCCGCATGTCCACCACCACGCCCTCTTTGGTCATGTTCTGGGCGTCGAGGTCGAGGAGGAGCTGGGCGAGCGAGGCGTCTCCCATGTCGAACATGTGGACGTAGCCGAGGCGGCCGCCGCTGATCCGGTCGACATAGGCGCGGTTGGCCTCCACCCAGGCGCGGTAGGTCAGCCCCTTCTCGGTCTTCTGGTCCACCGGCCGCACCGCCACCTCCCGCGCCCCCGCGCCGCCGGGAGAGTCGGCCACGGTGAGCCGGACCTGCCGTCCGATCGTGTGGTCCAGGAGCTCGTCGAGGTTGGTCCCGGCGTCGACGGGCCGGCCGTCCACCGCGAGGAGCCAGTCGCCGGCCTCGATGCGGCGGGTGACCGCGGCCGGACCCTGCGGCAGGACCTCGCGGATGAGCAGCTTGCCGGCGGCCTCGGATTTCGCGGCGTCGAAGCGCACGGCGAGCCGTCCGGTCGTCCGCTTCGTCTCCGCGGGAGGGTTCCGGATGCCCGAGTGGGAGGCGTTCAGCTCGCCGATCATCAGGGTCAGGAGCCGGCGCAGCTCGTCCGGCGTGCGGGAGGCCATGGCCCGCGGCAGGTACTGGGCGCGGGCGGCGTCCCAGTCGACCCCATGCATCCCGGGGTCGACGAAGTTGTCGCGCAGGTAGCGCCAGGCCTGGTCGAAGATGCCGAGCTTCTCGCTGCCGAAGTCCACGTCCATCTCGGCCGAGACCGAGAGCGTCCGGGGCTCGCCTTCGCCCAGGGGCGTAGCCACAATGGAGCTCCCATCCAGATACCAGACCTCCTTGCTGTCGGGCGAGAACTGGAGAGACCCCTTGTCGCCCGGGGTGGACGAGATCTGCCGCGCCACGGCCGGTCCCCGGGCCAGCTCGTCCAGCGGATAGACCCAGACGCTCGACTGGCCGGCGGCGGTGCCGATCAGCGCCACGCTCTTGCCGTCCGGCGCGATGACCAGGGAGGCCACGTCGATCCCCACGGGCAGGAGGCTCAGGCGCTGGCGGAGACCCTCGACGACGATTTCGACCGGCGAGGGCGCAGCGGGCTTTTCCGGCTTCTCCGGATCCTTCGATGTCTCCTGATCCTTCGGTTTGTCCTGATTTTTCTTCCCAGCCTTGCGGACCTCCTCCGGGCCCGGATTCTCTTCGGGCTCCGGCTCCTCCGGCTGGAAGAGATCGCGGAACTGGTCCTCCCGGAAACGCGGCGTCCGCGGCAGGAGGTCGATCCGCGCGAGCTGTCCGGGCTCGGAGCGCTGATTCGTGGCGAAGAGGAGGAAGGTGCCGTCGGGGCTCCAGGCCAGGTCGTCGGCGTTGGTGTGGGCCAGGAAGCTCGCCGGGCGGGCCTCTCCCCCTTCCACCGGGACGACCAGCACGTTGCGGAACATCCGCTCGCCATAGCCGAGGACCGCGATCCAGCGGCCGTCCGGCGACCAGGCGAAGGGGCGGTGGGAGCCGAGCGGGGGATTGTCGAGCAGGACTTGCGCGATCCGGCGGTCCTTGCCGGCCGCCAGATCGAGCACGCGCAGCTCCCGCTGGTTGCGCTGGAAGGCGAGGAGCTTGCCGTCCGGCGAGAAACCCGGCGTGTCGTCCACCCCGGGACCGGCGGCGAGCGGGCTCTCCTGCCCCGTCGCGAAGTCGTAGAGCCAGAGCTTGTGGCCGCCGTCGCGCTCCGAGACGTAGACGAGGCGCCGGCTGTCCGGCGCCCAGACGACCTGGTACTCGGCGGCGGCCGGCGTGCGGGTCACGCGCGCGGCCGGTCCGCCGTCCTCGGCGGAAGCCGCGAAGATCTCGCCATGGGCCACGAAGGCCACCTTCTTGCCATCGGGCGCAAGGGCGAGCTCGTCGAGGCTTGATCCCACATCCCGCCGGTCCAGTCCAGGACCGGCGGGCGAGCCTTCCAAGGTGATCGGGACCTCGGTGGCGGCGCCGGAGCTCGTATCGAGCTGCCAGATCCCCAGATTGCGCTCGAAGACGATGACCCGGCCGTTCCAGGAGATGTTGGGCCAGAGCACCCGGCCTTCGGTGAAGCGGGTCACCGCGGCGGCCGCGCCCGGGCCGCTCTCTCCGATCTCCTGGGACCAGAGGTTCTCGGCGCCATCGCGGTCCGACATGAACCAGAGGCGGCGGCCGTCGGGGCTCCACAGCGGCCAGGCCTCCTTGCCCTCGCCGTTGCCGGTGCCGGCCCGCCGGTAGATCCCGTCCTTCAGGAGCCAGATCTCCGACTGGTCGATGTGGCTGTGCCCATGCCGCCACCACTGCGCGGAGACGATGCCGCGGGCGGTCATCGCGAGGGTCCGGCCGTCGGGCGACGGCGCCGCGAAGTACTCGTTGACGTAGCGGTCGGCGCTGACCTCGACCGGCGTGCCCCCTTCGGGTCGCACGCGGTAGACGTCGTTCATGTTGGAGACGTCATGGCTCGGCGACGAGAAGTAGATCCACGTGCCGTCGCGCGACCAGGCGTCGGCGACCTCGGGCTCGTCGTCCCAGGTGAGACGCCGCACCTCGCCGGTGGCGAAGGTGAAGAGATAGACGTCCCCGTTCCCGGTGCGGGTCGAGACGAACGCCAGAGAGCGGCCATCCGGCGACCAGAGGGGCCGCGAATCCTGGGCGGGATGCGCCACCAGGAGGCGCGCCGCGCCGCCGGCGCGAGGAACCGACCAGAGGTCGCCGCCGGCCGAGAACACAATGGAGGAGCCGTCGGGCGAGACAGCGGGCTGGGAGAAGGACGGGATCGGGCGGACCTCCGCCATGTTCTCCGCCGCGGCACCAGGCATGGCGATCACGAGGAGAGTTCCAAAGAGGAGAACGGCTGAGGACCTCTGCACGAGCGACATGACACCTCCACAGAAAAGAATCCGGCGCGACAGTATACGGCCGGAATTCGCGTGTCTCAAAGACAACGGGAGCCTCTCGGGGCTTCCCTCACCAGGATGACGCGGAGACGAGTTCCCTTTCTCGCGGCGGCGATCTCGGTGTAGCGTTGGCTGTATGAGCCGGAGCCCGGGTCCATGGTTCGCGTTCCGCGGCAGCGAGCTGCTGGTGCGGGTCGCCCGCAGGAGGACGAGATCGAGGACGCCCGCTGGTTCACCGCGGACAACCTGCCGCTGCTACCCTCGCCGATGAGCATCGCGCGGAGCCTGATCGAGGATTTTCTGGGGCGGAAGACCTCACCCCCTCGGTCCCCCTCTCCCATCGCCCCCCCGTCCACCGGGAGAGGGGGAAGAAAAGCAAAAAACAGCTGATTGAACGTGGGCTGGGCGGGGGTGCCCCCTCTCCCGGGGGCAGGGGGGGCGATGGGAGAGGGGTCAGGGGGTGAGGTCTTTCGCCACCGGCGCCTTCGCCAGCAGCTCCGCCAGCGTGCTCGCGCACCGCTCCCGCGTCACCACCCCCTCCGGCAGGTAGGCCACGAGCCAGACGTCCCGCGTCTCCGGAAGCACTTTCACCCGGACGCTCCCGGTGATCGGCGTATCGAGCGGCCCCTCGGCGTCCAGGAGGAGGGGCTTTCCCTCCAGGTTGAACGGCCCGCGCAGAGACTCGTAGCTCTCGCCCGGCAGCCCCGCCCGCAGGACCAGGGGCGGCCCGAAGCTCTCCTCCCGCATCATGCAGCACGGCACGGCCAGCTCCACCGACAGACAGTTGTTCAGGTCCACCAGGGGATGGATGGCCGGCAGGTCCTCCCCCTTGAGCACCCGCCGCAGCAGGGCTTCGGAGGACGGACGGTAGCGGGTCGGATCGGTCCCGGCGGCCCGGAACAGCTTGCGCAGGGCCGCCAACGTCTCGTGCGCGGAGAGGCTGATCCCTTCGAGCGAGGCGCGCGCCAGCTCGGAGACCTCGCGGCGCAGGGCGGCCATTCGATCTTCCGCTCGATCTTTCGCATCATTGGGCAGCAGCTCCAGGCGGGCCCAGAACAGCTCCCAGCCCGGAAGCTCCGAACGGAGCGGAAAGGGCGCGCCCGCGCTCATGGGCCGGACCCCGCCACGGCCTTCGGCTCCGCCTGGGGCTTCAGATACCGGTCGTACCAGGCCAGCGAGCGCTCGAAGCGGTCTTGCAGGAAGCTCGGCCGGGTCAGGCCGTGCCCCTGGCCGGGGTAGATCACCAGCTCCGTCGAGCGGCCGAGCCGGCGCAACGCCTGATAGAGCTGCTCCGAATTGAGACAGGGGACGTTGACGTCGTCCCCCGCGCACATCAGCAGCAGCGGCGTCTCGATCTTCTTCACCTGGAAGAACGGCGACAGGCGGATCCACAGCTCCGGATTCTCCCACGGGAGCCCCAGCTCTCCCTCCCACTCCTTCTGGTAGTGGTCGGTGCCGTAGTTCGCCAGGTAGTTGGTCTCGCTCGCCCCCGAGATGCCCGCCTTGAAGCGCCGGCTCTTGACCATCACGTAATTGGTCAGGATGCCGCCGTAGCTCCACCCGCCGACGCCGAGGCGCTCGGGATCGGCGACGCCCAGGGCGACCGCCTGGTCGACCGCGGCCATCACGTCCTCGAAGTCCTTGTTTCCCCAGTCGGCGAAGATGGCCCGGCTGAAGGCGCGGCCATAGCCCGACGAGCCGCGGGGGTTGGCCGCGATCACCGCGTAGCCGTGGGCCGCGAAGACCTGCCAGTCGAGCTGCCACCCGGACGAGAACTGCGAGACCGGCCCGCCATGGATGCGCAGCAACGCCGGCACCCGCTTGCCTTTGACATCCAGTTGGACATCCGGGGGGATGGTCAGAAAAGCGTCCACCTCCGTACCGTCCGCGCTCTTCACCTTGAGGCGCCGCGTCTCGGCGACCCGGATCCCCTTCAGAAACTCGTCGTTGACATGGGTCAGGCGGCGCAGCTCCGCGCCCGCCACGGCCGACACCTCGGGCGGATAGGTGCTCCGGGCCTCCAGGACCGCGACCTCTCCTTGCGGCCCCTGATCGAAGCTCTGGATCTCCCGCTCGCCGGCGATCACCCGCTCGACCGCTCCGCCCTGGGCCGGCACGCGCGCGAGGTGGACGTTGCCGCCATCCTCCAGAAGGAAGAGGACCGAGCGGCCGTCGGGCGCGAAGTGGGGATCGGAGGCGTTGCGGTCGACCTCGCGGGTGAGCAGACGGGCCGGCCCGCCCGCGACCGGCACCACCGCGACCGAGCTCGTGTCATACCAGACGTCCTTCGGATCGCCGCCGGCCACGTAGACGACCGACTGGCCGTCCGGGCTGAACTCCGGAGAAAAATCGGACCCCTCCCAGGTGGTCAAAGCCCGCGGGCTGGCACCAGCCTCCGGAGCGACCAGGAAGATGTCGCTGTTGTCGGTGGCATCCGGATCGCCCGTGCGCTTGCTCGCGAACGCGATCCAGCGGCCGTCCGGAGACCAGGCCGGCTGCGCGTCGTCGAAGGGTCCCGAGGTGACCTGGACGCCCTTCCGGCTCTCCACGTCGAAGACGTAGACGTGGGTCCGGCGCTCGTCGAGGTACTCGGTATCCTGCTTGAATTGAAGCCGGCGAATGACGATCGGCTTCGGCTTCTTCTCTTTCTTCTCCTTGTCCGCCGTCTCCCCCTCGGGCGCGTCGTCCGGCTCGGGATCGGTGACCACCAGGGCCAGGCGTTTGCCGTCCGCGGACCAGGCGAGATCGGAGACGCCGCCCTTGTAGTCGGTGAGCTTGACCGCCTCGCCGCCGCGGCGGTCGAGCAGCCAGACCTGGGCCGAGTCCCCCTCGCGGGACGAGAGGAACGCGAGCCACCGGTTGTCCGGGCTCCACCGCGGCCGGTTCTCCCCCTTCGGGCTCGCGGTCAGGCGCACGGCCTCCCCTCCGGCCAAGGGAACCATCCAGACATCGGTGTCCTGGCGGTCCTCCTTGATGTCGTTGCTGCGGACGGCATACGCCACCCAGCGGCCGTCCGGGGAGACCTGCGGGTCCTGGACGGTCTTCAGGGCATGGATGTCTTCGACCTTCAGAAGCCGAGGCTCCTGCGCGGCCAGGGGGAGGGCGAGGGCGGAGAGGAGGGTGAGTAGAAGGGTTCTCAGCGTTCTGGACATGGCGTGGTCTCTTTGTCTGGGCGAATCGTAGCAGAGGCCTTACCTCTGGCTCCTCCTCATCTGGAGCTCCGGAGAGCCGGCGAAGCCGGCTCCCTACGGCATCTCCACCACCACCACCCCGCCCTGCCCCTCCAGCCGCACCCGCCGCGCCTCGATCGCCACCACCTTGTACCCCGCCACGCTCTCCCCCGGCGCCACCACCTTGTCGCCGAACAAGGCGACCGGCTGCTCCGAGAAGGCGATGCCGTTGAGCCGCAGCGTGCCGCCGCCGGCCAGCGGCAGCTCCTGCTGGTAGGTCCGCACCTGACCGGCCTCCTCCGTGGGAGCTGGAGCAGCCGGTTCAGGAGCAGAAGGAGCGGTGGCCACAGGGAGAGGGGCCGCAGGAGCTGGCGCAGGCGGAGCGCTCTCGCGGGTTGGCTTCAGCACGATCTCCCGCTGCCGCATGTCGGCAATCGCGGGCTCCTCGCTCTGGACCGGCCGGGCCGGGGGCGCGACAGGCTCTGGAGCGGATCGTGGCTCCGGTGTTTTCTCGACGACGACGGGAGGCGCGGGCTTGTCTTCGACGACCGCTGGGATCGAAGGGGAAGGCGGAAGAGGCTCCGGTGCGGCTTGGCTGGCCGCCTGCCGCGGTGCCGCAGCCTGCGGCGGCACGGCCGCGCGCTGATCCTCTCCATCGCGGCCGGAGAGGGCCAGGCCGATCCCGACTCCCACGAGCAGGCAGGCTGTAATGATCGCCAACAGCACCGGCAGCAGCCAGGGCCGCCGGGCGCGTGGGCGCAGGCCGGGGATCACCGGCACCTGCCGGTAGCGCAGCTCCCGGGCCGCCTCATCCTGCTTCGCCGCCTCCTGGCGCGCCCGCTTCAAGGCTTCGTCGATCAGGCTCATCCGATCTCTCCCTCCAGCTCGCGGATCGCCCGCCGGACGTGCCCCCAGGTCAGGAGGTCGTCTCCGGTCACGTACCCGCAGAGCAGCGTCTTGTCGCAAACCGCGTTGACCAGCCGGGGGATGCCGCGCGAATAGCGGTAGATGGCCCCCAGCGCCCAGCGGTTGAATCCCGGGGAGCCATTGCCGCCGGAAGACCCGCCGGCCACGTGCAGCCGGTGCTCGATGTAGCGCTCCGTCTCGGCGCGGGTCAACGGCCCCAGATGGTAGCGCACCGTGATCCGCTGCCGGAGCTGGCGCAGTCGGGTCGCATCCAGCTTCTCGCGCAGCTCCGGCTGGCCGAGGAGGACGATCTGCAGCAGCTTGCGCTGATCGGTCTCCAGGTTCGAGAGGAGGCGGACTTCCTCCAGGACCTCGAAATCCAGGTCCTGGGCCTCGTCGATGATCAACACCACGTCATGCCCATGGACCAGCTCCTCCAG